>Ga0247611_10000472_pt1 | contig 81930 bp, 65 predicted proteins | sample 177DNAGHGhighgp2_FD_192422 | JGI IMG/M metagenome (GOLD analysis project Ga0247611, IMG submission 192422) | Sheep rumen microbial communities from Palmerston North, Manawatu-Wanganui, New Zealand - 1770 DNA GHGhigh gp2 | ecosystem: Host-associated > Mammals > Digestive system > Stomach > Rumen... | reverse complement strand
TCCCCCTTCTCCAGGGAGGTGAGAAGACCCGCCAGGTCGCCCGGCTTGTCCAGCACGGGGCCGCTCGTCACCTTCATGTTCACGCCCATCTCGTTCGCGATGATATGCGCCAGGGTGGTCTTTCCGAGTCCCGGAGGACCGTGGAACAGTGTGTGGTCCAGGGCTTCGCCGCGCATCTTCGCGGCCTTGATATAGATTTCCAGGTTGGAAACGATTTCCTTCTGTCCGGTGAAATCATCCAGCTCCTGCGGGCGGATAATTCCGTCCAATTCACTATCTTTGCGGTCTGTTGTGCTGCGGGGATCGAATTCGCTCATCGTCAGGGTCCGGTCTTTTCAGTTACAAATATAGTTTAATTTATTTGAAATTGGATGATAATGATATTTGTGTGGAAAAGTTGAAAACTTCATAAGCACTTGATTATCATCCTACATAGCTCCTTGAAAGCTGTTGAAAACGCTGTTATTTCCGATGGGAAAACCGGTGGAAAACCGGGACGGATTTTCCTCCCGGAGTTATGAACATCACCGTCAACAGGGTTATCAACAGGTTTTCAACAGGAATTTTGGGCAATATGTTGATAAGCACGACATCGACACAGCTGCTCCGCCGCAGGATGAATTCCGGGAAGGAAACGTTCTGCAGCGGATTGTTCTTGTCTGCACGCTGGTTCGTCGTATCAGAGGCGGCGGAAAAGGGGGTTCACCTGATCGTCCTTCCCACCCGGGAAGCGGCAGAATACTGCAGTTCCGATCTGTATAATCTGGTCGAAGGCGACCGTGTCTTCTTCCTTCCCGACAGCGGCGGCGCCGTGGAGCGGAGCAACTACAAGTCGTCCCTGGGCGTCCAGCGGACGGCTGCGGTGGGAAAGATGATGAGTCCGGGGGAAGATACCCTTTTCATCGTCACTTATCCGGAAGCGCTGGAAGAACTTGTCCCGGAGGAAAAGAAACTCGCCGGCGCACTTTTCACCATCCGGACCGGAGAGGAAATCAGTTACGAAAAAGTGAAGGAAACCCTGGGAAACCAGGGATTCGAACGGGTGGACTTCGTATCGGCCCCGGGGCAGTATGCCATCCGCGGCGCGGTCATCGACATATTCTCCTATTCCCTGGAGTATCCCTACCGCCTGACCTTTTTCGGAAACGAAGTGGAGCAGATCCATACCTTCGACTGCAACACCCAGCTGTCCAAGGAAACCATGGACAAGGCCGATATCTACCCGGACATCGTTGCCGGGAATCCGGAGGAAGGCGGCGTGAGCGTCCTGACACTGCTGAAAAAGGATGCGACGGTGTGGCTGGATTCGTCCGACATGTACCGGGACCGGGACTTCTTCCCGCAGCTGACGGCGTTCCGTCACGTGTATCTGGACATTCCGCTGTCCCGGCAGAATGCGGAGAGCGTCGCTTTCTATATCACGCCGCAGCCGGTTTTCAACAAGAACTTCGAACTGCTGCTGTCGGACATCCGGACCCGGATGGAAAACGGGTACAAGGTACGGATATTCGGCGAAAAGGAGGCACAGCTGGAACGGCTCCGCTCCATTATCCTGCAGGACGAGCATGCGCTCCTTCCGGAATTCGTGAAGGGGAAGGTCATCCACGCGGGGTTCATCGACAATCAGGACAGAATCTGCTGCTATTCCGACCATGAAATATTCGACCGCTTCCACCGGGTGCGCCTCCGCCGGACGGTGGAAAAGTCGGAGCAGCTCACACTCAATGACCTCAGCGCCTTCAATATAGGCGATTACATTGTCCATATCGACCATGGCGTAGGGGTGTTCGGGGGACTTGTGAAGATGGCCGACGACAAAGGCCGCATCCACGAAGTGGTGAAACTCATGTACAAGGACAACGACGTAGTGTTCGTTTCTGTCCATTCCCTGCACAAGATTTCCCGCTTCCGGTCCAAGGAGGGGGAGATGCCCCGGATCAACAAGCTCGGGTCCAAAGCCTGGACGACGATGAAGTCATCGGCCAAGTCCCGCGTAAAGGACATCGCCAAGGAACTGATCCAACTCTACGCCCGTCGCAAGGCTTCGAAGGGATATGCCTTCTCGCCGGACAATTACCTGCAGGAGGAACTGGAATCCTCTTTCATGTATGAAGATACGCCGGATCAGGAAAAAGCGACCAAGGCGGTCAAGGAGGACATGGAAGACAACTGCCCGATGGACCGCCTGGTGTGCGGAGACGTGGGATTCGGAAAGACGGAAGTGGCCATCCGGGCCGCTTTCAAGGCCGTCTGCGATTCCAAGCAGGTGGCCGTACTCGTGCCCACGACGATTCTCGCCCTGCAGCATTTCGAGACGTTCAAGGCACGTCTGAAAAACCTTCCCTGCACGGTGGAATATGTGAGCCGACTCCGCACGGCAAAACAGATTTCAGATATCAAGAAGCAACTGAAAGAAGGGAAGATAGACATTCTGATCGGGACACACAAGATTCTCGGGGCCGGGTTCGGATTCAAGGACCTGGGTCTGCTGATCATTGACGAAGAACAGAAGTTCGGTGTGGGCGCGAAAGAAAAACTCCGCCATCTCAAGGCATCGGTCGATACCCTCACCTTGACGGCGACCCCGATCCCCCGGACCCTGCAGTTCTCGCTCCTGGGCGCCCGCGACCTGTCCATCATCAATACTCCGCCGCCGAACCGGATTCCCGTCCAGACGGAGATCATCCTCTTTGACGAACAGGAAATCAAGAGCATTGTCAATTATGAACTGAACCGGGGCGGACAGATATTCTTCCTGCACAACAAGGTGGAAGAACTTCCGGCCATCCACGATATCCTGCACAGGCTGGTTCCGGACATGCGCATCTGCGTGGCCCATGGTCAGATGGAAGCAAAGGAACTGGAAAACAAGATGCTGGATTTCATGCGCGGGGACTATGACATGCTCCTTTGCACGACCATCATCGAAAACGGCCTGGATATTCCCAATGCCAATACGATTATCGTGAACCAGGCGCAGAATATCGGCCTGAGCGACCTGCATCAGCTCCGCGGCCGGGTGGGACGATCCAACCGGAAAGCCTTCTGTTATCTGATCGTTCCGCCGCTGGTTTCCATCACGGACGACGCCCGCCGCCGGCTCCGGGCCATTGAAGAGTTCTCGGACCTCGGGAGCGGATTCAACATTGCCATGCAAGACCTGGACATCCGGGGCGCCGGCAACCTGTTGGGCGCCGAACAGAGCGGCTTCATCTCCGACATGGGCTTTGAAACCTATCAGAAAATCCTTTCGGAAGCGATGGAGGAACTGGGCATGGAAACGGGAATCACCACCCGCGGCAAGGAAGAATCCTTTGTGGAAGACTGCACCGTGGAAACCGACCAGCCCGCGCTCATTCCGGATGATTATATCGACGTCACGGCGGAGAAGATCCGGATTTACAAACAGCTGGACAGCCTGACCGACGACCGGGAGATTGACCGCCTGGGACGCCAGCTCGAAGACCGGTTCGGACCAGTTCCCGTGGAAGTGCAGAATCTTTTCAATGTCGTGAAAATAAGGAATTTGGGAGCTGTTTCGGGCTTTGAGAAGATCATTGTGAAGAACGGAATGCAGATCATGTTTTTCGTTTCCAATCCAATGTCCGGTTTCTACAAATCCAGGCAGTTTGAACGGATTGTCGGACGGATCAACGACCAGCCTTCCCTGTTCAAGGTGAACCAGGACAAGGGAAAACTGCGGACGGTGACAAGGGGCATCGACACGATGGAAAAAGCCCTCTCCACCCTGCAGCGGTTGCAATAAACATGTAAAATTATTACATTTGCAGACTATGTCCAATCTGTTGGTGGAAATCGGAAATACCGCCGTGAAAGCGGCCTGGGCTGAGGGAATGACCCTCGGGAAGACTTTCCGTTATCAGGGGGAGAACCGGTTGGAGTTCATCCTGTCCCTGATTCGGAAAGACAAGCCGGAAGTGATGGTGGTGTCGTCCGTGTATCCGTTCTCTTCGGAGGAGATGGACCTGTTGGAAAAAGAGTGCCGCCATTTTCTGCTGCTGGACAAGAATCACAAGGAACTTCTTCTGAGTCATGGACTTCCGTCCTATCTTTCGTATGACCGGGCGGCCTCCGTCCTGGCGGCGAGATATCTGTTCCGCGGGATGCCCTGCACGATTGTCGATTTCGGCACGACGCTCAGTGTGGATTTCACGGACAAGGGCGGGCTCTACACGGGCGGCAATGTATCCCTTGGCTGCCGTACCCGCTTCAAGGCCCTGAATCGGTATTCCCGGGCCCTTCCGCTGGTAAATACTCCTGCTGCATGCGATGTCGTGGGCACATCGGAACTGTCCTCGATTGAAAGCGGCGTCGTTTCAGGCATACAATTTGAAATAGAGGGATACCTGGCCCTCCATCCGGAGAACGTCCCCGTCTTCACGGGCGGAGATGCTAATTATTTTGCAAAACGGATGAAAAGTTCCATCTTTGTAATTTGTAACCTCGTGATGATGGGGTTGGCTTTAATAGCTGACGAATATGTCAAGAAAATGGTTTGACAGGCTATGGATTGTTGCAGCGGCCCTCATGGCGGCCGCTTTGCCGGCAGGTGCCCAGAACGGCGCCTATAATGGTTATTCTCCGTATTCTGTCTATGGAATAGGCGATTTGCATGCATCCGGCACCTCCTTCAACGCCTCCATGGGCGGAGTAGGTGTAGCCACCCGCAACCGCCGCTTTGTCAATACGATGAACCCGGCTTCGGCGACCGCGCGGGACTCGCTTTCCTTCATGGCGGATTTCGGTCTGTCCGGCAAGGCTTCCCTGTTTGCGGAAGGTGATCTGAGGGGAACGAAAACAGTCTTGAATATCAATGACTTCGTGATTTCCTTCCCCATGTGGCGCAAGACCGCTTTCATGGTGGGGATTGCCCCTTTCAGCGACACGGGATTCTCGATGTCCTATGTGGACAAGATCACGTCCGGAGACCAGAGCATCGGCTATACCGGAAACCGGGCCTACGGCGCTTTCGGGGACGGCGGCATCTACCAGCTTTTCGCCGGCGCATCCGTCACGCTGTGGAACCGTCTTTCCCTCGGTGCCCATTACAATATGTTTTTCGGCACCATCAGCAAGTATTCCGCCAGCACTTTCACGGATGCGAGCTACCGGAGCGTGACACTCGGCGACACCCTCCAGGTGCGGGCCCATACGGCCAAATTCGGCCTTCAGTATGAGCAGCCCGTCGGCACCGGTAAATTCACCTTCGGCGCGACTTACCGCCTCAAGGCGAAGGTAAGCGGTTACGCGATCGAATACAGCAACATCTCGGAAATGGACCTGGGAAGCCATTCCCTTTCGGAGGATAAAATTTCCTTCGGTGATGAAATCGGCGTGGGTGTATCTTATGGACAGGGTGAAAAATGGGCCGTGGAGGTCGATTACCTCCGGGGCGACTGGCGCGGCAGCAACTTCGACGCCGTCCGCGGATTCCGGAACAACGGCACCCATAAATTCACTTCCGGCGTTGCCCAGTCGGTGAAGGCGGGCTTCGAAATCACCCCGAACCGGAGCGATATCCGTTATTTTCTGAGACGCTGCACCTACCGCGTAGGAGCCTATATGGACCAGTCTTATTTCCAGGTGGACGGGAAAAACATCGTTTCGGCCGGCATTACCCTCGGAATGACGATTCCGGTCTATCAGGGTTACAACGGCATTACCTTTGCATTGGATGCGGGACAAAGGGGTTTCGGAGCCGGATTCGTGAAGGAAAACTATATCGGATTCCATCTCGGGTTCAACATCTTCGACATCTGGTTCCGGAAGCCGCAATACCAGTAAAACGGACAAAAACAAAATTCTGACGATATGAAAAAGTTAACCTCCATCCTCATGCTCGCCGTCATGGCGGCCTTCCTGGGACACAACGCCTCAGCCCAGGGAAAGTATGGTGCTGACAGTGCAGAGTGCATCAAGTACCTTTCCTATTACCAGGAGTATTACAAGCAGAAGAATTACGATTCCGCCCTTCCCAACTGGAGAAAGGCCTATTCCATCTGCCCGGCTACCGCCTCGCAGAACCTGTTCGTGCACGGTTCCACCCTCATCAACCGGGAAATCAACAAGAACCGCAAGAACGCCGCTTACTTCAACGCCCTCGTGGACACCCTGCTCACCCTGCAGGACCAGCGTCTGGAGTACTATCCGCGCACGCCGAAGGGTGTGGACCAGAAGGCCACCATCCTGAACAACAAGGGCCAGTACATGATCAATTTCCGCGGTGAGGATTCCCAGTACCTGTACGACAACCTCACCCCGATCATCGCCGACCTGGGCAGCGCTACGAAGGGCGGCATCCTGGTGAACAACCTCCAGGCTGCGATCAATCTCTTCCGCGAGAACAAGCTTTCTGCCGATGACGTGATCAACATGTACGACACCGTCTCCGAGGCCATCGCCGGCGCTACCGCCAAGAGCGACGCCGAGGCGGAGGACAACCTCAAGACCAAGGCTACCATCGAGAGTGTCTTCGCGGACAGCAAGGTCGCTTCCTGCGATAACCTCATCGCCATCTTCACCCCGCGCTTCGATGCCGATCCGAACAACATCGCCGTTGTCGCGAACATCGTGAAGCTCATGAACAACGCCGAGGATTGCGCTACCAACGACCTCTATTTCAAGGCCGTCACCCAGATGCACAAGCTGGATCCGTCCTATCGCAGCGCCTATGGCCTGTATAAGCTGAACGCCGCCCGCGACCATGTGGCCGAGGCTTGCCAGTACCTGGAGGAGGCCATCGACTCCGAGGAATCCGACGAGGCGACCGACGCCCAGTACCTGTATGAGCTCGCCCGCTTCTGCTATGCGAACAACATGCGCGGCCGTGCCTTCGACGCCGCCGGAAAGGCGGTCCGCCTGGACAACGGCTATGCCGGCAAGGCCTACATGATCATGGGCAACCTCTGGTCTTCCGCTTCCTGCGGCGGTGATGTGGACAAGTACGCCCGCTACTGGGCGGCCACCGACTACTACCAGAAGGCCCGTGCGGCGGACGAGTCCCTCGCCGCGGATGCCAATGCCGCCATCGGCAAGGTGAGCATCTACTATCCGGAGGCCAGCGAAATCTTCATGTACGACCTGGGCAAGGGTCAGGTGTACACGGTCTCCTGCGGCGGCATGACCACCACGACCACGGTCCGCGTCCGGTAAGACAGTGAAAGCAATCCGCATATTGACGACGATGGCAACCGCGCTTGCGGTTGCTTTCGTTGTCTATTCCTGCAAGGGAAACCTGTCCGAGGCGGAGAAACTGGACCTGTCCGTGACTCCCCTTCAGGTCGTGGACAGCATGTTCTTCGTCCAGACGGAGAACGGGAAACTGAGAATGCGCGTGGAGGCCCCTGTAATGGAGGTTTACGACCATGACAGCCTCTCGTATGAGCTGTTTCCGAAAGGTATTTCCGTGTACGGTTACACGGAGGAGGGATCCCTGGAAACGACGATCAAGTCCCGGAAAGCCCGCCACGATACCCGCAAGGACAAGGAAGACAAGTGGTCGGCTTTCGGCGCCGTCGTGATCCGGAACATCGTCAAGAACGAGACGATGGAGACGGACACTATCTACTGGGACCAGAAGAAGAAGGAAATCTGGACCGACTGCTATGTCAAGATGTACTCCCCGGCCGGCTATATGCAGGGTTTCGGGATGCGGTCCGACGACATGGCCCGCAATGCGGTCATCCAGCGTCCCTTCAACAGTTACGGTGTCGTAGAACAGGATACGACCAAGGTGGTCCTGGATTCTGTCAATTTTATCGGGCCGTTTCCCCGTCCGAAGACGGTAAAACTGCCTGATGTGCGAAAAAATAATGGTAATTTGAAAGAAAATCACTAAATTCGCACCCTTGACTGAAAATTGACGAAAATTTTAAAAAAGTAACGATAAAATGGCAGTTTTAGAGAAACTTCGCGGTTGGGGTATCTTCCTTTCCATCCTGGTTGCCCTTCCGCTCCTCCTCTTCATCATCGATCCGAGCCAGATCATCCAGACGGTCCAGTCCGTTTCGTCCAGGTATGATGTGGGCAAGATCGCCGGCAAGTCCGTTTCCTATGCGGATTTCCAGCAGGCCGTCGAGCAGTATTCCCGTATCAGCGAGCAGCTTTCCGGGAACTCCGCTTCTTCCGAGCAGCAGCAACAGCAGATCCGCAACGCCGTCTGGCAGAACTTCGTGGACAAGAACCTGTTCATCAAGAATGCCCAGGCCGCCGGCCTGAATGTGGGCAAGGCCGAACTGCTGGACCTCACGAACGGCGAGCATGTTTCCCCGGTCATCGCCTCCATCTTCGTGGACCAGAACGGAAACTTCTCCGATGCGCAGCTCCGCGCCTTCCTGGAGAATGTGGCCGACGGTGACGAGAATGCCCGTGCTATCTGGAAATATCTGCAGGATGCCGTAATCACCAGCCAGTACTACAACAAGTACAACAGCCTGTTCACGGCTTCCAACATCCAGAACGCCATCCAGGTGAACCGCAGCATCGCCGACAACAACACCACGGCCGATGTGGATTTCGTGATGAGCCCGTTCTCTTTCACCACGGACAGCACCGTGGTCGTTTCCGACAGCGAGATCAAGGCTTTCTACAACAACCACAAGGACTTCTTCAAGCAGGTGGCGACCCGCGAAATCGAGTATGCCGTGTTCCAGGTGGTTCCTTCCGCCGAGGACATCGCCGCTACGAACAGCGACTTTGTGAAGCAGTACGACGAGTTCGCCGTGACGGACAACATGCGTTCTTTCCTGCAGCGCAATTCCGATGTCCAGTGGAGCGACCGCTGGTACAAGGCCGGTGACCTGAAGTCCGTGAATGCGGAACTCGACACCTTTGTCTCTGAGAATAACGAGGGTGTTTCCCCGGTGTACACGTCTGGCAATACTTTCTATGCCGGCCGCATCATGGCCACCGCCACCATGCCGGAGACCGTGACCGTGCGCCACATTATGTTCCACAGCAACGAAGACGGCCAGCACCTGGCTGACAGCCTTCTCGCTGTCCTGAAACAGGGCGGAGACTTCGCGGCCCTGGCCCAGGAGTATTCCCTGGACCGCGGTTCCAACGCGGACGGCGAATTCGGCAAGATCGGCCAGATCTCCCAGGCTACCGTGTCTTATCTGCCGACCGGTTTCGACGCCGTTTTCACTGCGAAGAAGGGTGAACCGTTCATCTTCCAGTCCAACGTCGCCACCCACATCGTGGAGGTGACCGAGACCGGTGCTCCCGCCCTGTTCAAGCAGGTCGCCATCTTCCAGAAGGAAGCCCTTGCCAGCAAGGAGACTTTCAACAAGTTCTACAACGACGCAAACCGCCTTGCCACCCTCGCCGGAGGCAAGTATGCGAACTATCGCGCCGCCTGTGACTCCCTCGGCGCGTACTCCCACAGCCTGACCGTCAGCGAATCTACCGATACCTACGGTTCCATCGGCCATGCGAAGGAAGTCACCCGCTGGGCTTTCGACAACAAGCCGGGCAAGGTGTCCAATATCATCACCGTGGACAATAACTACTTCTTTGTCATCACCGTGAAGGAGGCGCACAAGGAGGGGTATGCCGATATCTCCGAGGTGGCCGACCAGATCAGGAGCCAGCTCTACTCCGAGAAGTACGCCGAGAAGCGTCAGGGTGAGGTGGCCGCCGAGATCGCCGGCATGGAAGACCTTGAGGCCATCGCCGAAAAACTGGGCACGACCGTGAGCCACCAGAACGATGTCGCCTTCGCCGCGATGTCCGCCCGCAGCCTGGATCCGAAGTTCGTCGGTGCCATCGCCGCCGCTCCGGAAGGAAAGGTGTGCGGCCCGGTCGCCGGTTCCTACGGTGTGTATGTGTTCAAGGTGCTCGGCCGCGAGACCGGTTCCTTCTACACCGATACCGATGCCAAGAACGCCAACGCAGACATTCTGAACTACGCCGTCCAGATGATCGTCCCCGTGATGATGCAGGACGCCGACGTGAAGGACAACCGCGCGAGATTCTATTAGTCTATGGCACTGAAATGTGGAATAGTCGGACTTCCCAATGTTGGGAAGTCCACTTTATTTAACTGCGTCAGCTCCGGGAAGGCCCAGAGCGCCAATTACCCGTTCTGCACCATCGAACCGAACGTCGGGTCCACCAACGTGCCGGACAAGCGCCTGGAGGTCCTGACGGAGATTTGCCAGCCCAAGCGCACCATTCCCGCCACGGTGGAAATCGTGGACATCGCCGGTCTGGTGAAGGGTGCATCCAAGGGAGAGGGCCTCGGAAACCAGTTCCTCGCGAACATCCGGGAAACCGACGCCATCCTGCATGTCCTCCGCTGCTTCGACGACGGAAACATCACCCATGTCGATGGTTCCGTGGACCCGGTCCGGGACAAGGAAGTCGTGGACATGGAACTGCAGATCAAGGACCTGGAGACGGTGGAAAACCGGATCAAGAAGGTAGAGAAGCAGGCTACGACGGGCGGAGACAAGGAGGCGAAGAAACTGTTGGCGCTTCTCCAGCGTTACCGCGAGGCGCTGCTGCAGGGCCATTCCTGCCGTACCGTCGTTCCCGAGAATGCGGAAGAGGAGCAGATGGCCCACGACCTCTTCCTCCTGACCAACAAGCCGGTCATGTACATCTGCAACGTCGATGAAGGCTCCGCCGTGTCCGGCAATGCCTATGTCGATGCGGTCCGCGCCGCCGTCGCTGCCGAGAATGCCGAGATTCTGGTTATCGCCGCCAAGACGGAGTCTGAAATCGCCGAGATCGAGGAGTACGAGGACCGTCAGATGTTCCTCGAGGAGATGGGCCTGGAAGAGTCCGGTGTTGTCCGCCTCATCCAGGGTGCGTATCGCCTTCTCGGCCTCCGTACCTTCTTCACGGCCGGTGCCGACGAATGCCGCGCCTGGACCATCCACGTAGGCGACAAGGCCCCCCGTGCCGCCGGCGTCATCCACACTGACTTCGAACGCGGTTTCATCCGGGCCGAGGTCATCAAGTACGAGGACTTCGTACAGTACAAGACCGAAGCAGCCGTCCGGGCCGCCGGCAAGATGGGCATCGAAGGCAAGGACTACGTCGTCCAGGACGGCGACATCATGCACTTCCTGTTCAACGTGTAGGACTCCTTGTCGTTCCGGGCTGTTTCGAGCGAAACGCCCTTGTCATTCCGAGCGGAGCGCCATTTTTGTTCTGAACGAAGTGCTTTTGTCATTTCGAGCGGAGCGCAGCGAAGTCGAGAAATCTATTCCATCGAATCGCCTTCTGATACATGTCAGAGGGCGATTTTCGTTATGTTTCTTTGAAACAACCAGAAATAATTTCGCCACATTTTTACGTTTCCGGTCAGGAAAACCGTTCCGTCGTCCTATCTTGGGCGCATGAGAACGCACTTACCTTGCTCCGGGCCGTTCCGCCCGGTATTTCATTTACGGAGAAAACTGTTCTCCGTTTTCCTTCTCCTTGTACATATCTCGGTTGTACAGGAAAATCCTTGTCTGGGCGCCTCCGACTGTTCAAATCAAAAGGAAAAGGCCAAAGACAAACATATTTCGGGAGATTTGTACACAAACAGTTCGATTGAAGGCCAAAAACTTGTTCAAACCACATTTGTACAAGGAGGGGATGGAGAGCCGGGGAGAACGCTGTCCGTGATGTTCTGGAATGTGGAGAATTTCTTCGACTGGCGGAACGATTCCACGACCGTATCGGATTCGGAGTTCTCGGCGGCGGGGGAGCGGCATTGGACCTGGAAACGGTTCCAAGCCAAGGCAAACGCTTTCGCGAAAGCCCTGTTATGGGTGAGTGCCGATACGGGCAGCCTGCCGGACATCGTCGGCCTGGAGGAGGTGGAGAATGCCTTTGTGCTGCGGCAGGTATTGACAAAGACCCTTCTCCGGAAGTTGGATTACAAGTACGTCCATTACGATTCCCCGGATCGCCGCGGCATTGACGTTGCGCTTCTGTACCGATCCTCCGTATTGGAACTGCTGGAAGCCAAACCATGTCACCTGTATTCGGGAAGCATGGTCGGTCAATCAGAAGGAGTTGTATCCCCTTTGGATACCGTCCTCGCAACCCGCGACATCCTGCTCTGCCGGTTCCGCACCAGGGACAGCGTGGAATTTGCCGTTCTGGTGAACCACCATCCCTCCAAATACGGTGGAGCGGCCGAGTCGGGACCCCGGCGCCGCATTGCGGTGCAACGGCTCCGGTTTCTGGCGGATTCCCTGGCGGCGGAGGGCATCGACAGGATCATTGCCGGCGGTGATTTCAACGATACTCCGGACAATCCTGTTTTCTGTTTGCTGGAGCCCTCCCTGTTACCCTTGCATAGGGAATCTTATCGGCGCGGAGAAGGTACGATCAAGTACGAAGGAAAATGGGAACTCATTGACCATGTGTATGTTTCATCTGCGTTAATGAATCTTCCTTCCCGGCCCCCGACCCTGCGCATCCTCCGGATTCCCTTCTTACTCACCCGCGATACGGCCTACACCGGCGAAAAGCCCCTGCGCACCTATGTGGGCCCTCGCTATACCGGCGGCGTCTCCGACCACCTCCCCATCCTGCTGGAACTGCCGTTTCCGCCCTGATGACAACGCTTCCTTCACGAAAGTCTCTGTCCATCTATCATCCCCTGCCCGCATCGAATGCGTACAACCAGATCGCCGGTATTGTCGTTTTTATGTACGCATCTCCCCAAAAAACCACCAAAAGGGCAAAAACAAGGAGATGCGTACATAAAAACGACCGGACAAGTCGGAAAGAGAGCTCACATTAGATGCGTACAAATCATGGAAACAACATAAACAAACTCACAGAATCATGTATAAGACTTATCACCTCTGTTTCACTTCCCATCAGGAAGTGATGTACCGCAATGCGGAAGATATGAATCGTTCATTCAATGCTTTATGCTCCGCCCTATACAAGACGGGAAGCCGATGCCTGGTTGAGTGCGACCTGCCGAACCACCATCACGGATGCTATGAGACTGAGTGTCCCGCCGAACTGGTCCAGATCAAACGACAGGCTTATGGACACTATTTCAACGAGAAGTATGACCGGAAAGGTCCATTGGGGGATTCCGGCTACTTTCTGCTGGAACTAAAGGGGATCCGTCATCTTCTGGCGGCTCTGTCCTACAATATTAAAAATGCGGTTCATCATGGAATAACATCCACCCCCTTCGAATGGCCGTACTGCTCGGCAAATGCACTCTTTCGGAAAGAGTTGGGGAAACTGTATGTTCCCGATGTTCTGTTGACGCCGGAGCAGATCGAGAGGGCGCTTCCCCGGAGGGCTGCTTTCGATACGAGATGGAAGATGGGAGTCGAGGGTGTTTTTCTCCGGGAGTCTGTCATCGAAACATCGCTCGTCGAGAATCTGTTTGCTACCCCGCAGGCTTTCAACTATCTGGTCACACGCAAAAGCGGAGAGGACTGGTACAAAGAGCAGGCTGCCGACAATAACGACCTTCCTCCCATCACGCTGGAAAGCTTCGAAGTACGGATGCTGCAATACTCCTCGGACCGGGGAAGGTCTATTGCCGATATGCTCCGTAACGAGCAAGCGCGTCACGCAACCGCTCGAATGAACGATTTACAAGTATGCGAACTCATTGACAAAAAGTACGTTACCAAATACAGGTCCTACTCTGTCTATCATCTGACGGAAAGCCAGAAAAATACCATTGCCAACGAGTTATACCATCAGTATCGCCTGAGTCCGGCTCAAATCCGCCGTTGTCTGGTCTTTTGAGTGTCGCAGCCTCGTCTTTCAACCGCCAGACCAGGTCATCAGCCCCCCCCCTCTCACTTCGTTGTCCGCATCTAATGCGTGCGCGTAGGTTGAAGTTCCTGCCGGTTATTGTGTACGCATCTCCCGAGAAATGCCGAGATCAGGCGATTTTACGGAGATGCGTGCAGGAAAGAGCGAGTCTGCTTGTGGTTTTGGGTACGCATCAGATGCGTGCAAGTCGTGTGTTTATGATGCGCCGAGCGGGTTATTACATAAGATAGAAGACGTTCACCCTGCCTCACCCCAAAAACTCCGAAAAAAATACGGAATACTCCTAAAAAAATTAGTAGTGTGGATAAATTTGTTTATATTTGCACCATGAAACAGAAACTGACAGCCAAGGAAGAGCAGCTGATGACCCTTTTCTGGGAGCATGGCGACCTCTTCATCCGCGACCTGGTGGCCTTGCTGCCGGAGCCGCGGCCTCACTACAATACGGTAGCTACCCTGGTTAAATTCCTGGAGGAGAAAGGATTCCTGGAGCGCGAGCCCATGGCGAACACATTCCGCTATCACGTGAAGGTCTCCGAGAAACAGTATCGGGGCGAGACTGTGGGCGAGATGGTGGCCCAGTATTACAACAATTCCTACGCGAGCCTGGTCTCGCAGTTCGTGGAGGAGGACCGCATGGACCTGCAGGAACTCAAGGACCTGATTGCCCGGATTGAAAGCGCAAGGAAATGACGCCCTTTCTCTTATATATCGCCCGAAGCAGCTTGTACCTGGCTCTGTTCTACGCATTCTTCCTGCTGGTGATGCGGAGGACGTCCTTCTTTCGCCTGAACCGCGTTCTGCTGCTGGCGGGAACGCTGGCGAGTTTCCTGCTTCCGCTTCTGCGGATCCGGACGGTGGTGCATCCGTCTCTGGCAGCCGGTCCCCTGACGGAGACGGTTTCCGAGCCGACCCTGACGCCCGTCCCTACCGCAACCTCGTTCCCGTATCTCGAGATCCTTTACTGGGCCGGTTTCCTGGCCGTGCTGGGCTGGACTTTGGCCGCGGTGGTCCGGATGTACCGAACCATCTGGAATGGTTCCGTCACGCGCCTGGAGGACGGCACCAAACTCGTATTGACAGAGGCCGATATTCCTTCCTTCAGTTGGGGCCGCACCATTGTCATGAGCCGGAAAGACGCAGAAACGAATCCCGCCATTCTGCTGCATGAAAGGGCCCATGTTCAAAAGAAACATACCCTGGATATCCTGCTGTTTACGGCCGTTACCTTGGTCCATTGGTTCAATCCCCTCGTTTGGATCACCCTCAGTGAACTCAAACTCCTGCATGAGTATGAGGCCGATGACGCTGTCCTCCATCATGGCATCGATGCTACCCAATACCAATTGCTGCTGGTCCGGAAAGCCGTCGGGGAAAAGCGCTTTTCCCTGGCCAACGGATTCCAGCACGCCAAACTCAAAAATCGAATTGACATGATGCTCCAAGCCCCTTCTTCCGGATGGAAGCGCCTCTCCTGGCTCGCCATCCTCCCCTTCCTCGTGGGAACCATGTTCCTGTGCAACCCTGTCCGTGCCAAGGTCGTTCCGGTGGAAACGGTGCCGGATCATCCGGCTTCCGTCGCTCTCTCCGATACGACGAAGAGCCTTCCCTTCAACCTCGTCGACGTCAAACCGACCTTTAACGGAGGCGATGCCAACGAGTTCTCCAAATGGGTCAATGAAAACCTCAAGTATCCGAAAACAGCCAAAGACGCCAAGGTCCAAGGACGTGTGGTGTTGCAATTCACGGTCTATCCCGACGGCAAAGTCCAGGATGTCAAGGTTCTCCGGGGCGTTCACCCCGACCTGGATGCCGAGGCGCTCCGCGTGGTCTCTTCCTCCCCGGACTGGACGCCCGGCTACGTCAAGGGCGAGCCCGTCAAGGTCACTTACACCTTCCCGGTCATCTTTCAGCTGAGAGGCGAAGAAACAGAGAAAGACGACGCGGCGGTCGCGAAATACGGTGAAAAGGCCCACAATGGCGTGGTCGAAATAACATCCAAGAAAAAATGAAACGTCACCTGCTGACCGCCGCCCTGCTGGTCTGCGCCGCTACCCTTCAGGCGCAGACCAGGGGCGATCTGGCGCGTCTGGACAGCCTCCTGTCCGCCGCCGAACCCCGTGAAGTACGGGAGTTGACCCTCCGGAAAGCCTCCATGCTCAAGCGGATGTACCGATTCGACGAGGCGGCGGAAGTATTGGGGAACCTGCTGGAGCCGGGTCGTATGGACCCGGAGATCCTGGGAGAGATTGCCGACAATCACTACCAGGCCGGCAATGCGGAGGACGCATCGGCCCTGTACGGCATCCTGACGCAGTTGCAACCGGACAACATCGGATTCCGGGTCCGGTATCTGACACTGGCTTTCCGGGCGAAGGCGTATAAAGACGTGGTTTCGGACGGTCGGGATATCCTGCAGCGGGATACGCTGCTGCCCGTATTGACCCTGGTTGCCGATGCGTTCCAGAAACTGGAACAGCCGGATTCCGCCTTGGTTTACTACCGGGCCGCCCTTCGGAAAAAGCCCAAGAATGCTTCCGTCGTCAGCAAGGTGTCCGATATCCTGCTGGCCCGGAAGCTTTATGACGAGGTGCTTTCCCTGGCGGAAAGCTACCTGTCGATGGATCCGGACAACATCCCGGTCGGGAAGGTCAAGGGCCTGGCGCTCTACCTGAAAAAAGAGTACAAACCCTCCAGCGAAGCTTTCGAACATGTCCTGGCCATGGGGGACGATTCCTATGGCTCTCACTATTATCTGGGACGGGACTTTCACGAGCTGCGCTTGCCCAAGGAGGCGGATGAACACTATCTGAGGGCGTGGCAGATCGATTCGTCCGATGTTTTCCTGGCGACCGCCATCGGCACGAACCGGTCCACGGGTTATTATCCCGATTTCGAAAGAATGGTCGAGCCCTGGTTCCGGAAGGCCCTTGAAATGATGGAACCGGACCAGGACAAGCTGGCGGTCATCTACCAAAGTTACGGCGAAGCGGCCTATCTCCGGAACCGCTGGGACGATGCGCTTCCGCTTTACCGGAAAGCGGCCCAATATAACCCGAAGAACCTGTCCTTCCTTTCCACGATCGGCTATATCTATGAGAAGAAAAAGGACTACAAGTCGGCCCTGGAATGGTATGAGCGCTATCTTGCTCTCGGAAAACCTGGGACGAAGGCCTATCGGTTCGTCGAAGAATCGGTCCGGTATCTCAAGGCCGAGAAATTCATGACGCAGGAGTGAGTTTTTTTCCGTAACTTCGCGGAAAAGAACGGACAATGAACAAGAATACGAAATCCCTTCTCTCCGCCGCTGCGCTCGTGGTGATTTTCGCCGCGTGGCTGATCCTCCAGCGGACAGGGGGAAGCGATGGCCGCATGGTGACGCCGGTGGCGGACCTGAAGCCGGGCGAGCAGCTCGAACTCCCGGCGCAGAAGCAGACCGACAAGATCAAGCGTTACCGGGGTTATGTGAGCTCCTACAATACGGAAACGCTCATCCCGGACTGGGTGGCTTATGAACTTACCAGGGAGGAAACCCGGGGGAAGGCGACACGGGCCGACAAAAATTTTTCCATGGACCTGAGTTTCAAAGGGAAGCAGGCGATGCGGGAGGATTACATGGGCTCCGGCTGGACGCGGGGGCACATGGCGCCGGCGGGGGACTTTTTCTGGAGCGACGAGGCGATGGAGGAGACCTTCTATTTCATGAACATCTGTCCGCAGCGCGAGGAACTCAACAACAAAGACTGGCAGTATCTGGAGAAGCAGGTGCGCGAATGGGCGAACCGCTACGGCAAGGTCTGGGTGGTGTCCGGACCCATTATCGGGGAGAATATCTACGGAACCATCGGCCGGGACCGCGTGGTGGTGCCGGACGCCTTCTTCAAGGCGGTGATGGTCCATGACGGGCGCCGCTACCAGAGCATCGCTTTCGTGATGGGCAACGACGCCGAGCGCTACTGGCTGCAGGACTGCGCCCTGACGATCGACGAACTCGAGGAGCGCACCGGCATCGACTTCTATCCGGCCCTTCCGGACGATATCGAGGACGATGCCGAATCCCGCTACGATTTCTCCGTCTGGGGTATCCGCGGGCGGTAAAAATTCGCTATATTTGTGAATTGACACTAAACGAACCACTGATATGATGAAAGAAAAGATCCAGGAGAAATTCAAGGCCCTGTTCGGCGAGCACGGTGACGTGTATGCCTCCGCCGGCCGTATCAACCTCATCGGCGAACACACCGACTACAACGGCGGTTATGTGTTCCCGGGCGCCATCGACTGCGGCATCATGGCCGAGATCAAAGTCAACGGAACCGCCAAAGTGAAGGCATTCGCCCTCGACAAGGACGAGTTCGTGGAGTTCGGCCTCAACGAGGAAGACAGGCCCGAACAGTCCTGGGCCCGCTACATTTTCGGCGTCTGCCGGGAAATGATCAAGCGCGGCGGCAAGGTGGAGGGCTTCAACACCGTCTTTGCGGGCGACGTGCCCCTGGGCGCCGGCCTGAGCTCCAGCGCGGCCCTCGAAAGCACCTATGCGTTCGCCCTGAATGAAATCTTCGGCAACGGGATCGACAAGTTCGAACTGGCGAAGATCGGCCAGGCCACCGAGCATAACTACTGCGGTGTGAAATGCGGCATCATGGACCAGTTCGCCTCCATCTTCGGAAAGGAGGGATCCCTGATCCGCCTGAACTGCAAGACGCTTGAATACAAGTACTTCCCGTTCAAGCCGGAAGGTTATCGGCTGGTTCTCATCGACTCCTGCGTGAAGCATGAACTCGCTTCCAGCGCTTATAACAAGCGCCGCGAGTCCTGCGAGAATGCCGCGGCCGCCATCCGCAAGAACCACCCCGAGGTGGAATTCCTTTCCGACGCCAAGCGTGTCTGGCTGGATGAGGTCCGTGAAGAGATTCCTGAGGAGGACTTCCTGCGGGCGGAATATGTCATCGGCGAAGTCCAGCGCGTCCTGGATGTGTGCGACGCCCTGGAGCGCGGCGACTACGAGACCGTGGGCGAGATGATGTACCAGACCCACTTCGGCCTGAGCCGTCTGTACGAAGTCTCCTGCGAGGAGCTGGACTTCCTGAACAAGCTGGCCCGCAAGATGGATGTGACCGGCTCCCGCGTGATGGGCGGCGGATTCGGCGGCTGCACGATCAACCTCGTGAAGGACGAACTCTACGACAGCTTCATCAACGCGGCCGTGGGCAAGTTCACCGAGAAGTTCGGCCACGCCCCGAAGATCTACAACGTGGTCATTTCCGATGGTGCCCGCAAGCTGTAGCCGTTGCGGCGGAACCCATTCCGTCGAGACTTTTCCGAGTATCAATACCGCCCTGGATCCGACCCTCAAGGCCCGGGTCCGGGACGGTTCCTTATTCGTGTGGGAGTGCCCTTTCTGCGGAACCCGGAACCTCTTGAAATACGAGACGTTATACCACGATCCGGCCGAGCGCCTGATGGTCTGGCTCCTGCCCGGGGACGCCCAGCCTCCGGCTCAAGTCGCCGAGGCGGTCAAGGAGTTGGACGGCTATACGCTCCGTCTTGTCCGCGAAGTGGGAGACCTGGTGGAAAAGGTGAATATCCACGCCGCCGGACTGGACGATGTCCTCGTGGAGATGTGCAAATATGTCACGCGGCTGGAACTCTCCGAAAAACAGGGAAGAATCGTAGATATTCCGCTCAAATTCTATCGGTTGGACGGGCCCGACAACGACCTTCTCTTCTCCTTCCCCCAGGACGGCGAGATGAAGGTTGTGAATGTGGGCTTCCATGTATATGAAGACGCCCGGGGAATCCTCGGGCGCCATCCATCGGTTCGTCCTGAACCCGGCTTCTCGGAGGTCGATGCGGCCTGGCTGGGACGGTATTTCCGTTAGAGCGATTACTTGATCATATACCGGATCCGGACCTTTACGCAGCGGTTCAGTTTGGCGTTGAGGCCCCGGGTGCTCGGGTCGGTGACGGTGCGGATGTCTCCCCTGTTGTTGTACAGGAGGGACTGGGTGCGGACGTCCTGCAAGCGGGCATCGTTCGTCAGCCAGGAGACTACGGTGTTGGCACGGTTTTCGGCGAGGGCGGTGTTTCTTTCGATACCCACCTTGTCCGCATCCTTGCCGGTGAAGTTGTCCTGGCTCGTTGCAAAGCCTTCCGTTATGATGATCTGGATGGCTCCGTGGTCCAGGATGTCGTTGATGTGCCGGACAGTCTGCTCGTTGGCGTACCGGGAGATGAAACCTTCGTTGGAATTCAGGGCGGCATAGACATCAGCAAAGCTCACCAGTTCATCGCCCTTGGCGATATCCATGTACTGCCGGACCGTATCCAGCCCGCCGTGGGCATTGAGGCCGAAGGTCTGGGACTCACGGTAGTTTTCATCGCTCAGCAGCTGCTGGCGGAGGGTGGCATCGTCAATTCGGTAACCCCAGGTGTGGAGGCCGTCGTTGATCGGGGCATACCGGAAGCCCGCTTTTTCAGCAAAGGCATTCACGTCCGCCGCATCCAGGCTCAGGGACATCGGCCGGCCGGTTTCAATCTCATAGCCGCGCGGGACAAAGTCAATGGCGAAGTCCCGGTTGGCCTTTTCGGTCGGGAGGTCGATGGTGACGGAAGAGCCGTCGGCAAACTGCTTCTGGGTATAGATACCGCCGGCGAGGTAGTCGATGGCATTGACCTTGGCATCCGGGATGAGCGGAGCGTCATTGCGGCCGGAATAGTTGTTCGGATAGAAGACATAGAAGGTAAGGGTTCCGCTCCGGACCGGCCGGTCCTTCTCCTGCTCCTTCACTTTGAGAATGGTCTTGGCGGTCTCGCGGTATTCCTTTTCGTACACGGTGTTCCGTCCGCGGCGCCAGCCGTTTTCGCCCTTCTTGCCCAGATAGAAAGTCAGGCCGACATCAAAGCCCAGATTCGCGTCCACGTGCTGGGCGGCATGGTCCGCCTGTCCGTACTCCAGGTCGAAATTCGTCTGGTACAGGAGGGCACGGGCCTTGAAATCGAGCGAAACGTTCTTCTTTTCGTTGAAGAACTGGCTGTACTGGAGCTCCAGGTGGGCGCTGAGTTCGTTGTCGGAGCCATAGCTGTGTTCGTAACCCAGATGATGGACGGCGCCGATGCCCGCAGCGGCCATCAGCTGGCCCATCCGGTCTTTTACACCATAGCCTTCGTAGCCGTAGTACAGCCGGGTCAGATTGATGATAGCCGATCCGCCGAGATCCCACCAGCCGGTTTTCATCAGCCGATACCCGGGATTTCCCTCGATCCAGTCACCATAACCGTAATGCGCCGTCTTGTACTCGGTATATCCCCGGGACTCGGAGCGGATGAATTCCAGCTTGAGGCCCAGCCAGGGCATGAACCATTTACCGAAACCGACGCTGAAATCGGGAGAGAGGGTGCCCTTGAAAGGACCGTCCTTGGAATAATCGCCCCGGAAGGTGTGTCCGCCGGCCGTGGCGAAGACAAACCAGTTCTGGCGGAACGGATTGGCCACGACCTCAAAGGGAGACCCCTGCTCCGGCAGGACCGTCACTTCCTTTGTGTCGGCCACGAGGACGGAATCCCGGTAAACTTCCCGGTAGTCCTTGTACTTGTCATCCACCTGCGCATGCGACAGAATCGAGGCGAACAGCCCGACGGAAGCCAGAAGGATTCTAAGCGTGTTTTTCATATGATTGACTCACTTATCTTTTCACATCATCTCGAAAGTCGTGGCCATCATTGCTTTTTTTGACATTCGATGGCCAGATATCCGTTCTCAAGGGTTGCGATGGGGTGCGCCTCCGTTCCTTTCTTGCAGGAGGTGACGGAAGGCTTGTTGTCCGGGGAAATGGTGGCCTGCATCCGGAGACGGGCCCGTGTGCAGATGTCGGCGCAGGCGGCCCAGATGGCCGTTCCGATTCCCCGGTTCTGCCAGGACGGGTCCACCAGCAGGCCGGCGAAGGCACGGCCGATGAAAAAACACCGCAGGAAGAAATAGCCGACCAGGGAGTCATCCGGCGCCGTCACCTTCATCATGAGGAAGGCCGGGTTCCGGAAACGTCTTTCCAGGGTTTTGAGGTCGAAGGCATGGGGGTGGAACCATTTGAGCGTCTCCTCATTCTGGCGGGTAAGCAGAGCTAGGAGGGAGGGAAGGTCCTTTTTCTCCAGAAGGGAGAACCGGCAGCCCGCGACGGAGACTCCCTCCAGCGCCTCAGAAGCGAAGGCATCCAGATGCCGGTAGCGGAGAGTGAACAGACCGCCGTTGACGTCTTCAATGAGCGTCCAGACTCCCGGGAAACGGCGTTTAAGGGAAACCAGGCTCCGGATCATGCGAGTACCTCCTTGTAATAGTCCAGGAGACAGTCCCGCACATAGCGCTGCTCGTAGCGGTCGGCAATGATGTTACGGGCATTCTTGGACATTTCATGGACCCATTCCGGGCGGACGACGAAGGATTCCATGGCCTTGTACAGCGCATCCGGGTCGTCTGCGGGGACGATTATTCCGTTGCGTCCCTGCTGGACGATTTCGCGGGATCCGTTGACATCGGTCACGATGGAAGACAGGTCCATGGCGCCGGCCTCGATGACGACGTTCGGGAATCCTTCCCGATGGCTGGGATGGACGAGGGCGTCCGCGGCCGCATACCAGGGACGGACATCGTCCTGCCACCCGTCGGACAGGTGGATATGCGAGGAGGCCTCCCGGATGAGTTGGCGGGTGGATTCCTTCAGGGGTTTCCCGTCGGCCTCTTCCGCTCCGACCAGCAGCAGATGGACCCCGGGATATTGTCGCTCCAGCCGCAGAAAAGCCGTGACAAGGTCATCGATTCCCTTGTCCCGGTCCAGCCTCCCGACAAAGACAAATACAAAATCCTTTTCGTCGATACCGAATTCGCGGCGGATCTGGACCGTTTTCTCCTGCGTCTGTTCCGTACGGGCGTAATGGTTCAGGTCAATACCCCGGACGTTGCCGTTTCCCAATACGTGGAGCGGCTTTCGGGTGACCTTGTAGTGGAGGAGGTCCTCCTTGATACCCTCCCCTTCCGGGATGACATGGGTGGCACAGGCAGCCGTAATACGGTCCGTATGGAACAGGACCCACCGCTTCCAGCCTTTCTCATAAGGAAAGATGAGGCCGGTGAACGTGTGGATCCGGACGGGGACACGGGCCGCCCAGGCGGCCATCATGGACAGAAGTCCGGCCTTGGGCGTGATGGAATGGACCATGTCCGGTTTTTCCTTCCGGAAGACGAAGAACAGCCGGACGAGGGAGACCAGGTCCTGGAAAGGCCGGATCCTTCTCCGGATCGGAACGGCGATGGTCCGGACCCCTTCCCGCTTCCGGATACTGTCCAGCTCGGGCAGCGGGGAGGAAAGGGCGATGACCTCATAGGTCCCGGACAATTCCTTGAGCAGCCCCCGGCAGAAAAGGTCCAGGGACAGGGGAACCGTCGCGGTACGGATAATCTTTTTCTTTCCGGACATCTCAGAAACGATAGACCAAAGCAACCCCAGCGCTGCCGGATGCGGGCGCGAAGGTCAGCGCTCCGCCATTCGGGGCCGAAACGGTAATGTTGGGCATGGACTCGGAGGCGAAGGCATCGAACAGGCCGAAGGCCCAGATGCCGGCCATGGCACCGAGGGTGATGTTGCGGAGCCGCCGGAGGCCGATTTCTTCGCTGCGGAAGCTCTCGGGTTCCAGCGTGCCATCCTCTTTCCGCCCCTTGTAGTAATTGGACCGGAGATGGAAGGTGACGGCGGCCGCACCGAGCGCGATTTCACTGCCCAGCAGGGCATATCCCTTGAAGGTCTGTCCTTTATACAGTTGTCCTGCGCCAGGTGCCAGCACATTCATGAGGGCGGCGGTCCCTTTGCTCCGCTCGCCCGCTTTGAACTCATCGAAGGTAACGGGTGCGTCCTTTCCCGAGACGGCATAAAGCTGATAATACTCAAAGACCGGATCCAGATCCACATTGTAATCCACGGCGGAATATACGTCCACGCGCTGGGCCTTGACGGTCGCGGTCCGGCCGTTTTCGGGGAAGGAAATCCGATAGGTAGAAGGCGCATAGGGACCGTTGGAAAGGCTGTCCAGCACTATGGTGTCCGGATCGGCCCCGTAGGTTTCCCCGATGTATTTCAAAAGCGGAAAGAACCGGCCCTCGAGGAGACGGGTATGGTTGTTATCCTCCGTCTTGAACACCTTGAACTCGTAGCTTGTATTCGTCCGCTTCCGGTTCATGTAAGACTCGTTCTTCCACGCCCATTCGGGAAGCGTAGCGGACATTGCCGTGCCACAGCAGCACAACAAAAACAGGAGGATCAAGGACCACCGCTTCTTCATAGAATAAGACTTCATGTTATATTTTAAGCCTAGCGAAAGCGCCAAATAATAAGGCCCGGGGGAGATTTACGTTAAATAATTTTACAAAGATAGAAAAAATCGTCTAAAACGAAAACACAAACAGCGCAGAATTACACATATTTTATGCCGAAAACCACGTTTTACGGTGGTCAGAGGCCTTCATACAGGAGCCGGTACTTTCGTGCCGTTTCCTTGATGTCGAATTGCCGGGCCCGGGCCTCGCAACGGGCTCCGACGGCGCGGGCTTCTTCGGGGTTCTCGCAGAGACGCCGGATTAACCCGGCGAGCGCTTTGGCATCTCCTTCGGGAAAGAGGAGGCCGGCGCCGGAGACAATCGTGTCGAGGCTTTTAACATTGCTGGCAATCAAAGGCTTTCCGCACGCCATGCTTTCTACGGCAGACAGGCCGAATCCTTCATAATGGGAGGAGAGGACGGAAACATCACAAGCGGCAAGAAGCGCGGGGACGTCAGACCGGATGCCTAGAAAATGGACACGACCGGCCAATGCAGAATCCTCAGCCAACGCTTTACAGGACTGCAGATTGTCCTCGTCCTGTTTTGTTTCAGCTCCGCCGGCAAGGAACAAGTGATACTCCGGAGAAAGCAGACGGAAGGCACGGATCAGCGTCGCCTGGTCCTTTTGTGCACGGAAAGCAGCGACCATGAGGATTCTGTATCCAGGGGTTTCCGAAATCTCCGGGGCAGGAGCGGCATTGCGGAAACGGTCCAGGGAAATCCCGTTCGGGATGACGACGGTCCTGGCGGCTATCATCGGAATCCACTTCACCAACGCCAGGCGCGTTTCTTCGCTGACGCAGGCAATCCGGCGGTATCGCCCGTACATCCATCGGTCCACCCTTATCAGATATCGGTTTCCCCGGCGGCGATTGGTGGTATTGTGCTCGGTCGTAACCATCGTCAGGGGCATCCATAAGGAAACCACGGCCACCAGAAACTGGCAGGAGGTGTTGTGTGTATGAATGATGTCAAAGCGATTCTTGCGCAGGAATCGGCTTAGTTTAAAGACTAACGCTGGGTTTCGCATGGCTCGCCATCCTTCCGAGAGGGCATGGACGGGGATGCCGGCCTTCTCCAGTTCTTTCAGCAGCGGAGTCCGGGTGCCGTCAAATAGCAGGAGGGAAACATCGTTTCCTTCGGCCAGATGTCTCTTTGTCAGGTCGACGACGAGTCTCTCGGCGCCGCCGGTCCGGAGGGAAGTGATGATGTGGAGGATCTTCATCGGATGTACGGGGGAAGCGCTTCGAATTCGGGGGAATGGACCTCTTTCCATCCGTCCCCGAGACCACGGAAATAGGAGGATAGAACACGGAGGTCTCGTTTAGCGATTGCCACGGTGGTCATGATCGGGATAAGCCATAAAACCTTGAGCAAGAATACAGTAGCCGCGAGGAAACGCGTCCATGCGGTATCCTTCCCATTCTTCAGGCAGGTCCGCCACCACACCATAAACATGGCCTTGGTACGGACATAAAAGTATTCTGCTCCTTTCCGGAAAGAACCGCTGGAAGTTTGGGCGTTCAAATTTGTAATGCCGCTGTTATACATGATACCTAAACGGCCGCCACGACGGTATAGTTTGTAAAAGGTCAGTGCATCTTCACCATAGGGAAACCCGAAAGATTCCAACCAAAGCTCATCATTCAAACGCAGATGAAGAAAGGTGTCCTTTCTCCAAAGAGCAGCAGGGCCTCCACAACTTTGTGACCAGTAAAAAGGTTTTGCGGGGTGAATATTATAAGAAAAAGACCCGTTCCGGTGAATCTTGAAAGCCCACTCCCGGCTCCAATGTGGGAGAACCAGATTGGTAACGGCCGCATAGATTTTGGTTTTGAAAGGCATCCGGTGGTTTTGGAAAACATCGGCTCCCACGCAGTCCGCCTTATTCTCCACAAGCGCCTTGAGCAGTCTTTCGACGCTGTCAGGCGCAAGTTCAACATCGTCATCCAACATCAGGATGCAGTCGCTCGTGATTTCATCATACCGGAGGACCCGCTGGGCCATCATTCCCTTTTTGACCCAGACATATTCTTCCTTGCCGACGGTGAAGTCCGGCCGGTCATACCCCTCTGCGATACAAACCATCACCCGCTCCGGCTGCACCGTCTGGGCACAGATGGACACCAGTTCCTTCCGGAACTTCTCCCCGGCGGTCCCGAGGGTGCGGATGGCGATGGAGTAAGTCATTATCTATCTTTGGATCTCTTTACAGAGCCGGGCAAATAATATGATATCAAAAGACGTATATGGGAAGGCTTTCTGTGAAAACAATCTCATACCCCTCCGTGTCTACTTTTACGTGAACATCATGATTGATGATTTCATTGTCGTTTCTCCGGGAGAACAAAAACGGCTGCAATGCGTAAGCTTGAAGAATCGAGCCGTAATTGTGGGCGGCGTGAAACGATAGGATTCCGATCAACAGGGTTAGTAGAAATAAAGCTATGGTCTAAATTGCCCAAATGATATTCGCCAGGCAATGGTTTTACTTATGATTAAAGATTATTTGTGGTTTGTAGCAGAAGACGGGCCAGATGAGGGTAGCGAATCAAAGAATAGCAGGAGATTCTTTTCTTCCTGGGATGAATACAAATCATACAAGGCCTTCCAAGCGGGATCCGCTCCGTCAACCCAAGGGAGCACGAAATCGATATCACAGCTATCCATGAAAACGGTATTAAAGAACGAAGAGTTGTTATTGTTTTCTAATCGGCGCAGACAATTCTTGGAAAAGAGCCATCCACGTCTGAATAATCAAAGAGGAATCAAATCTTATGGAAGACCAGAGAGCCTCGTGCCCCATCCGCCTCCTTTCGGCTTCGTTTTCAATCAAGTAGCAGATCTTCTCTGCTAACAACATTTCGTCTCCTACCGGAACCAAAAACCCATTGACGCCATCCGTAAATACATCTTTGGGGCCGCAGGGGCAAGAATAACAGACACAAGGAAGCCCGCACCCGATTGCTTCAAGAAGCACCATGGCAAAGCCCTCGAATTTGGAAGAAAGCGCAAAAATGGACGAAGACAACATCTCTTTTTGAACATCAATTGTGTTACCGCAGAGAGTCACTTTCCCATCAAGCGCAAGATTCGAGATCAATCTGGTCAACCTCTCTCTCTCTTCCCCCTCGCCCAAAATATCCAAGCGCCAATCCGGGAAACGCTTCGCAACGATGGAATATGCTCGAATTAAGGATGCGAAATTTTTCTGAGAGGAAAGTCGGCCGACGGCGAGAACTCTCTTCTGGTCTAACGAAGAAACGCCTTCGGATTTGATCCAGACTGGATTGGGTATAACAGTAACATTTTTTATGCCCCGCCAATTTGTTTCCAAATCCTCTTGAGTCAGTACGACAATTCTGTCATACCTTCGGAGAATGAACCAATCGAGACAATCCCCGAAAAGGGCAACAGTTTTTTCAAACAAATCAGTTGCCACCCTGCGTCGGTAGTCTTTACAAAAGTGAAACTCCCGGACGGTCGACCATCTCCCTTTGATTTGCGGAAGAAAAAACTTCTCCGACTGTCCAACTCCGATAACAATGTCGGGGAGAATCTTTCTCAACGCCTCCGCCAGTCGCTTTTTGTGAATAATCCTTTTGAAGAGGATACCTTTCAGAACATGAAACCGGGATTTCCAATCATCTTGATAATAATTAATTCCCAGGTCGATAAAGTGTATGGTCGAAGAAAGCGGCGAAAATCTTTTGCCAGAATTGTCAGCAACGATAATCCAAACCTCGTTTTCCGGCAATGCGGCGAGCGCATTTGCCTTAATGAGGGTGACTCGCTGAATGCCTCCCACGCCATTGATGCTATCCAAGCAATAAACAATTCTCATTATCTTCTTCAATTAAACACATAAAGCAACTGGCGCTTGAAACCAAAGGCAAGCGCGGCCAAAAACCGACTACCGAAAGAATCCTTGCCGTTCCGGTAGCAACTTCGCCACCAAATTATTAAGGACGACTTTGTCCGTTTGTACATCCAGTCCGGACTTTTTCCGAAAAGATGCGCTGGTGGTTTTTGCGTCCTCATTTTCTGTCCCCGCATCGTACAACACACCCAACTGTCCGCCGTTGCTATACAGTTTGTAAGGCACTAGAGCGTCTTCGCCATCTGGACCCCAAAATTGCTCAAGCCGGCATTCTTCATTTAACTGCATGTAGAGACAAGCGTCTGTTTTCCACAACATTGCCGGGCAGCCACGGGTCTGGGACTAATAGAAAGATTTAGACGGATGCTTGTTATACGAAAATAACCCATTCCGGTGAACTTTGAATGGAAATTTCATCATACGGCATGATACGCTGCGCCATCATTCCTTTCTTTACCCAGACATATTGTTCCCTGCCAACCATGAAATCCGACCAGTCATATCCTTCTGCGATATACACCAAGACCGGCTCCGGTCACACTGTCTGGGAGCAAAAAGACACCAGTTCTCTCTGAAATACGTCACCGGCGAATCCGAGAGTGCGGATGGCATCAGAGTATGATAAAAGCGGAGTCAAAGCAATAATATTTGGATGTTTTTTGAGAGAATACTGAATCAAGCAATAGGTGGCAGGAGAAGAAATATACATGTATTAATACAAATAGTTCGGCCATACGAGGAATCCGATGATGGTTATTATTATTGAATTTGCAATTGAAACGCAGTAAAAAACAGAAGGGGAAGGACGTCTCCATGTCTGACGATGTTCAATCTTGGATGACAAAAGATCAACCATTGCAGTTTATGCCCCCAAGAAACAAAGATACTAATTGCCCATAATCCTAAAGGTGAGACGTCCGAGAAAAGGGAAGAGCATCATAGAGACGACCATCACTTTTTCTCTAAAGGGGATATAAATGTTCGTCAGGTATTCACGCACGGTTTGTTTTGTTATTTGCTTATAGTGGTTAAGAAATTCTATATAGCAAGTCGTATTAGTTGTCTTATAACGTGTGAACATCAATTTGCGATAGATTGCAATTAGAAATACACTGCGAAAGCGGGAATTATTATTTGGTGTTACGATATTCAATAATGATGAATAGGACAGCATTGTGGCTAATGAAGAGCGAGCGGAAGACTCTTTGTCTAGAGGGAATGTAATACTACCGGGGCGACGGGTCCATAGATACAACCGTTTATTGGAATGGTATGCTTTTTTCGTGCATAGATAGACTTGGGTATTGAAAGGGAAGTCTTCATAAGTTTGGAATCTAAACCGAAAGCCACCGAGAATTCTCCTTGAATAAAGTTTATTCGTTGTATTCTTAAACACCGTCCTGCCCTTCGCGGGACCAACGAGCATTCTACGGAGAGCGTCTTCTCCCGCAATAACGCCGAAGTCACTCGTTTCGCTTGTACTTAAAGCGTCCCCTGTAACATCGACATACGTATACTCATAAGAAACCCAATCATATGTATCTGATTGGATTAGACGAAGAGTATACTCAAAAGTATCTGGCGAGAGGGCGTCGTCGCCGTCCACGAACTGGATATACTCCCCTTTTGAAATGTCAAGCCCGGTGTTTCGTGCGAATCCAACCCCTCGGTTTTCCTGGTGGATTACTTTAAAACGGGCATCTGTTACACAGAAAGCATCGCAGATTGCTCCAGAGTTGTCTGTAGAACCGTCATCCACAATGATGCACTCAAAACCGGGATAAGTCTGTGCGGCAATACTTTCCAGGCATTTTTGGACAAAGTCCTCGACATTATATACTGGGACTATGACAGATATTAATGATTCTTTCATTGAATTTGGAAAGAATAATCAAATAGCCAATGGTGGACTATCGTGCATTGGACGTAAGTCGCATTATTAAATGAGAAAGGTTCGGAAATCTAAGAAGGACCAGACAAGTTGCCTTCATCAAAGGACTAATCTGTTTGGCTTTGAGATAGGCTTTTTTTGTTTTTATTTGATATACGTTACAAACGGCTTTAACTTCGGGGAAGTCTCCACTCTTTCGACTCCATTCCTCCCAAAAAACCATCGTTTTGTACAGGGCATCCAGCAAATAATGCTCGTATCTGTTATCCTTAAGAGATAGTTGTGTCCAATTGTTGAACAAGATAGTCGCCCTACAATTGTAATAGAAATCCCATGTGTAAGACTGATGGGTTTTTGAACCACTCCATTGAACCCAATGATAGAGTGGCACATCGATATAAATCGCTTTTCTTGTTCGCAAAAACACCCTAAAGTTGAAATCGAAATCTCCATGTCTCGTATAATTCTCATACCAAAGGTCGTTAAGCAGTTTTTTTCGGTACAACTTGTTCCAGCAATATAAAAAGCGGTCATCATTTCGACGGAAAAGTCCCTGGAATAAATCATCTTTGGAATACTCAACGGAGGAGAAATCTTCAAAGCCTCGCATCAAAGGAGTATTATCTGCGTCCCAATTATTGACCATATCCCGCTGACAGAAGGCAATGTCATATTCCGGATCCCTTTTAATCGCATCGTGCAGTATCCGAATAATATCCAGGTTGAAGGTGTCGTCGCTATCCGGAAAGAAGATATAATCCCCAGTGGCTATGGCTTGACCGGCATTCTTGGCAGCACATTGCCCTTTGTTCCTGTTGTGGATAACCTTACAACGGGAATCTTGCTCCGCGAATCTATCACAGATTATTCCTGACGAATCCGTGGAGCCATCATCCACAAGAATAATTTCCAGATTCTTATATGTCTGATTGAAGACACATTTGAGCATTTTTTCAAGAGCGAATTCAGAATTATAAATCGCCACAATCACGCTAATCAACTCTTCCATATGAGATAGTCAAGTCTCATTTTACAAAATGAATCTAATTTCATAATAAGCGTGCCCGGAATGTGCTATTATTTGCGACAAGGGCACACAACGAGTGCAATTATGCTTTCGAGCGTAAAATGAAATGCGCTGCGTAGCCGGTTTAATAGAGTGGTGTGCTTAAGCGTCAGTTCTAAGCGGCGCATCTTGGCGAAACTGCGGGGACTATCGAAATATTGCCTCAGAATACCCTGCGACATACTGTCTTTGTCTTGGTATTCCACCAGGCAGAGACAGTCGTTAGTGAGCAATACTGGAAACTTGTCGGTCACTTGGAGGAGCATATATACTGGATTAAAACTCTTCTCGCCCGGGAAACCGATCTGCGGAGACACTTGCTTCATCAAGTCAGTACGCATCACTTGTTTGGAATCGCCCCGGTGGATGCCTTTGGCATACAACTCTGGAAAGAAACACTCACTCACGCCCTCAGGAAAACGTCCGCCAAGCGGCTTCATTGAGGTCATATCGCAATCGAGTCCGGTGATGCCGGCGTATTGCCCAGAACCTTTCTGCCGCCAGAGTCGGACAATCTTTTCTACGGCATCAACAGGCATCGCGTCGTCACTGTCAATGCAGACATTCAGTTCGGTTTCGATGTTGGCATACGCAGTGTTGTAGCCAGTATAGAGTCCGCCGTTTTCTTTGTAGATGTACCGGATGGGAATCTTGCCCTCATTCATGAAGCCTTGGACAAGCGCTGCCGTTCCGTCCGTGGAGCCGTCATCGATGACCAACCAGTCGAAGTCTTGACAGGTTTGTGCGCAAAGGCTCTTGTACAACCGCTCCAGGGTGTGAGCGCGGTTGTATGTGGGAGTAAAGACCGTCAGTGTTTTCATTACCAGAAAATGAACCACATGAAGGCGGAGAAGCCGCCGTAAGCTAGCAAGCACCAACCGGTCAATCGGTCCTGGGTGCTTTGGATGGGCATATTCACAAGCGGGTATGCGATGACAATCGGATACAGGAACCAGGACAGATAAGCAAAGCGGTTACTGAAGGCAGACCGGATAACCATAATCCAGAAAGCGTTACAAAGTAGATACGCTGTGCAGATGACATTGTACCAGTTGTCCTGGAGGCCCTTTTTGACACAAACATACCATGCCATGACAACGGGCGCCGCACTGTATAAGAGGAAATCCCACCGGAACCCAGTGCGGGAGAATTCCGACATATCGGTAATGGATGTATACTGTGTCATTCGGTCGTCAAAACCCAGTCCGGCGAAAAAACTTGTTACGGCGCCGCCCGCCACAAGAGAAATGAAGATGGATGCTATCCAGAACCAGATGAGATACTTTACGTTCCGGAACGCGAACCGTCCGACGAGGATGGCGGCCATTGGGAGAAGGGTGCTACGATGGATTCCAAAGGCAAGGAGAAAAGTAATGGCACACGGTGTCCATTTGTCATCCAGCAAGAAAGAAGTCCCCAGCAGCACCAGATGGCAGGCAAGCCCATTTCGGAGACCATTTACCCCAAAGCTGAAGAACATCAACGAATTCAACATGAAAACCATGCCAAGCAGAGTGTCGGAAGGAACGAATCGTTTTACCGCCCAGAAGGCCGATATAACATACCCGGCGGCTACGATTGTGAAAAAAGCGTGGATATCGAGACCAACAGCCTTGCATCCGTTCATGAGCCACTGCCAAACCCATTCACCACTCCAGTCCATGGATACTGTGTGGGCATTCAGGCCAGCGTATTCCATCGCATAATTGACGGTGTCACCAAAGGCAGAGCTCACGGGACGGAGTCCCATCCAAAATGTAAGGAAAACGCTGACCGCCAAGGGCAACCAAGGTTGACTTCCAGTTCGCTGGATTGTATTATCCGGAGAGGAAACTCTTGATAGTGCCATGATGACAGCCACGGCCGCCGCTGTCCCGGTAAACACTTTCTGATAAAGGAACGGACTCATTCTTGTTTTATATCTTCAGGTAAGAGCGTAATTCAGCAAGAGCGTTTTTCCCAAGCACTCGCCGAAACATCCTTTTTATTATCGTTTGCCACGTCGGTTCCGGTTCCATCCAGGATTTTGCAAACCAATGTATTGTATGGGTGTTCTTCGTTTTTCGGAGCCGTCCGGTGAGGTCGTCATATGGATTGAACCATTCGGGAGGGTAAATGTCGACACCGGCGACATGTTCGATGGTCCCATCACCTCTCAGTCCGTTCTGGATGAGGAGTTCCGTCACCATCGGAATCATCGTCCAGGGGTTGAGACTTCCATCCGGAAGGCTGAAAGACATGGACTCAAAGCGTGTCAGAATCTCTTTATATAACGGCAATCCCGGTTCTGCAGCTAATCCGAGTCCAGGGTTCACCGCTACACGTTTCCCAAGTAGTTCAAAGCCCATGAACGCTCCTTTTTCCAGCACCTCATCCATCGGCCGGATTACTTCCACGTCCGTATCGAAATAGACGCCACCATATCGATATAAGACCCAGAAACGGGCATAATCGCTGACAAAGGCATATTTCCCGGTCTTATATGCGTCGGAGGTATAGGGGATGGCATCCACGTCGAAGTTCTCCTCATTCCATTCCCGGATTTCATAGTCCGGGAGGAATCTCCGCCAGCTCGCGATGCACTTTTCTGATAGAGGAGGAAGTGGTCCCTTTCCGAACCAGCAATAGTGGATGACTTTGGGAATCATCGGGAGTGAATCAAATGAATGAGTCCTTCGGCGCAACCGGCGTTGTCCATGGGGACGATATGTCCGTCTGTTCCATCTTGGATGATACTGTTGACGGTCGGGAAGGCTGTGGCGATGACGGGTTTTCCCAGTGCACGGGCTTCCTGAATCGTGACAGGCGACCCTTCGTAACGCGAAGGTTGGATATAGTACTCGCAAGCGAGGATATAGGGGTAGGGATTGGTTTTTTTACCAAGCAGAATAACATGGTTTTCCATAGCGTTATCTGTAATTCTCTGCTTGATCAGCGCTTCGTCTCCGCCATAGCCGATGAGGTACCAGCGGACGTTAACTCCGGCCTGGACGATCCGTCGACAGATGTCGGGGACATTGTCGAAGTTCTTTGCCTTCGTGAATCGGCCGACGGAAAGAAGCCGGAGGACTCCTGCCTCCTTGGGCATTTCTTCCGACACATCGAATGCTTTGGCCCGCGTTTGCACCAGTTCTTCGGAGATTCTGTTGGGAATGACGACCATCCTGTCTTTCAGGGAAGGAAAACGGGTTAGGAAAGCATGGGACACAGCATCGGAGACGGCCGCGATTCTGTCAAAGCCAGACCAGACGGGAAGTTCCAGTTCTGTATCCACATCGACTTTCGTATAATCCGTGTGGACCCAGCAAACCTTCTTTTTCGCCTTGACCTTCTTCAATACGATATCATGCGGGGCAAGATAGCTGATGGCCAGATCATATTCTTTGTCGGGATGAATGAGGGGAAGCAGAGGCGTTACGTTTTTAGCGACATAGGAAAAGATGGCGCTTCCGTCTTGCGGGTGCGTTTTGTGGCAATACTGTGCAAACGACAACTTGGCTTTCAGCCGGGCGAAAAGGATTTTCAAATAACCGTCTTTCAGGACATCTTTCATCGGCCGTTCTATCTGCGCATATTCCGGAATCGCGGGCAGCAGGTGCACCTGAGGCGGAATCAGTTCCATCAGTTCCCCCCGATGGCTGTACACAAACAGATCCACATCATATTTCGTATAATCCAATGCGTCCAACAGTCCGATGAGGCTCATTTCGGCCCCGCCGAGTTCAAGGTAGTGGATGGCGAAAAGGATTGTTGTTTTACAAGACATCAAAGATTGCTGTTGTCACCATGCTCGTCTGTCGTCGTTCCACAAATGTCATGCTTGTAAGATGGTGGATTCACGAGTGTTTCCGCTGAGTATGATGCGGTTTTGGCGGGATGCGATTATTGCCGATAAAGACTTCTTTTTGTTCATATAGGATAAACAATGAAGAATGTGTCTGTTCAAAAGAGGAAGGCGAGTTCTGTCAGGATGAAAAGATCTTCTCTTTCCCTTTGAAAACAAAACGGACAAGGAGGAAATTGATTGGAACGGCGATGACAAAAACGGGAACGGGTGCCCAGGAACTGTTTACACCCCAATAAATGAAGAGATTCAACAGGCAGGTCTGGAGAGCGAGGTTAAACAAGTGGGCGCCGAGGAATCCCATCCCAGTTTGTACACTTGTCTTTTTACGGAAAGTGAAAAGGGCAGTCAAAAAGTAATTTGCAACAAAACTGAGACCGTATCCAATGATGTATGCGAAAGTAATCGGAATCAGTTTTTTCAATCCTAAATACAGCCCATAGTGAAGGGCTGTGGCGATTATGCCAACGATGCCAAACCGGAAAACCTGTCCGGCAATCTTGCTGCAGGCAACACGGAAAACCAAAGATAAGAAACGATTCCCGCTATACAGATGGTAGTAATACTGATAGACACAGGATGGCGTTTCCAAGGCATTCAGGCGGGCATATTGCTCCAAGTATTCTGCCTTTTTCTGGTGGCGGATGCACAGATCGAGCAGTAGGGACGAATAGGCGATGTCAAGTTTATTCCATATTTCCCGGTCCTTTATGCCCAATTTTTCCAAAATGTCCATCCGAATTCTTTTATATCCTTGAAGCCGGTCATACGATCCGTCAAAGCTATGGTCGATGTTGGTAAAAGAAAGGGGGTTGAACCGGTACTCCATTAACGGTTCATCGATGAAACCGGCTTTGTTCTGCCAGGCTGCGGCCATCAGGAGTTGCAGGTTCTGGCCATATCTTGACTCCGGGATACGATGGTCTGGATAAACCATCCATAAAGAATCAGCCCTGACCATATAGCTTCCAGCCCAGTTATTAGACCTTCCTAAAAGAAGGTCTTCGAAGATGGCTTCATTCTTTTTTTCGGCGTCCGATGTCACAAACAAAGTTCTCTCCTGACCGTCGGAGGAAATCCGATATCCGTTCGTTCTTACTAGTTGATATTGTGGAAACTGCTCAAGAAAACGTACCCTTTTTTTAATGGATTCAGGATAAAGGATATCATCGATATCATAGCAGGAAATGAATTCACCCGAGGCGTGGGACAAGCCGTTCGCCGCAGCGCCTCCAGCCCCTTTATGCTCCTGTGCAATGCAGATTAGCGCAATACCCTTTTGGGCAAACGTAGGAATATATCCTCTTGCGTATTCGAGAGAATGGTCTGTGGAGCCATCGTCAACAAAGATGACTTCCAGAGGCCGGAAAGTCTGTTTTAGCAGACAGTCGAAGCATGTGTCGAGGAATTGTTTTCCGTTGAAACAGCAAACGATGACGGAGACGAGACCCTCTTTCATGTTTTTGTCAAAGAAGGCCGTTGATAATACTATACACGGTCAATTATTTGTCGTTCATACATCGTTTCGGTCATTATTCCGGAAGAATCCCCCGGTGTCTCCAACGCTTGATAGCACTGGTTGATATGACCGATGTCTATGGCGCGCATGCCTTCCAGAAACAAGTCGTAAGCCAGCACCGATGCTGTTGGCCCTAAAGACAATAACACCAGTTGGCCGCAATAATGCCTTTTGACACATTGCAGAATATCGTCATAACGGCGAAAAGCATTGCTTGAAGGACAAATGATTCTCTGGATTGAGCGGGCGTTGTTCAAAAAACGAAGGGAAACGGCCATTTTACCGCTACCTTCAACAAGCAAAACGTCTTGATTGTCCCAGACTTTCGGCAATAAAGATAAACAATCGAGGCCTTCTTGTTTATCCTTCGCCAATAAATACTTCCAAGTAAACTGAGAGTCAAGATACCTTTTGGGGGCACAGAGATGATGCCAGTGCATCCTACCTGTCCGCATGTTCATGGTCCAAAAACTTCGGCTTTCTTCGGTCAGGTTGTCCAAAGAGTTTATCATAACGGGAATGGCAACCTTTATCCCCGGGGTTTCCGGCATCCGGAGAATTTGAATCAAACGTTCTCTTAAAACTGCATCAAATTCTTGGAAATGGATATTCCCGCCCATGATGATGTTCAGCTCACCGTCCCCGAACCGGGATAATGAAACCTTGTTGTTGACAAGATACTGAACGGAATCCACTGGGCGCAAAATATGTAGGGGGACATGCCGGAGCATGTCGTTATAAAAATAGATAATGGGAGTATAGATGGCCACGGAAGATGGAGATGCTTTTTGCTATGGAATATTAGTCTCGCCAATCAAATAGACTGGACGCTGTTTCGTTTCCATGAAAATCCGCCCCAGATACTCACCCATGATGCCGAGACACAGGAGTTGTATACCTCCGATAAAAAGGATAACCGTGATTAAGGTTGGAAAGCCGGCGACAGGATCTCCGAAGATCAACGCTTTTACAAAATAAAAAATAAACAGCAAGAACGCGAATCCCGAGAAAACAAAGCCGGACCAGGTGGCAAGTCGTAACGGTGCAGTCGAGAAGGAGGTTATGCCCTGCAAGGCCAGGTGGACGAGTTTTCCTGTACTGAATGATGATGAGCCAGCAACTCGTGGTGCCACATCGAAATCGATTTCTTTTTTCCGAAAGCCAATCCAGCAATACATTCCCTTGGTATAACGTTCCGTTTCGCGAAGGCGTTTCAGCGCGTCAATGCATTTGCGATCCAACAAACGGAAATCTCCAACGTTCTGGAGGACGTCAGCGCGGGTTGCCTTCTGAAGGATCCGGTAATAAAGCATGGAAAAAACACGGCGGAGCCATCCGTCCGTGCGGCGATTTTTCCTGCGAGCATAAACATCTTCAAATCCTTCTTCCCAAAATCGGATCATTTTCGGAATCAGTTGAGGAGGATGTTGCAAATCGGCATCCATGACGACTACACAGTCGCCGGAGGCATAATCAAAACCAGCCAGCAGGGCGTTTTCCTTTCCGAAATTGCGGGAAAGGGAAATATATCTATATCGATTATCGGTAGAGGAAAGCCCTCTAAGGATTTCCAAGGTCGAGTCTCGGCTCCCGTCATCAATTATCAAGAATTCCCATTCATAGCCAAGGTTCCCAGCCACTAACTCTTGAAGTTTTACGTTCAACAATGGGAGCGAGTGCTCTTCGTTGAAACAAGGGATAAGAATCGTGATTTTTCTCATTTTCCTTTCATTTCAAAACCGTTCTCCATCCAGATAGTTCGGGAGGATGTACGCATAATGGTTTCTAACTGCATCTTCGTTGCGAAGCAGCCAACGGAACGCTTCCGTCAGGTCGTTCTCCCCTTTAATCTCTCCAACGGGCAGAACATAACCTCTTTCGCTTCCGAACAAGTCTCTGGCCAGTCCACGGGACTTAATGGAGTATCCGAGCACAAGGGTGGGGATGCCAGATCCATAACCGGCAATGGAAGCGTGTGTCCGGGCTGCGACCAGGAATCTACAGCGGGAAATGTATCCTTTCAGCACTTCGGCGCCCGCGTCTTCAATCAGAACGACGCGTCTTGTTTCTGAAAAAGCATCGAACAAACTACGTAGCGGCCGCCTGTCATCATTACCATCCCACACGACATGAGGAATCAAGGCCACGGACATGTTCGTATTCTTCAAAAGATAACGGATAAGCGTAACGTAATTCTGGTATATCAGGGTGCGATCCTGGCCCCGGTTCATAATGAGGGGGCTAATGTTGATTCCCACCGTATTCCCGGAGAGAAAACCTTCCGGTAAGGGTGCTTCCTGGCCCGACATGTAAAAGGCGGGGTCCGGCTGTTGGGAAAGACACTGGAAGCCAAGTGCTTTCAAAGAATGGAACGTTAGAGATTCCCGACATACGATGCTGTCATAGTCTTTCATGTCTACGAGAATGTTGCGGGGCAACATGGCGGTGTCAACGGAACAGCCCATTAGGACGGTTTTGATACCGCTTCGGGATAACGTTTGCCGCATGACCATCATTTCTTGCGCCATTCCCGGATAACAATAATTGTCACCGCCTATGGAGAACGCGGTGTCGTAACCGGCGGCCCGCATACCCAACTGCCGATAACGCTTCCTGTAGTAATATAGATCGGGGTTTCCGGACAAGCACGCCCGCACTCTGTAAACAAAAGAATCATTTACCTTGTCTGGGGCCTGTTTCACGGAAATCAAATGGTTCAGGCCATAGTGAATGTCTTCCTCTGGGCGATTGCTTAAAAGACAGTCATCATGAGCAAGGCCGTATCTTCCAACCAATCCGCGGACGATTGCTTCGCAACCGTGATTACCGCTTCCACCATGAGCATATAACGCTATTTTGGACATTGCTACCGTAATAAGTTAGCCAGGGAAAGGCAGAACTGTCGAAACAAGACCCGGATTATCACTTGGCAAGAAGACCCTTGAACATGGCACAAAGACCGTAACTCTGGATCGCGCGAGATTCGCTGAAGAGTATCCGGCAGTGTTCTCATTTGGCCAATTGGGGTTTCAAGAATGGCGGAATCAATCCATGCGGACATCGTTTTCCTGTAAGACGCTTCATCGGCATCGCTTAATTGATTGCAGCAAAAGGACCTCAAGTGTCGATGAACTGTTATCAAGGAGAAGTAATCGCTTTCTTGACGGTACATGGAAGACCCTCCGTCGTATTTTATATAATGATAGTCCATGTTTGGAATAAAAAGGAAGACGCTACACTTTTCATAACAGCGAAGAAAGAAATCCAAGTCCTCAGACTTGTGCAGTTGTTCGTTAAATAATAATTGATGTTCTGTTAGGAATGCTCTTCGTACCGCTTTCGCGGCCACATAACCATAGAGTTGGTTTGTCCGTTGAATCTCATAGAAAGAAGGCAAGAGGGTTTCTTTTGAAACAACACCCGTAAAAGGAAACATTAGAGTCCGGGAAGAGCCATCGCGTTCAATTCTGGTTAATCCGGACAGACAGATATCTGGTGCGCCGGCAAAAAGATGATTCGCAAAATCTTGAAGATAGTTCTTTCCGATATAGTCATCAGCATCCAGAAACAGCAGATAATCGCCAGTGGATTCCCGAATTCCCCGGTTGCGGGCCGTAGAGACACCCCGGTGATTCTGCCGAAACGATTTGATACGGGAATCATCATAAACGAGTGCGCCACCATCATCCGATCCGTCATCTACCAGAATTAATTCCCAGTCAGGAAAGACCTGAAAAAGTACGGACTGTATACAGTCCGGCAGGGTGTTCGAACTGTTGAAATACGGGACAATGATGGAAAAACGAGGCATTGGACTATCGCTTATAATAGGCTCTCATAAAGGGTCGTTGTATCGCTGGTCCTAACATCAACGCCCAAAGGAAGGGATGATATTTGAAGGGCAAGGCCGGATTTCCGAAAAATAATTTTCTATGTGCGGAAACGAATCGCCTCATTTCCCGGTACTTCTCTGGATAACTGTTTTCAAGCAGGCAGGCCCCTGAAAGCTTGATAATGCTTGCCGTAACATTGAAAAGGGCAAGATTGCCCCAATCGGGATTCTTCTGGCGGCAGTAAGCCCAAACAGCCTTTGCGTTGTCCAGCTCATCAAAAGAATGCACATTGAGGGGAGAATGGGTGATGCTTCCTTCTCGAATGAAATAATAATACAGCACGTCGGGGATTAGGCAGATGGTATCGCATCGTTCGAACAGATGGATCAGGATAGCATAATCTTCGTTGTTCTTCCCAACGGGAAACCGGATGCCTTCAAACAAAGACCGATGATACAATTTGGCCCACGCACTAACCCATTCTCCTTTTAACATGCGGGGGATGGCTTCATCCCGGTCTATTATCTCAACCATTCCTTTTGGTGTCGAATCGTTCGGTATCACAGAGCTGGAGGACCATTTGCAAAGGGACATAAGAGCCGGACGGTTTCTCAGCGAATCCATCATGGTCTCTACATATCGTGGATGAACCCAGTCGTCACTATCTACGAAGGTTAAGTATTCCCCGGAAGCAAAATCCAGACCGGTGTTACGAGCGGCGGACAAGCCTGCGTTGGCTTGATGGATTACTTTGATCCTACCATCTTTCAATGCAGCTTGATCACAAACATCAGCGCATCCGTCCGTACTGCCGTCGTCAATCAAGAGTATCTCCAAACCGGACCACGTTTGGTTTCGGATGCTGGTAATACAACGCTCCAGATAATCGGCCACATTGAACACTGGAACGATGACGGAGACAAAAGGAGTCATCCCAGATAATCAATGATTCGGATTTGAATCAGGTTCTTTTCGCTTTTCTGCGGAATAACCAGAAATTTATTGCCGCCGCATTCTATTCCGAAACAAAGGCTTTCATCCGTAGCTGAATCCAATGTGTTCAACAGATGCCGAATGACTTTTTGATGAGCTTTGAGACCGGAATTGTCTATTCGATAGTAAAAGACAGCCAAAAGCTGCTTGGCGGGGATCTCATCAACGGGTAACACCCAGTAGTGTGCAAATGTGAAGAGAGGTCGGCCGTCAACCTCTTTGTTGGAAGACGTTAAGGACGAGGCGAGTCTCCCAGAGGTCACAATATCAAACAAATCGTCCGGGAGAGCTTGGATGAACTCTTTCCCAAAATAAAAAGACTTTACGCGATTGTGAAAAGCATACCGGTCTGGTTTCAACGTGGTCGCAAAAACATAACGGCTTTCATCGGAATAGGAGTGTTCCCTGACGACACATTTGCTCGGAGCACGACGAACTTCCTCATAGACAAGGCGGTCATAATTAAAAAAAGAGGCTGTTGCCCGGAGGGCTACCGCTGCAGGAATGGCGCATAAGAAGATAAGCGCCAAACTTAAGGAAAAATGTCCGTCCAATTTGGAAAGAATCGGTTGGAGTGTGCGTGTTATAATGACCAGGCTGAAAACCGAAAAGCCAAAGAATATCCGTTCCTCGTCCCAGCCAAGTGTAAACAAGAAACAAGAAAAGCCCAAAAACAGCCACGCCAATAAGCTTTTGCGAAAAGGAGCAAAACGCCAACGATTTCTTCCTGAAAATAAAAGCACGACGGCGATGGCGATTACGGGAAGAATGCTATGGATGCACCCCCAAGCGAGGTTATACGAGTGGATGAAAAGCACTTGGAGTGGCGTCTGTTGATCTAACACGTTCTCCCATCCTTGCATCCTTTGCCAGGTTCCAGGTGCAATCAAGATGAACAGGGCCCCCAGGGCATAGCCCATGGTGGAACTCACAGCTCCATTGCGAAAAGATGTCCTGTTAAAGAGAAAAAAGAAAAAAAGACCGATGGTGACAGGTATGCTAATGCTCTCGTTGCTCCAGCCAACGGCAAGGCATGAAAGAAAAAGGAGGAGATGTTTCCAAAGAGCCAGAGAGGTCCCCGAATATCTTGTGAGCCAACAGATAAATACAAGGGAAAAGGTTGTAGGCCATAGATAATTCAAACTGCCAGCCATCCAAAGCATGGTTTGACCCGGGAATGGTAAAATGCAAAGTGTAGAAAGGAAAGCAATAGCTAGCAGAGGGATAGATTTCCTACGGCAGGTCAAACGGACCAGCGTGTGAAGGAGTATCAGGAAGACAAAGGAATTCAATACATTGAAAGCCCCTTTTCCTAAAAATGCACAGAAAGACTGCAATAATAAATGAGACGAAAACCGACCGTTGACGCACAAGTAGTGATGCCACATGCTTTGAAACATCTGCCATATGCCTGTCACCCAAATACCCGTTGGACGGATGGAAGTACTGTCTGAATCATAATAGAAGCAATAAGCATAGTCGTCATGCATAAACGGCGTCTGAAGATTCAAAACATAGAACACCCCTCCGGCAATGAGTAAAAGCAGGTAATAGGGAATGTCGTTCTTGTGCGGTTTCATGGCCGATTGTTGTTTGATTTGTCTTTATGGGATGCGCGCGAACAGGCGTTTCCGACGGATGCCCAAGATAAAACCGGGAAGAAGCATCAGCATTGTAACGACAGGAGCGTTGGATTGCTTCAAATAACTTAAATTGCCAGCGTATGTACAGAGTGCAATCATTTGAATGGCATTCATGCAGCGGGCTTTTAGTTTCGGGAAACGCAGAAGGTCTTGATTGTACATCATGGCATAGCCCATCGGGTTGTTCTTGACCTTGCGATTGTTATTTGTCAATCCGTCGGTCCTATATTCGCAAATATAAAGTTTTGCCATGCGCCATCGCCACAGATAACCGTCGAGAGACAAAGCATTGTAGTTCAGTTGGGGTGGAGCATATTCCTCTGTCGGCCAGTATTGGAAAGGGTACTTACGTAACAGTTCCGTCCGGGTCACTTCAAAGCAATCCATATCGAGACGATACTTCGCCCGGTCGGAATTGGTGGCGTCAACAAATCCCCATCTCGAATCTATGATAGGAATCTGGGTTTTCATGAAACTCCCATCCATGTGACACCGCGTGATACCGATGCCCGCCATCTTTTCCAAATCTTTGATCTCTTCTATCCATGGGAGAATGGTCTTGACGGTCTCTGGCAACAAATAGTCATCGCTGTCCAGCATCATGAACCATGGCGTCTCGGCCAGTCTGACACCATCGTTAAGCGCCCGGGGAAAGCCCATATGGGGCAATTTGCTATAAACAATTCTGAAACCATTGTCGCGGGATTGCCAATCCTTGACAAGAGTCTCCGTTTCGTCTGTTGAGCCATCATCAGAGATAATCCACTCAAATGCCTTACAGGATTGCGCCAGTAAAGATTCATAAACCTTACGTAACGTTCCCGCCCTGTTGTATGTCGCCGTATGGATGGTGACGCGTATTATCTCTGTAATATCCACTCGTTGTTTGTGCGGATGTCCTGCAACAAACGGCTCCGAGACGGTAATCATTCCGATTCCAAACCGATGAATCCGTCAAGTGTCAATTCCATGGACCGGGAAAAGGAATCATAAAAGCCCTCTATTTGCAGACACGTGCAATTTCGCACTTTGAGATAATCCACAACACGCGGCTGATACAGCAACAAATCCACAAGATACTCTCCATCTGCCATATACTTTGGAAGGCGGATGTGCTTGCGTATCTCAAAAGGGCCGGGAGGAATACTCAGCAAACGGCCGCGGTAAAGACCTTCGTTCAGAGAAGCCATCGGGGTGCCGTCCAGCTTTTTGATGATAAGCCTTACATTACAAGTCATCGTTTCGATAGTAGTACCGCGTATGACAACATCTAGAAACCTCTGACGGGGCTGGAGGGTGGTTTTGTTCACCGCGGTCCCGTTGATAAGTATTTCGTTAATATCCAGAGTGTCTCGTTTTAATATAATGTTGTTGACAATTAACCCTTTCTCTTTGTTCGCCGCTCCATTGATATAGTGATCAACGGCCTCATTCGCCGTCCCGTCAAACACCATCGTTCCATTCTCCAATACAATTCCCCTTTGACAGAGGGAACGGACCGCAGCCATGTTATGACTCACAAACAACACCGTCCTTCCCTCGCCGCGAGAGACGTCCTGCATCTTTCCGATGGCCTTTTTCTGAAATTCTGCGTCACCGACCGCCAGAACCTCATCGACCACTAGAATCTCGGGCTCCAGGAAAGCCGCGACCGCAAAACCGAGCCGCACAGTCATACCGCTGGAATACCGCTTCACGGGTGTATCCAGATAGCGCTCCACGCCGGCGAAGTCCACGATGGCGTCCAGTTTGCGGGTGATTTCGGCGCGAGTCATGCCCATGATGGAGCCGTTCATGTAGATGTTTTCGCGGCCGGTCATTTCCTGATGGAAACCGGTGCCGACTTCCAGGAGGGACGCGATGCGGCCCCAGGCACGGATTTCGCCCGTGGTGGGTGCCGTCACCTGTGATAGGAGTTTCAAAAGGGTCGATTTCCCCGCCCCGTTCTTGCCGATGATACCCACGACCTCGCCTTCATGGACATCGAAGGAAATGTCCTTCAAGGCCCATACAAAATCGGACTGGCCCTTGTGGGCACGGTCGTTCGTTTCTCCGATGCGGAGGTAGGGATCCTCCTTCCCGAGGATGTGGGTTTGCCACCAGCGGTTCAGGTCGTGGGAAAGGGTCCCTGTGCCCACGCTTCCCAGATGGTAGAGCTTTCCGACGTTGTCAAACTGTATCGCGAGATCTGACATTATACCGTGTCCATAAAATTACGCTCCACCCGATTGAACATCAGGACGGAGAAGAAAAGGGTGACGGCCATGAAGACCGTACTGTACAATAACCCGCCCCAGGAAAGGGAGCCGCATCCCAGGCAACCATATTTGAAGGCCTCGAAAATCGGGGTCAAGGGATTCAATTCCAACGCTGTACGCATCCTTCCTGAGGCGACGCTCAGTGGATAAATAATGGGCGTCGCGTACATAAATAACTGCAGGCCGAAAGATACCAGAAATTTCAAGTCCCGGTACTTCGAGGTGATGGACGAGATAATCAAGCCCCAGGAAAGGGCGTGAAATGCCAGCAGCAGTACCAGCATCGGAAACAAGGCGAGGGACCAGTTGAGCGGAAGTACAACCCCGGAGATTCGGTAGCCAATATACACCAGGATGAACAACACCAGCTGGATGAGCATCTTCACCAGGTTGGAAGTAAGTCCGGCCAGCGGAACGACCAGACGCGGAAAGTAAACCTTGCCAAAGATGCCCGCATTGTTGGTAAATACGTTGGATGACGCGTTGAACGAGTCGCTGAAGTAGTTCCACAGCATAATGCCCGATAGATAGAACAACGGTTGAGGAGCCCCGTCCGTGGGAATCTTGGCCAGCCCACCGAAGACGACCATGTACATGACGGTGGTCAGGATGGGCTGAATGAAGAACCACAGTGGTCCCAGAATCGTCTGTTTGTAAAACGTGACAATATCACGTTTCACATACATGTACCACAAGTCCCGATACCGCCAGATACCTTTCAAGTCCACTTCCAGCAGCCCTTTCCGAGGCCGGATGACGAGCGGGCGCCTGCGGCTGTCAGGCTTTGTCGGCGTGTCCATAATAGTTGTAACCGTACCGGTGATACCCGTACTTATGATACCCGTACTTTCCGCCCTTTCCGTCCGTGCCGTTCAGGAGGACGGCCAGGTTGTTGAACTTCCGATCCTGGTACCATTGGTCGATTTCCGGCAGCAGGGATTTTTCCATGACGCCAGCACGGACCACGAACAGGGTCAAGTCGGCGAAGCGGTTGATGATGGCCGGATCGGCCACCATCTCGGCCGGCGGGCAGTCCAGGAAGATGAAATCATATTCGGCCCGAACCGCCTTCACGAGGGCGGAAAACCGTGGAGAATAGAGCAATTCCGACGGATTCGGCGGCAGTGCGCCGCTCGGGAGAACATCGACCGGGCCGAGGGGGACGATAAAATCATGGAAATCCTCATATTTGCCGTTCAAGTAGCCGGAAATGCCCTGATGCGGCCTCCCGACATAGGAGGACAGGCTCGCTCTCCGCAGGTCCAGGTCAATGGCCAGCACCTTCTTTCCCCGGAGGGCGACTGCCGTGGACAGGTTCGCGGAAATGAAGGTTTTTCCGCTTCCCGGTTCCAGGGAAGTGAGCATGATCACCTTCCGGGTCGCTTCATACCCCAGCAGGAACTCGAGGTTGCTGCGGATGACGCGGAAGGATTCATTCATCATGTCCCGGTTCTGGTCGGAGACCAGGACGGTCGGCGTCTCTCCTTTCTTCGGTTTCTTTTTCTTGCCGCCCGCCTGCGGAATCTCACCCGCGAAGGGAACCAGCATCGACTTGAGGTCGTCCCGTCCCTGAATCGTTGTGGTAAACACTTCCTTGAGCAGCAGGACCAGCGCCGGTATACCCAGGCCCAAGAGGATGGCCATGAGGTAGATACTCTTGGCAACCGGCTCAATCGGATTCCAGCTGCCGTGGGCGGGTTCGATCACTTGTGTGTTGTAGGCCGTAAAAGCCTGGGATAGTTCATTTTCCTCGCGTTTCTGGAGGAGGAACAGATACAGGGACTCCTTGACCTTCTGCTGCCGTTCCACGGAGAGCAGGTAGTTGGCCTGCTTGGGGGTGTTCTTGACCTTGCCCAAGGCACGGCCGCGCATGGATTGTATGCTGCCGACCTGGGCCTGGAGCAGGTTAATCTCGTTAGAGAGCGCGCTGACGATGGAACTCCGGAGCTGGGCGAGCTGCTTGTTCTGTTCCATGACCAGCGGATTCTGGGCCGAGGAATAGGCCAGGTGGTTGTTCCGCTGCAGGACGAGGCTGTTGTATTCCGAAATCTTCTGCAGCACGGCGCCGTTGTCGATATTGGAAAAGATCGGAATCTGCTGGCTGTCACCTTGCAGGCTGGCGATGTATTCGTAAACGGACCGCAGCTGGCTGATTTTGGCGCTTGTTTCGGCGGCCTGCCGGGCTGCGTCGTTGGCTTCGGTGATTGCCATGGAGCCCGCTGCATCCACGTCCGTAATCAGGTTCTCAGACTTGAAGGTGGAGATGTTCATGTCCACATTGCCAAGCTCCTGCTCGATGACGGCGAGCCGTTCCCGGATGAAGTCGTTCGTGCTCACGATCTGCTGGTTCCGGTTTTTCATCCACTGCTCGTTATAGACGGTGACGAGGGTGTTGAGGATGTCGTCGGCCCGGGCGAGGGAGACATCCTTGTACTTGATGTCGATAATGGAGGAGTTCTTGTCCCGGAGACTGGGAGAGATTTTCCCCCGGACCCGGTCGCTCATCGCGTGGATGCTGGACCGGGAGACCCGGACCTGGCAGGTCTGGCCATCGCGGTAATAGGGTGAAGCAGTAGCGACGATGCGTCCGAGCGGCGTCTCGGCCGTGTCGCCCAAATGCAGCGTCATTTCGGGGTCCGGAAGGGTCTGGCCATTCCTGACCCACTCGCCGAGTGACACCGTTCCGTCCGACTGCAGGGAAGCGCTTAGTGCGGCTCGTTCCTTGTCGGCCAGATCGAAGAACCGAAGAGCCATGGGAAGTGCTTGACCATACAATGTGATCGTATAAAACCGTCCCTCCTGGGTATAGTCGACATCCAGATTCAGCCGGCGGACGATCTGTTCGGCCACGACGCCGGATTTCATGAGGAGGAGTTCGTTGGTGAGGTTCGTGGAGGTCTGTTCGATGCCGAGTTCCCGGAGGGTCCTGTCTGCCCCGTCTCCGCCCATGGGCTTGATCATGATGGAGGCCGTGCGTTGGTAAACCGGGACTTTGCTATAGACGCGATAGGTCGCGATGGCCATGGCTATCGCCAGCGAGAGGACGAACCAGTACCAGTTCCGGAGGACAAGCCCCAGGATTTTCTTGACAAGGATGGCCGGGGAGGTCGTTGTCTGCCGGGTGGCAGAAGTGGTGGCCGGGGTTGGGGTGGTCATTCTTTCCATGGTATCATTTCTTGAACTGATTGATGATCAGCACCAGGGAGGTGATGTAGGAAGGCAGGGACATCCAGAAGCCCAGGGAACGGAGGGTGGATGCGTTCTGGTCCGACTGGTTGGCCCGTTTCTGGTTCGGCTCCACGTAGATGATGTCATTCTGCTGTACGTAATATACCGGAGAGCTGTACACGCTCTTCATGCTGGTCAGGTCCACGGTGTAGGGCGTCTGGATGCCGTCCACCGTCCTGAGGACCAGGACGTTTTCCCGCCTTCCGTCAATGGTGAGGTCTCCGGCGATGGCCAGGGCTTCCACGAGGGTCAGCTGGTCCGTCGGGATGGTGATGCGCCCCTTGCGACCGATTTCCCCGAGGGCGTAGAAGGAGGGTTCGAAGAATTCCACGATCACGGTGGGGTCCAGCAGCAGCTTGGACGAGATCAACTCATATTTGACGAGGTCGGAGACTTCCTGGCGGGTCTTTCCCTGCACGAAAAGCTGGCCCAGGGTGGGAATCTCGATGCTCCCGTCGGAGCGGACGGTGTAGGGATGGCGCTCTCCGGTGGAGTTGTTCCCCGAACCCCGGTCGTTCAGGTTGAACAGTTCGGTCAATTCCCGGTCGCGGCTGAACACCGTGATCCGGAGCCGGTCGCCCGGCTGCAGGGTGAGCTGCCGGGCTTCCTGGACGGCCAGGGAAACGCCGGGTTGGATATCCTGCAGGTAGCTGATGTTCTTCACGGATCCGCAGGCCGATGCAAGGACGGCCAGGGCGCAGAGAAGGAGATGTCGTTTGAACAGGTGGATCATTTCGCTTTTATTTGGTGGGGCGGACAAAGCTACGCTTACAGTAACGCTATGCGAAACTGCTGATAATCAAGGAGTTGGCGCCCGTTTATATTCTTTCCAGCCAAGCTCTGGGAACTTGTGCCTTCGCCCAGAGGACGCCCAGCAGTCCTACGACCACATAGGTTCGTCCCCGGAATTCCAAAACATTTCCTTCTACCCCGTTCAGGGAGCCCCGCGTAATCCGTACGCGGTCTCCCAGTTTCAGCGGCTTGTCCAGCAGACCCCCGTGGTCCGTCGTCAGGTCGAAGACCCGCTGGAAGTCGGACATCGCCTTGTCCGGTACCACCAGCATCCGATGCGTCGCACAGTCAATGAGATACCGCATCGGAAGGGCCGACCGCGTAATAAACGAACAAGCGGTATCCTTGTCCGTCCTTACGAAAACAAGATTGGGGACAAGCGGCTTTTCCGTATCGTTGCGGCGATCGGTATGCCACGTCGGGACAAAGGACTCGATTCCGTGGTCGGAAAACCAGTCACGGAGTTTGATTTCCTGGCGGAAGTAACGGGTCTTGGCCACAAACCACATTGACCCCGTCGAGCGATCTTTGTCCAGCGTCTCACGCATGTCAGGGTATAATTCATGCAAATTTAAAAAAAAAAGTATAAAAAAAGTAAAGCACCGGGGCGTTCCGGCGCTTTACTGTCAGGGAAACGAAACGCTTTCGTCAGAATTTCGGAACCTCGAAAAGGCTCGCATCCACGGGGCCTTCCTTGAATTCGACGACCGTCTGCGTGACACTCAGGCCCATCGTCTCCGTGACGGTCTTCATCGGGATGCCTTCCCAGACGGAAGCCTTGGACTTCGCGGTCTGGCCCTGCTGACTCACTTCCATGGAAAAGACCAGGCAGCTTTTGCCGGCGACCTCCTCCACGCCTTCGTTTTTGACCTTGTATTTCTTGACGGCCTCGTCCGTGAGATTCATGTAGTTGATGGTCTCCGGAGCCGGTATTTCCTGGACCTGCCTGTCTCCGTAGTTGATCATGTACGTCTTGCCGTCCTTCATGAGTGTACCCATGTCCATGGACACACCCATCATGCTCACCTTGGTCTTGGTGATCTGGGTGATGCCGTAATCGTCGAAATACGTCGTGGCCACGATTTTCTGGCCCATCATGTTGGTTTCGGTCTTGAACTGGCCGGACTTGATGCCGTAACGCTTGGGGGTGTCCTGGGCGAGCGCCGCCACCGCTACGAGCAGCACGGCGCAGAGAGTTGTAAGAATCCGTTTCATATTCAGTGTCTTTGAAAAACAAAGATAATCAATTTTTATAAATACCTCCCGGTCACACTGTCCGGATTGACCGCAATCTCCGCCGGGGTGCCTGAGGCGACGATCCGGCCGCCCTGCAGCCCGCCGCCGGGGCCCATGTCCACGATCCAGTCAGCGCTCCGGATGACGTCCAGGTCATGCTCGATGACGATGACGGTGGCGCCGAGGCCGATTAAGTGGCGGAAGACGCCGAGGAGCGTCTGCACGTCCAGCGGGTGCAGGCCGATGGTGGGTTCGTCGAAGACGAAGACCGTGTCGCCCTGGCCGCGGCCCATTTCGCTCGCGAGCTTGAGCCGCTGCGCCTCGCCGCCGGAAAGGCTGGGCGTCGCTTCGCCGAGGGTCAGATATCCGAGGCCCAGGTCGTGGAGCACTTGCAGCCGGCTCCGGATGAGCGAAAGGTCGTCACATTCCGTAAGCGCCTCATCGACAGAGAGGTCCATCACCTCAGGAAGGGTACGCTCCTTGTTTTTCCGGTGGATGCGGAAGGCCTCGCGGGCATAGCGCGAGCCGTGACAGTCCGGGCAGGGGATATCCACGTCGGGCAGGAACTGGACGTCCAGGCTGATGGAGCCGGTGCCGTCGCAGGTGGGGCAGCGCAGCTTCCCGGTGTTGTAGGAAAAGTCGCCGGCCTTGAGGCCTTTTGTCTTCGCCTCTTCGCTCCGCGCATAGACCTTGCGCAGTTCGTCATGGACATTGCTGTAGGTCGCGACGGTGGAGCGGACATTGATCCCGATCGGCGTCGCGTCGATGAGCTTGACCTGGCCGATGCCCTCGGCCTCGATCTCCAGCACGTGCCCCGGAAACCTTTTCCCGGCGATTTGAGCCTGCAATCCGGGGATCAGGCTTTCGAGCACCATCGTCGTCTTTCCGGACCCGGAAACGCCCGTCACGACACTCAGGCGCCCTTTCGGGAACGCCACCTCCAGCGGTTTCACCGTATGGATCTCCCCCATCCGCATCCTTACTGCCCCCTCCGCGAACACCTCGTCCTTTGTCATTCCGAGCGAAGCGAAGGAATCTCTCCCCCTGAGAAACGCCCCGATCCTCGACGCCGGATTCCGGCAGATATCGGCCACAGACCCTTCTGCAATGACGTTTCCGCCCTTCGCCCCCGCTTCCGGACCCAGTTCGATGATCCAGTCCGCATGGGCCAGAACCTGCGTGTCATGGTCCACCAGGACGACGGAATTACCATCGGCCACAAGGTCGTCCATCACGCCCGTAAGTCCCTCCAGGTTAGAGGGATGCAGGCCGATGGACGGCTCGTCCAGCACATACAGCACCCCCGTCGTCCGGTTCCGGACGGAACGGGCCAGCTGCACCCGCTGGCGCTCCCCCGTGGACAGGGTCGATGCCGCCCGGTCCAGCGACAGGTAGGAAAGTCCCAGGTCCACCAGCCGCCTGGCCGTATCCTGAAAGGATTCGCAGATGCGTTCGGCCATCGGGCGCATGGGCTCGGGCAGGGAGGCCGGGACGCCATCGACCCATCCAATGAGTTCGGACAGCGTCATCTGGCAGGCTTCGGCAAGGGAAATCCCGCGGAGCCGCGGCGCCCGGGCGGCCTCCGACAGGCGCGTCCCGTGGCAGTCGGGGCAGGGATCCTCCTTGAGGAACTTCTCCACCCGCTTCATGTCGGTCTCGTCTTTGACCTTGGCAAGGGCGTTTTCCACGCTGTAAACGGCGTTGTAGTAGGTGAAGTCCATTTCCGCGAAGTTGTTCGTCTTCTCGTTGCGGTACAGGATATGCTTCTTTTCGGCCGGACCGTGATAGACGATTTCCTTCTCCCCGGGGGTCAGGTCCTTGAATGGCACGTCGGTACGGACGCCCATCTCCCGGGCGATGTCCTTCATCAGGGACCACATCAGTGTTCCCCAGGGTAGGACCGCCCCTTCGTCGATGGTCAGGTTCTCGTTGGGCACAAGGGTCGATTCGTCCACGGTGCGGACGATTCCCGTTCCCCCGCAAGTGCGGCAGGCGCCCTGGCTGTTGAAGGCAAGTTCCTCAGCGCCAGGTGCATAGAAGTGCGCTCCGCAGACAGGGCATATGAGTTCCTGCTCGGCGGCGACGGCGAGGGACGGCTCCAGATAGTGCCCGTTGGGACACCGGTGGCTGGCGAGCCGGGAGAACATCAGCCGCAGGCTGTTCAGCAGCTCCGACATCGTCCCGAACGTGCTCCGGATCCCCGGCACTCCCGGCCGCTGATGCAGGGCCAGGGCCGCCGGCACATAGCGCACGTCATCGACCTGCGCCCGGGCCGCCTGCGTCATCCTCCGCCGCGTATAGGTGGACAGCGACTCCAGATACCGCCGCGATCCCTCGGCATACAGCACCCCCAGCGCCAGCGAACTCTTCCCCGAGCCCGATACTCCGGCAATCCCCACGATCTTCCCCAGGGGTATATCCACGTCGATATTCTTCAGGTTGTGCGCCCTTGCCCCGCGCACCTCGATACAGTCCTTTTTCATAGCGGGGACAAAGGTACGCAAATTTGCGCGCATTTTCTTGCAGCGTGTTCCCGGTACCGGGTATGTTGCGGGTGAGTTCCGGGTGTGCTTCGGGTATGCTTCGGGCGTGTCTCGGGCACGTTTCCGGCGGTATGTTTTTTCCCCGGCGGGCCGCATTTGCGGCAAACAGGGCTTGTACGCCACTCTGCCTGCCGACGCGTCCACAAAAACGTCCATTTTTGCCGAAAACTTTGCCGCGTCGTCACGTGAAACGCCGTCAAAGGCTGATTTGCCGCAAATGCGGCGGAGAACTCTCCACCTTGGTCTGCGACAAGACACGAAAACACCGGAAATCATTCCCTGCGCCGTGCTCTCTCTGGGCTAAGAGTAAGTTGCTGGTTTGGCTGTTCGTGTTCGCTTTAGATGCGAGCAACGTCGATGAAGAAGAGAATCGAAAGGAGTGTTCACAGGATGCAGGAAACGCCAGAGCAGACAACGGCTACCGGCAAGCCCTCCTGACGAGCAGCCAGGCGAGGGCGGCGACGGCGAGGGCTTCGGCAAAGACGAGGAGTTCGAGGGCGACCATGCCGGCGGACTTGGAGAGGAGGACGGTGCCGGCATCAATCCCGGCGTGGATGAGGATGGCGGCGGGGAAGAGCCAGAGCCAGCGACCGCCTTTGCGGACAGCCAGCCAGACGAGGATGGAAAGGCTCAGCTGCAAGATCAGGGCCGATGCGCGCTCCCACAGGCCCAGCAGGTAGTCTCCGGGCTTGGAGGCGGTGAGTTTGTCGATCTGCTCACTCACCTGCGCCTGTGCCTCGGCGGGTACCTGGCCGAGGAGGGTCTCGGCCTGGCCGGCATTGACCATGACGGCCATCGCGAGGGTGGAGACCATGGTCATACCGAAGACGAGGAGCATCTCCGCGCCCCCGTGGCCGATACCGTATGCCATTCCCGGCAGGGAGGTCGATGGCTCCTTCTTCAGAAAGAACTTCATGGCGAGGAACCGGCCCGTTTCCTCGAATAGGCCCGCCATCAACCCGCCGTACAATGCATAGTACCAGGCATTTCCCTGAATCGCCGCTCCATGCGGCCCCTTTAGGACCACCCCATGCACCAGCGCCTCCAGCACCAGGACGAACACAAAGAACGTCGCCGCGCCGATGAGGATTGTGGACCATTTGACCTGATATTTCCGGACCATCCACCAGGCCAGGCCGATGGGAACGACGAACCCCAGCACGAGGTTCAGGACAATCATGAGGAGGGAAGCTGTGGGGACCATGGTCGTTCAAACAAAGGTTTCTGGACAAAAATAATCATTTTTATTGAAACACAATAAATGTTTCAGAATATTCAACAAGTAAAAGCGAGGCTTTCCCTTTCGTGTACAAATCTCGTTTGTACAACCACATGCCGCTCTTTCGCAGATTCTTTGTACAAACGGACCGGGAAACCAAGCAAAGCGCCGGTTTCTTCTGAGATATGAACAGAAAAGGGCGACAGGATGCCGAAACCGTGTACAAACGAGATTTGTACACCGAAAAGGCAGGACGATGAAGATGAAAATGCTTCCCGGCGAACGGGGTTTGCCGAATAACCGCTATCTTTGCAGTCCCCAAATGACAGAGACCATGAAAAAGATAGAACTGGACATCCATACCCATACCATCGCTTCGGGACATGCGTACAGCACGCTGTCGGAGATGATTGCGGAGGGGCAGCGGAAAGGGCTGAAAATCCTGGGTATTACGGAGCATGGCGAGGCGATTCCGGGGACATGCAACCGGATCTATTTCAGGAACTTGCATGTGATTCCGAGACAGTGGGGCGACATGCGCCTCATGCTTGGGGCGGAGCTGAACATCCTGGATACGAAGGGGACGCTGGACATGGACGAGGATACCTGGAAGCGGCTGGATATCCGGATTGCGGGCATCCACCGGCTTTGCTGGACGGGCGGTACGGTGGAGGAGAATACGGCGGGGATGGTCGCGGCCATCCGGAATCCGTGGACCCATATCATCAGCCATCCCGGCGACGGGACGGCGGAACTGCTGTTCGAGCCCATCGTCCTGGCGGCGAAGGAGACGCATACCCTGCTGGAAATCAACAGTTCCACATTCAGGCCTTCGCGCCATTTCCCGAATGCGCGGGAGAACAACCTGGAAATTCTCCGGCTATGCAAGCGGTATGACGTGCCGGTTATCCTGGGCAGCGACGCACACTTTGCCCCGGACATTGCGAATTATGAGCACTGCTATCCGCTGCTTGCGGAAACGGATTTCCCCGACGGGCTGATCATCAATTACGACGAGGAGCGCTTTCTGGCTTATCTGGGGCTGCAATAGTCTCCCCTTTCTCGCCGGCCTCTGCCTTCTTCCGTGCCTTTTCTGCCGCGCGGGCGGCTTTCTCGGCCTCCTTCGCCGCTCGTTTCTCGGCGCGCAGACGTTCTTTCTCCAGATATTTTTCGAAGAGCTTGCGCTCTTTGGCGGCTTTCTTATCGAGCTTCTGAAGGGCTTTGAGCTTGCGCTTGCGCTCTTTCTCGAGTTTCTTCTGCGCCTTGGCGGCCCGTCGCTCCTCGTCTTTCTTGTCCTTCTCGGCCCATTTCGCCTCGCGGGCGGCCTGTTTCTCGGCGGCGAGGCGGGCTTTCTCCTCTGCCTTCAGCCTTTTCTCCTCGGCCTTGCGTGCCTTTTCAGCCTCGCGGGCCGCTTTCTCCATCTCGGCCTTCTGTGACAGGGGGTCCAATACGGGGGCTTCCTCCGTTACGGTTTCCGTTTCTTCCTGAGGCTGTTCTTCCGGGAGGACAGTCTCCGTTTCCGTCGACAAGGAATCCGCGACGGCCGGTTTCGTTACCGCGGAATCCAATGCCTGGACGACCCCCAGGGTGTCCCGTGCAGGGTCCGTGCGTAACGAATCCAGCGACGGCATCGTCCCCAGCGAATCCATCGCCACCCGCAGCGAATCGTCCGCGGGGCTCAGGGGCGTCACGGGCGCCTCCTCCGCCGGTTTCTCCTTGGCCTGCCGGGCTTTCACGACTTCCATGGAATCCCGGTAGGCGATGTCCTTGTAGATCTTGTTGATATGCCCCGGGAAATAGACGTTCGTCTCCTTGAACTGCGCATGCGGCCGGGCCAGGTAAGACGTCCGCTGGCTTTTCCGCACCACGAGCGGGGTGATATCCTGCGGCCCCCGCGGCTTCCGGTCGGGATCCCACCGGAAACCCTTCATATAACGCTCATCCTTAGGCAGCTGCACCACCGGATAGGCGTCGTTCTTGGCTTCCTCAAAATAATAGATCTTGTCCAGGTTCCCTTTGTCGAAAAGGGCGTAGAGCATCTTGGATTCCACCTTGTTCACGGTAGCGAGGGCATCGTTTTCCGTGAGGAAGAACAGGGCCGTCGCCCCGCCCAGCGCATCGAACCGCCGGAGCGTCCGGGTGCTGTCGAAGTAGGCCATCATCTCGGCACCCTTGATCTGGTCGTAGCAAAGGGAGTCCTCCTGGGTGGTGATGAACGCATTCGACATGAGCCGTGCGCGGTCGGCCTTCCGGTCCTTGATGACGACGTAGATGCTGTCTGCGGCGTATTGCCGGTTCCCTTCGTTGAATACGAGCGGGTCCCGGTACAGTCGGACCAGAGAGTCCAAGTCGTTATAGACCAAGGAGTCACAGGACATCTGGATGTCCTCCCGGAACAGTTTGACCCGGCTCGTCGCCCAGATGAAGGAAATCTGCGACGTGTCCACGGGAACGGGAGCCGCCGCCGTGGAATCCGTCGGCGCATCGGGTTTCGCGTCTTTTCCCGGATGGGTATCGCCCTGTCCCGGTTCGGTGCCGTCCTTCCCCGGGCCGGAACCGCTTCCTTCCGGCGGTTCCGCTCCGCTTCCCTTCCCTCCCTGGCCGCTGTCCTTCTTTCCGGGCGCATTGCCCTTTGCTCCCTGCGGTCCCATATCCCGTCCCGCCATGGCGTTGGGATCCTTCTTTGCGGCCTCTTCTGCAGCCTTGGCTGCGGCTTCGGCCGCTTTCCGGCGGTATTCCGTCACCGGGTCGCCCTGCAGGTCCTTCAGCCGCACATCGGCATCGACTTTCCAGAGGGAGTCCACCTTATGGCGTCTGATACCCCGGTACACGATCGTATCGGCCCCGAACCAGACGGTGTCGCGTTTCTCATTTTCTTCGGAAATCCCCATCACGGCGGGGGTGCGGGTCATTTTCACCCGGGACAGGGTATCCGTGTATTCCAGCCGGCCGGCGAGGGCGAAGACATTGCGGGTCGTGTCCATCAGCTCCACCTGCCCCAGCATTTCCACGTCATTGACGGCACGGTGGTAGTAGAGCGTATCGGACCAGGTTTCCTGGTCTTTCGTCAGAAGGTGCACGTTCCGCCGGAAGAAGAACAGCTCCTTGTCGCGGTCGTACCAGCCGTCATTGGCGGAGAGCATGTTGTCGTCCTGCCACATGTCCGTCCCGTAACCGAAATAGGCCGTGTTCAGGTCGCTGCGGTATTCCAGGCGGGAGGTCTTCACGAAGGTCGTGTCCATGTACATGTTCACCTGGTCATTGAACACGAACAGCCGGGCCTTGGAGTCGTAGGAGCCGTACAGGCTCTCGATGATCTGCCCGTCCTTGTCCCGCATGGACGCGCCGTTCTGGAAAATGGCGACGGAGTCCTTGGTATTATAGTCCAGGTACCGCGTCCGGAGCGTATTCTTGTCCTTGTCTTCGAGCTGGACGATGCCGCCGCGGAACTTCGCGAGGTCGTCGTCCACCACGTACTGGAGCGAACCCGAGGAAAGCCGCGTTCGGTCCTGGATGATCTGGACGTGCCCGATCGCGTCGATGATGTTCGTCGTGACGTTCCACAAGGCCGTATCGCAGAGGAGGTACGTGTCGTTGTGCAGGAAGCGGGCCGGCCCCACGACTTTCCGGAAACTCTGCCCGTTCTTCTCGATGAGCTGGGCCGATTTGGCGCTGACCAGGGTGACGAGGGAGTCCTTCTTCTCCTCCTGGGCCCGAAGCGGCAGCGACACCGCCCACAGGGACAGTGCCGACAGGAGATATGGAAGGAGACGGCGCACGCGCTAGAACTTGGTTTCCCAGACTGCGCGCTTGAAGGCGCACTCCTTGAATATCGGGTCGATGACGATGTAGGTGTCCTTGATCTTTTTCTCGAGGAACTCGTCGATGGCGGCCATCTGCCGCTGGTTGCGGACACGGTCCTGCAGCTCGGTGTAGTCGTTGGTGAAGGTGGCGCTGTGGGCCGGGACGATCTTGTCCACCCGGATGATCTTGTACACGGTATTGCCCTGGCGCCCCTGCTGGTAACCCTCGTTGTCGGTGGATTCCACCGGCTCCGAAATCTCACCCTCCTTCAGATCCTTGATGGCGGCGTAGTCCGCCGGCTTGAGCTGGTCGATCTCGAAGTAGGACGACCCGGTGTTCGGGTCAGCCATCTGGCCGCCGTTGGTGCGGGTGGCCGGGTCCTCGGAGAAGAAGCGGGCCGCGAGGGGGAACGTGATTTCGTCTTCCAGGACCTTGGTCCGCAGGCTGTCCAGGCGCGAAAACGCTTTCTCGCGGTCCTCCGCCGTATATTGCGGTTTCAGGAGAATGTGGCGGGCGTTGAACATGTCGCCCTTTTTCTCGATCACTTCGATGATATGGAAGCCGTCCGGGGTCTCCACGATCTGGGAGATGGTGCCGGGGCGCAAGGCCATGGCGGCGTCGGAGAAGACCGGCCAGTAGATGGACTTGGAAGCGAAGCCCAGCTCACCGCCCCTGCGGGCTGTTCCGGCATCCTCGGAATAGATGCGGGCGAGGGTGGCGAATTTCTCACCGTTGATGATCCGCTCCCGGAGCGACAGGAGACGCTCCTTCACGGCCAGGTTGGCCGCTTCCCGGTCGGGATAGATGCAGATCTGGCTCAGCTGGTACTTGATCGGGACCACCGGCAGGTCCTCCACGGCGACCGTGTCCAGGAACTGCTGGACGTCATACGGGGTGATTTCCGGGATGGCCTGGGCGATGGTGGCCTGCTCCTGCTGGGTGAGGCTCATGTCCTCGAACATCTGGCGCCACTCCTGACGGAGGCGGTACAGGGGCTTGCCGAAGTACTTCTCCATCTCCTCGTCGCCGCCCAGATAGGTGCGGAACTGGTCGATGCGGTTGGTCAGCTCCCCTTCCACCATATCGGCGTTCACGGTCAGGGAGTCGATGCGGGCCTGCATCAGGAAAATCTTGCTCTCCATCATGTTCTCGAGGATGGTGCAGCGCATGTCCCGGTCGGAGGACCGGCCCTGCGCGCGCATCTGCTGCACCTCGTTTTCGATGTCGGAAATCAAAATCACTTCGTTGCCCACGACGGCGACGGTCTTGTCAATCAGGCCGCCTTCATACTTCTGGGCGGATAGGGCCGTGCATGCGAGCAGGGCCGCCGTGAGGACGATCACTCTTGGCGTCTTCATATCAGTAAATCACAAATTTTTCCTTGTTCCGGGCGTCATTCAGCAACTCTTGTTCCAAACCGGACACAAGTTCGTGCTTGCGGGCGCTCAGGATGATGTCCCGGATCCGGTCCGCGCAATACTCCAGCGGCGCCGGCTCCCCTTTTTTCACGAGGTCCACGACATAGGCCACCCGCAGGTTTCCGTCGTTCCCCTTGAACTCGATGAATCTGTTTTTCAGGGCCTTCATCATGGACTCCTCGTCCGTCCCCAGTTCCCGGGCCAGCAGGAGGGCGTCCATCCAGCTGTCGGAACTGTCCACATACCGGAGAGCGGCCGTGAAGGCCAGGCTGTCGGCGGTGATGGCATCCATCGCGTCGTCCGAACCCATGAGTCCCTTGATGGTCCCGAGGCTCCGGGAATCCGCCGGGATGACCATATAGCGGGTCTTCAGGAGGGGACGCTCCAGGGTGAAGCGGTCCGAATGGGCCTCATGGTAGGAACGGACCTCCGTGTCGGAGATGAGCGTGTCCAGCCGCTCGTTGATGTAGCGCTCCTCGTAGCGGTACTTCAGGAGCGTGCGGCGGTATTCCTCCAGTTCCTTGTCCACATTCTTCTCCTCCTTGGAGAGCTGAGCCTCCGCCATGTCCAGGAAGAGGAGATCCTCCGCCCAGGAGTGGATGTACTGCTGCGCAAGGGCCAGGCTGTCCTCGGACGAAACGCCGGCGGGGATGTATCCCGTCAGTTCCGACCGGAACAGCTTGTGGTCGCCCACGCGGGCGACGACCTCGTCACCGAACAGCACCGCCGCCGTGTCGGATGCGCGGTGGACAGCCTGACAGGACGAGACCGCAAGCACGAGGAGCAGCAGACCCTTTTTCATAACCTGCAAATATAGGAAATATTTCCTATATGTCGAAACTGAAGACCATCTCGACGCTCCAAGGCTTGCGGTCTTCGGTAGCGAGCGTGCTGTAATACGGCCCGCCGGTCCAGGTGGCGGAGACGCCGACGGAGCAAGGGAAAGGGACCCAGAGGAAGTTGGCGAGTTCCACGGTGAAATCGGCCCCCGCGCTCAGGAGGGAGGAATTCACGGGTGCGCCTTTTCCGTTCCGGGAGCCGCCGAAGGCGGTCCAGTCCACGTGTGGGATCAGGAGGAAGTGCGTGATATAGGCCACCGGAGAGAGCCACGAAATGTCGCCGAAGTACAGCGGGATGGCATAATCGGCCGTGAGACGGAGCGCCCGGGCGGCGTTTTGGCCGATGGCGGTGCCGTCGGTGGCGGTGAAACCGCGCGGAATGACGGAAACGCCGTATTCCCCGAAAGGTGCGCCCGGGCAGAGCTGTTGCGTGCCGATGGCGGAGAGCCGCAGTCCCTGGGTGCGGGTCAGGCCCGGCAGGTAGCCGTACAGATAGCCGTAGCAGGCCGGGGAATAAAAACCTGTCAGGCCGGGTCGGAAGCTTCCGCCGATTTCGGCGCCGATACCGAGCCGGGGATATACCTGGCTTTCGGCCGCCGGCTGCATCCAGTAGCCGCGGAGCGAGCCCCGCAGGTTCTGCATCGGGACGTTCTTTCCGGGTTCGTACCCCAGGAATGCTGCATGGGCCCCGCCTTTCACGAAATCCCGGTGCATCTCCAGGTAGGTCGTGCCGGTGTCAAAAGGGTTGTTCGAGATGCTCCAGCTCACCTGCGGGATCAGTCCTCGCTGGAGGCCGTCCTTGTCGAAACGGAAGGGGATCCAGGCCGACAGCCGTCCTGTCCAGGCGACATGGTCGAGCGTCCGGCCGACGACGGCGTAGCCCGTGCGGTCCACATAGGTCCGGTCCTGGAAGGAGTAGAGGCTGCCGCCCTTGTCGTAGAGGTCGAAAGTGGCTTCCAGGACGGGATACAGCCCCGCGTGGGTGAACTGCAGGTGTCCGCCGTGCCGCCACTCGCCGGCGCGGTCTTCGTCCGGACGGGCGGAATAACCGACTGTCCCCCAGGTGGTTCCGAGCTCGTTCTGGAACAGGCCGATGAGGCCGGGAGCCGCCGTATCATAACTCAGGTCGCCGCTCAGGGACTCGATGGCGTCATAGCTGAACCACAGCGGTGCCCAGGAGTGGAACTTCATCCAGTGCAGCGGCTTCAGGTAGGGGCGCGGCTCGCTGACGGATATCTCCTCCGTCGTTTCGCCGGCCGTGCCGTTTCCGGTCGTTTCGGCCGTCGTGCTGTCCTTTGTCATTTCGCCGGTCGTGCCGTCCTTTGTCATTTCGACCGAGCGGAGCGAGTGGAGAAATCTCTCCTGCTCCGACAGCCTGTCCGCCACCCGGTACTTGTGCACGTCCCGGATATCCACTTCCACCGGCTCCGGCGGCACAGCCCTGAAGATGGCGTTTCCCTCGGGAGTCATGGACCGGAACCAGAGTTCCCCGTCATCGCTCATGGAAAAGTCGTTGGCCCCGTACCGGGTGTTCGTGAGCTGCCAGGCCCTTCCGGTGTCCGGGTCGTAGCGGTACAGCTCCTTGACGCCGCTGCGGTCGCTGACCAGTTCCAGCATATCCCCGCCGTCCAGGTTCTCCATCATCTGGGCGCTGGGTTCCAGCACGCAGGTCCATTTTCCGTCCCGGAGCCGCCAGATGCCGTAGCCGCGGTCGTCCAGGCCCAGGCAGTGGATGTCGCCTCCGATCCAGGCCGATTCTTCCAGCTGGATTCCTTCCGGCGCCGGAGTCCGTCGGAGGACGGCGCCATTCTCTTCGCTGACAATCAAAAGGTTGCATCCGCCTTCCACGGGATACTCCACCACGGCGAGCATGCCGTCCGGACCCGGCTGGGGGTTATACATCCGTCCCTTTGTGGTCAGGTCGTGCCGATGCTTCCCGTCCAGGTCCATCCACCGGAGGACGGACACCCCGTCCAGGGTCCACCGCAGGCCGGGCAGGGTCTCGGACCAGTAAATGCGGTCTTCGCTTACATAGAAGGAGCTGGCGCTCCCGGAAAAGGAGCCCATGTCATGCTCGGTGCCGTCCGGATCCAGACGGATCAGGCGCGGCGCCGTCGTCTTTCCTTCCTTGATGACGAAGTATTTCCCGTTCACCCAGGAGCCGCCGGCGTAGTCCGTGGCGAAGGCCGGTTTCCGGGTGACCTGCTCCATCGGCATGAAGGGCCCGCGGGCCTCGGCCTCTTCGGTCCAGATGTCGTGGAATCCTTCCTGGATGACCCGGAAGGTCTTTTTGAAGGACTGGCCGGACTGTTTCCGGATATAGCGCTGGAGCGGGGTGACGGGGAAGGGATGACGAGTGACCCAGTTGAAGTAGTCGGCCGTGAAAGCGGGCTGGTCATAGAAATACCGCATGCCCGCGACGGTCATGTAGCCGGTGGTGTAATAGTCCGGAGCGGCCTTTTTGAATGAGCCGTAAACCCATTTGTACCAGTCGCGCCAGTCGCCGCCATCGAAAGCCACGTGGAAGTAATTCAGGAAATCGCCGTCCCGGCCCCGGCCGGCCCCGGTCAGTGCGGTTTCGGCGACGACGGCGTCCCCTTCCAGAAAGGGCGGCGGGGTGAAGAGGGCAGAGACCGCGCCCGGCCACATTTCGCCCACGAGGTAGTTCACCCAGCGGAAGGGCCGGCGGTAAGCAAGCTGCATCTGGGCGACATGACGGGATTCATGGACCGTGAGCTGGGTCATCCAGGACAGGGCCATCGAGCCGTAGGGTTCCGGGTGGGTGTACAGGTCCATGCGCTTGGGGGCCCAGGCCACCGAGCCGTTGGAGTGGGGATAGAAGGGGTGGAGGATGACGGGCATCCGGCCCCATTGGAGGCTCGCCGGAGCCATCCCGGCGCTGACGCCCACGGCGGGCTGCCACTTCTCAAGGTCCAGGACATAGGCCCGGGCCAGCGAGTCCATCCCTTCCGGATAGACGATGCGGTAGTGCGGCGTACGCAGGGTGGACCAGCGGCCGAACGGGTCGGCCCCGCTCTGGAAGAACTGGGCCCGGACGGAGACGCCGGAAAGAAGTCCGGCGAGAAGGAGAAGGAAGGCTTTTCGAAGCATCGTCATGGTACAAAACTAATAATTTTTATTTAATTTTGCGGCATGCGTAAGTATGGATGCCTCATAATGGTTCTGATCCTGTGCGCCTGCGGGCCGCGGGGCGGAAAGACGACCGCGCCGGCGCCGGCGGTGCGGGAGTTCCCGCAGGTGGAGGTACCGGCCATGTACACGGATGCGGCGGACCGCGTCCGTTGGGCTGCCGGCCGCTTCTGGGACCGGTTTACGGATACGTCGGCCGTCTATGCCTGCGACTCCGTGACGGTGAACGGCGTTCCTGCCGATGCGGTGGAATCCCAGATGGGGATGTTCGCCACGCTGCTCGGACAGCTGCCCCTGGACGAAGGGGGGAAGGCCGTCGCCCGTCTGTATGACCGGGTCGATGCCTTCGAACGGAAGTACCCGGAAACCAATGTGTTCGAGGAACTTTGCCGGCTCACGAAACGGTACTTGTATGACCCCAACTCTCCGGTCCGCAACGAGGATCTGTACCTTTCCTTCGTGGAGAAGCTCGGACAGTCGGACCTCATTGACAACGGTTACCGGATGGGCTATGAATGGGACGCCCGGATGTGCCGGCTCAACCGCGTGGGCACGCCGGCGGCGGATTTCTCTTTCACCGACACCCGCGGCCGTGTCCGGACGCTCTACGGCGTGAAGGCGGAATACACCGTCCTCATTTTCGGCAACCCCGGCTGCAACGCCTGTCAGGAAATCATGCATGCGATGGCTTCTACGCCTGAGATCTCCGCGCTTATCGACGAGGGGCGCCTGCAGGTGGTGGATATCTACATCGACCAGGAAATCGACGACTGGAAGGCGCACATTCCCGAATATCCCGCCGCCTGGATCAACGGGTACGACCATAATTACACCATCCGCACGGACCTTCTGTATAACGTCCGAGGCATCCCGTCCATCTATCTGCTGGACCGGGACAAGACCGTACTCATGAAAGACGCCGTCCAGGAGAAGGTCCTGACGGCGCTCATGAATCTGTAGGTTCCGGGACGGGCCCGGAAAAATCAAGCCGTAAAGGCCCAGATAATGGCCTCCTCGAGCACTTCGCCGGGGTGGAGGAGCGTCGTGGGGAACTGTGGCTGGTTGGGGGCGTCGGGGGTGTGCTGGCACTCGATGGCGACGGCATCGTAATCCTCGTATTCGCGGCCGGATTTGCCCTTCGGGCAGCCCTTGAGCCAGTTTCCGGTATAGACCTGCACGGCCGGCTGCGTGGTGAAGATCTCCACCTTGCGGCCGGATTTCGCGCCCCAGAGTTCTGCGGCGCTGGTCAGCTGGCCGGGCATGGCGCCGTCGATGAGCCAGCAGTGGTCGTAACCCTTGCCGATCTTCAGAGCCTCGAAGTCCGCGTGGATGTCCCGGCCGATGGGTTTGGCCTCCACGAAGTCCATCGGCGTACCGGCGACGTCGGCCGGCTCGCCGAGCGGAATCTGCGTAGCATCCGTCGGAAGGTATTGAGAGGCATTGAGTTCCAGCTTGTGGTCGAGGACCGTGCCGGAGCCTTCGCCGTCCAGGTTGAAATAGACGTGGTTCGTGAGGTTCACGACGGTGGTGGCGTCGGTTTCGGCCGTGAGGATGAGCTTGAGCTCGTTTTCTTCGCTCCACTCGTAGTGGGCGACGACCTTCAGGTTGCCGGGATAGCCGGCCTCGCCGTCCTCGGAGAAATACATGAATTCCACCGCGTCACCCTCGATGCGGCTGTCCCAGACCTGATTCTGGAAACCCTGCGGGCCGCCGTGCAGGTGGTTGGGGCCATTGTTGACGGGGAGGGTGTATTCCACGCCTTCCACGGTAATCTTCCCCTTGGCGATGCGGTTCGCAAAACGGCCGGGAACCTTGCCGGCGCAGGGGCCGTCGGCAAAATAATCAAGCGCGTCCGGGTAGCCCAGGACGACGTCGTCCAGCTTCCCGTCCTTGTCCGGGACGACGACCGAGACGATGGCGGCGCCGACGCTTCCCAGCTGCACATACGCGCCGGAAGCGTTTTTCAGGGTGTACTTGTAGATTTCCTTTCCGTCCGGGGCGGTGCCCCACAGTTCCTTGGTGATTTCCATATGATTGTGTATTAGATTTCTCGACTTCGCTCTATTAGATTTCTCGACTTCGCTCGAAATGACAAAGGAGGTTCCTGTGTTCTATGACGAGGTTGGTTCGTGTCTTACAAATATAAGGATTTTTAGGAATTATTCGTACATTTGCAATCTATGAAACAGTACCTGGATCTCCTGAGACATATCCGCGAAAACGGCGTAATGAAGGAAGACCGTACCGGAACCGGAACGCAGAGCGTCTTCGGGTACCAGATGCGGTTCGACCTGGGGGAGGGATTTCCGCTCCTGACGACCAAGAAGGTGCATCTGAAGTCCATCATTTACGAACTCCTTTGGTTTATCGCCGGGGATACGAACGTGAAGTACCTCCGGGACCACGGCGTCACCATCTGGGACGAGTGGGCCGATGAGAACGGCGACCTGGGTCCGGTCTATGGACACCAGTGGCGCTCCTGGCCGGCTCCGGACGGACGCTCGATCGACCAGCTTTCGGGGGTCATCGACACGATCCGGCGGAATCCGGACTCCCGGCGCCTGCTTGTGACGGCCTGGAACCCGGCGGAGGTGGACAAGATGGCGCTGCCGCCTTGCCACTGCCTGTTCCAGTTCTACGTGGCGGACGGGAAACTCTCCTGCCAGCTTTACCAACGGAGCGCGGACGTCTTTCTGGGCGTCCCGTTCAACATCGCCTCCTATGCCCTCCTTACGATGATGATCGCGCAGGTGTGCGGCCTTCAGCCGGGCGAGTTCGTCCACACGACGGGTGACACCCATATCTACCGGAACCACTTCGACCAGGTGGCGACGCAGCTCTCCCGCGAGCCCCGGCCGCTTCCCCGGATGCGCCTGAACCCGGAGGTTAAGTCCATCTTTGATTTTACCTACGAAGATTTCACCCTGGAAGGCTACGACCCGTGGCCGGCCATCAAAGCCCCCGTCGCCGTTTAATCCCATGGAAAAGAGCCTGATCGTCGCAATCGCCGACAACAACGCCATCGGCCGCAAGAACGCCCTGCTGTGGAATCTGCCGGGCGATATGAAATACTTCCGGCAGCAGACCACCGGCTGTGCCGTCATCATGGGCTGGATGACCTACCAGTCCATCGGCCGTCCGCTCCCGAAACGCCATAACATCGTCATTTCCCTCTTCCCCTGGCCCGAAGCCCCCGCCGAAGTCACCGTCGTGGACTCCCTGGAAAAGGCGTTTGCCGCCGCGGACAGCGAAATAGCATTCGTCATCGGCGGGGCATATACCTACGCTGAAGCGATGGAAGTGGTTGACAGCATGTATATTACCCACGTACACGATGCGCCGGAGGATGCCGATGCCTTCTTCCCCGAGATCGATCCGGCGATCTGGTACGTGGACTCCCGCAGCGAGCTGCAGACAGACCCGGAGACGGGCATCACCTACGAATTCGTCGTCTATCGGCGGAAATAGCAACCTCACGGAAGACGGGCGAAACCCCTGAAACAACCGTTTCCCTACAGGACGAACAAGACAAATGAGACAACGCGAGCATTTCGGCGGCCGGATGGCCGTCATTATGGCAATGGCCGGATCGGCCATCGGACTGGGGAATCTCTGGCGGTTCCCGTATCTGGTCGGCCAGGACGGCGGAGCCGCCTTCATCGTCGTCTATATCCTTTCCACCATCATCATCAGTCTCCCCATCTTCTTCGCGGAATCCATCATCGGGCGCCGGAGCGGGAAGAACTGCCGCGGGGCGTTCGTGGCCCTGGCGCCGGACTCCAAATGGCGTTTCCTGGGCTTCCTGATGGTGTTTACGCCCATGTGGATTGTCTCGTACTACAGCGTCGTCGGAGGCTGGTCGCTGGAATACCTCATGCAGTCGCTCCGGCTGGAGTTCATCCACCAGGCGCCGGAGTCCGTAAGCGGCACCTTCGCCCGGTTCATCGCCCGTCCCAGGATGCCTGTCGCCTGTCACCTGGCCTTCCTGGCCGCGACCGTGACGATCGTCGCCTTCGGCGTCAAGTCGGGCATCGAAAAGTTCAGCAAGATCTCCCTGCCGGTCCTGTTTGTCCTGGTGGTGCTGATCGCCGTCTATTCCGTCTCCCTCCCGGGCGCGCAGAAGGGCATCGCCTATCTCCTGAAACCTGATTTTTCGAAACTGACCCTGGATGCCTGCCTGGACGCCCTGGGGCAGTCCTTCTTCTCGCTGTCACTGGGCATGGGCATTGTCATCACCTATTCCTCGTATGTGAGCAAGAAGGAAAACCTCCTCGTGACCGGAGTGGGTACGGCGGTTTCGGACTTGTTGTTCGCGATGCTGGCGGGCTTTGCCATCATGCCGGCGGTGTTTGCCGCAGGCATCGAACCGGGCTGCGGCCCGGGGCTGATATTCGACACCCTGCCGTACATTTTCTCACAAATGGGCCAGACGATGCCCTGGCTCAGTTCCATCGCCGCCATCCTGTTCTTCCTGACCGTCCTCTTCTCGGCCCTGACGTCGTCGGTTTCGCTGATCGAGGTGGGCGTGGCGTACCTTACGGAGGAGCGGGGCATGAAGCGGGGCTGGGCCTGCGTCCTGCTGTTCGTGCTCACCGGCGCGGTGGGGGCGCTCTGCTCCCTGTCCTTCGGCCCGCTGGCGGACCGGACGATCCTCGGCATGACCCTGTTCGAGTTCTTTGACACCGTTGCGTCCAACGTCCTTCTCACGATCGGCGGCCTGCTCGTGGTCCTGTTCGTGGGCTGGAAAATGTCCCGGGAGGATGTCCGTGACGAGTTTACCAACGGCGGCACCAAAATCCGGAACGTCCGGCTGTTCGGTTTCTACTACTTCCTGATCCGCTATGTCGCCCCGGTGGGCGTCATCATCCTGTTCATTTTCAACCTGTTCTGATGGCACCGCGTGAAAATTTCGGAAGCCGCTTCGCGGTAATCATGGCGATGGCCGGAAGTGCCGTCGGCCTGGGCAACATCTGGCGTTTCCCCTATATGGTGGGGGAACACGGCGGAGCGGCGTTCATCATCCTGTATATTCTCGCCAGCTTTATCCTGGTCCTCCCGATCTTCTTCGCGGAAACCATCATCGGCCGGCGCAGCCGCCAGGGTACTTTCGGGGCGATGGAGAAACTCGCTCCCGGCACGCGCTGGAAGTGGCTGGGCCTGCTGACCGTCTTTTCCCCGATCATCATCCTGAGCTATTACAGCGTCGTGGGCGGCTGGTCTGTCGAATACTTGTACAAGGCTGTGTGCCTGGATTTTACAAACGCACAGCCGGAGGAAATCCAAGGTTTTTTCGGCCGGTTCATCTCCTCTTCCGGCGGCCCCGTCGCGGTCCATACCATCTTCATGCTCCTGGTCGCGGGCATTGTCCTCGCCGGCGTAAAGAAGGGCATCGAGGGTTTCACGAAAGTGACGATGCCGGTCCTTTTCGTCCTGATCGTCGCCCTGGCCGTCTATTCGGTCACCCTGCCGGGTGCCTCGGAGGGAGTCAGGTACCTCCTCCGGCCGGATTTCTCCAAGGTCGATGCCCATGCGGTCGCCGCCGCCATGGGGCAGGCTTTTTTCTCGCTGTCTCTCGGCGTCGGCACCATCCTGACGTATGCCTCCTATATGCGGAAAGAGGAAAGCATCCTGGCTTCGGGCGTGGGCACGGCCGTTTCCGACCTCCTGTTCGCCGTCATTGCCGGGTTTGCCGTGATGCCGGCCGTGTTCGCAGCCGGCATTGAGCCCGGGGCAGGCCCCGGCCTGGTCTTCGACACCCTGCCCTTCATTTTCAATAAGATGGGCGCGGACATTCCCTGGCTCAGCGCCGTCATCGCCATCATCTTCTTCGTGACGATTCTCGTCGCGGCCCTCACTTCGGCCATCTCCATGATGGAGGTGGGCGTCGCCTACCTGACGGAGGAAAAGGGGATGCGGCGCGGGACCGCGGTCCTGGTCATCACGGCATTTGCCTGGGCCGTCGGCGTGCTCTGCAGCCTTTCCTTCGGTCCCCTGGCCGATATCAAACTCCTGGGAAACAGCATCTTCGACTTCCTGGACAAGCTCTGTTCCAACTGGCTCCTCCCGGCCGGCGGCCTGCTGTTCACGCTTTTCGTGGGCTGGAAAATGTCCCGGGCCGACGTCTGGGACGAGTTCACCAACGGCGGCACCCTCAAGGCGAATGTCGCCCTGTTCGACACCGTCTGGTTCCTCCTGCGTTTTGTCGCTCCGGTGGGAATCGTGGTGGTCTTCCTGACGAACCTGGTCCTGTAGGCCTTGCCTCGGACAATCGAAAAAAAGTCGTATCTTTGTTTTCTTAGACCAAGAATATGACAGCATGGCGAAACTGGCGGAAGACACTCCTTTGATCAAACAGTTTTTCGAGGTGAAGGCACAGCACCCCGAGGCGCTGCTGCTGTACCGGGTGGGCGACTTTTACGAGACTTACTCGGACGATGCTGTCACGGCCTCCCGCGTGCTGGGGCTGGTGCAGACCAAGAAATCCAACGGCGACAAGGGGCCCATTCCCATGGCCGGATTCCCGCACCACGCCATCGAGAATTACCTCACGAAACTGGTACGGGCGGGCTTCAAGGTCGCGATCTGCGACCAGCTGGAGGATCCGAAGTTCGCCAAGAAACTCGTCAAGCGCGGGGTGACGGAAATCGTTACGCCCGGTATCTCCTTCGGCGAGAACATGCTGGAAGTCAAGGAGAACAATTTCCTGTGCGGACTGGCCTTCGACCGCGACGGCTGCGGCGCCGCCTTCCTGGACGTGTCCACGGGACAGTTCCAGGTGGCGCAGGGGTCGCTCGAGTACATCGGCACTCTCATGGGCTCGCTCTCTCCCAAGGAGCTGGTCGTCCCCCGAAGCTACGAACGGGGCGTGAAGGACCGCTTCGGCGACTATTACGTGACGAGTCTGGACGAATGGGCCTTCGTGTATGACGCCGCGGTGGAAAAGCTCAAGCGGCAGCTCCGCGTGGACTCCCTGAAGGGTTTCGCGGTGGACACGATGCCGCTCGGGATCTGCGCCGCCGGAGCCCTGATGGTGTATCTGGAACAGACGCAGCACGCCGGCCTCCGGAATATCTCCACCCTCGGCCGCATCGACGAGGCCAAGGTGGTCTGGATGGACCCCTTTACCCTCCGCAACCTGGAGGTGTTCCAGGCCGCATCGGGCCGGGAAGGCGTGTCCCTGGTGCAGACGGTGGACCGCTGCTCCTCGCCGATGGGCGCCCGGATGCTGCGGAACTGGCTGGCCATGCCCATCCTGGACCGGAAGGAGCTGAATCTCCGGTATGACATCGTGCAGTTCTTCGTGGAGCGGCCGGAAACCCTCTCCACCGTGCAGGAAGAACTGGGGAAACTCGGCGACCTGGACCGCATCCTTGGCCGTGTGGCGAACGGCAAGGCCCTCCCCCGGGAGGTCCTGCAGCTGAGCCGTGGCCTCGCGCAGCTGAAACCGCTGCAGGAGAATTGCCAGGGCAAGGGCTGCGACGCCGTGGACCGGCTCATGAAGGGGCTTGTGGGCTGCGAGAAGATCCTGAAGGAGATCGTGAATACCCTGGATCCCGAGCCGGCCGCCCAGATCGGCAAGGGCCCGGTCATCGCCGAGGGTGTGGACGAGGACCTGGACGAGCTCCGGGGTCTGTCCGGAAGCGGCAAGGACTATCTCCTGCAGATGCAGCAGCGGGAGGCCGAACGTACCGGAATCCCCTCGCTCAAAATCGCTTACAACAACGTTTTCGGCTACTATATCGAGGTCCGCAACACGTTCAAGGACCGGGTTCCGCCGGAGTGGATCCGCAAGCAGACGCTCGTAAGCGCTGAACGCTACATTACCGAGGAGCTCAAGGAGTACGAGGAGAAGATCGTCACGGCCGAAAGCCGCATCTATGAGATCGAGACCCGGCTCTACGCCGCCCTCATCGCCCATATCCAGGACGGGATCGTCGCCATCCAGAAGAACAGCCGGATCCTCGCGAAGCTGGATGTGCTGGCCGGTTTCGCTGAACAGGCCGTGGACCGGCACTACTGCCGCCCCGTCGTGGACGACTCCCTCACGCTGGACATCAAGGCGGGCCGCCATCCGGTCATCGAAACCCTGATGCCCGCCGGCGAGGAATATGTCCCGAACGATGTCTTCCTGGACTCCAAGTCGCAGCAGATCATTATTTTAACCGGTCCGAACATGGCCGGTAAGTCGGCCCTCCTGCGGCAGACGGCCCTCATCGTCCTGCTGGCGCAGACGGGGTCCTTCGTCCCGGCGGAATCGGCCCGGATCGGCTGGTTCGACAAGATCTTCACCCGCGTGGGCGCGACGGACAACATCTCCCGCGGAGAGTCCACCTTCATGGTGGAGATGCTGGAAACGTCCATGATCCTGCATAACCTGAGCGCCCGGTCCCTGGTGCTGCTGGACGAGATCGGCCGGGGTACATCGACCTATGACGGCATGTCCATCGCGCGCGGCATTGTGGAATATATCCACGAATACGGCAAGGGTGCGAAAACCCTCTTCGCCACGCATTATCACGAACTGAACGACCTGGAAGGCATTTTCCCGCGCGTGAAAAACTTCCATGTGACGGTGAAGGAAGTAGGGAAGGAGGTCATCTTCCTCCGCAAGATCAAGGAAGGGGGTACTGCCCACAGTTTCGGTATCCATGTCGCCCGCATGGCGGGCATGCCGCAGCCGGTGCTGGAAAGCGCCGAGCGCACGCTCAAGGCCCTGGAAAACTCCCAGGCGCTCGAAGCCATCGGCGCCCTCACCCCCGTGAAGCCGCACACGACGAAAGAGGGTCGCGTGGAGAAGGACGGCTCCATCCAACTGTCCATGTTCCAGCTGGACGATCCGCTGCTGGAGTCGTTAAGGGACCGTCTCAAGGGCCTGGATCTCAACAACATGACGCCCCTGCAGGCCTTCGATGCCCTCCGGGCGATGAAGGACGAGCTGGGGGTGTAGGTTCCATGCCCCGAGGAGATAAACAGACAAAAGTTGTTTAACGACCTGCGCGTATGAAAAGGGTTCTCGTCATCACCTATTACTGGCCGCCTTCCGGCGGTTCCGGCGTCCAGCGCTGGGTAAAATTCGCCAAATACCTGCCCGCAGAGGGCTGGCAGCCGGTTATCTATACGCCTGAGAATCCTGAATATACGGCGATCGACCATACCCTGGAGACGGAGATCCCCCATAGCGCTGAGATCATCCGCCGGCCCATCCTGGAGCCCTACGGCATCTACCGCAGGCTCATGGGCAAAGGGGCCTCGACCGACATGAAAACCCTGACTTCCCCTGTCATTCCGAGCGGAGCGAAGGAATCTGTCGCGTCGGCCTCCGGCGGAGCTGTCACCGAAATCTCCTCCGGCCGGAAAACGTGGAAGCAGCGCCTTTCGCTCTGGATCCGGGGCAACCTCTTCGTCCCCGATCCCCGCGTGGGCTGGGTGCGTCCGAGCGTCCGCTTCCTGAAGGAATATCTCAAGGAATATCCTGTCGATGTGATCGTTACGACAGGGCCGCCCCATTCGATGCACCTCATCGGGCAGCGGCTGCACAAGGAGCTCGGCATTCCCTGGATCCCGGATTTCCGCGACCCCTGGACCCGGATGTACTACCTCAAGCATCTGCCCATGACGCGCCGCACCTGGCGCCGGCTCCGGGCGATGGAGCAGGCCGTCCTGGACGACTGTTCCACGGTCCTCGCCGTCACGCCGCTCGTGCAGGAGGAGTTCCAGGCCCAGACATCGACCCCGGTCGCGATGATTACCAACGGCTACGACGGAGGCGATTTCGAGCAGGCGGTGGAGCCGGACGGACATTTCAATATCGTCCACACGGGCTTGTTTGCGGCCGACGGCAATCCGTTGACCCTTTGGAAAGTACTGGGCGTCAAGGCCTGGGCGGAGCCGGATTTCAAGGCGTCCCTGCGCCTGCGGCTCGTGGGCAAGGTGGACCGCGAGGTGTATGATGCCATCGAAGAGGCGGGCCTGAAGGACAACGTCGTGGATCTGGGCTACAAGGACCACCTGACGGCCGTGCGCGAGCAGCTCGCCGCCACCATCCTGGTACTTCCGCTCCGGAACGACCCGGAATACCGTCCCATCCTTCCCGGCAAGTTGTTCGAGTACCTGGCTTCCCGGAGGCCCGTCCTGGGCATCGGCCAGGAGGACGGCGCCATGGCCCGCGTACTCGCGGACACCGGTGCCGGCGTCACGGCCGGATGGGAGAACAAGGACGCCATGCGCGCTTTCATCGACAAGGCCTGGGAGCAGTTCAAGGCCGGGGGCGTCCCGCCTGTCGCAGGCGACATCACCCGCTTCTCCCGCCGCAGCCTTACCCGTGAACTGGCCACCCTGCTGGAACAGGTCTCAAAAGATAAATAAACCGCTATGGATCAGAAAAAACTGTTGAAAAACATCGGAATAGGCCTCGGCGCCATCGTCTTTTTCCTCGTGCTCAGTTACGGGTTCGTGCCGCAGGTGCTCCGCGGGAAGATCGTGAATCAGAGCGATATTTCGGGCTACATGGGCATGTCGCACGAGATGAGCGAGTGGAACGCTGCGCATCCGGACGACCCGACTTACTGGACGGACTCCATGTTCGGCGGAATGCCCACGACGGCCATCTCCACGCAGAACGGCGGGGATTATACGCAGGGTCTGTATGACTTGCTTCTTACGGGCAAACGCCCGGCCACTTACCTGTTCATCGCCCTGCTGGGGGCTTTCCTGCTGATGTTGTCCCTCGGGATCAGCTGGCCGCTGGCGCTCGGCGGCGCCGTCGCGGTTGCATTCTGCTCGTATAATTTCCAGATCATCCAGGTGGGTCACAATACCAAGATGCAGGCGATCGCTTTCTTCCCGTGGGTGCTGGCGGCGCTGGTGTACACGTATCGCAGCACGAAGATTTCTCCACGCGCTTCGCTTGGTCGAAATGACAAGGGTGGCCGCTGGCTGTCGAAGACGCTTCTCGGGGCCGTGCTCTTCGGGGTGGCGCTGAGCCTGCAGATCAAGGCGAACCATCAGCAGATCACGTACTATCTCGCGATCCTGGTGCTGTTGTATGCGTTGGTGGAACTGATTGACGTATTGACGAAAAACAAGGACCGGATTGGCCGGTTCTTCATTGCGTCGGCCTTGCTTCTCGTTGTGGGCGGCGTGGGGATCGCGACCAATGTGAACAAGCTCCTGCCGCTGGCGAAATATACTCCGCACACCATGCGCGGCGGGTCCGAGCTCACGCAGGACGGGGATGTCAAGGGCGGCGGCCTGGACCTGGACTATGCCACGGCGTGGTCCTACGGCTGGGAGGAACTGCCGAACCTGATGATCCCGAACTTCAACGGGGGAGCATCGGCCCAGGCCGTGGATCCGGCAAAGTCCGAGACGATCAAGCTCCTCAGGCGCGCCGGCCAGTCCAATACCCGCGAAATCGCCAAGTCCCTGCCGATGTACTGGGGTCCCCAGCCCTTCACGGCCGGGCCCATGTATATGGGCGCCATCACGGTCTTCCTGTTTGTCCTGGGCCTGTTCTGTTACAGGGGAAAGGAGAAATGGTGGCTCGTCGCCGGAACGGTCCTTGCCGTCCTGATGGCCGTGGGGAGCCATTTTATGGCCTTTACGAAGCTCTGTTTCAACGTGTTGCCCTTGTATAACAAGTTCAGGACGGTGTCCATGGCCCTCGTGGTCCTGCAGGTCACCCTGCCCATGCTGGGCTTCTTGGCCCTGGACCGCATCGTCAAGGACGGGGTGCCCCGGAAAGACTTCCTGAAAAAGAGCGGCATCGCCTTCGCCCTCACCGGCGGCCTGTGCCTGCTGCTGTTCCTTATCCCGACGCTGGCGGGCGACTTTACGTCGGCTTCCGACGCCGGGCAGCAGGATGTCCTCGTGGAGGCCTTCCAGCAGGACCGTATCGCCCTGCTGCGCCGGGACGCCCTCGTTTCCTTCTTCCTGATCGCCGCAGCGTGGGGACTCCTCCTCTGGGCCATCCTGCCCAAGGGCGCTCCCCGCTACCGCAAACTCATCGCTGGAGTGGCCATCTGCGCCCTCGTCGCGGTGAACCTCTTCTCCACCGGCAAGCGCTACCTGAACGCCGACCACTTCACGACCCCGAAGGACTTCAGCAAGCCTTTCGCCGAGCGCCCCGTGGATCAGATGATCAAGGCCGATCCGGATCCGTCCTACCGCGTCCTGGACCTGAGCGTCAATGTGTTCAACTCCTCCGTCCCCTCCTACCACCACAAGAGCGTGGGCGGTTACTCCCCGGCGAAGCTCCAGCGGTATCAAGACTTGATCGAGCACTACCTGACGGGGGAGATCAATGCCATCTACGGGTCCATGCAGGAGGCGGAAACGATTGACGACGTGGAGGCCGGACTGCCGGCGACACCGGTGCTTAATGCGCTGAACACCAGATATATCGTCATCGGCGGAGAGTATGCGCCGGTGTACAGCGCGGGCGCCTTGGGCAACGCCTGGTTTGTCGATGAGGCCATCCCGGCCTCCTCGCCCGACGAGGAAATCGCCTTCCTGGGCAGCGTGGATCTCCGGCATCAGGCCGTCATCGGCAAGGACATGCCAGAGGCGGATTTCGCGCCGGCGGATTCCACCGACTCCATCGTCCTTACCTCCTACGCTCCGAACGAACTTCGCTACCATTACAAGGCCGCCGGAGACCGACTCGCCGTTTTCAGCGAGATCTACTATCCCGACGGTTGGAAAGCACAGGTGGACGGTGCTCCGGCAGAGGTCCTGCGCGCTGATTGGACATTGCGGGCGATGGCTCTCCCCTCGGGCGAGCACGACATCGTCATGCGTTTCGAGCCCGATTCCTACCGCATCGGCGCCAGCATCTCCCGTGCCTCCTCCATTACGCTGATCCTCCTGCTCCTGCTTTCCCTGGGCGGGATGTTCTTCCCGAAGAAGAAATAGATTCCTTCGTCGGGCTGCGCCCTCCTCGGAATGACAAAAGCCGTCTGTCATTCCGAGCGAAGCGAAGGAATCTAACATAAAACAATGATGATGAAGCGTTTATTCGTCCTAATCCTTGCCCTGGCCGCGGCCCTTCCCGCCATGGCCCAGGGCGTCCGCAAGACCGCGGAGGAGTTCAACCGGATGTCCCGGAACGACACTTCGCTGGTAATCCTGCACGGGGTGATGGTCCGGCCGCGTGCCAACGATCAGCGCGGTGTGTTTTACCTGAAAGACGAAACGGGTGAGGCCTACATCTATGGCCTTGTGGACGGCCGTCCGGGGTCGGACCAGTCGTATGTCCAGATGGGAATCGCCCCGGGCGATACCCTGACCCTCTCCGGCCGCCGCACGGTCTATAACGGGACGACCATCGAGATGGTCGGCGGACACCTGCTCCGCAAGGCCGACGGTCCCCGCCATGCGGAGATGCTGGAAAGCATGAAGGCGCCGGACAAGTATCCCACTTTCAAGGGAAAGGGTTCCGAGGCGTTCTCCGCCTGGGTAACGGCGCACCTCAAATACCCGAAGGACGCCAAAGAGGCCCGCATCGACGGAACCGTACGCGTAAAGTTTGTCATCGGTACCAACGGGGGCGTCCAGGAAGTGGAAGTGGACAAAGGCGTTTTTCCTTCCCTGGATGCCGAAGCGGTCCGGGTCATAAAAAGTTCTCCCAGATGGAAGCCGGCCATCAAGGGTGGCAGGCCCGTACGGATGGTCTATTATCTTCCGGTCATCTTTTCTCTGTCGGAATGACAGATAAAGGGGCTATTTCAGCCCCTTTTCGATTTGTTTGGCAAGGCTCTGCCAGTGAGCCTGGGTGGCGGTGTCGGAGGACTTGGCCTTGCCGGCTTTCTTCTGGATGTTCAGGAGCTGGCCCAGGAGGAGGGTGCGGCCGTCGGTGTTGGCCGCCGCGGCGCTGTTCACGACATCCAGGGCGACCGTTACGTAGCGGCGCTGGAGATAGCGGCGGTAGCTGTCGGTAGCGCGGCCCTTATAGAGTTCCTCGAAGATCATCCCGGCCAGGTCGTCCAGATATTCCTGCGGGGCATAGTTGCCGGAACCGTAGGTCGCGAACTGCTCCATGCGCGTAAGCTTCTGGATGTTCAGGAGGTTGGAGGCGCTCACGACATTGTTCACGAGGGTGTACAGGTAAGAGTCCGGACGGTCCGTGAGGTTGAAGATCCAAGGCTCGGCCACGAGCCAGGACGGTTTCCGGAACAGATTGTCGTTGAGCCAGTTCAGGGCGCGCTTCTGGCGGTCTTTCGGGACCGGTGCGTATTTGAGGACCCCTTCCTGTTCGATGCTGTGGTTCGTCACGAAGCGGCCGCCGATGTTGGCCGACACATGGCCCAGGTATCGGTTGTACTGGCCGGTGAGGGAGGTGTACATCCGGGAAAGGTTCTCGTACTGGTTGGCCTCCTCGGCGTTCCACTCCGGAAGCTGGCCGATGATGCGCCTGAGGTTCGCGATGCCGTAGTCGCTGGCCGCGACGGCGTCGTCGCCGAGGTCCTCCCGCTGGGCGCGCGGGTCGAAGTCGGAGCCCTCGCCGCCGAACCAGAGCTCGGGGTGGTCCTTCAGGCGCTCGATAATCACCTTGTTCCAATAGAGGTGGTCCTCCTTCGGGGTCTTGAACTCCGTCGGCCGGTAGCCGTACTCGATGGCCCACTTGTCATAATCGTTGATCCGGGGATACAGGCCCTCCTTGCCGATGCCGTCCTCCGGCTGCGCCACGTAGTTGAACCGGGCGTAGTCCATGATGGAGACGGTGTGGCCGTGCTTCTCCACCCACTCCTTGTCGCGGAGCTTCTCCACCGGAGTGAAACTGCTGGAACCCATGTTGTGCCTGAGGCCCAGGGTATGGCCCACCTCGTGGGAGGAGACGAAGCGGATGAGGTCGCCCATCAGCTCGTCGTCATACTTGAAGGAACGGGCGCGCGGGTCCACGGCGCCGGCTTGCACCTGGTACCAGTCGTGGACCAGGGTCATCACGTTGTGGTACCAGCCGATGTGGCTTTCCAGGATTTCGCCGGAGCGGGGGTCATGGACATTGGGCCCATAGGCGTTGGCCGTGGAGGAGGCGAGGTAGCGGATGACGGAGAAACGGGCGTCCTCCATGCTCATGTCGGGGTTGTCCTCCGGCCATTCCTCGGCCCGGATGGCGTTCTTCCAGCCGGCCTGCTCAAAGGCCTTCTGCCAGTCGTTCACGCCGGCGATCAGGTACGGCCGCCACTGCTTCGGGGTGGCCGGGTCGATGTAATAGACGATCGGCTTGACGGGCTCCACGAGCTCGCCGCGCCGCTGCTTCTCCACGTCCTCGGGGCGGGCTTCCAGACGCCAGCGGGCGATGAAGCGGACGCGCTCCACGGCTTGCTGTTCATCGGAGAACCGGGTGTAGCCGTCGGCGAAATAGCCGACGCGGGGGTCGAACAGGCGCGGCTGCATGGGCACTTCCGGCAGGAGGACCATCGAGGTGTTCAGGACGAGGGTTACCACGCCGGCCTCATTGCCGGCCGGAAGCGTCGCGGCCATCCGGGCGGGACCCATGGCGGGCGTCGCCGGAGCGTTGTAGGCAAAGGTCTTGGTGACCGTCACTTCCGTGTTGACGGGATAAGTGCGGATGCTCTCGATGAAACTCGCGTCGCCCTTGAGGTTCCCGAGATTATAGGCCTTCTTGGTGCGGGGGCTCAGGGAGAAAGCCTGCGTGTCGCCCTCGAAAAGGGAGGTCACCTTCACGCGGGTGCAGCCCGGAGCCGATTTCTTCTCCGGCTTGAGGGAGGCGATGATGGGGGCTTCGGAACTGGCCCGTACGGCGCGGGCGATTTCGTCGCCCTCATCGGCCTGGAGGGTATAGGTGTCCACCCGCAGGAGGAGATTCCCGTTGGAGGCTTTCTCCCAGTAGATCATCCGGTTCTGGAGCATCTCCCCGCCGTATTCGGAGGCGCCGGGAGTGTGGTTCACGAAACGGGTGACGGCGAGGATCCGGCGGCCCAGCAGGGTGTCCGGCACGTCAAAGTACCAGTCTTTCTCGTGGTGGGACACGCCGACCATACCGGCGGTGACGGTCAGTTCCGGCTCCGGTTTTTCCGGAGCATCCTTCTTTTCCGTATCGGCTTTCTTTTCGCTGCGGGGGGCGGGACGCTGTGCCAAGGCGGCGGGGGCCATGGTCACCATCAGCGCCACGGCGGCAAGCAGGAGTCGTTTCATAAGTATTTGAATTTCTTTTTGCTACTTGGTTCCAAAGATGCGGTCGCCAGCGTCTCCGAGTCCCGGGACAATGTAGGCGTTCTCGTTCAGGTGGTCATCCACAGCGGCGAGATAGATGTCCACGTCCGGATGTTCGGCCTGGACTTTGGCGATGCCTTCCGGAGCGCCCACGAGGCACATCAGGCGGATGTGCCTGCTGCCCCGCTCCTTGAGCATGGAGATGGCGTCGCAGGCGCTGCCGCCGGTGGCGAGCATCGGATCGGTCACGATGACCGTCCGCTTCCGGATGTCCTCCGGGAGCTTGCAGTAATACACCACGGGAAGGTGCGTCTCCTCGTTGCGGTACAGGCCGATGTGGCCCACTTTGGCGACGGGGACGAGCATCAGCAGTCCCTCGACCATGCCCATGCCGGCCCTCAGGATCGGGACGATGGCGAGCTTGTGTCCGGAGACTCTTTTCGCCGTCATCTTGCACAGGGGCGTTTCGATATCGATACTCTCCAGCGGGATGTCGCGGGTGACTTCATAGCCCATCAGGAGGGAAATCTCTTTGAGAAGTTCCCGGAAATCCTTGGATCCGGTTTCCTTCATGCGCATGATGGTCAGTTTGTGCTGGATCATCGGATGGTCGATTACGTGCAATTGGCTCATAGCTTCGGTATTCTTGTTGATTTGGTTTCCAAATGTAGCAAATAATCGTGAAAATAGCTATCTTGCAGGTATGAAAACGAAAACCAAAAAAGCGCTTCTTCGCATCGTCCTTTGCGTGCTCGCGGCCGGACTGATCGGCGGAGCCTTGTTTCTGAACTCCCTGATGCCCATCATCACGGGGTACGCCGCCAAGAACCTGGCGTCGGCCGTGTTCGTCTCCGGACGGGACCAGGCCGAGGTGGAGGCGCTGGACCTCCATTTTTCGTTCATCAAGTTCAACAGGAACAAAGTGGACTATGAGAACAGGACAGTGACGAGCCGTTTCCTCTGGGCGAAGTCCACGGCTGTGTACCGGGACGGGTACGGTGTCACGCTGCTGCGCGGGAAAACGGTCCGGGAACTGCAGTCGGAGAAATATCCGCTGCCCTTGGAACCGGCAGGGGATCCCCGGCCGCTTCCCCTGGGGGATTCCGCCGTCCGGGCCCGTCTGGAGCCTTTGGCGGAGGCTCTCGTGGACAAGAAAGATTACAACGGAAACCCTTTCGCCTTCGTCGTCCTGCACAAGGGCGGCATCGTGGCAGAGCGCTACCGGAAGGGTTTTACCCGGGACACGCGCCTGCTGAGCTGGAGCATGGGCAAGAGCGTCACCAACGCCTTGGTCGGCTGCATGGTGGAAGACGGCCTGGTGGAGCTTCATGCGCCTTTGGATATCCCCGAGTGGCAGGGGGACGGGCGCAGGGACATTACGATGAACGACCTCCTGCAGATGCAGAGCGGCCTCGAATGGAATGAGAACTACGGCAACCGGTCGGACGTGAACCTGATGCTGCACCGGGAGAAGGACATGGGCCTCTACGCCCTGTCCAAGCCGCTGGAACACAAGCCCGGGACATTTTGGTATTACTCCAGCGGATCGACGAACATCGTCATGCGTTACCTGCGCGGCAGGTTCGCCTCCGACACGGAATTCCTCGCCTATGTCCGTAACAGGCTTTTCGTCCCCCTTGGCATCCGGAACGCGTGTTTCGAGCCGGATATGGGCGGAACGCCTGTGGCGTCTTCCTATCTGTACATGACGCCGCGTGATTTCGCGAAATTCGGTCAGTTGTACCTGGACGGCGGCCTGGTCGGGGACAGACGCGTGTTCTCCGAAGACTGGGTGAAGTACACGGTTTCTCCCGCCTCCGGCAGCCAGGGCGGATACGGAGCCTTTTTCTGGCTCAACCGCGGCGGAAAATATCCGGATGCCCCGGCCGACCTGTTCGAATGCCGCGGACATGACGGACAGGAAATCTTCATCATCCCGTCCAAGGATCTCGTGGTCGTCGTGCTCGGCTATTCGCGCAAGCCGGACCACGTCGTCGAGTGGAACCGGCTCCTGAAGGAGATCATCGAAGTCTTACCGTAGCTGGAAGCGCCGGGAGCGGCGGGCGCTGTCTCCGGCGTAGAAATCCACGTGGATATCGGTATCTCCTACGAAGAGTTTGTAGGAGCCGGCCGCATCGGCCCAGCTGTAGCGGAGAAGGCCGGGGCGGTACTCGTCGAAAAGGTCCCGGGCGACGCCGGGTCCGCCCAGTTCGGGCTTGGACTTCACCATCAGGGAGCCGTATCCTTCCGGGGTGTCAACTTTCTCGGTATAAGTGCCTTGCTCTTCCTTGGCCCAGACGCTGGACATCGTCATCTGGGTGATCTGGCCACCGTCGCCGTACCAGTTCAGAAGCTCGGTCTTGTGCGTGTGCCCGCACAGGACGACGGCGTTGCGGGATGCCATCAGCCGGCGGACGGCGCGGCGCTCATCGGCTTTTGAATCCTGCCGGTTG
>Ga0247611_10000470_pt1 | contig 81947 bp, 130 predicted proteins | sample 177DNAGHGhighgp2_FD_192422 | JGI IMG/M metagenome (GOLD analysis project Ga0247611, IMG submission 192422) | Sheep rumen microbial communities from Palmerston North, Manawatu-Wanganui, New Zealand - 1770 DNA GHGhigh gp2 | ecosystem: Host-associated > Mammals > Digestive system > Stomach >... | reverse complement strand
AATTTCATCTGATATTGACTGTTTTATTTTAAATACCGTGCCATGCGAAAAAAATTATAATGGCGGCGATATTGGTCATTGGCAATTTTGGGAGAACACGCGCACGGGCGAAAAGCTTTGCGGTGAATATTACGGAGATTATCATCTTGGTGGTCCTTATATTCCAATCTCAAAAAATTATTATTATAATTGGCCAGCTAGTATTACCGTAGGTGTTTTTGATGGAGAAGGAAATAAAATTGAATTATGTAAAGTCGCAGGATTAACCGAAGAGTTCAAAAATGAACTGCGAGACCATTTTGATGATTACTATATGTGTCCCGTAAGTATTAATGGAATGATGGTTTCTACCGCGCGCGAAAATATTTCAATTCGTCATCCGGTTCTAAAATCAATTAGAATGGGAGACATTTCTCCGGAAGATTGCACACTTGAAAAAATTTTAAATTAAATGTTGTTCCTCGAACAACGAGGAGGTTTTTATGGCTTTAGATTTTGATATTTCCACTCTTTTAGAGCAAGTAGGTTTTAACGCAAAAGATTATCAATATTTTCATCAACTATTAGATAATCGTACAGTTCTTTTTAATACTTATATTGATGAAGATATAGTAGAAAAAATCTATCTGCCTCTAAAAGAGTTTGAAAACGATTCATCTGTTGAGCCAGTGACACTTATTCTTAACTCTCCTGGTGGCTCTGTTGCAGATGGTTTCTTTCTAGCACATTACATTGCGCAATATAAGAAACAATTAAATATAATTGTTCTCGGATACGCCGCTTCTATGTCCGCAGTAATTTTAGCCGCGGGCGGGAAAAACGATAATGTGCATCGTATGTGCTATCCAAGTACCTATGCTTTGGTACATGATGGTTATATTACTATGGAATCTAGCGAATCAAAGACCGCACAAGACTTCATGGCGTTTAATGATAAAGTTGATAATGATATTAAAGACTTTATTATTAAAAATACAAATATAACCGCAGAATTATATGAGTCAAAAACTCGACATCAATGGTTTATTTCTGCGAAAGAAATGAAAGAATTAAATTTAATTGATGAAATTATTGGAAGTGAAGAATAATGATTAACTTTTTAGATACATCAGCTATCCTCGCCGGCGGTTTGGATAGCTTTTTCAATATTTATATAAGCCCAATTGTAATTAGTGAATTAGAAAATATTAAGACAGACAGAAATAAAGATGATAACACGAAATTTTTCGCGCGGCAAGTTGTACGTGAAATTATTCAAAGTAATGAATACTCATTTACTTGTTTTGCACAGAAGGATATTTTAAAAGAAATCCATAAGCATCCTTTCTTAACTGATATAAATGACCATCGTATTTTAAGTGAAGCAATTTTGTTAAGTAAGAAAATGCGACAGCCCATCCATTTTGTTACTTCTGATGGTACTTTATATTTATTCGCAAAACAAATTAAAGAAATAACGAGCACATATTATGTGCCTAAAGATAAAGAATTAACTGAACGTTATTGCGGTTGGCGTCGTTGCTATCCAGATATGGATACATTGAGTGAAATATACACAAATCCCACAGCAAATGTATTTAATTGCCAAAATAATGAATTCATTATGATATATAATGATAATGATGAATTAAAGGATGTTATGTTCTGGAATGGTACAAAATATAGGCCGCTCGCCTACAAAGAATTTACATCAGTACTTGGTGAACGCATCAAGCCGCGCAATATTGAACAGAAAATGTATATGGATTTATTACAAAATAAAGATGTTCCTATTAAATTATGTCTTGCTAAATTTGGTACAGGCAAAAGTTTCCTTGCATTAAATTATGCGCTACATGAAATGCAAACTGGACGTTTTGATAAGATTGTCTTTGTTAAAAATAATCTAGAAGTAAAAGGCGCGGGAAAATTAGGAACATTACCTGGAGATACGGTTTCCAAATTATATCCTTGGCTGATGCAGATTGAGGATATGATTGGTATTGAAAAATTTGAAGAATATTTAGATAATGGACAAATTGAGCCAGCGCACTTATCTTCTCTTCGCGGCCGCGACTTAAAGAATTGCTGTATCGTGGTTGATGAAGCGGAAAACTTATTAACATCTAATATTCAATTATTACTTGGACGTGTTGCAGAAGGTAGTGAAATTATTTTCTGCGCCGATGTTAAACAATGTGATTATTATGATGAAAAAATGAGCGGTATCCCAAAGATGATTGAAAGATTATATGGAAAGTCATTATTTGGAATGGTGAAGCTATTAAAGACTGAAAGAAGTAAGGTCGCGGCTATGGCGGATTTGTTAGATTAAGTTGGTGATTATATGGCTAAAAAAAAATCAATACCAAGACGATAGCAATTTAATTTTTAGCCACCATCATGGGGGCGCTACATCTATTTTTCTAGTTTGTATGAAGAAGGAGCGGCTGGAATAAGTGTTGCAAATACAGCGGTTGCAAATTTATCTAATTTATCAAAAATTACTATTGAAAAACAAAATGAAGAAGGAGTTACTTCATACATTGCAGATTATATAAATAAATTAAGAAACTGGGCCTCAGCTGAATTAGCACAAGAAAAAAAATTCATAGAACTTGTCAGTAAACAAGGAGTCGAAATAAAAGATTATAATAAAGATGGAAGTTTTAATTATTTAACATTTATTCAAGATATAAATGTGGCCTATACAAGTTATGAAAAATATAAAGAAACATTGCATATCCATGAATCTAATTTATCTGAAATTACTAAAGCATTAACCAATTATACAAGTGATATAAAATTCAGCCCAAAAAAAGATAAAGATGGAAATATAATAGAGAATGAAGATAATATTCCCTTTATCAGTGAAAAATCTATTAAACATATGCACCGTCTTGGAAAATTTCCACGAGTAAGAGAGGGCGTATAGGCCGCATTAAAACAAAATCATGGCCATGTATAGGGAAATAATTTTAATATTAAAAATATTAAAAATTAGTTATCGCAAATTTTACTTAGCGATGATGTTATCACAGCAGCTCAATCAGCAATATCACATGGCGCGTCTGTTTCTTCTATCAAAAATAAAGTTTTTAATATGGCCTTGGCAGCTTTAGCATCCGACGAACAATTAAATATTAATAAACTATCACAAGCCATTGCCGAATCTATTAAAACAATTGCCACTCAAGATATAGAAGAGTCTTACACAAATGCAGTTACATGGATAGAAAAAACTGGATCTGACCGACTTGAGCAATTTATTTAGAAAGCAGAAAAAGACGGTGAAAATTTAGCAGATTTATTTGAATTATTAGATAATGATATACGACAAGATTTATTTTCTTCTACTTCTTATAAAAATAATAAATTAATAACCCCTATAAAAGATGCATATGATGCTCTCCAAACCGGAAAAAAAAATGAATTAGCACCCAAGCAAATCGCGGGACTTAAGGGTGTTTTATCTAAAGCATTACATGCGGAAATTAAAAAAAGACTCAATAATTTAAAAGGTGCGGCAAAAGAAAAGCGTAATTAGCTTATTTAGATTTTATAGCAAACATTAGTCAATAACAATTCAATTGATATACGTGACATATTAGCTTCTAGTATTAATAATTTTAATATTACTGGCCCAGATTATGCAGAAATTATCGCAGCAGTATAGGCAGCAATGTATTCTTACGGACCGGCTTATATTCCAGGAAAATTAATTAAACTTAAATCTGATTTATTAATCTCTTATTTTTTAAATCCGGTTCCATTTGAAGAACTACAACAAACATTGACAAAAAAACAATATGATGCAATTACAAATAAAATTAATAATTTTGGTAAAAACTTTTTAACTAATTATAATAAAAGAAGTAGCGGCCATACTAATATTGATGAAGCTAAAAAAGCATATGTAGATGAATTAAAAAAATTAGCTCGATAGAAAGAAAAAGCTCTTAAAAAAGCAAAAACACAGCAAGAAAAAGATAAAATAGACCAATTATATAAATTTTTATCAACTAGCATTAGTGTAAAAAAATATGAAGACACTGCTTATATAAATGAAGGATTCCATGAAGGATCATTAGGAGGCGGCGGAAAAGTTGTTGATGCTATTCCTAATATTGTTAGCATGTTAGACGCTGGTGGAATCAGCATACTAGATGCTGAAACAATTATTACAGCATTATTAAATTCTTTTGATGGATCTGTTATTGGACGTGGATATGAACAAGCATTAAAAGATTATCTGCTCGCTGGCGCAGCTATGGTATTATTTGATGATGGATTTGCTAATGCAAAAAATTTTTTAGAAAGTCTTTCTGAAAATGTACGCGCCGCCGCACCTGGAGCATTACATTTAATATTTGTTAATGATTTATATTTTCCTCAATCTTATATATTAACAGAGATATGTAATAATTTAGAACTTGTTGCAAAAGATATTACAGAAAAACAAAGAAGCATAATTTATAATAACGCTTCTACAAAAATAGAGTTACATAATCCAATTAGTTATAATACTTTAAGAGCGGCTCAACAATATAGTTCTCCCGAAGAACGTTGGAACTATGTAAAATCTGAAGCAGAATCTAAAGTAACAATAAATTTAGTTTTTATGGCAGGAATGTTAGATATTATTCAAGGATTATAGCAACAATTAAGTAATGTAGATAATCTATAAATGGAGATAATAGAAATATTATCTCCACTTTTTTTATTTGACTTTTTCCAAAATCTATGTTATAATAAAGAAAAAGTTAGGAGGAAAAAATATGTCTGAACATACAATTTATGATGAAATGATAGACGAATATTTTAATCGTCATCCCGATGCTGGATTGGCTTGGTGGATGCTACCACTAGAACAGCAACCAGAAGGATTTAAACAAGAAATGTATGATATTCTTTGGGATTTAACCCATAAGGAGGACTCGAATGAATAAAGAACCACTCGGATATTTAGGCGGCGATATTATGACACATGGTTCTAATCTCGCACGCCAAGAAGAATATGATAAATTCAAAGCTGCGGGAATACCTGGTGAGGTATATAGCCCGGTTTAGAATAAATCCATCAATGATAAGTCTAGTATGACCGAAGAAGAAAATAATCACTTAGCAGAAAAAATCTGTGAAGCCGATATTGAACGCCTTTGGAATAGTGATTATACTGTTTTATGCCCAGAGCAGAGCGCCATTGGTACTATGTGTGAGATGGGCGTATTGTATGGATGGAAATATATGGCAGATAAATTGCTCGATTTAGAAGAAGCTTTTATAGAAGAACATCGCCAAGAATTTGATGAAGGAAATAAAGAGCATTGTCTAGAATTAGTTAATGAAATGCACAATAAAGTATGGGAAGAAATTTATCGTATTCTTACCAAGAAAAATTATGCTCATTATTTTGATATTCGCACAAACCATCTAAATGAAAAAGATTGGCGCCGCAGTTTTTCTATCAATTAGATGCTATATGGTATGATTTTATACGCAACAGCAGACCATACATTACATAATTCATTTGATGAAATTATTCCTATTTTACAAAATCAATTTAAAAAAGATGATAATTTTTATTTTTACACTGAAGTTGAACCAGCAGAAGAAAATGAAAATGATGAAGAATTAAATTCAGAATGGAGATAATATGAGAGACACTCATCGCATTAACAAAATTTGTGATATGCTAGCCGCGGCTTGGAGCAATGTCCCAGATTGGCGGCTGGCTCAACTTATGTCTAATATTCTCTCAACAAAAGATTGCTTCTATATGGAAGATAAAGAATTTATTGAATATATTGAAAAATATATTAGTGAGGTAAAAAATGGAAAGTAATATGTTATATAATATTAATGACAAACTACCAGTAAAACGCTTAATTGTAGCGGCTTTACAGCAAGTTGTTGCTTGCTTCGTCGCTACTATTCTTATTCCACAAATTTGCGGCCTACCTATCGCACCAGCGATGCTTGGCGCATGTATCGGCACTCTTATCTATCAGCTATGTACACGTGGTCAAAGCCCCATGTTTATCAGTTCTTCTGGCGCATTTGTTGCCGCGGTAATCGGTGGACTTGCGTTAGGCGCAGCCCCAAATTATACCGCAGTAGCAATTGGCGGTGCCATTGTATGTATTGTCTACTGTGTGATTGGAGCAATTATTAATAAATGCGGCACCAATTGGATGAATAAAGTTTTACCGCCCGTTGTTATCGGGCCAATCGTCGCGGTTATTGGTTTAAATCTTGCTACATTTATTCCAACCTATTTCCAAATTAATGGTGAATATAGTTTGCTTGGCGTTGGACTTGGTATGCTAACATTAGCAATTACCGCGTTAATTTCGCACTATGGTAAGGGATTTATTAAAAATCTACCATTCCTATTTTCTATTTTAATTGTATATGCTTTCGCCGCGATATTAACAGTTTGTGGTGTACCAATTATTGATTTCTCTGTATTTAATAATGTAAAGTTGATTCAGATTCCTGATTTTGCTTTTATACACTTTGCCGCATTTGATTGGGCATTACTACCACAGATTCTAATGTTATTCCTACCGCTATCACTAGTTACAATCGCGGAACATACTAGTGACCATAAGGCTTTAAGCGCCGTTATTGGCACAGATCTAACACAGAATCCTGGACTTGGTAAGACACTAATTGGTGATGGTATTGCTACTGCGGCCGGATGTGTTATTGGCGGATTACCAAATACAAGCTATGGCGAAAGTGTTGGAACCACGGGTTTTAGTAAAATCTGTTCTCGCTATGTAATTAGTCTCGCCGCCGTTATTATGGGCGTTGCTACATTCTTTGGACCACTTCAAGCCTTCTTAGTAAGTATTCCAAGCTCAATTTTCGGCGGCTGCGCCGCAGTACTTTATGGATACATTACATTAAGTGGTATCCGCACTATTAAAGATAATAATATTGATTTAAATAATAATAATAAAAATGTCACAATCATTGCTTCTGTTTTAACCCTTGGTGTTTCCGGGGCAGTTTGTAATTTTGGTATTGTAAGCATTGGGACCACTGCACTTGCAATGATTGTTGGTATTATTTTAAATCTTATTTTAAAGGAGAAAAAAAGATGAGAAACTTTCTTGATTCACATTTTCACATTACTGAACGCGGTTCAACTATTAGCCGCGAGGTAATTGGTGGACTCGTTACCTTCCTTGCAATGGCATACATTCTAGTTGTTAATCCATCTATTCTTGGAGCAACTGGTATGGATTATACCGCACTAGTAGTCGCGACAGCACTAGCTTCTGCAATTGGCACGCTATTAACCGGCTTTATTGCCAACGCGCCAATTGGACAAAGCACCGGACTGGGTGTTAATGCATTTTTCGCTTATACATTATGCTTAAAAATGGGCTATACTTGGCAGCAATGCCTAGGTATTACATTTATTAGCGGTCTTGTATTCCTTGGCATTATGCTCTCGCCGCTTCGTAACAAAATCATTGATGTTATTCCAGCCGCACTAAAACGCGCAATTAGTGTTGGTATCGGCTTATTTGTTACTTTAATTGCTTTCTTTAACGCTGGCATCATTCAGACTGCTAATGGCATCCTAGACCTTGGTCTAATTACTTCTGGTCCTGGTCTGCTAGCTATTATCGGTCTAGCAATTACAGCACTATTAATGATTTTCAAAGTAAAAGGCGCAATTCTTATTGGCATTATCGCTGCGACACTAATTGGTATTCCAATGGGAGTAACAAATGTTAATATTACTTCTCTTGCCAGCGTAAGTGTAGCGCCAGTCTTCTTTAAATTATCTTTTACTGGCTTACTATCTGCTGGTGTTGTACCGCTACTTACTTCTATTTTTACACTCGCAATTATTGATACTTTCGATTCTGTTGGTACACTTACCGCGACACTTGCTGAATGTGATATGATTGATGAGAACGGTAATGTCAAAGACAAAACAATGACAAAAGCTTTAATTGCTGACGCGGCGGCAACCTGTACTGGCGCACTTACAGGTGTTAGTACTATCACAAGTTTCGTAGAATCTAGCGCCGGTATAGCAGCGGGAGCGCGCACAGGATTGGCATCAATCGTAACTGGTGTTTTATTCCTACTTTCTTGCGTGCTTGCTCCATTCGCGGGTGTCGTTCCATCAGCAGCAACCGCCGCAGCATTAATTATTGTTGGCGTTCTAATGTTTAAGAATGTAAAATACATTGATTGGACAGATTTAGAAATTGCAATTCCAGCATTCCTAACAATTGTAGCAATGCCTTTTACATATTCAATTTCTAATGGACTTGGATTTGGGTTTATTTCTTATGTACTAATTAAAATGGTACGTGGAAAGTTTAAAGAAATCCATCCGCTTATGTATGTTCTTGCAGCATTATTCGTATTAATGTTTATTCTATAATTGATTAAAAATAAAATTTATGTTATAATTTAATAGAAATGAAATGTAGAAATATTACCTATCTTATGATAGGAATATTTCTTTTTATTAGGGAGGTGCCAAAAACGTCAAATGATACAAGAAATTATTAACAAATACTATGATTTTATTAAACAAAAAGGATGGACTTATCAACTCGCGGCAGAAAAAATAGAATGTAGTCGTACACATTTAGGCCGCATTTTTAATGGATTACGAGTACCATCTATGAGCTTACTAATGAGAATGGAAGAGGTTATGAAAAATGACAGAGATTAAAACCTATAAAATTTATACCCGTTGGCTAGCATTTGCATTACGCAAGCAAGGCTTTAAAATTATTAGCACGGATATAAATGAATATCATCCACAATTTGATGTCTGGCTATTTGAAGATAGCCCAGAATTGCAGGCCGCAATATCTAAGCTCAGTAAGAATCATAAGCAAAGCGGCTGAGGAGGAACCAAAGTATGCCAAATTATATGAACCAATTACGTCTAAATCTTACAGAATTAGATAAAATAACACATAAAGAAGGAAACCGTTTTATTCAACCTATTGATTTTAAATGGGAAGCCGCGGCGATGCGCAACTTAAACGGAAATGCTTATAAAATCTGGCGTTATCTTTTACGCTGGTATGGCAAAGATTATTTTTACTTTTCTCCCGCGGCAATAAGAAAAGAATTAGGACTTGGAGAGAATGGTGCCACATCCGCGCGAAAAGAACTTGAAGCCAAAGGATATATTACACCAGTAGAGGGAAAAGAAAATGTATATACTTTTACTCCTGTGCTGCCAGTGGATTATGAAAATTTAAAAAATAAAAAAGATTTAACTGATGGATAACCACGAAAATCGTGGCATTCATTGCATCGAAAATCGTGGCATCCATCCACGAAAATCGTGGAAGGTATACACGAAAATCGTGGCATTGCCACGAAAATCGTGGATATGTCCACGAAAATCGTATGAGTAATATAAATATAATATAAATATAAATAAAAATATTAAATAAAAACAATAAATAAAAATATGGTCGCCGCGCGACTTAAAAGGAGAAATTTTATGAATACAGATGATGAATTTTTAGAAGAACAGACAAAAGAACAAATTATTATCTTTCTTCACAATACTGAATATGAATTAGAAAGTTTACGTAAACGTATGGAAAAATTAACTGGCTGCCGTGAATTTGGTGCTATGGATAGTATGAACGGTAATTGTATAGAATGTTTTTATGATAATAAAAAACTTTTTGAAAAATGTGAAAAATTTAAACTTGACAAAAAATAAAATTTAGTGTATAATAAAGAAAAAGAAGAAAGGAAGTATGATTATGGGAATGGATTTGTATATCTTTAAAGCACGAACTCGTAAGGTTTTTGAAACAGATAATTGGTATAATTCTGATGCTGTAACAGAAATACTTTACGCGCGTAAGTGGTGGAGCCTTGTAGAGCATTGCTCGTTTATTCCAGAAGATTACGAAAGCGGCGACTACATTGAACTCACTTATGATAATATTGAAGAAATGATTAAAGTTGCCTGTGAATATCCAGATTATTGGGATGACTATACTAATGTTCCTATTCTTTGCCGTATGCGTGATTCTTTTCAAGAAATTACAGAAAACGGCTACCATTATTACCTTGAATATGATTGGTGATTAATATGGATTTTAAGACAATACAAGAATATTTTCCTATGGAAAAAACTTTAATTGGTTTTTATTCTACTGACCAAAGTTTTCAGGCGCATTGCCTTGAAGATGTAAAAGATATTGATAGGTGGGAATTTCCGCCGCTAGATTGGGGAACAGGATATTATCCTTTTGTTTATTATAATGAAGAATGGGATAAATTTGAATGCTGGATGTTCGCCGCGTGGCCAGTACAGGGATATTATACTAACGATGTCTATGGCGAAGATTATCAGCTAATTACTAATGAGCCAGATTTTGGTGTAGAAATTGTTGATCCATTTGACCATGATGAATATCATATTGTTTTTAAACCCTATGCTGAGGATGATTATGAAGAGAAAATTCTTCAATTATACGCAGACGATGAATATCGCCAGCAACTGGAACTTGCGGCTTATAGATGGGACCCAGAAGCCTATATGAATGGAAAGATTATGACTACTTATGACGCGGTTAAAAATTTTTGTAGTAATATGGAGAAAAAAATATGAAAACAATTATTCGCGGTCGCGATAGCGGCAAAGCAAAAGAACTCTTACAATATGCCCGTGAAAATAAAGCACTAGTAGTAACAGAAAATAAACGAGCCTTTCAAGTAAAAGCCAATTCTCTTGGATATGGAGATATAACAATTGTTGATTATGAAGATTTATCTAATATAGATTTTAGTAATGAGTTCTCTTCTATTATAATTCATAATGTTGACAAGTGGCTTGAAGAAGTTTTTGCTAATAGTTTTGCTCTTAAAGTAATTGGTTTTAGCGCGACAGAGGAATAATATGAGAACAATAATAGATTCAAAAACACGTGAAACCGTTGAAATATGTGATAGTGCAGTGGAATTAAATAAAATTATTACTGACACTTTAACATATTATCAAGATGTAGCGGAACGCGCAATGACCGCAGCCGCAAAAACAAGAGAAGAAGTCGCGGCTGAAATTCATAATGAGTTTGAAGAAGAAAATAAATCCTTGCGGGCACGATTACATTTTTCCTATGGTAGTTTTCATACTGAAAAAGAATTAAATAAATGGAAAGATTTTTGTGAACGCCATCAAGATTGCTGGGATGGCAGCAAAATTAACTCTGGTCGCGCATTTTATATTAAACCATATAATACTGGATTTAGTACTGGTTATGTCGCAGTTTGTCCGCATTGCGGAGTAGAAGAAGATATAAGTGATATAAGTTGGTGGTAATTTATGAAGAAAGAATTATTAGAGCAATTAGAATCATTGCGTATTGACGTGGATACAGAAACTCAGTATTGTGACCCGACTGGTGAACTTCGCGCGCGATATGAAAAAGCCAATGAAATGCTAGATGAATGTATCGCGATAGTTGATAAATATATGGTTGATAATTATAATTATTATGAAGATGAAAAAGGACGAATTTATGATTATTGCCGCGAAAATGGTCTTTCATTAACCGATGAAGACTTAGTAGACAGATTATGGGATGTTGATTACATCACAGGCAATCAAACCGGATATGACACAGAAGAAAATTGTCAAATTTATGTTGGACAAAATTTAGACCTGGCCAAAGAAGCATTTGATGCATTTGGCACCACTTTAAAAGATATTCCAGAAGACAATCCAGCAATTTATATAGATGCTACCATTCGCTGTTATTTATTACAAATTTTAATCTGGGAATTACAGGGGGAAAATACTTTATGAAAAATAAAATAATTCCTATTATAATCATAGTATTTTTACTATTCTTTACATCTCTTTCTATTGGAGAAGAACAAGAAATTTCTAATATTATCAAACCAGATTCATCTATTGAATTAATCACACCGACTCCCGTCCCAACTCCAGAACCAACACCCACGCCAATACCAAAAAGAGTAACAATTGCTACAAACCGTAAACCAGTAATGAAAGAGGGCGCGATGGTTACACTAACTAGTACATTAGAAGGATTTGAAGACTGTGAAGAAATTCGTTATCAATGGCAACGAGATCGCGGCAATGGCTTTGAGGATATGCCAGGTGCTATATCTAGTACATATAGTTTCCCAGCGACTAAGGAATCACTTAGTTGGGGATGGCGCTTAATTGTTTATTATAGATAAAGAAAGGAAAGAAAAATGAAAATTTATCTGGCTGGTCCATGTGATAGCGAGAATCGTAGTCTAATGGTCGCTGCCGCGAAGTTACTTCGTAAATATAAATTAGAAGTATATTGCCCATTTGAGCTTAAAATTGAAAATGCTTGGGATTATCCGCAAGAAGAATGGGCACAGAAAGTATTTGAAGCTGATGTAAAAGCAATTAATGAATGTGATTGTATGTTATATATTAGCCGCGGCCGCATGTCTTCTGCGGGAAGTAATTGGGAACAAGGATACGCATACGCACTAAAAAAGCGTATCGTAGTGCTTCAAATTGAAGACGCACCTACATCACTTATGACCTTCTGCGGCTGTGATTTATTCTTTAATATTGATGATATTAATGAACTACCACTAGTAATTAAAATTATTGAAGATAATGATTATGACAACTATATTAAAAGTTGTTCTACTATTTTAACATGAAGGAAAATAATATGGAAATAGAAATTAAATATAAACTTCCAACAGTAACAGAAGAAGATTCAAATCTTCACGCGCTTATATTATATGAATTAAATTCTGCTTTTGATAGTGAAAAATATCCGCCTCTTCAACCAACTGATATTTATACTATGACAGTAATAAAAACTATACGAAAAATAATAGCTGGACGACTATTAACTAAACGATTAGAATTTGAAAATCAAGTCAATGAAGCACTTGAAGCCGCTCATAAAATGTATCCACAATATACTATTAATGAATTAAAAGAAAAAATTGGTGGAATTAATATAAAATTTGTAGAAAGTAAGGAAGAAGAATAAAATGGTAAAAAAGAATTATAGCTATATTAAACCTGGATATATTTTTCCAGTCAGTAATATCAAATGTGTTGGTGAAGAATATGAACGTAGAGACGAACCTACTGCCAGTAAACCAAATGGTATACTACGGCACTATGTTATGGTAGAGTGCCCATTTTGTGGAATCGAATTTGAAGGACGAGTAGATAGGCTTGAATTTAATCCAGACAAACAGCAAGGTCCGCGAACACTTTGTTGTAAAAAATGCTCATTGACTCATAAGCGTCCGTTTGAAGACCCATGGCGTAGTAGTGAAGGCAATCACGCTGCTAAAAATGGTATTAATATTAGTCGTACAGAAAACTTAGAAGGACAGATTTTTGGAGAATTAGTAATTGGTCCGGCAAAAGATGGATATACAGATAAATTTGGATTAGCATGGTGGCCATATAAATGTTCTTGTGGTAGATATGGATTCAAACGAGGAAATACATTACATAAAAATAAAAATTTTGCATGTGAAAGATGCTTGGGTAGTATGTCAATGGATGAACGTGCTACTGCTGATTGGCTTGAATTACATAATATTAAATATGAAACACATGTAAAATTTGATAAATTATATGGAACTGGTGGTGGACAATTATCTTATGATTTTATTATAAGAAATAAAGAAAAACAAATAATATACGCAATAGAAAATCAAGGAAAACAGCATTATGAGCCAATAGACTTTTTTGGCGGAGAAGAACAATTTAAAAAACAGCAAATTCACGATAATTTAAAACGAGAATATTGTAGTACACATAATATTAAATTAATTGAAATTCCATACAATTACAATACTCTTGATGAATATCTAAATCAAATTCTAGTCAACTGATTAAATAGTTGACTTTTTCTTTAATTTATGATATTATAATTGTATAAAAGAAGAAAGGAAAAGGAAATTATGCAAGAAGAAAAACGCATTATTGAACTTTTTAAGAGCGGTACAAAAATTTTATATCATGGCGAAACAAGAACTGTAATTTTTTGTGATAAACCGCTCTACCACGGTGGTGAAGGGAAAACAGATATTTATATTCTTCTAGATGATAATACTGAAATAAAAATAAGTGTAAAACAGTCAAATGCGGATTTTCTTCAAAATAAAATAACTAAAAAATGGTATGATACATATATTAGAGATTATTCAATTTTACAAAATGCTATAAATGAATTGAAACCTTATTTTCTCAAAAGACAAGTATTTTATCCCGAACAAGTAAGAAATATTAAAAAAAATTCTTATACTATGGGTTTCCGATTTGATATTATTAACAAAGCTTGTGGAGAACTTTGCGCTAAATTAAAATTAACCGAAGCGCAAAAAGAAGAAATATTATATGGTACAAATTTACCGCAAGAAAAAAGAACTGTTAAGGTTAAAGATAAATTAATAAAAGATTGTGGAGTTGCTAATTGCTTACTATTAAATAGTGAAAATAAAATGACTGCACAAGAAGTTATTGATAATTTATCCTTTGCAGCAGACTATAAAGAAGAAATGTATGCTACTTTTAGAGCAGTAAATTACCGAATGGATGAAGATAAAATTGATGGTAATAGAGCATTGGCTGTTTATATTAAGTGGCATAATTTAACAGATTATGAAATGATATTTGATGCCCCATTAAAATATGGAGCAGAAAAGGATATTTTAGCACATTTTAAGGAAGTGAATAATTTATGAAAATTATTAGTTTATTTTCTGGCGCGGGTGGGTTAGATTTAGGTTTTGAAAACGCAGGTTTTGAAATTGTTTTTGCTAATGAATTTGATTCCCATATCTGGGCTACATATGAAAAAAATCATACTTGTGCCCTTAACCATCAAGATTTAAGAAAAATAGATATTAATACTATTCCTGATGCAGATGGGTTAATTGGTGGACCACCTTGCCAATCTTGGTCAGCAGCTGGCGCTCAAAAAGGAATTAAAGATTCAAGAGGGCAACTTTTTATTAATTATATTGAAGTATTAAAAATAAAAAAGCCTAAATTCTTTATTTGTGAAAATGTTCCAGGAATTTTATTTGAAAAAAATAAAGATGCTTTAAATAGCTTTATTAAAAGTTTTGATGAAGCAAATTATAATGTAATTATAAAAAAAATTAATGCTTCTTCTGTTGGGGTACCACAAGATAGAGAAAGAGTTATTTTTTTTGGGATTAGAAAAGACTTAAATATTATTCCAAATTTAGACCTCCCTTCTTGTAAAAAAACAAATTTACGAGAAGCAATACAAGATTTATAGGATTCAGCTGTTCCAGCAAAAAAATCAAATAAAGCAAACAACGAATTAAAAATTCCAAATCATGAATATTTTATTGGAGATTTTTCTTCCATGTATATGTCACGTAATCGAGTTAGAGGATGGGAAGAATGTGGATTTACAGTTCAAGCATCTGGTAGACAATGCCAATTACATCCTCAGGCACCAAAAATGGTAAAAATTGAGACTGATAAATTTATTTTTGCGCCTGGATATGAAAATCTTTATCGACGACTAACTGTTAGAGAATGTGCACGGTTACAAGGATTTCCTGATGATTTTATTTTTATTTATGATAAAGTTGATGATGGATATAAAATGGTAGGAAATGCAGTACCGGTTCAATTGGCACAAGCAATTGCAAATCATATTAAAAATATTTTAAAAATATAAGTCAACTCAATAGTTGACTTTTTCTTTAATTTATATTATAATTAATTATAAAAAGGAAAAGGGAAAAATAAGTGGAAGAAGAAAAATATTATATATATAAATATTATATTAATGATGAATTATTATATGTTGGGCGAACAAATGATTTTATTAAACGTTTTAAACAACATTTAAGTGAAAACATCCAATATAATAATGTGACTAAAATCGCCATCGCCACTTTTCTTTCAAGTGGAGATATGATGTTATATGAAAAATATTATATTACAAAATTTCATCCGCCCTTAAATAAAGTAGACATGCAATTTGCTTCTCCTACTTTCACCTTACCTGAACCGGAATGGAATATTTATACTAGAGAAGAATTTAATAATCTTATAACTCCTAAAAACAACATTAAAAAAGAAAAAGAAAAAGAAGCAAAACAGTCAATTATAAAATCTACAATAAGTGGTATTAATATTCCAAACAATATTTAGTTGTCTTGGTTTAAACAGTTTGATATGAATACTCAAAAATTTATTTATAAAAATAAATATGAAATATGTTTTACAACTCGTTATGAAGAAGCAACTTCAAGAGAAAAGAAGACTATGCAAGAATATGATAAAAATTGGATTATTAATTATTGGTGTGATATAATAGATAAAAAAATTAATAAAATTTCTTGTCCAAACAAAAATAATTGTTATGATTTACCCTGGATGAGTTTAACTATTAAAGAAAATAATACAATAATTATTGCTTATTCATTATTATGGATAGATATTTATTTAAAAGACAATGAATATTATTTTGGTGAACATTTTAAAAATCAAATAATTAATAGCAAAGGAGAATTTTGTCTTGAACAAGAAATCAAAGAATATGAATCTCGTATTAATTAAGTCAAGTTAAATAACTTGACTTTTTCTTTAATTTATGATATAATTAAATGAAAGAAAAGGAGGATTGATATAGTGGCTTATGATGCAAATTCAATTCAAGTAAGAGACTTTCGCACCGCGGCGAGGACAACTCCTGGCATGTATATTGGCGCTGATGGGCAAGACGCAGTTTTTAATTGTTTTCTTGAAATTTTAAATAACTCTTGTGATGAGGCTATTATGGGCCGCGGCGATAAAATCGAAGTACTTGTAATGCCCAATGAAATTACAATTTCTGATGCGGGTGCTGGTGTTCCTCGCGGTCCCAATAAAGATTGTGAAGAAGTTCTAATTGAGTTATATACCTCTGCTCATAGCTCTGGAAAATTTGATACTAAAAATTATTCGCGCGTTCGCGGTATGCACGGTGTCGGTGCTTCTACTGTATGCGTTTGTTCAAAGCAATTTACAGTATGGACGCGACGTGATGGCGCAGAATGGGAACTTACATTTATAGATGGTATTCCACAAAATCCAGTAGCTAAGCAAATAAGAAAGACAAAAGAAACAGGGACTACAATATATTTTAAGCCCGATAAAAGTATTTTTCATATTGATGATGCTACACCTGCTTTTGATATAAATAGAATAAAAGATGAATTAGAACTAACTAGTTATTTTATTCCTAATGTTAGTTTTATATTAATTGATGGCACTAATGACAAGCGTTTTACTTATTTATCAAAGAATGGTTTAAAAGATTTCGCCGCGGCAAAAATTTCAAATCCATTACATAAAAATTATATTTATGCTAATAAGCATTTTGAAGATAATGTTGATATTGAAGTTTTTGCACAATGGACAGCGGGGAAAGAAAAAAGTTATGTATTTTCCAATGGCGCGTTAAATAGTGGTGGCGGCACTCCAATCACAGGTATGAAAACTGCTTTTACGCGCACTATTAATGACCAGTCCAAAGAATCATTTGATAGTGATATGATTCGTAAAGGTTTAGTAACAATTATTAATATCAAGCATCCGCATCCAATATATCAGAATCAGGTTAAAGATAAGATTCAGAATCAAGAGCTTCGTGGCTATACCCAGACTGTTTTCACCGAAGCAATTAAAGACTGGATTGTAAAAAATAGAGAAGATTTTGATAAAATTATTGCTTTACTTGCGCGCGATAAGAAGGCTGAGGCCGCGGCTGAAAAAGCACGTCAGGGCGTTCTTAATTTTGAGAAAAAAGAGATAGAACATAAGAAACAAAAAATTACTTCATCAGATAAATTTAAAGATTGCGAAAAGCATGGCCAAGATTCTATGCTTATTATCTGTGAAGGTAATTCTGCTCTTGGCGGCCTGATGCCCGCACGTGATGTTAATAAAGAAGCGTTATACGCTGTGCGCGGAAAGGTTAAAAATTTATTGAAGCATCCGCTTGATGAATGTCTTGAAAATCAGGAAGTATCTGATATTATTATGGCGCTTGGATGTGGCATTCAAGAAAAATATAATAGTAGAAAATTAAATTATGGTAAAGTCGCAATTGCAACAGATGCTGATGTTGATGGATATTCTATTATGTGTCTAATTGCAACTTTATTCCATACACTAATGCCCTCTTTTGTAATGGAAGGCCGTCTGTGTTGGCTTCGCGCTCCACTTTATAAAATTGAAAAAGGTAATCAAAAATTATTCGCTTATGATGATAATGAACTTGCTTCTATTAGAAAAGGTCGTGAAAATTGGGATATCACAAGGGCAAAAGGGTTGGGCGAATTAAGTGCAGATGATATGGAAAAATCTATGCTTCATCCAACTGAAAGACGCCTTGAAGTTCTTACTATTCATGATGTTGAAGCCGCAGCGGAAAGTTTAATGATACTAATGGGACCGGAAGTTGAAGGTAGAAGAGAATTCTTATTTGAGAATGTTGATTTTAATATTTTGAATAGGTGATATAATGGCGAAAAAAATTGATATGACTGGTTGGGTTATGAAAGAGCATGGCGTACCCAATAGTCGTATTATAGTTATAGAAGAAGATTTAGAATATACAAAAATGCATATTCAATCAAAACAAATATATTGGAAATGTAAATGTAATTGTGGAAATATTTTTACTGCTTCTGGCGGAAATATTCGCAATGGTCATACTATATCTTGCGGATGTTTTAGAAAAGAAACAAATGCTCTTACTAAAGGGTATAATTTAGTTGGAAAAAAATTTAATAAATTATTAGTTTTAGAACCAGTTGGAAGTAATAATTATAGACAAAGACTTTGGAAATGTCAATGTGATTGCGGTAATATAACCTATGTAATTACTTCTTGTTTAACTACAGGACATACAAAAAGTTGTGGTTGTGAGCAAAAATTACAGGCTTCTTTAAGTTCTAGAAAAGATATAATTGGGAAAAAATTTGGGAAATTAACTGTATTATCATATCTTTACTCTAATAATCGTGGAGAAAGGGTCCATTTGTGTAAATGCGATTGTGGCAATACATGTGAAGTGGTTACTAGTAAATTAATTAGTGGCCATACAATGAGTTGCGGTTGTATACGTTCAAAAGGCGAAGAAAAAATAATTCAATTATTATTAAAAAATAACATACCATTCAAAACTCAAAAGGTATATGATGATTTAATTTCACCAAAACATTATAAACTCAAATATGATTTTCTTATAAATAATCAATTTTTACTTGAATTTGATGGGACACAACATTTTGAAGAAACTGATCGTGGTAATACAACACTTGAAGAACGACAAATATATGATAAGATAAAAGATGAATATGCAAAATCCCATAATATTCCCTTAAAACGCATTCCATACTGGGATTATGATAAAATTACATTAGAAAATATTATGTCAGATAAATGGTTAATTAATAATTGACAATAATTAAATTTTATAGTATAATATAATAAATAAAGAAAAGGAAGTGAACCCATTGATTAAAGAAGTAGACTTCCAAAAAACTACTGAAAGTGCATTCTTAGCCTATGCTGCATCGGTCGCGCAGGAACGAGCAATTCCAGATGTAAGAGATATGCTGAAAATTGGTCTGCGGCAAGGCTTGTATGCACAATTTACAAATAAACTTACATATAAAGATAAGTATCAGAAAGCACAGAAAAGCGTCGCCGCGGCAATGACGCAATCATATGTTCACGGTGACGCTGCGATGTATGATACATTTATCCGCGCAGCCCGTCCTTGGTCATATCGTTATCCCCTTGAAGCGGTTCAAGGTAACTATGGTAATCCATCTTCACCAGATAGTCACGCGGCCGCGCGTTATGTAGAAATGAAAGCGGCAGAAACCGCGAATATTCTCTTTGATGGATTAAAAAAGAATGCGATTGGAAATCAGAAATATTGGAATTATGATGATACAGAAGAAATTCCATCCGTATTTCCTTCAATTGGATTTTGGAATATTGTAAATGGATGTTCTGGTATCGCTGTTGCTATGGCAACCTCTGTTCCGCAGTTTAATTTACGCGAAGTAAATGAAGCACTTATTAAAATTATTCAAAATCCAGATATAGATTTTAATGAAATTTATTGTAAACCAGATTTTGCGACTGGTGGCACAATTACAAATGCTGCGCAAGTAAAAGAAAGTCTACGTGTTGGTAAGGGTGAGTCAATTCGCTTACGTGCGAAACTTGAATATTTCCCTGACCAGAATATGATTCAAGCAACAGAATTACCGTATGGTGTATTTACAAATACAGTAATTGACCAACTCGCGGCAATAACCAGTGAAAATGAAAGTTATGGAATTGAGCGTGTTGTAGACCACACAAAGAAAACCGCAGACATTCGTATTTATTTAACGAAGGGCACAAATCCAAATAAAATGATAGCAAAATTATATAAGGATACCTCACTAGAAAATTGGTATTCTGTAAATATGATTTTACTAGACCAAGGTAGATTTCCTAAATTGTTTGGTTGGCGTGCAGCATGTGATGCGTATATTAAACACATCCGCGAGTGTGAGCGCAATATCGTTCAATTTGATTTAGATAAGGCTCTCGCGCGAAAAAACATTGTAGATGGTCTAATTAAGGCGTATTCAATTATTGATGAAGTTGTAGCACTTATTCGCGCGTCTTCAAATCCAACCGAAGCTGCGGAAAAACTAATTTTAAAATACGATTTTAATGAAGAACAAGCCAAAGCAATTCTCGCTATGAAGCTTTCTTCATTAACAAAATTAGACATAGTAAAATTGAATAACGAAGCTGAAGAACTTACTGAAAAAATTGAGTGGTGCCACTACTTATTAAATGATTCTACGGCTTTGGATAATGAACTAATTAAAATTTTACGTGATGTTGCTACTAAATTTGGTGATGAACGTAGAACAAAGATACTAAATATAGTAGAACAAGATGATGAATCGACTGAACCAATTGAAGAAAAAGAATTGGGTATTATGTTATTTGATAATAACATGATTCGTTTAATTGAAAAAGATAATCTTCAAGGCGCAAAACGCGGCAGAAAGGGTGTTAATATTAAGCCGCCAAAGAACGCAAATTTAATTAACACTTTGTATTCTACAAATCTTGGTACGATCGCGGCATTTACTGATCGCGGTAGAATGTATAGCTTCTCACTTGGAGAGTTAGATACTGATAAAGATTATTCTGTTTATGAATTAATCGCGCTTCAAGATGACGAAAAACCTATTCTATTAATTGATACAACTTCCTTAAATGCATACAAATATCTTATTACGATAAGTAAAAATGGATTTATTAAAAAGACGTTGGTTAAGGAGTATAATAGTAGAAATAAGAAAGGCTTAGTCGCGGTAAAAATTGAAGAGAATGATACACTAATAGGCGTATATCTATCTCATTCTGATAATGATAAAGTATTTATTGGCAATGTAAATGGTTCTTATAACTATTACAATCTATCAGAAGTAAGTTCTACTGGGCGCGCAACAAAGGGCGTTAAAGCAATTAAATTAAATAAAGATGAATATGTATCATGCGCTGCACTTATTAGAGAAAATATTACATATCGTGGCTTACTAACAATTTCTAGTTCTGGACGTGGAAAAATTACTGGATTAGAAGAATTTTCAGAAACCGCGCGCGGAGCAAAAGGCGCGATAGTAATGAATTTAAAAGATGAGCAGCTTGCCGCAATGTGCGCAATTACAGATGAAATGGATAAGATTTTTGTAACCGCCAATAACAAGGCAGTTCTACTTGAAATCAATAGTATTCCTGTACAGAGTCGCAATACTGCGGGCGTGCAAATTATAGATGCACGTAATTCTAATGCTGTAATTAAAATTATGTGAGGTTAATAAAATGAAGAAAGAATATCAAAATTTATTTATAGAGATGGCTCTATCCGCCGCGACATTGGCTGAAAGAGTTATGGATTATGATAAGAAGAAGAATGACGATAAGGGTTATAAAGTTGCGGAGTCTATGCGTGATGACTATATGGAACTTCATGATAGACTAAAAGATGGCGGTACACCTACTTATAATGATTATACAAAGCTACTTGCCGCGTCATATATGATTACTAATAACCTACAAGACCAAGTGACTATGTATCAGAAAGCAATTAATGGGTACAAAACAGACACCATTCCTAAGCTTTCTAGAATTATAGATGAAACAAAAGATAAGCCCGAAGAATTTGAAAAATTAGTCCATCAATTATTTGACTAAAATAAAAATTCATGATATAATATAAATGTAAAGAAGAGCAAATGAAAATTCTTAAATATAAAACAGAATTAAATATTTGACTATTCTTTAAAAGTATGATATAATATGTATATAAAGAGGGAAGGGAAAACCTACCGCTTTAATATAAATAAAATAAATAAATTTTTTAAAACAAAAGGAGATTGATTATTATGACTCAGAACTCAGAACTTGTGCTAAATTATCTAAAGAAGAACTATGGTAGCGAATTTTCTAAGGCCTAGATTGCAGAGGCTCTAGGTATTTCCGTTCCCGCCGTCACTGGCAGCCTAAATGGTCTAATTAAGAAGGGCTATGCCAAGAATACCCGTAGTGAGGAAGTCGTTGTGACCGAAGCTACTGAGACCCGTAAGGCTCAGGTTAAGAATGTTCTATATCACACTCTAACCGAAGCAGGTCTATCCTACGATCCTGTTGCCGAGGAAGCTGAGAAGCTAGCTGCTAAGGAAGCCGCGAAGGCTGCTCGTGCTGCTGAACGCGCTGCTGCTAAGGCTGCGAAGGAAAACGCCTAATTATCTGACCCACCAGCGTGGGAACAGTTTCTGTAAATGTAAAAACATTTACTGTGGACGGTTCCAAAAAGGAACCGTCCATTTTAAAAATTGACAGAAAATAAAAATTATAATATAATAAAGAAAAAAATGGAGAAAAAATAATATGAAAACATTAATGGATCAATCAACAAATAAGGTAACAATTGTAGGTAAGCTTCTAGACGCAACTTTTAATAGTGGTAAGACCAAGGCGGGCGTTCCATATGAGCGCGCGAACATCACCGTTCGTGTAGCGCAGCATTATGGCGACCATGACGAAGTAAGTGAAATCCCTGTAAGCATGTTTGCTTCTCAGTTCACGCAGAAGGGTACTCTTAATCCCGCGTGGCAGAGCATTCAGGACCTTCGTAAGATGAAGACTGCGCAGGATCATGGCATTGACGGCGCGGATACGATTCGTATTACTGGTGCGAATATTCGTGAAAATAACTTTGTATCTAAGAGTGGTCAGCTAATTACTGGTTGGCAGATTAATACCTCTTTCGTTAATGCTGGTAATACCCCCGAAGTCGCATCTTTTATTCTAGATATTTTCATCATGGATATGACTGATGAGCTTGACCGCGATGGCGATCCTACTGGTCGTCTAATTATCAAGGGCGCGCTAGTTCAGTATGGCGGCAAGCTTGATGTTTTACAGTTTATTGTAGAAAATCCTGACGCGGTTGATTATATCAGCAGCCATTGGAATCCAAATGATACTAACACTGTAAAGGGCCGTATTCGTGTAACTTCTACCGAAGAGAAGTCTGCACCTTCTACAAGTTCTTGGGGCGAAGATGTTCCTGACACTACAACTCGTATGGTGCGTGAACTTATTATTACCAAGGGTGATGATGAAGGTAAGGAAGAAGATTTCGCATATGACCCAGTTGAAATTAAGAAAGGCTTTAATGCCCGTAAGGCTGAAATTGAACAGCTACAAATTGATGCAAAGAACAAGAGCACCACTCCTGCTCCTGCGGCAACCTCTAATAAGTATACCTGGGAGTAATTCTCCCAGGTTATTTTAGGAGGGATGACATATGGCGAATATTGACATTTTCAACCTCGAACCAAGTAAGATTTCTCGCGACCTTAAAGGAAAGTTCTTGCTGATATATGGCTAGCCAAAAACCGGCAAGTCTACATTTGGTTCTTAGTTACCACGCGCATTATTCCTTAACTTTGAATAGGGTACAAACGCTCTTGCTGGTATTCGCGGCGTGCCTATTCTTCGTTGGACGGACTTTAAAAAGGTACTAAGCCAGCTACGTAAGCCGCAGGCACGCGAAATGTATGATAGCATTGTCGTTGATACAGCTTCTATTGCTTGGCAACTTTGTGAAGAATATATTAAACAGCGTGAATCAGTTGATTCTATTAGAGACATTCCTTGGGGTCAAGGATGGGGAATGGTTAAGAATGAGTTTTCTGAATGTTGGCGTGAGATTACTCTACTAGGATTTGGTATTCTATTCATTGCACATAGTAAGGAAAAGCCAACTGAAATGCGTGATGAAGAAGGGAATCCAATTACCGCGGTCGCCCCAGACCTACCAAATAATGCTTATACAATTATAAATAGTATTGTAGACATTATTGGTTATCTCCAAGTTCAAATGAACGCGGATGGAACAACAGAGCGCTATTTATATACACGTTCTACTCCAACTGTTTTCGCGGGTTCAAGGTATCAATATCTAGCACCTAAAATCAAGTTTGGTTATAAAGAGCTTGTAGATGCGATTGGCGACGCAATTGACCAAGCAGTCGTAAAGGATGGAGCAGAAGTAACTGACCATACTGAAATCGCGCAGGTTAAGGCGCGTCCATTCCAAGAAGTTATGGAAGAAGCCAAGCAAATCTGGATTCATTATTTAGATATAGCCGCTAATGAAGAAGAAAAAGATCAGCACGCTAACATTATGCGCGATATTATTAAGCGAGTATTTGGCTCAGAAGATTTTAAACTCAGCCAGGCGGTGCCTTCACAAACCGACCTTGTTGAATTGTTTATAGATGAAATGAAAGATTTAATGTAAGCTCAAAAGAGCGGAGAGGACGTTTCAAATTTAGAAACGTCCTTGTTTTATTTGACTTTCTTTTAAACTTATGTTATAATAATTATAGAGGTGAAATATAAATGGATAGTAAAAGATGTTGGAAATGTCATGATAATTTTCGTAAAGACGAATTAATTGATTATTGCGCACCCGGGTATAAAACCTATCATAGTTATTGCAAAAAATGTTTAAAAGAACAGCAAGATTTTGATGCGTTAAAATTAAAAATCGTTTCTATATTTGGTAATGACCAGAAATTATGGCCGCGAATAATGAAAGATAGAAAACGAATAATAATAAAATATGGTTATACAGATAATACTATTAGTGATTGTCTGGATTATTTATATAATGTGTTAAAGTTAAAAGTGCTATCTAAATCTTTGTGTTTAGTAACACCTACAAATGTAGAAAAAATGAAACAGTATAAAAGGCAGCAAAGCGCAGCGGCCGGACAATTAGCCGCGGCAGCCGCGATAGAAATTGTAGAAAAGCCTGTATCAATACGGGAAAATATAGATGAGGAACAAGAAGAAAATCTTGATGAATGGTTTGAATGAGAGGGGATTTAATTGGTTTTATCAGATACAGCAGCACAACGAGCAATTGTTGGCGCATTAATCCATAATCCACTTCTCTTTTTGGAATATCCAGATTTAACCCCAGCTGATTTTGATTTAGAAATCGCACGAAGGTGCATGGGCGTTATTAGATATTTATATACACAAGGAGCAAAAACATTAACTCCTGCGGAAGTAGACCAAGAGTTTGCCAGGCGTGATAAAATATATAGTGCTTATGAAAGAGAAGGCGGATTAGAGTATTTAAAGAATGCATATGAATATGCTTCTTCATCAGGAAGTAACTTTGATATGTATTATCAAAGATTAAAAAAGTATTCATTGCTTCGTAGATTAAAAGAAGATAAATATGATATTAGTGATTATTATATAGATGATAAAGAAAATGATGACCCATTAAAAGAAGTAAAAACATTAGAAAGATTTAATAATGCGACACTTGAAGAAATTCTAAATACAGTAGAAAGTAAATACAATATAATTAGAAATGATTATTTAAATGGTGGAAAAGCAAAAGGAGACCCGGCAGAGGGCATTTTTGCTTTAATAGATAGATTAAAACAAAGTCCAGATATTGGACCGAACTTGGAAGGAAAATTATTTAATTATGCGTGCCGCGGTGCGAGAGAAGGATGTTTCTTCTTAAAATCAGCAAGCACGAACGCGGGTAAGACGAGAACTTCGGTATTTGATGCTTGTAGATTAGCATATCCAATTAAATGGTCGCATGAAAAAAATACTTTTGTTCAAGAAGCAGATAATGTAACAGGAGAAGTATATAAGCCAAGAAAAGTATTGTTTATCGTAACAGAGATGGATAAAGAAGAATTACAAACGATTATGTTGGCTTATTTATCTGGTGTTAATGAGGACCATATACTTCGCGGCGAATATGAATTAGGTGAAGAACAGCGTGTTAGATATGCTGGAAAAATTATAGAAAAATATAGTGGCTATTTTATAATTGAAGAAATTAGCGAGCCAAATCTTGTAAATGTTGAAGCGACAATTAGAAAATATGCCACACTGGATAAAGTAAAATATATTTTCTTTGACTATATTCACACAACCGCGAGTATGGTTAATGAATTTGCTAAAAATAATTTAAGAGAAGATACAATCCTAATGATGATGGCAAATCAGTTAAAATAGGTTGCCAAAGATTACAATGTTTTTATTTTTTCCGCGACACAGGTTAATGCGATGGCAATGGGTGATGATGGAGAATTTAAAAATGAGATGTGTATTCGCGGCAGTAAGGCAGTAGCTGATAAGTGCGATATGGGTTATGTAATGACGCGAGTCAGTGAACAAACATGGCAAAAGTTGCTTCCTAATTTTCGTATGGCTGTGCGCGAAGGCATTATAAGTAGTAAATATTTAGAAGATGATAGTAAACCAACTCATGTTATTGACATCTATAAAATGCGCCGCGGACGTTTTAAGAACGTAAGGATTTGGTTAAATCTACATTTAGGCACGGGTTACAGAAGAGATTTATTTATGACGGATTCTAACAATAATCCAATTACTAATGATACTAAAATGGAGATATTTACACCTTCAAAAGAATTAGAAATTGATTGGGAAGGGGAATCTAAATGATAGCTACGCTAGGCGATTTAGATACAGAATTGGATTTAATAGAAATGACTAAAAGAGACATTATGGAATCTATTACATTAGATGACGTAAAGACTTTTTTAGAAAGTTTGGGCGTTAATCAAATAGCAATGTATCCTGAAAAAGGATATTTAGTATGCCCAACAATTTGTCATAATCCACTTCATGCGGCGGAATCTATGAAATTGTATTGGTATCAGAATAATAAGATTTTCCGCTGCTATACTGAATGTAATGAAGCAATGTCCATTTTTACTTTATACAAAAAGTTTATGGACATTAATGAAGATAGAAAAATCTCTGATGACGAAGCAGAAATGTATGTAAAGCATTGCTTAAAACAAATAGTGCATGTTAATCAGAGAAAAAAATATAAAGATAATTTAGATTTAGAAAAGTATAAATATACAAAAAATATTCCTATATTAGATGAATACCCAACAGAAATATTATCTTACTTTACAAAATACTATCATCCACTTTGGCTAAAAGATGGTATTACAAAAGAAGCAATGGATAAATTTCAAATTAGTTTTTGTATTGGACAAAATAAGATTGTAATTCCGCATTTTGATATAAATGGTCGTCTAGTTGGTATTCGCGCGCGCTCCATTGAAGAACGCGATATTGAAGAGTATGGAAAATATATGCCAATTAAAATTGGACCAATAATGTATACGCATCAGCTTCAATTTAATTTATATGGAATATATGAACATCAAATTGGAATACAATATCGTAGAAGCGCAATTATCGCGGAAGGAGAAAAATCCGTCTTGTTAGATGATGGCTATTATGGAGATTTAAGTAATTGCGTTGCTTGTTGCGGTTCTACTTTTAATAAATATCACATTAGTTTATTAACTGATATATTAGGAGCTAATGAAATTATTGTCGCGCTTGATAAAGAATATGAAAACTGTCGCGACGAAAAAGCAAAAAAGTATAAAGAAAAAATAGTTTCTATGTGTAGGAAATATAAGAATCAAGCGAATTTTTCATATATGTGGGATTTTGATAATGTATTGAAAGAAAAAGATTCCCCGTTTGATAGAGGTAAAGATATATTTGAACATTTATATAAAACAAGAGTTAAAGTAAAGTAAAGGAGAATGAATATGGTATGAAATATAAATTAAGAAATAATTACCCCATGAATCCCGCGGCAGCACTACCAGCAATTTTAATTGACCGTGGAGTAAAGGATATAGATAAATTTTTAAATCCATCTTTTGCTTGTGAATTAAATCCATATGATTTAGAACATATTGAAGAGGGAGTAGAAATGCTATTACACCACCTTCGCGCGAATAGTAGTATTTTATTTGTAGTAGATGCGGACTGTGATGGATTTACAAGCTCTGCGATTTTATGGCTTTATATCAAAAGCATTTTTCCGCAAGCAGATTTAAATTTTGTTGTCCATGAACATAAGCAACATGGTTTAAGTGATATAATTAATAGTATTGAAGATGATCCGGTTTATAATTTAGTTATTTGTCCAGACAGTGCCAGTTATGATGTAAAAGAGCATTCAAGATTGGAACAATTAGGAATTGATTGCTTAATTCTTGACCACCATGAACAACTATATGATGATAATGGCAATCCAGTAATTTCAACCGCGAAGAATACGATTATTATTAATAATCAATTATCTCCAAAATATGAGAATAAATCTCTATGCGGTGCGGGAGTAGTATATAAATTTTGCGAAGTTCTAGATGATACTCTTGGAGTAGAACTTTCACATAATTATTTAGACTTAACGGCGCTTGGAGAAATTGCTGATGTTATGGATAGAACAACTGCGGAAACAAATTATTTAATGCTCGCGGGATTAGCCAACATTCAAAATAAAGGATTCCAAACTTTACTTGAAGCGCAGGCTTTTTCCTTAAAAGAAAAAGCGGTTTATCCATGGCCTGGTCTAAATCCAATTGATATTGCCTTTTATATTGCACCTCTAATTAATGCCATTACGCGCGTGGGCACGCGCGCGGAAAAAGAAACAATGTTTTATTGTTTTATTGATCCAGATAGATTAGTAGCAAGTACGAAACGCGGCGCAAAGTTAGGAGATACGGAAACAGCCGCGGAGCAAACTGCGCGAGTAGGTAAAAATGCAAAGGCGCGACAGGATAAGCTAAAAGAAAAGGCTATTGATTTAATTGATTTTAAGATTCAGAAGAATGATTTGCTTTCTAATAATGTAATTCTTGTAGAACTAGATTCTTCTGATAATATCCAACAAGAACTTACTGGCTTAATTGCTATGGCGATTGTTTCTAAATATCATAAACCTGTTATGATTGGTCGCCGCAATAGCCGCGGTGAAGTACAAGGAAGTATTCGTAGTGATGGAAATTTTAATGGGCTACCAAGTTTTAAAGCATTCCTTGAAAACAGTGGACTATTAATGTATGCCGCGGGACACGATAATGCTTGCGGTTGGGGAATTAAAAGCCAGAAAATTGATTCATTAATTGATTATTGTAATAATCATTTAAATCCAGAAGATTTTGAAAATTGTTATACAGTTGATTATATTTTAGATGGTAGGCAAGGAAACGCACAGTTACTCTATACACTAGCTGAACATCCAGAATACTTTGGTAATCACATAGATGAAATTAAATTTGTTATTACCGATATTGCTCTTGCTAATGTAATGGCTATGGGCGCGAATAAAGATAGTATGAAAATCTCATACAATGGTGTTGATTATGTAAGATTTAAAGATGCTGATTTTGTTAATGAAGTTATGAATAATAGAATGAAGACATTAACGGTATATGGTCGCGCGAATTTAAATACATTTATGGGAAAAACCTCAATATAGGTTTTTATAGATGATTATGAATTTAAAATAGATAATAGTAAATATGAATTCTAAAAAATGTTGTGATAATTGTATTTATTACAGTTGGTATTATGATTACTGTAAATTATGGAATGTTAAAATAGATTCACGATATATATGTAATAATTATAAGGAGCGAGAAAAATGATTTGTACCGATTGTATATTTGCTTATACTGACCCGAATGATGACGAAGATATTTATAATTGTCCATTTTCTTTTCAGTATGCATTCCATAGTAATGAAAAGTGTCATTATCCAAAAATGTACGCTGGAATGATAAGAAAATTAAGACCTAAACTAAATTTATATAAGCATATACGAACCGCAATAATGGAAACACTTGACGAAAATTAAAAATTATGCTATAATAATTACAGAATAATAGAAAGAGGTGGTTGTGTGAGTTTATACCCTGGTTCTTTGCATAATCACACCGATTATAGCAATGAGACACTTCGTGATTGTATAAATAAAGTAAATGCCCTAATTGATACAGCAATTCAATTAGGGCATGAATGCGTTGCGATTACAGACCATGAAACAATTTCAAGTTATATTAAAGCAGAAAAATATTATAAGAAAATTAAAGAACAACATCCAGATTTTAAGTTAATCCGCGGCAATGAGATTTATCTGACACGTAATGATTTAAATGTGAAGAATTTTGATAAAACCCGTGATAGATATTTTCACTTTATTCTTTTATGCAAGGATTTGGAAGGTTATCATCAAATTTGTGAATTATCTACAAGAGCATGGAAGCGGTCATATATTAGTCGTAGGTTGCGGCGGCGTCCAACTTATTATAGAGATTTAAAAGAAATAGTAGGAAAAAATCCGGGGCATTTGATTGCTTCAAGTGCTTGCTTGGGTTCGCAGTTAGATAGATTTTTACTTCAATATATGAATACCAACGATATTAATTTTTATGAAACAGCAAAGAATTGGTGTTTATATATTCAGAATATTTTTGGCGTGGGTAATTTTTATTTGGAGATGCAGCCTTCAAATGGAAAAGAACAGGTATTTGTAAATAAGCAGTTATTAAAAATTAGTGAAGAATTAAATATTCCATATATCATTACAACTGATAGTCATTATCTGCGGCCCGAAGATGCGTTTATTCATGAAACATTTTTAAACGCACAAGACGGTGAGCGTGAAGTTAAAAGTTTTTATGAAACAACTTATATGATGACGGATGAAGAGATTCGTTCATTTTTTCCATATTTAACAGAAGAACAAATTGAGGCTGCGTATAAAACTATTAGAGAAATAAAAGATAAATGTGAAGATTTTAGTATTTTAAAGCCATTGGAAATTCCTCAACTTCCATGGAGAAAATTTAAGCGGCGGCAACCAGATGAAGTTTTTGCTTTTACAAGACTAATGCCAGCATTAGAAAAATTTGTTAAATCTCAATATTATGCCGATAATCAATTAGCATTGGCGCTTATTGAAGGTATTCACGAGCATGAAGATTTACAAAATCAAGCGGCATACGATGCGCTTAATGAGTGTCTAGAAATGACTTGGATTTCAAGCGAAGTAAATAAAGCGCAGTGGTCCGCGTATTTCTTAAATCTTCAAAAGATTATAGATGAATGTTGGAATGCGGGAACATTAGTCATGCCAGCGCGTGGTTCTGGCGGTGGTTTTTTACTTCTATATGCGTTAGATATTATTCAAATCAATTGCCTGCGCGAAAAAACACCTACATTTCCGTGGAGGTTCCTCAATCCCGCGCGTGTTAGCGTCCTTGATATTGACGTTGATATTTCTGGTATTAAACGTGCGCAAGTATTGGAACATTTAAGAGATTTTTATGGAGAAAACCGAGTATCAAATGTAGCAACATTTAAACTAGAAAAATCAAAATCCGCAATATTAACCGCGTGCCGCGGTCTTGGTATTGATGTAGATAATGCACAGTATGTTTCTTCATTAATTGGCGCGGAACGTGGACAGTTATATACATTGAAGCAAATGTATTATGGTGATGAAGAAAATGGTCTTCAACCGAATCAGATGTTTATTAATGAAGTAAATAAATATCCGAAATTGTGGGAAGTTGCGAATCGTATTGAAGGATTGATTTGCGGAATGGGTTAACGTAAGTGATAGCCCATGTAAAACGAGGTGAACGCTTTGCAAGCGGTGTGGAAAATTTTTCTGCTAACGGGGAAATCTCCCGCGTAAAATGCTGGTGATAATCCCGTGCCAAGCTACTTATTGGTAGAAGGTGTAACGACTATTGGTGATGAATGTAGCCAAGTAGAGTGGAGATGCTACCACTCGAAGCGCCTCGCATTTCTTTCATAAGCCTAATAAAATATAATATAAAGGGGGTGAAAATATGAAAAAGTATTCGGATGAAATTATTTTAGATATTATTCATCGTTTAGAAAATCAGCAACGCAATGTAGATATTGCTAAAATATGTAATGTTTCATTAAGTTTAGTAGAACAAATTAATGGATGTCGCGCGCATACAAATTTACATCATTATACTTCTAATATTCGTAATGAAAATAAGAAGGCCAACGCTTTTAGGAAAAATGTATTAAATGAATATATTGAAAAAGATGATTATTATATCTTACATATTATAAATACACGAAATATAGAAGCGTTTGGAAAAATAGATAAAGACGATTATACAAGAGTAAGCCAATATAAATGGACATTATTAGTTCATGAAAATGATATACGAATTGTAAGTAATGAAAATTCATTACAAAAAATCGGATTACATTAGTTTATTTTACATAATGATAACGATAATATGGTTATAGACCATATTAATAGAGACCCGCTAGACAATAGAAAAACAAATTTGCGAATAACTAACAGGGCAATTAATTCAGCAAACGCCAAGCCAAGAAAAGAAAGTTCTTGTGATATTCGTGGCGTTTATAAGAGAGAAGCGCGGCCAGGAATAGCAAAAGCAAGTTGGATTTGTGAATGGACAGATGAAAATCATAAAAGACATTCAAAATCTTTTTCTGTTGAAAAATATGGTGAAGAAGAGGCTCTTAGGCTTGCCAAATCTTTACGAGAAGAAAAAATGAAAGAAATGAAGATATAGTCTGGGCCTATGGTAACATAGGAATAACTGATTCACGCAGGCGGTGTTGTGTTTAAAGACAAAGATTTTACAGAATCTTCTGCCTTAATGCGTGCGCCTGATGGAACAATTGTAACTCAATTTGAGCTTCATGATTTGGAAGATGTTTCAGAAATTAAAATGGACTTGCTTTCAGTTGAAGCTGCGGATAAAATTCAAGTTTGCTTAGAAATGTTAGTCAAAGATGGTTATATTAAAGAATATCCAACTTTAAGAGAAACATATGAACATGCATTAAATGTATATCAGCTTGAACGCGAAGATCCTAAAATGTGGGATATGGTGCATGACCACAAAATTATTTCACTGTTTCAGATGGAAAAAGATAGTGGTATTCGCGGTATTGGTTTAACAAATCCGCGTAATGTAGACGACCTCGCAACCTTAAACTCCGTTATTCGTCTAATGGCTGCGGAGAAAGGCGCAGAATCACCACTTGATAAGTATGCGCGATTTCGTGAACATCCTTGGATGTGGGATAAAGAAATGCGCGAATATGGATTGACAGAAGAGCGAATGAAATTAATGCATAAAGAACTTGATATTTCAAATGGTCTTTCTATCACGCAGGAACAATTTATGAAACTGGTTCAGTTGCCAGAATGTGGTGGCTGGGACTTACAATTCGCAGATAAGTTAAGGAAAAGTATTGCGAAAAAGAATCCAAAAGAATATGAAGAATTAACTGAAAAGTTTTTTAAAGGTATTAAAGAAAAAGGATGCGATGAACGTTTTTGCCATTATGTATGGGATGTTCAGATTGCTTTAAGCCGCGGCTATGGCTTTAATGCGAGTCACACGCTCGCCTATTCAATAATTGCACTTCAAGAAATGAATTTAGCATATAAGTATCCAATCGTATATTGGAACACAGCCAATCTTATTGTAGATAGTGGTGGTGTGCAAACCGTCGATTTTGAAGATGATAATGATGAAGCAATGATTGAAGTAGAATTGGCGCCGGATGATGACGCTATTGATACCGCGGTAGAAGATGATGATGAAGAATTAGAAGAGTGGGAAGAGGCAAATAAAGACATTACAGCGAATGAAGAAGATAAGAAAAAGAAAAAGCAAAAGAATATAGATTATGGGCGTATCGCGTCTATAATCGGTAAATTAGGTGGATACGGGATTCAAGTTTCGCCGCCAGATATTAATAAATCTTCTTATACATTTACCCCAATTGCGGAAACAAATACAATTCTATACGGACTACGCGGCATCGCACGTATATCCGGAGAAAAAATTACTGAAATTATGGAGCAGCGCCCATACTTATCTTTAAAGGACTTTTTAGGAAAGAATAAATTAAATATTATACAGATTGTAAATTTGATTAAATCTGGGGCGTTTGATGAAATTGAAAAAATGCCACGAGAAGAAATAATGCGGAAGTTTCTTGAATCAACTATTGATAAAAAGGTAGATTTGAATTTAAGAAATATGCAGGCATTGATTACAAAAGATTTAATCCCAGAAGATATGATATTTTATAAGAAGTTATTCTTGTTTAATAAGTTCTTAAAAGATAATAAAGATGGTATTTATTATAGATTAAATGATGCAGCAATCAATTATATTACAAAGAATTTTGATGCGGATTTAATTGAAAATGGTGTGCAGATTTCTCAAAAAGTTTGGGATAACATTTATAAAAAAGCAATGGACCCAATGAGAGAATATATAAAAGCGCATAAACAAGAGATGTTACAGAAATTAAATGACACAATTTACAATGAAGCCGCGGAAAAATATAGTAATGGTAATATAAGCAAGTGGGAAATGGATAGTATTAGTTTTTATTATCATGAGCATGAACTTGCCACCGCGGCACCACAATATGATGATTTCTTTACTTTACCAGAAGAACCAGAAATTGAATATAGTTTTCGTGGAACAAATGGACAAGAAGTTAAAGTATATACTTTACATAAGATTATTGGTACAGTAATTGATAAAGATAAATTACATAATACGGTAACGTTATTAACTCCAACTGGTGTTGTAACTGTTAAAGTATATAAGAATCAGTTTGCGATATATGATAAACAGTTATCGCAACGTGGTGAAGATGGCAAAAAACACGTTATTGAGAAGAGCTGGTTTAGTCGCGGTACTAAGTTAATGGTACAAGGAATTAGAAGAGAAAATAACTTCATTCCTAAAAAACGGAAGAACTCAGTATTCCCAGTTATTGCGAAAATTACATTAATAGATGGCGAAAATTTAACATTCCAGTTTGAACGCGCGGAGGTGGATGAATAATGATTGGGCTCGTTGATTATGATTTCTATTCCGCTTCTGCTATAACAAAATTAATTCCTAACATAGAAATAATGAAATTAGCAACATACTATAAGGCGGAAAGAAATATTTTCTGCCGCCTTATAGATTTAGATGAAACTGAATTAAGTAATTATGATAAAATATATTTTTTTAGTGAAAGCGAACAGCCAATTCAAGTTCCTGATGCATTTAAAAAAGCAACAAATATAATCTTTGGCGGCACAAATTTTACTAAAAATTATATTCCGTTTGAAGAATAGATTGTTGATTACACAATTCCGCGGCCAGCAATATATAAAGAAATACTTAAAAAGAAATATCAAGAAGGAATTAAATCACATGTAATTACACATATATTGGATGATAGTTATTATAGAATGTTCGCGGGCGACAAGGTATTGCCAATTCCACCAGTAAAAACAAAGAAACGTATTTTTATATTTGATAAAGATATATTTCATCCTGGATGGGAAGAAGTTCTTAATAAAGTAGCAGAACGCAATCCCGCGAAAATTTTAACTATCCATCCCGCACGATGTAAGACTTTAACATAGTATTTTACTTTACGTGGAATTGAAAAAATGGGTCGCGCAAATGAAATAATTCTTGACTTGGACATTCCACTTGATGAAGTACATTATATGTTAAAAAATTATAAAAATAAATTTTTGGCTGATATTACAGAGTCTTCTAATGTGTCTATTACACTTGGCGGTGATTTTAGATATTCAAAGTTTTATTTAGAAGATTTTATATATAAAATGAATATATTATTTTCTTTTTGGGCTTGTAAAATCCCATTGAAAATTAAATATGAATAGCCATCTCTTGGCTACGTTGACCCGCTATTTCATCTTTCTAAATTAGTAGAAGGATGGAGCAAAGGGCCTTCTAAAAAAAATAAGTCTTTGGCTGAGCGAACTCTTGTTTAGCAAAGCGGCAAAATCGGACCGGCGCGAGAAGCACGCAATTTATTACAAGAAAAATACCCCGCAGCAAAAGATTTATTTAATCATAATTTTACAACACTATCTGCTAAGGGGGTTTGGAGAATATGATAGAAGAAATTATTGCAGAAAAAGAGCGATTGGATAAAGAATTAAAAATCGCGCTTGCAACTATGGAAAAGAAAAGCACAGTAAAAGAAATTCAGGCAAAAATGCGCATTAATTAGAGCAGATGCCCGCATTTTGATGCTAGATATAATTTTGTATGGGTTGATGATACTTGCCCATATTGTGGAAAAAAACATGCTGGGAGGCCAGAATAAATGATACAAATTAGAAAACGCTCTGGAGATTATGTAGACTTTGATGCTCAAAAAATTGTTGAAGCAATAAATAAAGCATATAAAGATGTTCATTTTACACAAAAAACTCCAGATTATGGTAAAAAAATTGCTGATAATGTATATGAAGTGGCAACACAAATGGATAGGCCGCTAGATGTTGAAGAAATTCAAGAATTAGTAGAAGATTACTTAACTGAATATGATAAATTAACCGCAAAAGCCTACATTCGTTATCGTTATAAGCGCGGCGTAATGCGCTCTTGTTCTGATGAGTTTATTCGCTCAATTAGTGAAAAGCTCCAAGCAAAAAATGTTCAAAATCAAAACGCAAATGTTGATGAGCATTCATTTGGTGGCCGCGTTGGTGAAGCATCCGACGAAATGATGAAACAATATGCACTTGATTTCTGTATGTCAGATATGGCGCGAAATAATCATTTAAATAATGAAATTTATATTCATGATTTAAGCGCTTATGCAGTAGGAATGCATAACTGTTTAAGTATTCCATTTGATGACTTACTAGCCAAAGGATTTAATACGAGACAAACAGATGTTCGTCCAGCTAATTCAATTAATACTGCTTTCCAACTTGTAGCAGTTATATTTTAGCTTCAATCTTTAATGTAGTTTGGCGGAGTTTCAGCAACTCATTTAGATTGGACTATGGTTCCTTATGTAAGAAAAAGTTTTTGGAAGCACTTCAAAGATGGCCTAAAATGGTTTGAAGAAGATAATGAAAATCATTATTTCTTAAATGTAGATATTTCTAAAATGCCCATTGAGCCTTATCATAATTTAACAGTTGACGAAAGAATACTTCCTTTAGTGCAAACTGCAAAGACAACAAAAGCTTATAAATATGCAATGGATATGACTATGCGTGAACTTCAACAAGCAGTTGAAGGCATGTATCATAACTTAAATACACTTCAATCTCGTAGCGGCAATCAATTGCCTTTCACATCTATTAATTATGGAACCTGTACGCTACCCGAAGGCCGCATGGTAATTAAAGCGTTGCTTGAAGGTTCAATAAAGGGTGTAGGGAAGTTCCATAAGACTCCTATTTTCCCGTGCGGTATTTTCCAATGTATGAGAGGTATAAACCGTGCTCCTGGCGATCCAAATTATGATTTGTTCCGCCTCGCGCTTGAATCTACTGCCAAGCGTATTTATCCAAACTACGCGAATGTTGATTGGAGTGGCAATGCTGGCTATGATATAAATGATCCAAAAACTTACTTCTCTACAATGGGTTGCAGAACCGCAAATGGCGCAGACATCAATGCAGAACCGGGAGTTAATCCACAAACAAAAGATGGCCGCGGCAATATTTGCCCAGTAACTATTATTATGCCAACATTGGCAATGGAAGTAAAAGAAAAGCTAGATAAAAACGATTATATAATGAAAGAAGCGGATTTAGTAGAAAACTTTATGCTTCTATTAGACAAAAAAATCCATGAAGCCAAAGACATGCTTCTTGAACGTTTTGAATGGATTTGTAAACAGTCTCCCGCGTCAGCAAAATTTATGTATGAAAACCATACAATGCTTGGCTACCATCCAGAAGAAGGAATTCGTTCAGCATTGAAACATGGCACCATTGTTATCGGGCAACTGGGCTTGGCTGAAACGCTTCAAATTCTAATCGGTAAAGACCACACAACTGAAGAAGGCATGGAACTAGCAAAACGTATTGAGCAATTATTTAAAACGCGCTGCGCAGAATTTAAACAAGAATATAAACTTAACTTTGGTGTATATTATACGCCAGCAGAAAATTTATGCTACACAGCGATGAAAAAATTCAAAGCAAAATATGGTGAAATTCCTAATGTTTCTGACCGCGAATATTTTACAAATAGTATTCATGTTCCTGTATGGCACGATATTTCTATCTTTGATAAGATTGATATTGAAGCGCAATTAACTGGTTATTCCAGTGCGGGATGTATAACATATGTAGAAGTTCCTTCTGGTGTAAAAAATAATATTGATGCGCTTGAAACCATAGTAAATTATGCGATGGATAAGGACATACCATATTTCGCGATAAACGTGCCACTAGACATGTGCAATGATTGCGGCTATCAAGATGAAATTGGTGAATCTTGTCCAGAATGTGGCAGTAAAAATATTTCTCGTCTACGTAGGGTTACTGGTTATTTAACTGGCTCTTACAAAGATGCTTTTAATTGGGGCAAACAAAAAGAAACAGAAGACCGCGTTAAACATATACATTAATGGAGGAAAATATGATGATAGATGTTCCAGAAATTATAGAACAAAATGAAGTAAAAATTATATTTGACTTATGCAATAAATATAATATATCAATTATTAATGCAGATGGAACTTTTCGTCTTTTATTAGACGTATTAAGAGACATATCATCAGAAATTAACAAAAATGAGTAAAATTGCTGGTATATATTGGGACGATACCGCGGCAGCACCCGGTATCTCCCTCTCAGTTTATTTTTCTGGATGTCACTTCCATTGCCCCGGTTGTCATAATCCAGAAGCTTGGGACTTTAATTATGGTGAAGAATTTAATTTTAACACTATAAGTACGGTTATAGATAAACTACATAAAAATGGCGTAGAACGCCGTTTAAGTATTTTAGGTGGAGAACCATTATGTGATGAAAATCTCGCCGCGGTAGACGCTTTAATTAGTTGGTGCAAAAGCCGTTATCCAGATTTAATTGTTTATGTTTGGACTGGATATACGCTTGAAGAATTAAAAGAAAGAAAACTTGATATTATTGATAAGATTTTATCAGAAATTGATTGTTTAATTGATGGGCGCTATGAACAAGATAAGCGCGATACTACATTACCATTGCGTGGCTCTTCTAATCAAAGAATAATTTATATGGAGAAAAACAATGCTAATAATTAATTCTATATTCGCGGGTTTATGTATTGGACTTGGGTGCTAGTTATATGTAATGGCGCCTAGCCCATTAATTGGAGCATTATTATTCAGCTGCGGCTTATGCGCGGTCAGATTAATGCAATATAATTTATTTACTGGTAAAGTTCAATATTTATTTACTAAACAATATAAATGGTATGAATATTTATTAATTTTGATATTTAATTTATTTGGCATCGCCGTGATGTTTCTCATTGCTTCACCAGAAGCAAAACAAGCCGCTGCGGCAATAGGACAAAATAAAGCGCAACAAGATTTCTCCATAGCGCTATGGAAAGGTATCGGTTGCGGTGCTTTAATGACATTAGCAACATATAAAGAGACTCCACTATATATCACTGTACTGGGCGTATTTGCTTTCATCGCGGCTGGGTTTAATCACTGTATAGCGGATGCTTTCTATTTCTTAGCTGCTGGTCAATTTAGTTTAAATTGGATAGCTATTTTGCTTGGCAATATTATTGGTGGATTACTTATTTCTCCACACACATTTGGGGCGAAAAAATAAAATCGCCCCACCTTTTTATTTGACTTTTTATCCATTTTCTGTTATAATATAATAAAGAAATTATGAGAGGTGTGATATGGAAGTCGGAATTATTGTAGTATTAATAATCTGTATTATTGTCCTGGCAGTAAAACTTACATAGAAAACAGTTTTAAATGAAAGCCGCAAAAATCAGCTTGAATAGGAAGTTAATAATCTTGAAGAAGAATTGGGTTCATTAGAACATGCAATTCAAATAAAATAGGATTCTTATCATGATTTAGTTAATAAGAAAATTAAAAATTTAGATAATCTTCTTATAGAACAAGAAAAATAGCGGAAAAAAGATTTTGAAGATAAGTGGTCTGCAAAGGAAGCAACCGCGGCAGAATAGTTTGCCAATACAGAAACCTATTATAAGTAGGAAGCCGCATGGTTAGAAGCAAATTTACAGTAGGTCCAAAAAGATATTGATAACAAAATTGAAATTCTTCAAAATAATTATAATTAGGAAGAAGAAAAATTTAAAGCCCTACTTGAACCACTACAATAGTATGATAAAGAATAGCAAGAAAAACTATTCTATACAATACAAATTCCGGAAGAGTATCATAACGATATAAATTTCTTATTAACCGATGTCGCGGAAAAAGTTCAACATCCAGATATAATTAGTAAATTAGTGTGGGCAGAATATGTAAAGCCCTATATAGATGATACTTTCAAGCGCGTTGGTATCGAAGATAAACCTGGTATTTATAAAATAACAAATATAAATACTGGTAAACCATATATAGGAAAAAGCACAAATATTAAAAAGCGTTTACAAGACCATTTCAAAAGTGCTGTTGGAATACAATCAATTGCTGATTAGGCTGTGCATCATGCCTTACTTAAAGAAGGACTATGGAATTGGTCAATAGAATACATAATATATTGTGATAAAGATTAGCTTGGAGAATTAGAAAAGTATTATATTAATTTCTTTAAAACACAAGAATTTGGATATAATAGAAAGGATGGCGGTTAAGTATGACGATAGCAAATTTTATAAAATTTCATGGTAATAGTGAATATTTTGCGGGGCTGGCCCAAACAAATGACAATAAATACATATTAGTATATGGATTAATTGGGAAAATGAAGGTGACAGATGAAATAATAAATGATAGACCATATTGGTTTCCTATTATAGAAGAGAAAATAGCAAAAGTAGAAATTCCATTTGTCGCAGATGATGACCGTCACTTATTTACTTTAATCACCCTACATAACAAAGAAGAATATGAAACAATACTTTCACTTTTAGAGGTAATATATGGCGAATAAAGATTTAACTCCGTAGGAACTAATAAAACGCTTCGCGGATATTTAGGACATTAGCGAAGAAGAAGCAACAAGTCTTATCGGCGCGGAAACTACCGACGAAATTCTGAATAAAATTACAGAATTTACAACTAAAAAAATTAAAGCAAATACCGCTCCATTAAATCGCGCGCAACACCGCGCTCTTGCTAAAAAAGTTGGCAAGAAAAATAGGGAAGATATAAATACAATCGCAGATACCGCAGAAAAATTAAACTATATTGATTTAATTCAAAAATTAAGAAAATTAAATGAAAAAAGGGAGAGAGAAGAAAATGGCGAGACAACTACTGAAAACAACTGATGTTTACCGCGTTGATACAGAAGAAGAGGCGATTGATATGATTACCGCCGCGAAGGATGAACAACTTCAATACAATTATACACTAACTAAGTCCGCTTATGCTATTAAGACCAAGAAATCTAAGGGAGAAATTATTGATAGCTGGGCAGTGGTTTCACTAGAAAAAACATTTAATGAGTGAGGTAATATAAAATGGATATAAATGAACTAGCCGATGTATTAGGAGAAAACGAAACACTAAACCCCCTAATGGAAGCAATTACACAGATTATGAATTTTGACGAGAGTCTACTAACTCCGCAGGTTGCAGAAAATTTACGTGATACAATTCAGAGCATGTATTCCCCTGAACTAATTGATAAGTCCAAGAAAGAGCTTGTTAATAGTCTAGAAGCCCGCGGCTTAAATAAGGCCGGTGCGCATGAGTTCCTTGCTGGTTTAGAGCATGATGTACAGGATATATTTGATACTCTTCAACCCTCCGCGAGTAAGAGCACGCTACTACATGCAATTTTTGACCCAATTACAGAACTATTTAGAGAAGTAATTGAACATTATCATACATATGATTTTGAACTTCCTATCGCGCTTGAAAAAGAAGCTCATGTTCCAACTTATGCACACGATACAGACACCGGCGCTGACCTATACGCGGCCGAAACAGTAGTTGTTCCCGCGCATTCTGTCGGTAATAAGATTAAGACTGGTGTACGAATTGCTCTACCAGAAAATTGGACTGCATATATTGTACCACGTTCTTCTATTGGCGCAAAGACGCCACTGCGTTTAAGCAATAGCGTTGGTGTAATTGATAGCGACTATCGCGGTGAGCTTGGTATTCTATATGATAACATTTCTGATTCTGATTATACCATTAACGCAGGCGACCGCATCGCACAGCTTATTGTAATGCCTACCTATCGTTTTAAGCCACAAGTAGTTGATATTCTTCCAGCTACCGAGCGTGACGAAGGTGGCTTTGGGAGTACTGGTAAGTAATGCCAATTAACGTGTATTCAGTTGCTAATCATTTGGCCGAAAACAATTGGACATTGATTAGCACTGAATATAAAAATTTAAATACAGAATTGGAAATGAAATGTCCAGAAGGGCATTTACAAAAGCAAACATATGGGCAATGGCGCAAACATATGCTATGTGAATAGTGTATGGCCGGCGACCCATATAAAATCAAAAAAAATAAGGTGCCAACCAAAAAGATTGACACAGAACGAGTATTGGGATTAGATGCCGCGACAGGCACAACCGGATATTCAATATATGATAATCGTTAGCTAGTTTCTTATGGGACATATAGCCCCGATAGTACATTGCCAACGGAAGAAAGAATTAATGCGGTTAAAAATTGGCTTAAAGCCGCGCTCGAAGCATGGGAACCAGATTTTGTTGGGATTGAGAATATTCAATTACAGAAGTTTGGTCCAAGTGCTTCATAGGCGCAAGTTAAAACATTTTAGGTGCTTGCTAATCTACAAGGCGTTTTACTTGATACTTTATTTGAAGCAAGTATAGACCATGATTTAGTATATGCCTCTGAATGGCGCAAATATTGCGGCATAAATGAAGGCGACCAGCACCGCGAAAATAAAAAGAAACTAGCGCAAGATAAAGTAAAAATGTGGTACAATTAGAATTGTACACAAGATGAAGCTGATGCAATATGTATTGGAAAATACTTTGCAAATAAAATTAAAATAAATACAGTACAATGGGGAGAAGATTAATATGATTAATACACACCTAAGAAATATTGTTGAAAGCGCTGATATTATGCGCGAACTATCTAATAAGTCTCTAAAAGGCCGCGCAGCTTTTCGTGTCGCAAGGCTACTAAGGGAACTTGAAAAAGAATTTACTTTGTTTAATGAAAAGCGTATGGACCTAATTAAGGAATATGCGCAGAAAGATGAAAATGGCGAAATGAAGAGTGATGAAAATGGCAATGTCACTCTTGACCAGGATAGGCTAAATGAGTTCTATCAGAGCCTAGATGAGCTATTAAATGCTGACGTTGAAATCAATGCTGAAAAGATTGATTCCGAAGACATTGGCGATATTGAAATTACTCCTGCTCAGATTATTAATCTAGAAGCATTCATTAATGAGTAAATAAAAAATGGCCCCTCTCAGAAATGAGAGGGGTCTTTTTTTATTTCCTATCAGGTAAACTATATCGTGTTGTTGTGGAACCACCTAAACGCCAATATCCAGTACCAGCAGAAGGAGCTGAAGGATAATTACCTTTATATAAAGTATAATTACCGACATTACTATAATTGACCAAAACTTCTTCACCAGTACATGCGTCTAAAGCAGCATTCCAACCAGCATTATAAATATCAGACATAGATAGTGTAGAACTTAATGAATTATTCCCATCTGTAGAAGTTGCTCTTATTACCGCATTAGAACCAGATGTAGTTACTAATTCAATAGTATTAGGCTTTCCATCTTGATAACCAGCATCATATATATCGCTAACATCAATTGACGTAGAACTGGTGCCAGGAGCCTAACCTGGTAGACCTGTAACTTTTTTACTATTTACGTTAACTGAGGCCCCCTATACAATATTATAAGCTCTTTCCCAGCCCCATGATGTTGCATTATAAACATTAACCGGGCATGTTACTTGATAGGTAGGCCCAGCTGAACCTCCTACTGCTACATTTATCCAAACAGTGGCACTCCCTTGAGCATCCCAATTAGAACCCGCGTTTACGGTTCCGCCAAGAGCACCAGCACTAAGTGATATACTTTTAGAAGTTGATTCCGACTCCCAAGTATTCCATAAACGTCCCCTTGCTACGATATTCTCGCCATCGACTCCAAGGGTAATAGTCATGGCTGTCTTAAAATTTAAACGAGAAAAATTAATGGGGGTAAATCCATTAGCATCATGTTTTCCATCATTTTGGGTACTGGTCTAAGTAATTTCCCATTTACTTCCATCCCAAGTATCTAAAACCATTAATGAATTTAAATATACTTTTCCATCTCGTGTAACAGCAAATGGAGCGGAGCTTGATGTACCATTTCCTGCCCATAGAGCATAACCTTCATTGGAAGTCCCGCTATCTAAAGCAACATAATTTGTTCCTGAGCCACTATATAACTTATGTTCACCTAATATCCAGCCACCTAAATTACCAGCGGTCGCCGCTATCTCGCCTTTTATTTTCAAACCAGCATTTTCACTATATAAAAGTTTATAGTTTTCACCAGTCCCGCCTATTCTAAAAATAGCATTATTTTCTGTCGCCGCGGTATTAATAATGACATTAGAAGTATCTACACTAAGAGTTCCGGTACTAGCAATTGAAAAACTATCATCAGTAATAGATAAACTAGTCCCACTTCCAATAGTAGCATTATTATTACCAGTCGTATGTTTAACTACACCCAGCCAAATAGCCTCTGGTGTTACTTTTGCATTAACCCAACTACTAAGTGATTGATTTCCCGCGGTGGAATCACCAATAACCATACTTTGCGCAGAAATTCGACCGTTAATAGTTAAGCCGTCCTAAATATTATAAGTTAGCGCCTTTTCATAGCCGCCGTTGCCATCCGCTTTCTTTAATACAAAAATATCTTCACCTATACCAGCATTAGAATTAACAACAAAATTATTTGTACTAACATATAGCTCTCCACCAGAACCAATGTCAATGCCGGCACCAGAAATGCGAACGTATGATGCACCAGTAACAGTATTATTATTATTACGAAGAGTCTAAGTATTACTATTAAGGTCAATACCTATTCTCCTATTCTCCGCATCAACGGGGTCAATGACGCCGCTTCCTAAAGTAATACCTTTATTATTCATTAAAATAGCATTAATTGTACTATTGTCATAAGTAGCAAAACCAATAGAATCTTTAGTGAACTTTGCACCAACTAAACCATTAATTGTGCCGGTTACACCAACATTCACTTTATCTTCATTATTTGTTGATGCTTCATTCGCGGCGATAATATCTCCCGCTGCAAGTACCAAATACTTTTCTGTAAATTTCGCGGCGGTGCCATTAGAATCAGAAGAAACGCCTAAAATTAATCTCTTCGGATTTAAATCAATAGATGTGCCGCTACTGTCTCCAATTACGCCAGAGTATAAAGAAATCTACTAATCAGAGCCAATAAAAATGCCGCGATTATTAATTTGTACTGCGGAGGTATACTATCCATCCACAGAAGAGATTAAATCAATTCCGCGGCCAAAGCCTTCTTCGGCGCTCTTCGCAAAATCAGACAATATGCTTGCGTTTGTTCCAGTAATTGCGCGCATATCGGCTAATGCATTGCCCGCGCTATTTAAAATAGAACCAGCTTCATTAAAAATACTAGTTAAAGTGTTTTTAATAATGATATTATCTGTTAAATGTTCATCTATATATGTATTAAATAATGGCGCGTTCGCATCTAACATTTTTATAACCGCTTCAGAAGTTAGATTCCCATCTTCACCAAAAGCTAAAGCCGCGACATCGTATCCATGGCTCTTTTTCTACATTGCGTCAGTTTGTGCCACAATATTACTAAACAAATCTTCAAACTTAGTTTTATAATTTTTAATCTCGATACTGTCTTCCCAAGGCTTATCGAGATTCATTTCTATATGTGAAATATAACCCTATACGTTTTCAAACTTTAATTGTATGTCATTAATATGTACAATTTTTGCCATTTTTTCATATATATTATGAATAATATATGGGTCGTATAAACTTAATTGTATTGAATAGGATACTTTTGGTTCAGAATTTTCTTTTGCCACCTGTAAAGCATCCAAATATAATAGTATATCTGCGTTAGACAATTCATATTTAATTGAAATAGGTGGATTAAGCATTTCTGTTGTAATAAAAGCGCGCGGTTTAATATCAATTATATATTTATCATGCCTATCTTCTTCATTGTCCCGCTTATCTTTTTCAATATAAACATCATAGTCTTTATATGCTTCCAATAAATTATTTCCTAATTTAATCTATAACTAATTTTCACCCGGCTTTAATGTCAGAGCATCTATAATAATACGCTTATATGCTTCTACCGCACCACTAGTAATATAAGAATTTGCGGTAATATCAAATAATGTTTCAACTGAAAAATCTCCGGTCATTACTTCGTTTTCTTGTGTAAAAGTAACGATACCAAACTTAGATTGAAATTCAGCATATTTTGAATCAGCATAAGTTCCACTACGTATAAAAAACTGAATCTGTTCATCAGACATGGTTTTGCTTGCTTCTATAACTAGCGCTAAGAATGGGATACTTTCTCCTGAAACATAAGTATAAGTTAAGCGACAGCTACCACCCAATTTTATTAAACGTCGAGCATTACGCTTATAATTCGCTAATTCAGTAGCCAGTGGATTATTAGTCGCCGCTAAATCAAGATATTGATTAACTCCCTATACATCATTATATACAAAATATAATTCGTCATAGTGCGTATTAATATCTTTTAATAAACTATTAGTAGCGTTAATTCTAATAATTAAATATTGTTTTTGCTCATCACTATCAATATCGCCAATATAATAATTAATTGTATCATTATTATCATAAGCGTTAGTGTCTAGCACATGATATGCTAACTTTCCCTATTCATAATCATTAGAAGTACTAAATGTAACTAAATATTTATCACCATAATCCTAATGGTCATCGGATTGCCAATAGCCTTCGCGCAGTGCCGGCCCCATCATTTCATTAAAATCTTGGCGTATAATTTTCATTTCTTCGGTTATAACTTCCAATTGCCCGGTTTTTCTTTCTAATTCGCTCTATAAACTCTCTAATATACTCTAATGCTTATCTAACTATTTTTTAATATCTATTCTACGTCTATCCCAAACATCTCGCACTGTAGTCCAATATGTATCAGGCATATATTTACATGTAAGCCATACAGAAGGCTTTAGTTCAGAAGTAACTTCACCAACGGTAACTTTATCTGGTAATTTTATAATACGTACTAAATCATTATATTCATCAAACTCTGGAACGCCACCGGTTATCAAAACGGCACTCTCTGATTCTTCTAACTCTTTCCCCTTTTTAGTATAATCAAGAACACCAAAATATATTCTTACAGTATTAGCCGCAATGCCATTAACGGGCATTTTAATATATTTACCATATTTTGGACTTTCTAATACCAATACAGATTTAGGGGCATTCTGTGGAATAGTAATTAATTCTTCTTGCCCAGGCAAGGCCTTAATATGGCTCTATGCTGTATTCCACTGTTCATTCGCGGCTTCAAGTCCCGCGGTTTCAACCGCGATTTTAGCTTCACAATCAGTAATACGGCTTTCTAAATTCATATATTCTGCATATAATTTTGAATATGCAATATTTTTCTCATGTAGCGCCTATTCATATTCTGCTATTGCCGCATACTATTCATCAGTAATAATATTAAATTTATGTAAATAATCAAAATTTAAAATATAATCTTCGCGACTTTTATTTGCTTCGACATCCTTAATACCTAATTCATTAGAACCGCCATATTCAGCATCAATTGGACGCACGAATAATTTAGTAACCAATTCTGTGCTGTCCATTTCACGCGTAATTTCAGAAGTATGATATGGATATGTTAAATCCATATGCCCTTTATCTTCTTCTATAAAATTATTATAATAGACAACTGTGCGTGAAATAATATGATAATTAGCGTCATAACCATATTCATATTTACAAAAAACACCGAATGCTTCGGCAATTTTCTGCGTAATATTATATATATTACTTTCTTTAATTTCAACGATGCGCAATTTTTCTTTTAGTGCTTCAACCGCGGCTGGAACCAACACGCCCGAGGAATCATCTATTTCCCAAGAAGAAACATATTCATCTTCATATACTTTTTCTGGATCACGAGTTTGGCCGCCTTCATATGAAGCCCAGTTCATTTCTACTTTATAATACCATTTGTTTGGTTTTATATCATTTTTATTCTCGGTATATGGTAATAAAAAGTCTGTTTTTTTATTCCAATAGTCTATTGTAGGTAATGGCTGTTCCTTAACCTAATCGCCTTCAAACCACTCATTATTGTCTATGTCATATTCATCCTATGAAAGTACTACCTTATAGCCAATTTTTCCCAATTCATGAAACGCAAGTCCTTCACACTCAACATCACAGAATAGCTAATCAGCTTCATGCCGTTCGGTTACTTTCGTAATTAAAAACTCAAAAACACGTTCATCTGTTAATGTTTTATTTAAAATAACCTTAATCTTCCGCATTCCAATCATTAAATTACCATTTAATGTATTATGCCACGCGGGATTTTCTTCACCAGGATGTAAATACATTGGGATAGAAAACTTAAAATTTTCCGTACCATCTATATCCAATACCATTTCCGGTTGTTGAATCTATCCTCTATTATCTCTCTCGGCCCACTTCAAGACAGTTATAAAACTGTCTTGAAGGGACCAAATAGAAACTTCATAACTACGGATAGCAACTTGTTCTTCATCTATTTTAATCGTTCTTTTGCTTACCATAGTATTCCTCCTTTTTACTCATTATAGATACATATTCTAGTATTTAATAAATACATTTTTTAAGCCGCCAGAAACATCGTGTCGCACAACATGTGAATTCAATCTTGTATTTTCCGAAACGTTGCTCCAAGCAACAATTTTCCCATCCCGCGGCTAATTCTAATCTTCTATAATCAAGTAATTGGACCGGATCATATCTCCAACATCTTCTTCATGTACAGTTAAAGAATCAGCTTTATAAGTAGCCCATCCTTCACTTGTAATTGTTTCTTGATTATCTGGTACACGATATTTAATTTCACCTATCGCGCGACCAGTTTTACTATTAATAATAAAGCGCGAAGGAAGTGCATTACCATTTTGATCTAATAAAAAGTATTTCATGCGATCTAATGCATACTAACGATTTCCACCTATTGTTGAAGTATCAAAGCTATCAATAACCTTATTTGCCCATGCGCGCGCAGCGGCGTGATTTACATTATTACGAATCTGTTTTCTTATATCTACCCACGCTGTTGTACTTGGAGCATCATGTAAAATTTTTATAACTTGATTATAACCAGTATATATGCTTGGAGTAGTAAACTAAAGCTCTTTCTTAGTTAAACTTTCAAACGTAATTGTATTATACGGCGTTCCTTCAGCATAACTGTTCTTTGGACTATTTATATAACCATTTTCATCAAATGTAGGAGTTAAAGTAAATTCAATTGTAGGATGAGATGGAGCATTACCAGCATAATAAAAATATTGGCTTTCATTTTCAGCAAAATTTTCTATGCCGGAACTTTCACTCATAACTGCACCAGACAGGCGCGCGCCATAAATCCATTTTTCTTCGCCGCCATCAAATTCTGTAATAGCTATACGAGAATTAGGTGGAATCAATGCGTCAATTGCTTCTTGTGTGCCACCCATACTTTCATAATCTAATTCATAATATGTTTCATTATTTTCGTCTGTAAGTTCTATATATTTTATATTTTCATCAATTTCTATATCAGCCGTCATCGCATCTTTACTTGTATCTGCATCAGCAAAAGTATTATCACCCAATAACATAGAAGCATCAATCATACTAGCGATAGGAATATTATCTTCCAAAGCAATTTTAATAGCATCTGGGTCATTAAAAATACTTACTTCTTTACCATTTGCGTCTGTCCAAACATCATGAAAAACGCCAGTATCTTTATTATAATAACCAAAAATATTAATTTTTGAATACCAATATGGCTCTTCCATTACAAATGTTAAAGTAATTTCACCTTTATATAATGTAGTGCTAGTTTTATATTCCTAATCGCCAATTTTTTTAGTAACTTTTTCTTCAAAAGGAAGTAAATGTAATTCTGGCGCCGCGCTAACGCGCGCTTCAATCGCGCGATTCGGATGCTCAGATAATATTAATTCACGAATTTTACCTGGTTGAAACCAATGTAAAAAATGATCTAACTCATTCTATGTAATCGCGTCAGTAGCTAAATCAAATGTCAGTTCATGATTAGTATAATGTGTGCCCCAATAAAAATGGCCATCTAGTACTTCGTATTCTGATGTTAAATCTTCAAAAGTAGAATAACCCGAACGTTCCATCCTATCGCCGCTAATAGTAGCAATTAAATTAAAATCTTCTATACTTTTTCCACCAAAAGTAAAGCTTATAAATGAACGCTCCATGAAGGGAAGGCGCGATGCCGCGCCTTCCCCCTTATGTGTTGCCATATATACTTGCGTATATTTTGTATCTGAATAATTGGGAACGTCTATAACGTTCCCATTTACATATCCATAATCTCTCATTCCTTTTACCTCCTTTGAGCACTACGAGTACCAGATTTACGAGCGATTGTAAGCATTTGCTCTAATGCTTGTTCACCGGCACGACGTGCATCGTAATCATTAGCTATTGTAGCATTCATGCTCACTTCGGCATGTTCAATAACAATACCACTGTTATTGTTTGTTGTAGAACTTGCCGCCGCGGCCGCGCTATGCTATAATGCTGAGACATCAGCTAATGCGTTATATAATAAGTTAGTTGTTTTTATATCTTCTTTCCAAGCTCTATAATCATCGGCATTTAAAATTCCTTCTGGATCTGTTGGAGTACCATGTAAAATTGCAGGTCCAGTCTAATTATTAATTCCTCCATTAGAATAATAACCAACTTCTATTTTTGGCTAAGACATTTGATGGTCATAAACTGGTGGTTTCTATGTTGAAGTTTCAGGCATAGAATATTGAGGTTCAGGACTTGCGCTATCTGTGCGTTTTAAATGGCAAACTGTACACTATCTAGTTAAATGTCTACTACTGGAATTTAAAACTGTCCAATTATGTGCTCCTTCGTTTGCTCTAGACCATTTACCATTGTGCCAATTACGCTTCCAGTGCTTTTCATTATCATAGTACCATTTATTTTCCAAGCCAGTCCTACCACTGCCAGAACCAGTACCAGTTGTTGTTGTAGTAGTTGTAGTTTCTGTTTTAGGCGGCTTAGTCGCATATTCAGTCGCGCTCTAATAAGCCTCCCAAGCAGTTTTTCCTGGATCATCAAAATTTCCACCAAATAAAGCTTCATATTTTGTTTTTGCAGTTTCTTCAATTTTATCCCAATTAGTATCTTTGCCATGAATTTCTTTCATAGCAGCCAAGAAAATGTCTAAATTCTAGTTAATCATGCCCAATGAAGCTTTTTGCATGTCAATATCATCACGGAATTCCGCCCATTGCTCGGCTTTGAAAAGAATCTCATTTGCTTTTTCTGAACTATTGAGCGGAGAATAGCTCCAAAAATCAGCCGTATTATCTTTTATGTACTGAGCAATTTCTGCTGGTGATTTTGTCATTATATCATAAACTTGACCCCAAAGCAATCCATGCGCTTTTTCATAATCTAGTTGCTCTTGTGCAAGTTCGATTTGTAAGTCCATTTTTTCAAGCTATAAATCGGATGCTTCTTTAACCGCATCAATCTGCTCTTGTTGCTTATCAAAGTACTAATCGCGTGCCTCTTGATCAACTTTCTCCTGTAATTGAGCAATCTATGAAGCAGACGCGCCAGAACGTTTTAGAATTGCAAGCTATCTACGATTACGCTCTAATTCCTAATCTTTCTGCGTATCTTCATACATTTGACGCTCTTTTTCAAGAGACTTATTTAAACCGTCAATAAAGTCCTCATTAGTCTTTTGAATAGCTTCCTTAGTGTCTTTCATCTCATCAATCTAACGTTGACGGGATTCTTCAATAGCCTTTAAGACTGATTCTTCAACTTCTTTTTGATTATCTTTCATAGCCTGTAGCTATTCATTCATAGCCTACATCTATTCAAGTACTTTTTGTTCTTGCTCATGTAGAGAATCAAATAATTCCTACATTTCTTCTTTTTCCGAATCCATACGCTCAGAGAAAGCTTTAACCATAGCGAGATAGTATTCATCATCGCTCTTATAGTCTTTTCTGATAATCTCTTTACCAGAACTATCATATTTCATGAACTAAGCAAATTGTGGGTTCTTAGCCAAAATCATTTCATACTGTTGTTTTGGAGATAATGTCTAATGACCATAATCATCAGCCTTAAACAAATCAGCTAACCATTGATATGCTCCTTCTTGGAAATGTAACTGACCGCTTTCATCAAATGTATATAAAGTACTTAATGGAGAATCCTTACTATTAAGCTATTCACGACGCTGTTCAAAATAATCTTTTTGAGACAAGTAAAGTGATTCACTGGTAATAGCAGATAGTCTCATATCTTCATATGATTGCTTCTAACTAGCATAATATGCTTTACCATTAGAAATCATATCAGATTGAATTTTATTACGAAGTTGTTCTTGATAAGTAATTTCTTTTTCAAGATCAGCAATCTTCTGCAACCAATTGTACCAACGTTCAACATCGCGGATAAAACCAGGGATTTGTTTATTTCCTCCGCCGCCTCCGCCGCCTTTACCGGCGAGGTCAGCAATACTTAAATCAGCTAATGCTTGCCATTGTGCACGAAGTTGTTTTAATGTAGAAAGTACAGAACTAGCAGATGCCATAGCGGGACCATGTACATTACCAGTTGCCATTGAAGTAGCATTACGTTCATTAGTTAATGGCGTGCCACGTCCGCTTGAACCATTAGATAATAAGCGTTTAGTCTGGATATGATTAAATACAATTGCATCTTTTGCTAAATCAACAAATTCTGCACCATTTTGTCCAGCAAGGAAATATTGACCATTAGAAACTACAAGTTCTGGGCCAAGTTCGCCCATTAATGTGCGAGTACCTGAAGCAAGGGCTACATTACCTTTGGCCTAGGGAGTAATGTTTTGAGTATTTCTAGCAGAATTATTAATAACACTAGTATAAGTAATAGTACCATTAATATTCTTAACTGATTCTAAGGAACTTAATACTTGGGCAAGATTTGCTTCTGGTGTCAATTCAATTGGAGTTTCACTTAAAGCTTTTATTTGCTCCTAAGCCTAATCTAAAGCATCAGAAAAAGAAAGATTAGTATTAAATATTTCATTATAACCCTAAGTAAATTTATTTTGCTAGTCTATATTATCATTAAACATTTTTTCTGGTTCCTAAAGATAAGAGCCCCAATTTTTAGAAAATTCAGCAAATTTTGTTCTTTTATCCGCAGACTATTGAAGCTATTCTATCAACTATGTTTCTGCCATTATAAATTGATTTTTGGCTTGGCTCTAAGCTATTATAGATTCAGTTAAACCATGATCTATTAAACTCGAATTTACTTGATCAAATCTTTTTTCTTTTGTAGTATTTGTAGTAGGCCCATGAGTTGTTGAAGTTATTTGAGCATTTGCTTCTCTTCGAGCTTCTCGCAAAGCTAAATCTTTTGCACTCTCTGCCTATGTTTGTAATTCAAGTAAATGTTTAGATAAAAAAGGATCACTATCCTTTACTTGTTCTGATTTTGTTGTTAGTGCTTCAGATAAACTTATTAAAGTTTGCAAACCGACTTCATTCATTGATTTTCCATTTAAAAATGTACTTACGAATTCTTTGCCAGCCGCTTCTGCTTTTTCTTCTTCATATCTGTTAAGAGCATCAAGAGTATTTTGATTTGTAATTAAATTAGTATTTTTTATTGCTTCTATTTGCTGATTTGTATTCATACCAAAAGCTGTTAAAATTTGCTCTATTTCGTCAACATTATCTTTACCATTAAGCTAATTTGCTACAGTTCCAATAATCATTGACTAAACAGCCGCGCCAAATGATGCAACAGCAGATTGGAAAGTAGCGGCTGCAGTGGACATCGTATTCGCGGATTGAGCATTTTTTTCTGTATCAGTTAATGGTTTATTTTTATTCTAATCTTCTTGGAATCCAGCGAACCATTCATCAGTAAATTGTTTTAAATACTGCCCATGAAGATATCTATATTCACCTTCATCAGATTTATTGGTCTAAGAGGCTAATGCAGCTTGACGAGCTTGCTCTTCTATTACACTATTATGGCCTAATTCTTGGGCCTTCTTATATGCATTAGATTCATGAATGCTGTCTAAAAAAGACTAATAATCTTCATCAGTATATCCATTAAAATTACCGCCAGCATCTGTACGTACTAAATCACGCTCTCTTTCGACTTTAGCAACAATCTATGCATATTCATTCATAATTTTATCTGTTGCAACCTAAGCAGAGTTATTTGCCGCAAGTTCAGCCGCATTTGTTTGTGCTAATATTACGCTCCTTTTATTAAAATCATATTTCTGTTCCTCTAAATTACCAATGCTTATGCCTTCTTTTTCAGCTTTTTCTTTTTTCTGCTACTATCCCATTTTTTTAGCAAAATCAAATAATGGAGTCCCCCAAAAACGAGTAGAAAAGCCTGGAATCGTTCGTAACATATCTTCTATATGTGTACCTTGAAAATAATTTACAAAGTCAACAAAATTATCAGCTGTCACGCCAAGCTAATCATAATAGCCTTGATGAGCACTTATTTCTGCTTCTATATCTTTTCTATAAATACCATAAGTTTTAGTTCTGTCATCATAAGTATATTTTAATCCCATGCCAATTGTTGGATCAAGACTTCGACTAGTATACCATTCCGTTGAATAGCCACCATTAAACGCTCCCGAAGCTCCTAATAATGGAAGAATATTATTACCATTTAACTATAAAGCCTCTATATCATTTCTCGTTAGAGTTCGTCCTGGGACTTTTGTGAGTGTTTCTATTGCCTATAAGCGCTATGTTTCTGTGGCACCTTCTGCGCGCATTCGCTCATCCATCTAAGCGAAAGTTTCATTATTCTATAATGCCAAAGCGACGGATTCTTTAACTTTTTTATCCAGCCCCTCAACAGAAATTATATCAACAATACCCTAAACATGAACATCTTCCAATTGACTTGTATCAGCTTCAGTTACCTAAACACCAGCAAACAACTATAAAGCTTCATCACTACTAAATAAGTCATCATCAAGTTCTACTCCTAATTCTAAAGATAATGCTTCTTTATTCTAAATAAATCCTTCTTTAGTAGTTATACCTTTTTCATTTAATAATTCACGAAGTTTTTTACGCTAATCTTCCGCTAATTGATATGTCCCTGTAATTTTTGGTACTACTTTGAATCCCATTATAATATCTAATTGTTCATCAGTATAATCATTTGGCGTTAATCCATTGGCAAATTTAGTATCTTTAAAAGTTTGTCGCACCCATGCTCTAAGTAATTCTATAGGAGTTTTGAAACTACCTTCAACACCATCCATAGAGAACGAACCATCTTCATTAGTATTAACATGTAATTTATATATTTGCCCATTGATGGTAATTTCGGTTTCACCATTAGCATCAATAGTTACGCCTTTAGATTCTTTTCCTTTATTAAAATCTTCAATTTCTTTTTTACTTTCTAATTTTACCATATGGGCAATAGCAGCATCTGCACTAGAAAATTTTTCACCATCATCTGTAACCCATTCTTTATCTTCGGTCTATACTAAAATATGACCATTTTTTATAACCATTTTACGGCCATCTTTTAATGTATATTCTATATCTTTTAAACCATTTTTATAAAGCTGCTATACTATTCCTATTAAATCAGAAGCATCAAAATCTTGGTCTAATGCGGTTTGATATAAGGCATTCCAAAGATTAGTATATTCTTCTGTTGCCATTTTAATACCTTTTGTGCCACTAGCAGCATCTTTAATAATTTCATAAAGACTATATTGACCAATCTTCAAAGCTTCAAACTCTTTTTTTAGTTCTTCACTTTTCTCAATATCTTCCAATAATTTGCTAGCAAAACTAGTCATTTTTTCGCTTAATTTATCTTCGCCCTCAACCTCAAAAATTTCACTGACATCTAAGGTATGATCTCCATTAGTGTCAACATCACTAATAGCTTCCATAGCAACAATTGCCTCAAGTAAACCAATTAAACCGTCAAGCATATCAACTTGAGATTGGGCCATAGCATGAATGCCATCTTCTACGCCCTCGGCCATTTGTTTAGAACTCATAGCTAGATTTAATCCAATATCGGCCAATCCTTTAAGGTTGATCTAAGCACCTTTACCACTGACTTCTTTTAAATTAGAAAAACCTTTTTCTACTAATTCAGCCGCGGTCATTGCACCTTCACCAATTTCAACGCCCATAAAACTCATGGTTTTACCAGACAATTTAGCAAGGTTTTCCATTTCGGTGGCAATATTATAAAAATCTTGTACGCCCATGTAGCCACTCTTAGCACTTGAAATCATGGTCTACATCATTTTTTCTGTTGCATCCCAATAATTTAATGGACCCTAAAATTTATCTGGTAATGCTTGATCCATAAATTTATATTTATTAGGATCATTCATCATTGCTTCATTAGCAATTTCTTTATACAATTCTAATTCTCGTTCTAGTTCCGCATTAACGCTTCCAGTCGCGGCTTTTTGTGCTGCTATTTGATTATTAATAGACGCAATTTTCGCCATAATGCCGTCCATTGTAGTAATCTAATCTCGTTTTATTATAGCATCCTTAAGACCAGAGAACAAGGAAGAAGTATCTATACCTTTAATTGATTTTAAAGTGTTATATAATTCTATCGCAGCGTCAATAGTTAATTTCATTCCATTGGCCGTTTCAACAAAGTCATCAGCGCCTAATTCAATATTAAAATTTTTAGCAAAATCAATTAATTGTTTCTAATCTCCACCTTTTAAACCGCCACTCAATGCTTTTGTAATAACATCAACATACTAACTAACAGCAGTCTATAATGCGTCTCCAAGGGCAACAACATCATTCTCTAAAATAGCTCCTTTTGCCTATGCCACTTGTGCAAGTCTAGTAGCCAAACCATAAATATTGGCTCCTTCCTAAATAGTTAATATACCATTATCTAGAACGCCACCATATTCCTAAAGTTCTGCTGTTAAGAAATTAGTTAAACCATCACCTAATAAATCAGTAATATCAGAAATATTAATCTAATCACCAATTTTAGCATCTTTTACAGCATTAATATTCTTTAAAACATCATCACGAGTTTGACTATTTAGCTAAATAATTGAATCACGATATTTACTTCTTGCTTCTTTATATGCTTCAGAATTAGTATCGGTATATCCCATTTTTTCAGCAAATTTATCAAAGTCTAAAATACGAACCTTTCCATTGCCAATATCTTCTAATATACCTTCACCTATAAACTAGTCTAGTAAGCCAACAGTTAATGTATAGCCAGCTTCTGTTGCCATATCACCAAACTCTTTATAAGTCATTCCCATAGCTTTATCAAAAGCATTAATAACAGAAGAATCTTTTTTAGCACGTTCTTCCCAAATAGATACTATTGTATTATTAGATTCCTCTGTTAATCCCTCTACGCCATTAGCAATTTGCTATTGAATACCATCAAGATAGGCCCATAACGCATTATCAAGATTATCTTTATTAATCTTAATTACTTGAGCCAAACCATCAACAGTTTCATTAACTTCTAAATAACCCGCGGCGACACCTAATGCCGCTGCTTCAGAACTAATTACATCTCCAACTTTACTATCAAGCGCAGATTTACCGTCTAATAATTTTTGAACTGGGGCCTATAATATTTTTTTAGCAATATCAGCAGTCAATTCTTGACCCGTCTATTCATATACTTTATAAGCAGCATTTAATCCCGCCTAACCACCTTGTAACATAGTTTCATAATTATATCTAAATAAACTAGCCTCTGACCAATTACCCGCGGCATATAACATTTCATAATAAGCTTGAGCGTTGGCATTCAATTGCGCCATATTACGTTTCTGGCTTGAAGCATCAATTGCTTTAAAATCAAATGCTTTAGAGAAATCTATAGATTTACCAAATTGATCAATCATACTCTATATTTGATCATCAATTAAATCACTATCCATTCCCGCTGCCTTTAATTGTTCGCGCGCTAATTGAATTTTAGCAAAAACACCTTCTTGAGATAATACAAATTGCTATAGCTATGAATTATAAGAAGCTAATTGCGAAATATCAAATGTTTGTCCAGTCCAATCCTAAATATCCTATACTAACTATTTTAACCCATTATAATCAAAAGAAGTAGTAAAAACATTACCACCTATACTAGAAATACCATTAAAAATATTGTCTAAATATGTATTTTTCCAAATTTCTAATAAACCATTTTCTTCATCACCAAATAACTAAGCCAATTGCAAAGCAGCTTTAGAAGATAGCCTATATTGCCCCGCTTCTTTTCTCAATATTTGGTCTTTAATCTACTATTCACTAAAATTAGTAATATTAGATAGATTTGTAATCATATCATCAGTAATATTACTACTATTAGTAATAAATGTCTTAATTACTTCGTTAGCACTATATTGTTTTAATTGACTATTTAATTGCTTTAAAGTAGCACTACTAATACCTAATTCCTTTTGATAAGTATTAATCCATTCAGTAAAAGCAATTACATCTAATTCAAAACTTTGAGTATCTTCATTAAACTTACTAAAAATTCCTTGTGAAGATGTACTAAAAATTCCACTAGAAATTGTAGTAGTTAATTCTTCAAGATCTTTACCTAATAATAATGCTAACTCACTCGCCGTCTAGTAAGATACCTAATTAACATTTCCAACAATACTGCTTAATACTTTAGAAATATTCTAATCAGCAATATTCTAATGAGCCTGAGCAAGATAATTAGATTTCTACTTAATTGTTAATGTTGTTTGTCTATTAATAAAGTCTTCAAATTGTGTTATATTATCTTTAGTTATATTAATTAAATATTCTCCAATGCCCTCTTGTATCCAAGTTGTACCCTCTTGAATTGCGGCATTAAAAATAGCTTCAGTTTGTGCATTTTTAGTAATTCTCTATGTTCCATTAGATATAGAATTTAATCCATTTTGAATAACAGAATCAACAGCCTCTCTATAATTTTGCATCTATAAACGTAAAACTTCTTGCGCAGCCGGAGAATTTAAATCGACACCATACTATGTAAATATATCTTGAATATTATATTTACCAGCATAACTGCCATCAGCATTTTTTGTAAAGAAAGTAGTTTCAACACTTTCAATCGTGGCACCCATAGCCTAAGCTAACTTTTTAATTAAATCAAATGATACAGAATCATAAGTTTTACCAATATCTAACCAAAGCTATTGTATGCTAGATTCGTTCGCCATACGTTCTGCTAAATATTTCTAATCAGCAGTTATTTTAGTATCAGCAGTAGCTAAAACAGCAGTAATTATTTCAGGAATATTCATTCCTTTAGTAATTGTTAAAATGCCATTTTTAATACTATAGCCTAACTCTTCATTACTTATCTCTAAATCGCCAACTAGATCATAAACATTAATCTAATCTCCAACTTTAGCATTTTGTAAATTTGAAATCGCGGTTTCAACTCTACTATTTGCTTCATTATTCCAAGAAATTAATGATGTAATATATTGACTATATGCTTTTTGATATTCTTCTGAAGTAGAATCAAAACCAAGTTTATCCATCAATCCCTTAAAATCAGAAATAACTAATTTATTTCCACCAACGGAAGTTAAATACTCAGCATATTCTCCAATAGTATTATCAGTAAGCTCAATGCCTAACTCAGTAAGCATAGTACCAAATTGCTCAAAAGTCATACCTGTTGCTGAACTTAAAGAACTAATAATTGTCTATTCTTTAGAACCATAACTGCCCCAAATCTTTAAAGCAATCTAATTTAACTATTCTGCGGTTGCTTCTCCACTTGCCTTTAAGGAAGAATATAAATTCTGATAAGCCTATGCTAAATTTTCATAAGCAACAGAAGTAACTTCATAAATGCCAGTATTACCAATTTCTGTAGCAGTTAATAATCCAGCTGTCTAACCTAATTCATAAGTAGTTTTATCTATTAATCCGCCTTTGGTTACTTTCTAAAGATTTTCCATAGCAGAAAATAAATTATTAACTTCTCCCTGATAAACCTTTTTAATTTCATCAGTAGATAACTCACGACCAAGACTCTCATATAAAGCTTGCATTAACTAAACCGCGGCAAGACCACCCTCTGCAAGCTAATCAAAATTAAATGACCCAATTAATGTCTCACCTAATTCTGCCGCGACTGTATTATATGTCTATAAATCACTTTGCGCCTTTTCAACCGCTTTCTATAATTCAATTGATCCAGGAGCCGCTGTAGCAATACTCATTAAATCAATATTATTGCCTATTTCATGTAACTAAATTCCGAATTGCTTCATTGCCAAATCAAAATTGACCAATGCTTCATCATATTCTTTAGTTCCAACAGCAATTTCACTTAAACCAAGTTTTAATGAACGAATACGAGTTACCACACCAGTGCTGGTATAAACATATTTATTTAATTCTTCATTGTATTCAAATAAATCATCAAATTCTAATGCTGAACCATCTGAACGGCTAAATCTTCTATTGACTTGTTTTAAAATAGTTCCCATTTTAGCGACGTCGGTAAAACCACCTGTTATTTCAGATGCTAAACCATTTACTTCAGTCACATAAGAATCAAATTTAGTCTTTAACTATTTAGCAATGGTTTCATCCATCTCAACCTAAAATGTTTCCATTAATCCTAATATAGTAGATGTATCTATTTCTCCATCCACTACGAACTGACTAATATCTTCTGCAGCGATTTTAGAATAATCATCAGCAATTTTATTCCATCCTTCAACAAATGTAGTAATTACTTCATTTGTTATAGAGCCATTACTAGATATAAAAGTACCAAATAGTTTTTCTGGAGTTAAATTACCAAATGCATCGTCAATCTATTTAAATACAGCACTAGCGGTATCAATACTAATAGAACCTTCATCTAATAACTATTCAGTAAAATGATATAAATCTTGAAGTGAAGTAGAATATTTCTAAGTTGCTCCATTAAATTTGACAGGTCCGTTTTCAGCATATAATTGCTCAACGCCTATACCCAACTAATCTGCAACTGAATTTAGTATATTAAATGGAATATCTTCATAATTAGAAGCCATTGTAGTAAGTAGATTATGTAATCCGGTCTATTTTAAACCATTTCTAACCTAAGTAACGGCTTCGCCTTTCTCATATGAAGTTAAATCAGGATCATTTAAAATAGATTCAATAAAACCACCAGCAGTTTCTTCTGTAACAGTAATTAAGTATTCACCAACACCTTCTTCCATATAACCGCCATATTTTTCAGCTAATTTAACAAGAAGTTCACGATTTTCATCTGTAATCGCAATTCTCTATGTACCTTTTGTAATGGATGTTATACTGGTAGAAACAAAATTACTTAATACGTTACGCTAAGATTCAGCATAAGCACGTAAAATTTCCTTTCCTGCGGTTGTATCTTTTAATCCCATTAATTCAACAAAATCTTCTAATGGAATTTCTCCACTATATGTGCCATTGCCATTATCCTTAAATATCGCCACTACACGCTCTAATCCAATACCAGTTGCACGCGCAAAATTTTTCAACATTTCCATAGAAGCTTTATTATAATTCTATGCTAATGTTGTTGCTGCCTAATCTTTAGTAATAGTTTTTGCAACCGCTTCCGCCGCGTCATCGGCACTAATTAAATCTTTATTTTGAGCATATTGTAATAATAGACTAATGATACTAGGTATATCTGCATTTTTTGCAAGAGTAATCATACCATTTTCAAATATAGCACCAAATTCATTTAACTATGCTTCTAATTCGTCAGTAATAGTTAAACGAGTAATACCGAAAGCATTAATCTAATCGCCACCAGAAGCAGACTATAAAGTAGTAATTACTTTTAATGCATCCTCTTTAGCTTTATTGCCCGCGGAAATTATAGAATCTAACCAAGCGCTATAATATTGTCTACCTAATTCAGAACTATCTGGGCTTAAACCATACTTACTTAACAAACCAACCATATCATAGATTCTAATGTTAGATCCACCAATACGTTCAATATAATCATTAGCAGTGCTTATAAAATTATCAAGATCACCAATTTGTAATCCTAATTTTTCCATAAAACCGGCAAACTATTCAATACTCATGCTCGCGCCATTCTATAATAAGCTTAAACCAGTATCTTCAGATTGATAACGAGCTTGTAGTACTCTTAATGCCGCTTCATTTAATTCTTGTGCAGTTGCTTGATTTGTTTCTTTTAAAGCATTATATAAATTATATTGTGCTTGTTCAAGGTCCTTAATATAAGTAATAACACTCATTCCTGCACCGATAGACTAAAAATTAGCAGCACTTCCAATTAATTCTCTTGTTGTCTAATCAATTACAGTTCCAACGCCAGCATTAAGCGCTTCAGCAGCTGTCTTTATCTTAGATGATTTAGCAGCACGAACTGTCTTCACGTTCTCAGCCGTTAATGTTTGACCCAATGTTGTATATATAGTATCTAAAGCAAAAATACTACCATCAAGAGCTAAATTTAATAAGTCTTGTGAAATAACTTTCGCACCTTCAATCTAAGAAGCCGCGGCATTATATTTATCAACTTCATTAGCAATATCCTATCTAGCTTTTGCTTGCTCCTAGGTTGTACCAGAAATAGAAAACGCCTTCATTAAATCAACCGATTGCCCAATTTCTTTTAATGAAGCGGTTATTTCTTTATTAATGCGGTCAATCTCACTAACATCTTGTTCAGCAGTTGCCTAATCAAGCTAAATCTTTAAATAAGAAAATCTAGTAGCAATTCCATCTAAGCTATATACATATTTATTTAACTATGCATTCCATTCAAATAAATCACTAAATTCTAAATCTACCTATTTTCCATCGGCAGTCTTTTGTACATTTTGATTCATAGTTTTTAATACTGCCGCGGCATCCGCATAAGTACTAAAACCATCTTTAATGCCACTTGTTGTGGACTTAATTTCAGTAGACAAAGTATCTAACTATGTTTCTTTAATTTGTTTACGTAATTCTTCTATATTATTTTTCTACTATGTATCACCAAGATTCTTTTCCATTTCACCAAGAACCTTGTACAATTCACTTAAATTGGCAACATAAGTTTGAGTTTTATCATCCCAATGAATTACTCCCAATGCCTTTAAATCAGCAATATCGCCGACCTATAAAATCTTAGCCAACTACTCAGCCGTACTAGCAGAAACAGATTGAGCATTTTTAACTACTGAATTTACAACAGAGACTAGACTTCCTTTAGTAACCGATTCAATTAATGACGCACGTTTACTAGCGTCCATATCCGGGAAGTTCTTATCTTCACTTAAATATTCTATAATCTATTCAGTATTTCCTGCAAAGCCATCAATAACCCAATAACCAAATTCTTCAGAAACTTTAATACCAAAAGCTTCTAGCTATGGTTTATTTTTTTCAAAGAAATCGTCAGTATTAATATTCTTTTCAATACGCTATATACCGCCGTCAAGACTCTTAATAACAGATTCCCAAGTGCTGTTAATTGCATTACGCTAAGTTTCTAAATACTTACCATAAGTTTTCTCCGCATCTGGATTATACTACTATCCATTAGATTCAATCCAAGCCTTTAAATCTCCATCACCGGCCCACTTACCAACGCCAACTTGTATAAACTAATTCTATACATCTTTTAACTCTTGTCCAGTAGCATTTGCCCAAGCAAGTAACATATCATCAGTAATAGTGCCACTCCAGTTAGACATAATATTGGTCGCGGCAGTAAAACCACGTTCAGATTTAAATTGAGCATCAATCATTGCCTATAAGTTATTTCTACTTTCAACTGATAATTGTTTGCCATGTTCATCTAATGCTTGCTTCATCTAATAAGCAGACATAGAAATAATACCATTTGTAATTGTAAATAAACCACTTGTTATTATTTCTGAATATGATTTACCTAAATCAAATTTTTTACCAAATTCTACTACATTCGCAACTGATATATCTTTTGGATTACTAAATAAATTTTTAAATGCGGTATCCTAACGCTGGAAACTTAATTGTATTTGTGCATTATAATCATCAAGATATGCTAAACGATTTTCATAAGATTGCCACTATTCATCTAATGTCGCACCAGCTTTTGTTAATTTAGTAGCTAATTCAGTAGCAGTTTCTATTTTAATTTTACCATCGTCACCAAAATATCCTGCCGCCACATCTTTTCCTAATAAATTCTCAGCGAGAGTACGGAATTGTTTTAAATCTTCTGCCTAATTGTCACTATTAAGCCAATCAAGGTCCTTTCCTGCTATCTTATCTGCAAATATTGAATATTGTTGAATATCATCTGTAATCTTTTGTTTTTGTTCAGTTAAATTGGTCTAAATCGCAGTATAAGCTCTGTTCCAAGCGTCCGCAGTAATACTGAATTTTTTACCATCAAAAGTAAAATCTGTATCTAAATTAAATTTTTTTTCACCTTCTTTAAGGTATCCATTTAATTTAGTAATCATTTTTGCTGCGTCTTCAAATCCCATGCCAGATTGAAGCTTATCCATATCAGAGATTGCAGTATCTAAAGATTTATCTAATCCACTAATCGTTGATTGAATTGTTAAAGAGAGATTATTTACTAAATTTTCTCTAAAGTCTATTAAAGCTTGACTTAATGCAGTATAGGTCTAATCTGTAATTTGATCATTATCACGTAATGTTTTTAGCTATGTAAGATAACTATCAATTTGTTCCACAGATGAAAAGCCCATCGTCTTCATTGAATCTGCTAAAGCAATTGGTACCTAATCAGCGTATTGAATTATTGTCGCGCCAAGATTACCCATCTCTTCTAAATCAGCATCAGTATGAAAAACTTTTATTGCTTTTGTTAACTAATTAGCAATTCCTAATTCTAAAGAAGAATTAAATTCAGTAGAAATTTGATCTCCTGCTTCTCCAAACAATGTCTAATAATATTGAGCATTTTTAGAATCACTTGTTTTTAATGATTTTAATTGTGCAGTTGCTGTTTTTTGTACTTCTTGAGCTGTTTCGGTATAATAATCATTTAATTGATTTTCTAATTGCTCTGGTAAGATAAAATCTTCTCCTAATATAGATCGTAATTCTGATACACTACCATAATGAGTAGTATCTTTTAACGCAGTATTTAATGTAGAAAATTGAGTTTCACTCCAACCAGACATATCGTCAATAATACTATTTAAAATAGTTATTGGGCTTTCCGCTGGACTTAATGATTCAATATATTCCTATGGAGTTTTATATTTATTCTAATTATGAAATGATCTATTCGCATTAGCAGTTACTAAATTAATTAAATTATTATATTTAGAATCTGTTGCCTTTAGGCCCATTTTCTAATCAATTTGTGCCCTCATTACGGAATTTTCCGCTGATGCGAAAGCATATTCGGTCTGTAAAAGATCCTAATATTCCGTAACAAAATCAGTAATATTCGTATTAACTAATTCCCATAATTCTTGCTATGATTCACTTGCTTTAGAATAAGCACTAATAAAACTTTCACCATATTGCGCGGCGGTGGCATAGTCTTTCTATTCTATAGCATCTTTATACTAATTATAAATGGTATCTAATCCCTAAGTATTAAATTTAAAGTAAGAATCTAATATGATACGTAACGGATCTTCTTCATTTAATGTCTTATAGAATTCTTGAACTGCTTGATAACTAGAAAAGTTTTCACCAGCCGCTAACGATAAATTAGCCCCAGAGGCGCCATCAGCTATTACTTGTTTAACAATATGACTAATCATAGATAAGTCATCTTGTTCTTTGGCTGCTATAGATAAAACATCCGCTCCCACTTTATCCATTACAACTTCATTATCTAAAAGTTCATACCAGCCTAAATTTCTCCATCCGCTCATTCCAGCTTTGGCTGTAGCTCCATTACTTGCGATTGATATCCTAGCTTTTTCTTCTACATCTTTCTAAGTCTATTCTACTTTTTCTTTCTATTTTTTACGTTCGGCTTCAGCCGCTTCTAATGTAGCTTCCGCAGTTTTACGTCTAGCGGCTGCGAGAACACCCTCTAAATTGCTGCTATCAATAATAGCATTACCAGCTTCGTCAAATCCAGATATTAATTGCGGGAAAGCTTCAGCTAATTTATTAGAAGCCTCCTAAAATTCTTTCGCGGCTTCTTCACTGTCATACTAAGTCTATTCTAATTGTTGCCATTTTTTAATTAAATTATCAGCATTTTTTTCTTCTGTTTTTAATTGCTTTGCTGTATTATTTAATTCTTCGGCCTCTTTTGTTAAACGTTCTAAACGTTCGGCAGGAGTCTCTATGGCGGTTGTTATACCACCTATGAATGTCATAATTCCAGAAAAAATATTTAATATACCGCGAGGATCTTTTAATGCAAAAAACTAAAATATTCCAGTGCCAGCCTATACGGCTCCACTTAAAGCACTAACAGTACCAGATAGTGCTTTCGCAGATTCAGTACCATTGTTTAATGAAAGAGCAAACAAAGAAGCAAAAGACGCTGCGCTTCCAATAGCTGTGGCAACTTTACTGGCACTATTTTCAACCCCTTCCCAAGATTCTGGATTAAGCTAAGACCATCTAAGCTGTTTATTTAATTTAAAATTAGTAAATACATCAGAAAAAGCTTTTGTTATTTTTACTTGTCCTGTCCGTATTCCCTGCTCCATAGCAGTAGATGCTTCTGTTCCAGTTGAACGGGCAGCGTTTACTACAGTTCGTGAAATATCTGTAATAGCTATATTTATAAGAGAACGAATTGTAGTAATAGCATTTGTTACCACTCCAATTGCAGCAATTGGTAATTTTCCGAATACTTTCGGCATTTCATTTAATGTATTTAAAATATTGGTAATACCAGTTAATGCGCCTTTCCATAAATCTTCTAATCCAACATTCAAATAAAATTGTTGCCAAGCATTAGTTACCTACGTAATTTTAGTTTCAATACTATCAAGCGCCTTTAATGTCTATGTAGTACCAACATCTTCACTATTATTCGCTACAGCCAAATTTTCACGTAATAACTATCCATTAGAAACTAATGCTAAGAAACGAGATTGCTATCTATTACCAGCAAATTGTGTGGCAACATAACGCTGTTGCGTAGAACTTAAAGTGTTCCAAGCATCAGATAATTCAAGGATAACGTCAGTGAAATCTCTAAATTGATGATCTGAAGTTTGCATAGAAATACCAATAGATTTCAATGCAGCATCAACCTTGTTAAAACTCATTTCTTCCCCTTCAGAATCAATTAATTTAGAAGGATCTTTAGTCAATTCACCATAACGAGAAGCAATAGATTTCATAGCGCTACCAATATTGCTTGCACTTTCACGAGTAACCGCGACCATTGTAGCAATCATGGCAGAAGTCTCTTCAAATGTCGCACCAACAGATTCCATAGAAGAAGCTGTACGTGTCATAGCTTGTGCAAGTTCTTGCTATGATACAGCTGTATTGGCAGCCAAATTACTATAAACGTCTACAACCGTAGCCGCGTCTTGCATTTCCATCTTAAAGCCACGTAATGCAGTTGTCATGTAGTCAGTTGTTGTCGCATAATCAAGTCCAGAAATTTTAGATAATTTTAATGTTTCTTCTGTTAAGGTCATTACATCTTTGGTTTCCAAACCTTGCTGATAATAAATACGAGAAACTTCATAAGCGCCCTTAATAGAAGTTCCATATTTTTGCGCCATTGCGCTATATACATCCACCTAATCCCATAAATCAGAAGTAGACATTTTAGTTACGATAGAAATACCATTCATAACTGTATCTAATTCTTTTATGGTGGTTGTCATTTCATGCCAACCTTTTTTAATATATCCAATAATCTAATATAATCCTAAGAACCTGTCGGCCATGCTCTTGATACTACTAATCATTTGCTGCTATTTACTAAAACGCTCTAAGCTTTGACCAGCACCATCTAGATTAGTTTTTAAATTAGGTAAAACACCCATTAATGAAGCAAAAGCTGCGGTTAGCTATGGAGAAGCTTCACTGGTTTTTAACATATTCTCCTAAAATTTCTCCATATCTTCCCCAGCGGTTCCCATTTCAGCTTTTACTTGCTATAACTGCTCTCCTAAAGAAGAATAAGTATTAGTATAATTTTGTGTATTCTGTTTACCAGCTTTAAAAAGACCCTTTACAGTATCTTGGTTAGAAAAAATCTTTTCAATATCTGCCGCATTACTACTATCACGAATCTTCTTTATATCTTCTTCTGTTAAGGTAAAAGCATCTTTTAAATAATTAATAAATGCGTCTTTAGCAATTGTTCCTGCACCCTAAGACTTAAAACTAAAAATATTATTTTTTCCCTTAGTCTAAAAGAATTTATTAAAAATATCATCGCCTAAAATATTTTTTAAAGCATCTCCAGTTTTATAAGTACCGTTCTTTTTAGACTCATTTAAATCTTTAAACTTATCTCCAATACCCTATGTCGCGGTTTGTAATGCTGCAAGCTAAGCCTTCATTCGATTTACAGCCGCGGTAAGTGTACTCTCAATTTCTTCAATACTCTTTTTTGATAAATCTTTATCAATTAATTGAATAGCCTGCGCATTATCCTTAGAATCAAAAGATTTTACCAAATCACTATAATGTGATTGAGCTATTTTTAATTTTCTTTCTAATTCATCAAAAGTTTTTTGCTAATTAGCATCTAGTTTTAAATCTTTAAAACTAATACTTTTACTCAGCTATTCAAGACTTCTCATCGCGCCTTCCATAGTACGAATCTCTTTTTCAGCCGCCTTCAATTCTGCATTAGAACTAAAGCCGCGATCAAAAGCTGTCTGAACCTTTCCAGAAGACTTAACTAATTCATCTAAGATTTTAGATAATTGTCTAAAGCCTGCTGTATCTGGCTTCATTTTAGATAAAATATCCTAAATGTTTTTTATAGACGAATCAACGACTTCCAAATTTATTGGAATGCGTACAGTCTGTTCATTAGCCATTTATTTTCACACTCCTTTTTCTCAAATAAAAAAAGAGCCACCCTTTAATTACGCATTAAAGGATGGCTCAAATTAATTCATCATCATCTATGTCCTCGTCTAAACGAGTGATTTCTAGAATCATGTTCTTTTTATCGGTAGTCGTTTCCGGTAAACCGATAATATTGAATACCGATACTGTTGGATCAGCCCTTTCTCCCAAGCGTAAATTAATATCGCTCACAATTCTCACCTTAGGCATGTACAAGATATTTGTACGATTAATGCCCTCGTTTTCATCCTTGGAGTAAAACTTACCCTCAAGAGTGAATAATCCATTAAAGCGTTCTTTCTATATAGCATAGATTAACGCTTTCTTTCCATATTCATAGTAGTAATCCACTAGGTATTCTTTATTAATATCCGCGTTTATATTTAATTCTTTATCTTCACAAACTGCCATATAAACGTTTCCTAATTCATCTTTACCCAACTCTTTTCCATAAACTTTTTTCTACGCAACATCACGATCGTATTCAAAAATAAACATTTTTTTAGTTGGATAATATATTGGCTAATGAGAAAGTTTAAGAATATGACGTTCTTTTTCTACTTCCTCTCCATTTTCATCTAACTCAACAAAAGCTTTTTCTGTTAATGTAAATGGCCCTTCTCGCTTATTTACATAAAGCGGTTCATCTTCTCGCTATGTCGTCACATTCGCGCTTAATAATATGCTCATACTAATCGCGGACATAACACCTTCTGACATAGTAAAACTAACTTCTGATCTATCTTCCCATATAACTCGTGGCATATTAGCCCAGCCACCACGCGCCATAATAGTATTATTTTTTTCAGAAATAAGGGCCATACTAATATTCTCAAAATATAAAACTGGTTCTTCGGCTTCTATATATCTAGAACCAAATTGCATTGGCGTTTTCGCGCGCAATACAACTTCATATAATTCTTTTACACCAGAATACTAATCAATCATATGGCTCACCGCCTATAAAAAAATAACTAGGGACAGCTTTACTGTCCCTAGTTAATTATATCATAAATTATTAGTTGCCTCCGCCAGAACCACTCTCAGGAGCAGTGGCAGAACCAATGTCATTACCAGCATCAGCAGATTCTGCACCAGTAACATTGTAACGAACTAGCTTCATCATTTCATTCTCGCCGCGCTCGTTAGTAGAACGTAAAACGTTTAGAGTCATTTCAAAGGTAGAAGGATCGCCTTCAGCCTGTAGAGTAATAGTAACATTGCTCTGAACCTTGGCCTTATTAATAATGAACTGGAATGGCTCGTCCTTACCGGTCTTTTCAGAACGCATGAAGGTGTCGCCAACAACCTTATAAGTGCCAGGGAAAGTATCAGGAGAAATGGTTACTTCAACCGCGGTCTCAGAATCATTCTCACCATCGAGAATCTCTTCCCAGAAAATACGAACGTGATCGCCAGCAACACCAGCTTTGGAGTTGCCCACGCCATCAATCATCTTAGGATTCTTGAAAGTAATAACAGAGTCCTTGCCAATTTCAATTGCAGCAGCTTCAGCAGAAGCGGGCTCTAGCTGAGTACGAGTGCCTTCAGTTAGATTAATTAGACGAATTGGATGACCATAGGTAGCCTTTGGATGCATTTCAATACCGGTTAAGTGGTCGGTTACCTTTGGCATTTTGCCACCAGTACCAAGTACAACTTCCTCAGTATGACGAACAATAATTGGTTCGGTCTCGCTAATGGTTCTCTTAATAGCACCACCTAGCATGAAGCGTAGGGACTCAAGAGACATTAGAGCATCTTCTAGAGTAATGTTGATTTCCTTACCATAGTCCCACTGAACTAGCTTAGGATTGCCCCAGCCGCCCTGCGCAGCAGTATTCTCAGCAGTTGTCTCAATGGTAGAAACCTTTAGAGTATCAAGGAATAGAACGATGTCGCCCTTGTAAACGCCAGCTTTCTCATCTGTTTCTAGAGCTTCAAAATAAACATTCGCAACTTCCTTAATGCCATATTTATCAAAAATATTTACAGCCATAGTAGTTACCTCCTGTAATTAAATCATGATTTTTCAATATCTGCAATAGAACGCATCCAGTGCTTCAATTGCGATTTTTGTAATTTTGCGCCAGCTAAAGCCGCGCGATTGTTTATATTAAACTAATCACGCCATCCCATTCTCTTCAGCTGGTCGTGAAAAGCATAATAAGTAATACGCCAAACATTTTCCATGTTTAGCCCGCAATTATTGATAGTTACACTACCGATTAAGTCAGAAAATTTTAAATCACTCTTTTCCTACGCGGCCTTTTTTGCTTTCGCGCGACGAACTTTTTCACGATTTTCACGCATTTGCATCTTTAATTTCTTAGTCGCGGGTGGGTCATCATCATAGATAATAATCTCTTCGCCCTCTTGTTCCAAGAAATACATTCGTTTTAAAATTCGCTAGAGTTCATAAAATTTCTCTTCAGTAAGAATGTGTTTTTCTTCCACCGGGCCTATTACAATTTGCGCAGTATCTAAAAGAATTACTATATCTTCATGGGTAAAAAATTTGAAAGCCGCCTTTAATAAAGAATGCATTTCTTTATCTAAAGAAGCAATCATAAGAAGATACTAGAAATCAGTGAGCTATTCTAATAGTTGTCTAAATTCTGAATCTTTAGACGAACTAATTGGGGGTTTAGTCATAGTCAGTACACTTAGATACTGTTGAAAAGTGTTATAACCCAAGTCAACAATTTCTCCTATAGTAACTGAATAAATAGCACATATATCATCTAATAAGATTGGGGTTCCGCGTTGGAACTTCAAAATCTCGTCATCAGTTAAATTCATTGATTTTATAATACATTGAATAGCCGCCAATCCATGGGGTTAATACTAGCGGGTCCGCGCGAAAGAATTGCAACGTCCCTATACCCGCCATTTTCTTCTCATTAAAATCGTTATCAATTTCTTGCATGATTAAATATGGGCGTAATGATTGATTATTAAGCACCCATTCATCGTAAGGGCAAGCAATATCAAAACGAATTGTTGAGACTTTAAATTCTGTGTTTAACTAATTAACTACAAAGCTATGGAATACGGCTATAACATATGACATTTTTTCTGTGCTATCATCAAATACTTTAGGAACTATTAAAACTTGTTTATGTAATAAATCAATACCATCTACATCTGGCTAATCTTTACCAGTAATCGGGTCCTTCTTTTCAAGTGGGTCCCTAGTCTAATATTTTAATAATCGACATATAGTCTTATTATTAATCAATTTATTTGCGATTCTAAAAGTATTTTCTCCCATTACAGAGAAGCGCCGCTATGTCTGTTTTTCTTCATCCATCTCTACTCACCTCACCATAATGGAACTACTTTGATATTCTTTGTATAGATAACGTTTTTATATTTTGCACTCAATACAAATTCATTTAATTTATTTCTAGTATTCGCTTCAATTGTACACACATTCTTACTTATATCAACTACTTTAGCAAGAGTTGTATCGTCTATACTAAACGATACATCCATTGTTTCTTCTTCTTTATCTTCTTGCTTAGTAATAGTTTTTAAAATATAAATTTGCTTCTGGCCAAGTCGAATTGTATCCTTACCTTCAATATAGCAAGAAAATTCAGCTTCGGCCGCGGCATCAACCTAAATGTGGATAAACAAATCATCTGGTTCAATATCAGTACAATCTTTTAGTTTTACCTAAATATCTGTTTCTCCCGCGCCAATTGCTTTTAGCTAATCATCTTCCATACGAGCAACTTTCTTATTAAGACTAATTAAGTCATAATCCATTTGCACAGGTACTCCATTTTTCATAATAGTAAAAACTGGATTAATAAAGCTATCAATTTTAAATACCTATGTTGTAGGCGGTAGAACCAGAGTATATTTCGCGCGTTTATCCAAATCAGCTATATTATTTTCAACATCATCATAGATGGTGTTAATCTTATTTTCAGTTAGAGATAAATATATTGTTCCCGGCACACTAGTGTGATCATATTCAATCAATTGCCAAGACTCTTCTTCAACAATGAAATTAGTCGCGCGACTAATAGCCCGTCTCGGCATTAAAATTTCCGCGTATTTATTTGGCTGCGGAGTAATTAAGTGGTTCCAGGTTCTATAATTTCCCTTAATTTTAGAATCTAAAGAGCTTACAAAATAACTCCAAGAAGATTGTAGGTGTCCATCATCATCTATCCATTTAATTAAATAATTACAACGAACAATCCAGAAAGTACGATAGGTGCCATTAACTTTCTTTTCTTCTGAAATTAGCAGCCATTTTTCAATAGAGCCATCATCTATTTGCCAATTCATTATATCTCCAACTTCAAGAGGAATATTATTTGCTACATTTAAAAACATTATTTTCTAATATTCTTTATCCTTACTAGTTAGAATAATTGCATCAAAATACAATCCTCTTTCGACAGATAACTGTCTAACTGTATGTGGCGATTCCGCCATCCATTTATAGAATGAACGAATTCCACCGTTTCTAATTCTTTCCGCAGTTGTTTCACCCAAATGATTTATACGAGAATAATAAACATCAAGGTAACTCATCTGGCGCCTCAAGGCCGCCAACTAAATTCATACATTCAAATACGGTTTTTCTAAAATAGTCATAAGATAAATACCGTAAAGATGATAATTTACCAATTAGCGGCCACCAGTTAATCGAATTGGAACCTAATCCTTTTAATTCAATTAAAATTGAGTCTAAGAATTTTTCCCATTCGCCATTTTTTTCTTTTTCACAAAGCAACCCATATAAACGGCCCTTTAATTTATTTCTATAGCCGTCAAAAGTTAAATCAGTTGACATTCTTTTTACCTGCCAATTTCTTAAATAAATTCGCGGGACGTTTTTCGCGCGAACGATCATAAATCCCTTCTGCTTTATGAACTTCAAGCGCGATTGCCGCCTCTAACTTATTTAATTTATCTAAATGATTTGCTTGTGAAAAATCTTTATCGGCATACAACTGTCGGATATTCTCCCAACTTGCTACACATCTTTTAACCCATTCATGCTTCATATAAAGAGCAAGTAATTGAATTTCATCATTTGTTAAATCATTAACAAATTGGTATCTATGAAGCTAAGAATTGTCATCGCCCTCTTCGCTATCTAATTCTTCTACTGTTAATTCTACTCTTGGATATTTAAATCTAAAAATAGCCATACGGAGAAGTTCTTGCCAATCCCGCTCAACAATGGCTAACTCCTCTTCTAATGTCCACTCGTCCGCGGTAATACGCCCTAAAAAAGCGTCATATACACGTAAAAATGGAGTCGCCATTTTTATTCTTCTTCCTGATGTTTAGTATGAATAAGATCAATTACGTCTCTGCCGCAATATTTCTTAATCAAACTAACAAACCCAGAATGGGTAATCTTTTTTTCTACAGCAAGGTCAACAACTGTTTCCTTTTCTGCAGGAGCGGCATTAGGAATAAATTTTGCGAATGCAGTAATATCTAGCGCATCTAGCATCTTCGCGATTTCATCTTTAGTAGTAACTACTTCATCTGGTGGAAGAATTGCTTCATCCTCTGGAACACCATTAATTTTAATATAATGCATATTCACGAGATTCATAAAACCCTGATCAAAAGTTAGTGCTTCATAAGTATCGTGTGGAATCGGAATCTCGCGACCAGATGGAATTTCGCGGCTAAATTGCGCTTCTGGTACACTGATAGATACCATTGCATTGCAAATGTTTTTAATTGTAATTCTGTCCATAAAATAATATCCTCCTTTTATCTCCGAAAAGCGGGGCGAGGTTATCCTCGCCCCATATATATTAATCCTTAGTGAGTTAGATTATAATTATAAGTGGCCCAGTTGGTGTTTGTATCTAAAGCGCTGTTGTAATAAATACCCCAGAAGTTTAGAGGAGAAACTAGAGCTAGACCAACCTTGGTATAAGCCTGTAGAGTGATAGAATTATCGCCCTCATGGTCATTCCACTCACGGAAATAAGAATTGCCTTCAAAGATTAGTTTAATCATCTTTTCCTTGCCAGTAGGAATAACATAAGCAAAGGAAGGATTCATAACTAGATTCTCATTGGTCTCATCAGTGAAGGACTGTGGCATAATTACAACAGGAACGCCCTGGAACTTGCCAACATAGCCACGCTCACGAATGTCAATAACATCCTGGTCAGAAATCTTTGTGGTGTTGTTATAGGTAATAGCATTTACCATGTCCGCCGCGAAAGCAGCAGAGCAGTAAATAACTGGAGAACCATAAGCAGAAACAGTGTTGCAAAGTTTCTTCATCGCGGCAGGATTGAAGTTGTTGCCAAGAACCTTATTAGCAGGTAGCATCTTCTTCCAAGTGGAGAGTAGCATTTCCTGAATTAGTTCAAAAATGCGGTCAACCATGCCCTCATTAATTACGTCATAAACGTCACGAATGGACTCAACGCCATCTAGATAGCGCTCGAAATCGACCTGACCAGCTCCGCCTAGTGCGAAGATGTAGATGTCGAAACGATCCCTATCAAGACGGAAGGTTTCATAGTTACCAGATTCGGTAGCACGGGTAACAAACTGCTTGCCGCGTTGCTTGCCGCGAGTTACACGGAACTCTGGACGGCTGCCCTGTGGAACACGAACAACTTCAGTGAACATATCTAGAGCAGCAGTTAGGCTCTGTGGAAGAACCTCGTCTAGATTCTGAGAAAGTAGTTCAAATAGGTCAATCTTATTGCGCTCAAACTTATAGCGATTTAGACGACCATTTTCATCGCATAATAGCTTAGCTAGCTCATCATGTAGAGCAGCTTCATAGTCATAATCGGCGGCCGCGAACTCGGCAGGTACTTTACGACCAAATACGCCGTTCATTAAAACTTTTAGATCATTACTCATAAGTCCGCACCTCCTTTATTATAGACTAATAATCTGATACTTAACGCCTTTTTCGCCGTTAGGTACAGTGTAATATTTTACGACCTTGCCAACAGGACCACTGGCAGGTTTCTTGGCCTTTGGGAAGAGCTGTGGAACAGCACTACCAGCACAAATGCCAACATACATTTCAGCAGTATCAATTGCCTTTAGAGCAGTATCTAGAGCAGCATCATTCGCATAGTCAGTAGTATCATACTGTAAGCAATTTGTGGTAACAGTGTCACCAATGCCAAGGATACCAACACGAGGATAATCGCCAGCAACTTTGCGGCCAAAGGTCTTTAGACCATAGTGCATAATATCATATTCTTTTTCTGTGGTATATACAATACCGATGGGCTTATCAGTAGCAGCAGCAGGAGCATTAATTTTGCCAACAGCCTTGTCAGCTACAACCCACATACCGTTTTCGCAAGGAGCGTCCGCGGTAAAAGCATCTCCGAGAGGAGTTTGAGAAACAACCATACCAGTCTTAGGGAAAGCTACTTGATTTAGCTCTAAGGTGGCATATTGTTCACATGGAAATCTTTTCATATCACCCATAACTTATTCCCTCCTAAAATAATTTATTTTTTACGATACTTTTCAATAAGTAAAGCGAAAGAAGATTTTTCAGGTTCTGGTAGTGGCACTTTCTTAGTGGACTCCTCACTGCCAGTCATTTGCTTATTAGCAAATATAATTGCTAATTTACCTTCTAATTCGTCGTAAGAGAAGTCATTAATCTTGTTCTTAATTTCATTAATTTCTTCTTCTTCTAAAACTTTTTCATATTTTTCAATTAAAGTATTTTTCTTATCTACTTCAATTTGTGCTTCAACCGCTTGATAGTTCGCAACCGCGGTTTTTAGCTTCTCATTTTCTGTCTTTAATTCTTCAATAGTAGCATTAAATTCAGAAATGTTATTTGTTGCTTCATCAAATTTAGTTTGTAATTCATTGAAAGAAGCTTGTAGAGTGTCATATGCCTGTTGAAGTTTTTCAAATTCTGTTGGTTCAGCGGGTTCCTCCTCCGCAGCCACAGGTTCTTCTACAACTGGTTCTTCCGCCGCGGGAGCTTCGTCCGGCTCGGCGTTTTCAAATTCAGTTGGCTCTTCGGCAGGATTTACAACTGGCTCTTCAACTTCTTTATTCATATTCTCATCCATTGGTTGTTCTCCTCCCTTTGTAGTATTTTGAGTCTCTTCAAACTTTTCTTTTAACCCCAACAAAAGTGAAGAGAACTTCTCATATTGTGATTTATATGTATCATCATTTTTAGAAAAGAAAGATGATACTGAAAAGCAAGGTTCATGTGCCCCAATTACACAAAAACCAAGCATATTCCCTTTTGTGTAAACAAAGTATGGTTCTCCATCAAATTCGGTCCAAGCGCCATCTATTGTTTCAGGATCTAATTCCATACTCTGATGCTGGCCTTTAATTTTGCGCGCCTCTTCATAATAGTCAGTAAATAAAATTACTGAAAAAGTCGCATATTCACGCGTAACGCCATCTGTGTCTTCAAATGGAGTCCAGCCATCAAAGCTCTCTACATAACCATAACCATTTGCAAGTTTGGGTCCTGTATGAGAAGCCCATTCTTGGCCTTCTGGGTCAAAGAAGCCAACTACTGGGCAATTGCCGCGGGTCGCGGATTTAATCAAAAAATCGGCATATTCATCTGTAATATATGAACCATTACGATTTTTATATTTTGTAAAAACGCCCACATGTAAGCGGCAAGCATTTAAATCCTCACTAGATACTTCTTGGGTTGGAGAATCAATAATGATAGTATCAAAATAAATTGGTATCTCTCTATCCATAAGTCATTCTCCTTAGCCCGCGGCCGCAATGTTGGCCTAGGTCTTTTCAGATTTTTCTTCATCAGGAAGCTCAGGACGACCTCCCTTATTTTCTAAGTCACCACCCGATGAATTATTACTAGTTTTTTGTGCAGTTTGCGAAGTTTTTCCTTCACTTGCTACTACATTACCAGAAGTAGTATAAGAAGATTGTAATGGAATCATCTTTTCTGACATCTTTAAGAAATCGTTTTCAAAATTCATTAGACTTAATTGACTCATTTGTTTTATACCCATTACTACGCCCGCAAACATTTTAGAATAACCATATTGCGCGCCACGGAAGTAGGCAGACTGTAAATCGTCGCGGTTGAAAACGGTGGTGGGAATTATTTCAAAATCGAATGTAAGTCCAGTGCGTGAAAATTTATCATTAATATGATATTTAATCCAAGTCTCATACATATTTAAATATGCAATCATTAATGCTTCATCCTTCTTAATTGCGTAAGCAAGAGAAGAACTACCATCGGGATTAAATAGTATATTGCCGCGGCCAAGAGCATCCCAGACATTCTTACGATATTTTTCTATTCTATCTGCGGATTGAGATGCGGCGCTAGACTCTTGTAAGCTTTCTAAATCCGTGTCGCCGAATGTAGTTAATACATCAACTGTATCAATATCTCGAAGCATTTCAGCTACAGATTCATGAATATCCGCAACTTCGTCTAACTAGAAAACTAATTCACCATCTTTATCTAGCGGCATTTTTTGAATTAATAATTTATATAATTCATTTTCATCGCGCTTTTCTTCACGACCAATAGCATCATCAAGTTTTTTTAATTGCGGTATGCTAGCGATTAAAAGTGGGGTCTAATCATGTTGAAAGAAGAAACAAACTCCACCCGCACCAGCCGGTAATAATACCCACGGGTCCGTACGCTTGCCGCCGCGAATCCACTCCGCCCATGCTTTTTGAATTACTTCTGGGAAAGAAGCTACCGCCTCTTTCTATAATTCTTTATCATGAATAGATTCAAAATACATTATATTAAATTCTATCATATTAAGATTATTAAAATCCTTAAAGCGCGAACGACAAAACTCTATTGGTAAATCTTGAATCACTGGCTTGCTACCGTCCATTCGCAATATACCATAATAGATACCATTTTTAATCCATTCCGCGGTTATATTAGCAAAAGTATTCGGGACATCTAATTTATCAATAAAATCACAAGCATTATAAAATGCTTTTGTGATTTGCGTCTTTGAGCCCTTGCCTTCTTCAAAGTTAGGAATTACTACGGTGTCATATAGTGGTAGATGCGCGAGAAAGTCTATATTATTTCTATACTCACTATTCGTGCGATAAAAATATCGCGATAGTTCCCGCAGCGCCACTATGTCCCCAGAGCGAATAATTTCCTATATTTCTTCTAGCGTAAAATCAGAACGCACTGGGTCGGCAATCTACCATCCGTATTTATTTTTATAAACCCGCGAAGAAATGGGTGCTCGGGCAATAGGTTTAATCCGTTTCTTAAAAGATGTAAAATCACGTTGTTCTGCCAATTAAATCACCCCCTTCTTCTTGGAGTAAAGTGAATTGAAGATCTAAAATCTCTTTTCTTATTTTTCTTATTGGCTTTATCTTCGTAATATTTAATTCTATATAAAGCGTATTCTAATGCAGAGAAACGGTCTTTTTCAATTGAATTAGAAATACGTTCTACTTTAAATTGATTCTGCACGCCAGTCGGTTTTAGCCGCAAATTATTTAATTCATCCATAAGCCGCGATGTCATTTCATATGGTAATAAAAACGCGCGTCTGTTGTATAAATCCATTTTCTTTCCTTTCTTTGTAAGCATTAACTTGTCTTTAACAATGCGCTCATGTGCTAAGAAATTAACAGAGCCATTATTAATTTGAGAAAAGAAATTAGAATGAATAGCGTCATCATTAGATGAACCAGCTTTAATATCATATATAATTGCATTAAACTCTGGGCGTGGCGCTTCTTCTTCATGTTTTAACTCTGGGGGTAGGTGATATTCATTATTAAAAGTAAAATATGCGGGAAAAGACTCACCAGTTTTTGCATCAAAAGAAGGTAATACCATTGCGTCAAGTAAGCCAATACCGGGTCCATTACCGTCAATAACAATTTCGCGCGGATTGTAAAGCTAAATTAATTTTTTTAGCCGCGGCGCCTACTCTGTAATATAATTTGCGCCATGTATTACTTCCGTATATACAATATTCTTTCTAAATCCATTTGCGTTTGGTAATACTTTCGCAACCATAACCGCAGTATTTGCTGAATATCTTGCGACATCAACCCCTATCAAATAAAATGTTTTAGGATTAGCGGGGTTCTCTTGCGCTTTACGCTCACATTTTAATAAAGTTCTTTTTTTATTTAATCTAGAACTATTTAACCAGGCTTCTTTATTATTACCTGTCCAGATGCTTAGATTTTCACGTGCGAATGATTCTTCACTTACTGTATTAGAGTAGCGCTAGTCTAATATTGTAGCCTTATCTACAAGACCATAGTGTAGTGGTACTTCATAAGAAAGGCCCCAGCAGAAGTATTCATTCGGCCGCAGTACCATATTGACCGCAATTTCTATAACTTTAGAGTACATAAAAACGGTGCGTTCTGCTGCGGTCGTAATAAATGTTTGTGGAGAAGAAGGTTCTTCTGGATTGATGGTACCATCAACTTCGCGGCGCTTAATGTTCATTTGTGGTAATAGAACTTCGGTATATGGCACTTCATCAATTAGCGCGGCTTCCTCTAATATCGCCGCCGTGGCACGAAGACCACGAGAGGTATCTTTTGCGACAACAGTAATCATGCTGCCATTTTTAAATCGTAGTTCGTAATAGTTATTACTAGATTTGATACCGGTTTTACCATCTTCGCCGCGCGTCGCAAGTTCTTTCTCTAATAGAGGCCAGTGACGGAAAATTTCTTCAAACTTGGCTTCGGCAATTTTAACAACCGTGCCTTTAACATCTGATGCGATCATGATATTGGAGCGTGGTAATAGAACCGCACGCACGATGCTACTTAAATAGGCGGTAAATGATTTTGAGGTCGCGCGGGTAGCAGTCCAGCTATGGTATCTAAAACGCATACTCGCGCGAAGGGCAATGCGTTGAAAGGGCATTAAATGGAAATTCTTCGCATCCTCTGAGTCCTAAATTGTATCTAAATATAAGTCTGGATATAATATCCAAAGATTTAAATATGCAGTGAATAATTCTTGGTTCGCGTCTAAAAATTCCTTAGTAAGTACGACTCCTTTCTCAATGGGTATGCCATCACGCAATATTAAATCCGCCAT
>Ga0247611_10000469_pt1 | contig 82047 bp, 76 predicted proteins | sample 177DNAGHGhighgp2_FD_192422 | JGI IMG/M metagenome (GOLD analysis project Ga0247611, IMG submission 192422) | Sheep rumen microbial communities from Palmerston North, Manawatu-Wanganui, New Zealand - 1770 DNA GHGhigh gp2 | ecosystem: Host-associated > Mammals > Digestive system > Stomach > Rumen... | reverse complement strand
TCAAGATAAGATATCCCACTCCATAAGGAGTTAAGACCCCTTGAAGACTACGAGGTTGATAGGCACCGAGTGTAAGTGCGGTAACGCATTCAGCTGAGGTGTACTAATAGGTCGAGGGCTTATTCAAGAAAAGATGAAGGTTCTTATGAGTTTGCAGATGTTTTGATAAAATTTGTAAGTTAATATTTACAAAACACTAATGTTTATGGTAATATATTTCTTGCAGTTGTTTGTATGAAGTTTTGAGTGTACGAAAGTACAACTTAAGGCCCAGTGGCTCAGTTGGTTAGAGCGCCGCCCTGTCACGGCGGAGGTCGACGGTTCAAGTCCGTTCTGGGTCGCTTAAGAAATGCGGGATCTTAGCTCAGCTGGGAGAGCATCTGCCTTACAAGCAGAGGGTCACAGGTTCGAGCCCTGTAGGTCCCATTTCTAAGCCGATGTGGCTCAATTGGCAGAGCAGCTGATTTGTAATCAGCAGGTTATCGGTTCGAGTCCGATCATCGGCTTTTTACTTTTACAATTTAATATTGTATTAGTTAAATGGGTGGATTCCCGAGTGGCCAAAGGGGACAGACTGTAAATCTGCTGCAACTTGCTTCGGTGGTTCGAATCCACCTCCACCCATTTTTGATCCACCAAAGCTTTATGCTGAGGCGGATTATTTATTTAATATCGCGGGGTGGAGCAGCTCGGAAGCTCGTCGGGCTCATAACCCGAAGGTCACAGGTTCAAATCCTGTCCCCGCTACTCGAGTTACATATAGTTATACGCCCAGATAGCTCAGTTGGTAGAGCAGAGGACTGAAAATCCTCGTGTCGCTGGTTCGATTCCGGCTCTGGGCATTTTTTAATGCAAAAAGCAAGCATTTCCTATAACGGAAATGCCTGCTTTTTTGTCTGGATTAATTATCTGAGTTTTATCTGAATTGTTTTTTAATTGATCTATCAGATTTCTATTTAGCTATAATACGAAAAAATATAGATTATTTAGATATAGCCTGATCTATAGCTTTTGAGAACTGGTCGGCGCAGGATGTGCCACGCATACCGCAGGTGTTGCCACGGAGGATATCTGATACCTCTCCGGCGTCCTTACCTTCTACAAGACGTCCTATAGCTTTAAGATTTCCGTTACAACCGCCAAGGAAGCTGACATTTTTAAGTTTACCTTCATCAATATCAAAATCTATCTGCATTGAGCAGACTCCCTGTGGTCTGAATGTATAGTGCTGCATTTTTTATCTCCCTTAGTAATAGTAATTAATATTTATAATACTTTTTCTCATTTATCGACAGCTTAATCAGCCAGATTAACTAATTACAGCCATTTGAATCTTTCAGATCAACTGTTTACTGGCATCCTAGCTCGTCAAATGGTGTTCCTTTTGCCCATGGACTTCCTACATCGCATCTGCCGTGATGGTATGTTTTCTCAGTCCTTGCTTTAGGATTGTCATTTACGCGGAGACGCATTCTTCCTTCTTCTGATTCTGCGAAGTTGTCAAGCATGTTCATAATATTCATAACATCAGTGAAATCAACATCTTCGTCCTTCATTGCGTCATCTGAGCTTTTATCATAGTAAGGCATATTATCCTCCATTTCAATACTTGGAGACAGATTGTTGTCCCAAAATATTCTAGGTTATTTATTCATTCATTTATATTACAGGATAAGGTTTATCCATCTTGCTCTCAAATTCGTTTACAGGGAGGGGTCTGTCGAAGAAGTATCCCTGGGCAAGATCGCAGTTGTTATTCTTCAGGATATTAAGCTGGTATTCGGTTTCAACGCCTTCGACGATAACCTCGATACCAAGCTCTTTGGCCATGGCAACTACGTATTTAAACATTATACTGTTTATCTCTTCTTTTTCCTCATTTTCTACAGGAAGAAAGCTTCGGTCAACCTTGATAACGTTCCATGGAAGTTCACGGATAAGGTTAAGTGAAGAATAACCGATACCAAAATCATCCACGGAGGTATAGATTCCAACCTTCTGAAGTCCACGAACGACACGCTTAAGGTCGTTAAATTCGACGTCGGTGGTTGTTTCTGTAAGCTCTATCTCTATACAGCTGTGAGGTATATTGTGCCTGTCGATGATCTTAAGAAGAGTCTGAAGCAGATTGACATTCATCATGTGCTTACGCGACAGGTTTACTGATACGCGTATGCTCTTGCGGCCTTCGCTGATCCAGCGGTTAATGTCGCGGCATACATGGTCGAGCATATAAAAGTCAAGCTGGCAGATATCATTTGTCTCCTCAAGCATAGGTATAAATTCTATCGGAGGAATGATCGCACCATCGTGGAACCAGCGGCACAGAGCCTCGGCACCGACGAGCTCACCGGTTTCAATATTTACCTTAGGCTGATAGAATACCTTAAATTCTTCATTTTTAAGCGCGTCAGGGAACATCTGCTGGACACGCATGCTCTTTTCCTTATTTACAACAAGGGATTTATTGTAGAAGACTACTCTGTCTTTTCCGCCGCTCTGAGCTGCTGAAAATGCGGTTATGATCTTCTCAAAGATTTCGCCGGGTGCAGGGATTCTTTCAGTTGCAGAAATAGTGTAAACTCCGACAGTTGAAGCAATATTTATGCATTTGCCATCGTTTCTGTCATATAAAACAGTAGCCTCGGTAAGATAAGTGAGTACATTACCCAGCACTGTGTTATCACAGTATCCCATAAAGTTATCACCGCCAAGACGGCATAATATACCCCTTTGACCGATAATGCCGGTCAGCGTGTTATAGTGATTCTTCATAACTATATCGCCGGTTTTTCTGCCAAACTCCTGATTAACAAGAGTAAAATGACGAAGATTATAACGAAATGCAGTCTTTCCCTTGATAGATCCGTCGGTTATGCATCTCTGAAGCTGATGCTGGAAGCTTCTTAAGTTCTTATAGCCGTTATCATCATAGTAGGTAAGCTCTGTAACAAGGTTGCTCATTCTGTTTTTGCTTACGAAGTTAATGATAGTACGTGCAACAAGATCAACCTTCCATTTCTCATCCTCGGTAAGTGGAGGTTCGTCAGGTGACATATAGAGAGAAATGGTAGCTACAGACATGATACTGGTTACAACTCTGCGGACCATGATCAGTTCATCAGGTATACCCAGATCAAAGCATTTAAGTGTTTCGCCGGAATCCTTGGCCTCAGCTTCCAGATTCCTGTAAACTCTTGTGACACCCTTCGATAAACGCAGTAGTATACTTATCTTGATCAGAAGCTCCTCGATAAGTCTGACATTTATATTATTCAGATCATTCATAGCTGAAATAAGGTTCTGGAAAAGAATAGCAAAATTCTTGTCATAATCAGTCTCACCTGTGGTGCTCTCAGGAACCAAAAGATCCTTACGAATGATCTTTTTATACTGAGCCTTATTCAGATACATAAGATCGTCGGCACGTTCAAAAACGTCCTGAACCTTAAGGTCTGCATTTGGGCTGTAGTCTGAGATGCCATAGGCAAGGGTAACCTTTCCTTCCTTCAGATTGACTTTCTGAGCTTCTTCAAACTTATCCATAAGTGCGAAGCGGTTTTCATAATCATCTTCTGTCAGAATAGCCACAAATTCATCTCCACCGATACGGTAAATCGTACTGTTCCTAAATGTATCGGTGATCATTGAATATGCATCCTGAATGTATTTATCACCGGCATTATGACCCTGGGTATCATTTACATTCTTAAGACCGTTTATATCAAAAACAACGATCGCAAACAAACGGGTACAGCGGTTGGTAATATCTTTATCTATATATGTTTCCGTCTGAACATAGGAACGCTTATTCTTGGCACCTGTAAGAGCGTCGGTATGCGCAATATCCAATGCGTTATCCAGAGCCTCCTCATACTTCATCTCCATACGCTTGGCTGAATCAATATTAGCTACGGCAATGATAAGATTCTTGGAATCAACCCTAGGGCGTACAGCAATAAGAGACGCATACTGAGGGCGTCCATCTACAATCAGTCTGTAATTAAGTATATTTTTTCCTGTTTCGCTGAGACTGGCAAGGAGATTTTCCTTCTTCATGGCAACAGCCATCTTTGGATAATCATCAGGGAAGATATCGTGCTTAAGATTCTTCTCTGTATCTGCGAAGAAGTCATTTCCGCTGGTTCCCGGCTGAAGCTTTGCGTATTTTTCGTCAGCATTATATTCTGTATATTGATTGGTCTCTATATTTACATGATAAATAACCTCGTACTTCTGTGCGAGGGCCATAGAGATCTCTCTAAATGTTTTGTTCTCGGCTGTTATTGACTGGACACGCCTTGTCTGTACGTCAGTATTTAAAACACCTATAACGATATGAGTGTTATCATTTTTCGGACGGACAACGATCATACTTACATACTGATACTGCTGACCGAGCATCTGCTTATAATTAAAGGTTATCGAACCGCTCTGGGCAAGATGCCTGAGAAGATGCTCCTTATCGATCTCGTACAGCATACGCGGGATATCGTCTTTATGAAGATATTTTGTAATATCACTTGCTGCTTCGGTAAAGAAATCGTCTCCGCTTTTTGTCGTTCCAAGGCGGGCGTACTGTTCACTTGAGGCGTACTGGGTGTAGGCATTTGTTTCGGTATTTACATAGTAAATAACCTCATAACGGCTTGCTAATGCATTAGCTATCTGAGAGTAGGATTCTGCCTCGTATTCATGTCTTTTCTGTTCATCAACATTCTGAATTCCGATGATTATAGTATCGTCGAAGCCTCTGATAGTTTTAAGACAGTAGTACTGAGGAGCACCGTCAATATTCAGTCTGTAATTCATGAAGAATGAATTATTATTCTTCAGTGCATCTATTACCTTCTCTTTACGGAACATGCTGAGAAAATACTCCTGGTCATCCGGCCATACGTATTTTGGGCAGTTTACCTTGACGTCGGCATAAAAGTCCTCTCCTGAAGAAACAATACTGAGGCTGTTTTTTTCTTTATCAAGAACATATTCTACATAACTGTCATCTTTTGTATCAATAACATATATGCTTGAATAATTATTAGCCAAAGAAAGGGCAAGTTGTGAAAATGAAATTTTTTCTGAATTACCTGCCATATCATTCCCCTTTCCCGGATAGTAAAAGTCCGTAGTTACAAATGGTTCATAAGGAACCTGAATAATCCCGATAGTAGAATAAGTATACCATATAATTCTTAAGATTTATATATATAAAATGACTAAAAATACATGGATTTAGCAGGAAACAGGGGCAGTTTTCTGCCTCACGTTCTGTCTTAAGCCATAAATATGCGTCTTATCGGCCGGGGCTGCTGAGAGAATGCATATCATTGTAGGATGTGCAGGGTATTTTTTTGGAATTTTTCGGGTATTAAATTATATCGGCTGTAGTATACTTTTAATCAGTGAAAATGAAAAACTTCCGCATTCAATGCAGGGTATTGACGGGGCTAAACGTCTTAAAGTAAAATTTAACACGTATAGCCTCGGAAAATACTTTTTTTTTGCGGTGCAGACGGCAGAATGACTGCACAGTAGGAAGCGTAAGCTGAGCGGCCGGTGAGGTGGTCAGCGCAGGGTGTGTGGAATTCTTTAGAGAGAAGGAAAACGGAGGAAAAGAGAAGATTATGTATAAGCTTTATATCAATCCAAAGCATAAAATCAGTCATATCAATCCGGAGATACAGGGGCATTTCTCAGAGCATCTGGGAAGATGTATCTACGAAGGGGTATTTGTAAGAGAAAACAGCGATATACCGAATACAAACGGAATGAGAAATGACGTTGTAGAGGCACTTAAGAATATTAAAATACCTGTCCTCAGATGGCCGGGCGGCTGCTTTGCGGACGAGTATCACTGGAGGGATGGAATCGGTCCTAAGGAAAAGAGAAAGAAGATGATAAATACTCACTGGGGCGGAGTCTTAGAGGACAACAGCTTCGGAACTCATGAGTATATGGAGCTCATCAGACAGCTTGGCTGCAAGAATTACATCAATGGAAATGTAGGAAGCGGCACCGTTCAGGAGATGAGCGAGTGGGTTGAATATATGACATTTGACGGCGTGTCTCCTATGGCAGACCTTAGAGCAGAGAACGGACATAAGGAACCATGGACTGTGGACTATTTCGGAGTAGGAAATGAAAACTGGGGCTGCGGCGGAAATATGACTCCTGAATACTATGCAAATCTGTATCGCAGATACCAGACTTATGTCAGAACTTATAACTGGGAAAAGCCTATAAGTAAGATCTGCTGCGGCGCAAACGGAACAGATTTTGAGTGGTCAGATACAGTAATGGATATCTGCTTCAGATCTCCGAAGGAGCTCCATGGTTTTATGGATGGACTGTCGCTTCATTATTACACTGTTCCGGGTACCTGGGAGCATAAGGGAAGCGCTACAGACTTTACAGAGCAGGAGTGGTACACAACGCTTTATAAGGCGCTTGATATAGAATACGCCATAAATGCGCAGGAATGCGTTATGGATAAATATGATAAAGAGAACAAGGTCGGAATGATCGTAGACGAGTGGGGCACATGGTATGACTGTGAGCCGGGAACAAATCCGGGATTTCTTTATCAGCAGAATACCATAAGAGATGCACTTGTAGCCGGCGTTACTCTTAATATCTTCAACAAGCACAGCAGAAGGATCAAGATGGCTAACATTGCACAGCTCGTAAATGTGCTTCAGGCTGTTATCCTTACGGATGGAGAGAAAATGATACTTACTCCGACCTACCATGTATTTGACCTGTATAAGGCTCATCAGGATGCAGATCTTGTTGAAAGCTCTGTTGAGACAGAGAAAATAGGACTTGCAGAGGAATTCAAGGTTCCGAATCTCAGTGAATCTGTTTCGGTTGATAAGGACGGCAAGGTTCATATCACTGTTGCAAACCTTTCGGCAGACGCTGATTATCCGGTTGAAGCATTATTAACAGATACTGTTATAGAGTCAGCAGCAGGAGAGATAGTAACAGGAGAAATACACGCGCATAACACCTTTGAAAAGGCTGATACTGTTAAGAAGGAAGCCTTTAATGATCTTAAGGCAGAGGGCGGAAAACTCAGCTTCGTCATACCTGCCGCAAGCGTAATGCATATAGAACTTAGTGTGAAATAATAATAACACTGCAATACCTTCCGGAGGAGTGCTATGGAAAAGCAGGAGAATAAGCGTATTTGCAAAAAATGTCTTCTCAAGGATTTTGATGAAAAGAAATATCATGAAGAGATAGAGGACTATATCAAGGTTCTTGGAGACGATATAAGAACTCCGGAGGATGAATACAGAAGAAGGCTTGATATCTGCCTTATGTGCGACAGGCTTCTTCAGGGAACATGTCTAAAATGCGGCTGTTACGTAGAGATACGTGCAGCCGCAGTAATAAGCAGATGTCCTGCTAAGAAATGGTAGATTTTCCGGCATTATCGACCACAAAAAAAGCGATTGACATATGAGAACTATGGTTGTACAATGCTCTGTATTAGATAATTTTATTATACTAATAAGTAGAGGATGCGGAGATTAAAAGTAACATATCTGATGAACCTTAATTCAGATGATGATATGTGAAAGGATGATCCGCCGAAGTTCGAAGGATATTAAGGGATCTTCGTGCTGGGATCGTGATTAAGAGTCACGGAACTGTCGTCAAATTAACTTTTGATGGAGCGCTACTAAGAAGTGAAACTATTTTTTGTGATAGGATTATTTCGGGTTGGCACTTTGTCAGCCCGTTTTATTTTTGACGCCGGGGTGATACGGCAAAGGATAGTTCGGGCAGATGCAGAGGACTTTCTAGTTTAAGGAGGAGAAAAAAATGGCAATTTTTACAGGAGCAGGTGTTGCACTCGTAACACCATTTAAGGATGATCTTTCAGTTGATTACGAGCAGCTGAAGAAGCTGGTTGATTACCAGATCGAGAACGGAACAGACGCAATCATTGTTTGCGGTACAACAGGCGAGTCTTCAACTCTTTCAGAGGAAGAGCACAGCGAAGCTATCAGAGTAGTAGCAAAGCATACAGCAGGACGTGTTCCAGTTATAGCAGGTACAGGTTCAAATGATACAGCTACAGCTATCAAGCTTTCAAAGGATGCTGAGAAGGACGGAGTTGACGCACTTCTTCTTGTTACACCATATTACAACAAGGCTACACAGAAGGGTCTTATCCAGCACTATACAGCAATTGCTGAATCAGTTAATATCCCTATCATTCTTTATAATGTACCAAGCAGAACAGGCTGCAACATCGAGCCTGAGACAGCAGTATATCTTGCTAAGAACGTAAAGAATATAGTTGCTGTAAAGGAAGCTTCAGGAAACATTTCACAGGTTGCAAAGCTTATGTCACTTGCTGACGGCTGCATCGACCTTTACTCAGGAAATGATGATCAGATCCTTCCGCTTCTTGCACTTGGCGGACTTGGAGTTATCTCAGTAACTTCAAATATCATTCCTCAGGATACACACAGTCTTGTTAAGAAGTTCCTTGACGGAGACATCGCAGGCTCAAGAGAGCTTCAGCTTAAGTGCATCGATCTCTGCAAGGCACTCTTCTCAGAGGTTAACCCTATCCCTGTTAAGAAGGCTACAGAGTTCATGGGACTTACAAATGGTAAGGTTCGTATGCCTCTTTCAGATATGGATCCTGCAAAGGCAGAGGTTCTTAAGAAGGCTATGATCGATTACGGTATCAAGTTCTAGGAATTAAAGTGAGTTACCGGATTCCAGGAGGAAAAATATGACAAAGATAATCATGCACGGCTGCAACGGCCGTATGGGCAAGGTCATAGCTGAGATGGTTGAGAAGGACCAGAACGCTGAGATCGTTGCCGGTATAGATATAGCTGAAGGAAAGGCTTCATTTCCTATTTTTACAGATATAAATGAATGCGATGTCAAGGCGGATGTTATAATTGATTTCTCTTCCGCTAAGGCTGTAGACGGACTTCTCAAGTTTGCAGAGAAGAGAGGACTTCCGGTTGTATTATGTACAACAGGCCTTTCTGCAGAGCAGCTTGATACAGTAAGAGAGTATTCCAAGAAGATAGCGATACTTAAGTCTGCAAATATGAGCCTTGGTATCAATACTATCATGAAGCTTCTTAAGGATGCAGCAAACGTATTCGTTCCTGCAGGCTATGATGTTGAGATAGTTGAGCAGCATCACAATCAGAAGCTGGATGCTCCTTCAGGAACAGCCATCGCACTTGCTGATTCTATAAATGATGCAAGAAATGGTGAATTTACTTACGTTTATGATCGTTCACAGGTTAGACAGAAGAGAGGACAGAAGGAACTCGGAATCTCTGCTGTACGTGCCGGAAATATTCCGGGAACCCACGAGGTTTTCTTTGCCGGACCTGATGAGCTTATTGAGATCAAGCATATTGCATATTCAAGAAGCATTTTTGCAAACGGAGCTATAAATGCGGCAAAATACCTTGCAGGTAAGAAGCCGGGAATGTATGATATGAGCGATGTTATCGCAAATATGCTGTAGGAAAAACGGAGAAAATGCTATGTACCAACAGGATGTAGTGCTTTGCAGCGCTTCAAGATATACAAGAAAATTTTATCTTAATCCGGACTTTCAGAACCTGCCTGATGAGGTACAGAAGGAACTTAAAGTTATGTGCGTACTCTTTACAGAGGACGTCGGAGGTATTATACTGCTGATGTTCGATGAGAACGGAAATCTCAGGATAGTGACCGATGCAGAGGAGGACGATATCCTCTTTGATGAGATCGGCTGCGATCTTAAGGTTAGGCAGCTCCAGAAGACGAAGAGAGAGCTTTTTGAACAGCTGGAGGAATATTACAATACATTTTTCTGATCTAAGGAGAGATAAAAATGCTTTTTGCAATTGATGTAGGAAATACAAATATCACTATCGGTCTTTTCGACGGTAAGAAGCTTGTAAATAAGTTCAGGATGATAACTCAGACTGACAGAACCTCTGATGAGTACGGTGTTTTTCTTGGCGAGTGGCTTTTTGTTAATCATATGAAGCCGGCTGATATTACGGATGTTATCATTTCTTCGGTTGTTCCGAATATCATGCATTCACTTACCAGTGGTATCATCAAGTATTTTAATGTTACTCCGGTCATTGTCGCACCGGGTATCAAGACAGGAATAAATGTTTCAATACCAAATCCGAAGGAACTTGGTGCCGACAGACTTGTAGATGCTGTCGCTGCTTATGAGATCTACGGCGGTCCTATCATCGTTATTGATTTTGGTACTGCTACAACTCATGACCTTGTACTTGGAGATGGTACATTTTATGCAGGAGTTACATCTCCTGGTATCAGACTTGCTGCAAATGCCCTCTGGCGCGGAACAGCAAAGCTGCCTGAGGTTGAGATCAAGAAGGTTGATACCATTCTCGGAAGAGATACAGTATCAAGCATGCAGGCCGGTATTTATTTCGGAAATATCGGTCAGACAGAGTATATTATCAAGAAGCTCAAGAAGGATTCAAACCTTCCTGATATTAAGGTTGTTGCAACGGGCGGCCTCGGAAAGCTTATCTCCGAAGCAACCGATCAGATTGATGTATACGATCCGGAGCTTACACTTCACGGCCTCAGGATAATCTACGACAAGCAGTAAAGAAATAAGCAGTAGAGAAAAACAGTCAGAATGCGGCAGTCACAGGCTGCAGGGCATTTGGCTGATTTGATTAAGGATTAAATGCGAATGAAAAGTGACCTTTTTATTGATAAGATAATATTGGCACCGATGGCAGGTATTACAGACCTGCCTTTTCGCTTGTTATGCAGGGAACAGGGCTGCGACATGGTCTACACCGAAATGGTAAGCGCTAAGGGAATGCTTTATAACATGAAAGCCTCCGAGCCTCTTCTTAAAACATGCAGTGAGGAAGCTCCTGTCGGAGTGCAGATATTCGGAAGTGAACCGGATATTATGGCAGAGCAGGCAGCAGTACTGTCGGAAAGAAGCTTTGATTTTATAGATATAAATATGGGCTGTCCTGTGCCGAAGATAGTGAACAACAATGAGGGTTCGGCACTTCTGAAGGATCCTCTTCTTGTCGGAAAGATAGTAAATGCAGTCAGCCGTGCGATAAAAAAGCCGCTTACGGTAAAAATACGCGCAGGCTTTACGAAGGACAGCATCAATGCGCCGCTGATCGCAAAGATCGCTGAGGATAACGGAGCAGCGGCTGTTGCAGTACACGCAAGATCCAGAGAAGAATTCTATATGGGTAAGGCGGACTGGAATGTCATAAAGGCTGTCAAGGAAGCCGTATCCATCCCTGTTATAGGAAATGGTGATATCGCAAGCTATGAGGACATGGTCAGAATGAAGAATGAAACGGGCTGCGACAGCGTGATGGTCGGAAGGGCTGCCAAGGGAGATCCATGGCTTTTCGCAAGACTGAAGCACCCGGAAGGTTATACCGAACCGTCTATCGATGAGGTTAAGAAGGTAATGAAGAGGCATGCTGCCATGATGCTTGCTGAAAAGGGAGAATATACTGCAGTTCACGAGATGAGAAAGCATGTTGCATGGTATATGGCAGGCAGAAGAAATGCTTCTCATATCAGAAGAAGCATCAATCAGGTGGAAAGCTACGAAGAGCTCTGCAGCCTTATCGACAGCTATGAGGAAAACTGAATAATTTACCGGCATGCCGATCTGATATGTAACCGGAATCAGGGATCCATATCGCTTCCGGCGTGCTTTTTTCATATAGGGAAGAACAATAGGCGTTTTTTTATATTATACTAGACAAATAAAGGTAAAACGTATTAAAATATATAAGTCTATGATGTGAAATATAAATTGCATGATGCATTTGGCAGGCAATTTAAAAAGATGGAGAATAGCATGAAATTCGTTCATATTTCTGATGTTTATCTGGGAGCCCAGCCGGATCCGGGCAGGGAGTGGAGTGAGACCAGAAAAAAAGAATTATATGAGTCATTTGACAGGATCGTAAAGATCTGCGTTGAGGAAAAAGCAGGCCTTCTTATGATAGCGGGCAATCTTTTCTGCGACCAGCCGACGGTTGAAGATCTGGCTGATATAGACGAAAGACTGCTGAAGCTTGATAAGACAAGAACCGTAATACTCTGCGGAAGCAGGGATTACATGGGACCGGACAGCGCTTACAGGAATTTTGTATTCAAATCAAAGACTGTAGTCCTTCCGGGAGGAAAGACCTCAAATGCATATCTTAAGGGAATAAATACCTGTGTTACAGGCTTCAGCTATGAGAAGCCTGAATACAAAGAGGCAGTGATAGATGAGATCTCTCCGGGAAGAGAGGATGCGATAAATATCCTTCTTGCCTGCGGCGGAGATCAGATGCATATGCCATTTGACAGAAAGAAGCTCGCAAGAAAGGGCTTTGATTATGTGGCACTGGGCGGAAGCCTTAAGCCTGCACATATCCTGAAGGACAGGATGGCATATTCCGGCTCACTTGAGCCGCTTTCCCACAAGGATACCGGAAGACACGGATATATCCTTGGAGAGGTTGAAGATGGCAAGGTCAGCATAAAATGGGTACCATGCAACAAAAGAAGTTATGTTAACCTTAGCATAGATGTAAGCAGTGGTATATCAGATGAAGGGCTGAGGGATGCCATAGTCGAAAGAGTCAGAAAACTCGGATTCGACAACATTTATACCATTACTTATACGGGACTTGTTGATGCAAGACCGGACATCAATCTGAAGAAGATCAGTGAGAGATATAACATTTACGAAGTGATCGATAAGACTGTGCTGAGAGGCGATATAGAGAATGCAGCCGCACAGCATAGCGGAGACCTTGTTGGAGCATTCTGCAGAGCAAATGCCGAGCTTTCCGATGTAGATGATGTGACAAAGGAAAAAATGACAATGTATGGTATAAAAGCAATGTCATTTGCGGGAGAGAGATAATGTTTCTTAGTAAGTTATTACTTAAAGAATACGGTTCTTTTTATAATAAACAGGTTGAGCTTAAGGACGGCGTCAACCTTATATACAGCGACAGTCGCGTTAAAAGTCGTACATTTAAGGATTTCATAGTCAGTATGCTTTTCGGAAGCACCGGAAGCAGGGATATATCCATAGGTGAGGACACTTATTCGAAGAGAAAGCCGTCGGGCGGTGATTACAATGGAAGCGCCTACGTTAAGACGGAGGATGCGGCTTATCTGGTCGAGAGAGATTTCTTAGGCGGCGGAAGGAAGACTTCGGTACTGAATATCAATTCCGGACGTCAGGAGGAGTATAAGGGAATGCCTCCTCTCTCCGGTGAGCTTCTGGACGTTGAAAGAAGCACATATCTTACAAGCTTTGTCATGGATGACAGCTGTAAGTCGGATACAAACGGACTTCCTGATGAAGCAGTAGAAAATGCCACCAGAAAATTTCTGAAGAATACAGTTGAAACAGGAAGCGCAGATATTAATTTTGAAGCGTCCATCGAATATCTGAGACAGCAGAGAAAGGCCAACAGCGCACAGCCGATGGTCAGACGTCTCAGTGAGCTTACAAGGCAGCTGGACGAATATGAAAATGTAGATAAAGATATCGACGGTATCGAGGACAGGATCAAGAAGCTCGATGAGGACTTCGCTATCGAGGCGGCCAAGAGGAAAAGGGTCTCCAGAAAAATGATCCAGAACGAGGACGGTACCGTAAAATACGAGGCCGATGAGGAACTCAACAAGAAGATAGATATCCTTGCAGAAACCGGTCAGGACATGATGAAAAAACCTGAGAATATGGAGAAGAAGCTGTCGGAAAGCCTTCCGGTCATCTTTGGAGCAGGACTTCTGGTCATTCTTCTTATATCGGGCATCGTGTTCATACTTCCATTTGAAAGTGTTGTCAGAAAACTGTTTATCATATTCACAACGATATTCGTTATCTTTACGATAATTGACGGACTCCGTATCAACGGCTTCTTCGATTCCGGCGAGATAACGCCTTCCGAGGAGGATTTCAAACAGGTCTTAAAGGAGATAGAGAGCGAGAAGGAAGAGAAAGAAGCTACTATGTTCGATATGACCTTTGCCAAGGAATATGCTGATAGTAAGGAGGCTCTCAGAAGGGAGGAGAGCAGCCTTTTAGAGAAACGAAATGAGAGGAACAAGCTTCAGGCGGAATTCGGTGCGATCTTCAAGAAGAAGAGTGAGCTCGAGGCTGAAAATTCAGCTGTTACGGCAGCGATGAACCAGCTGATAAAGCAGCGCGAGATCATCATGAACGAGAATCTGCCTAAGGTTCTTAAGCACATTTCGGATTATATCTCTCAGGTATCTGAGGGAAGATTTGACAGCATTATTCTTGACAGAAATTATAACATTTCGGTAGGAAAAGGCGGTGTGCTTAAGGATATGAACGAGCTTTCTGTAATGGACAGAAGGCTGGTATATCTTGCGGTAAGAATGGGCGTTTCAGCAGCATTCAGCGAGGCAGACGCACCTCTCATCATTGAAAGCCTTTTAGACGGTTTCGATGTGGATACTCTGATGGCGGTACTTGAAACACTTGAGGGAATGAAAATCTCCCAAAAGGTCATCATCACAAGAGATCCGCGGCTTGGCAATATACTTGCAAGTCTTGGAACATCATTTAATTTTGTCGAGATATAAATATTGAAGGGAAAACTATGCGGATGGGGAGTATCTTTATATCTCAATCCGCATTATATTTTAAATCTTATTTTGGAGGTAATAAAATGTCATTACTTGAGATCAAGAATCTTTCAGTAAATGTAGGCGAAAAGCAGATACTTAAAAATATCAGTCTTTCGGTAAATAAAGGCGAGACTCACGTTATCATGGGTCCAAACGGCGCAGGTAAATCCACTCTCGGAAATGCTATCATGGGAAATGAAAATTATGTGGTTACCGGCGGAGAGATAATCTTTAACGGAGAAAATATTGTTGAAGAAAGTGTTACAGACAGAGCAAAGAAGGGAATCTTCCTTTCATTCCAGAATCCTATCGAGGTTCCGGGCATCACACTTTCAAACTTCATCAGAAATGCAAAGGATGAAGTGACCGGCAAGAAGAACAGAATCTGGGCTTTCCGTAAGGAGCTTGAGGAGAAGATGAAGCTCCTCAATATGGATAGGGCATATGCTGACAGAGACTTAAATGTAGGCTTCTCAGGCGGTGAGAGGAAGAAATCAGAGATACTTCAGATGCTCATGCTGAATCCTCTTCTTGCAATCCTTGATGAGACAGACTCAGGACTTGACGTAGATGCGGTACGTACAGTTTCAGAGGGCATCAGAGAGTATCAGGAGAAGGGCGAGGGCGCTCTTATCATCATTACTCACAGCACAAGGATACTTGATGCACTTAAGGTTGATAAAACACACGTAATAGTAGACGGCAACATCGTTAAATCCGGTGGTGCTGAGCTTGTTTCAGAGATAAATGAAGGCGGCTTCGAAAAATATTTAGCATAGAACAGGTGAAAATATGAAAGAAAAAACATTCGTTGATGATGTGGACAGAAGCCTGTATGACTTCAGATACGAAGAGAAGGATTTCTACAAGGTTGATGAAGGTCTTACACCGGAGATAGTTAAGAAGATCTCAGCCGAGAAGAAGGATCCTGAATGGATGACTGAATTCAGACTTAAGTCCCTTGAATTATATAATAAGATCGGTATCCCTGAGTGGGGTCCGCCGATAGACGGTCTTAACATGGACAATATCGTAACCTATGTTAAGCCTAAGGATAATAAAATGAGTGCAACCTGGGAAGAGGTTCCTGAGGACATCAAGGAAACCTTCGAAAGACTCGGAATCCCTAAGGCTGAGAGAGAGTCTCTCGCCGGAGTCGGAGCCCAGTATGATTCAGAACTTGTATATCATAATGTACGTGAAGAGGTAGCTTCTCTCGGAGTTATCTACACAGACCTTGAGTCTGCGCTTCATGGCGAGTACGCAGATATGATCAAGAAGCATTTTATGACACTCATTCCTCCTACAGATCACAAATTTGCAGCGCTTCACGGAGCTGTATGGTCAGGTGGTTCATTTGTATATGTTCCGCCGGGAGTAAAGGTTGAGATACCGCTTCAGTCATATTTCAGACTGAATGCACCGGGCGCAGGACAGTTCGAGCATACGCTTATCATCGTTGATGAGGGAGCAGATCTTCATTTCATAGAGGGATGTTCGGCACCGAAATATAATGTTGCAAACCTTCATGCCGGAGCAGTTGAGCTCTTTGTAGGCAAGAACGCTAAGCTTAGATATTCGACCATTGAAAACTGGTCTAAGAATATGTACAACCTTAACACCAAGCGTGCACTTATCGAAGAAGGCGGCAAGATGGAATGGGTATCGGGTTCATTTGGTTCGCATGTATCATACCTTTATCCGATGACAGTGCTTAAGGGCGATAATTCCAAGATGGAATACACCGGAATCACATTTGCGGGAAATGACCAGAACCTTGATACAGGCTTTAAGGTAACACATATCGGCAAGAATACAACCTCTGCCGTTAACGCTAAGTCTATCAGTAAGGATGGCGGCATAAGCACCTTCAGAAGTGCAGTTGTTGTTAAGGAAGGAGCAAAGGGCGCAAAGTCAGCGGTTGACTGTTCGTCACTTATGCTCGATGACATTTCAAGATCTGACACAATACCGGCTATGGATATTAGAACATCTGATGCGGATATCGGACACGAGGCAAAGATCGGAAGGATCAGCAACGAAGCTGTATTCTATCTTATGTCCAGAGGTATATCTGAGGAGGATGCGAGAGCAATGATAGTAAGCGGCTTTGCAGATAACGTAAGTAAGGAGCTGCCGCTTGAGTATGCTGTTGAGATGAATAATCTTATCAGACTTGAAATGAAGGGAAGCATCGGATAGTAATTAACTGAAAGGAATGACTATGACAGAAAATGTTATAAAGGCAAACAGACTGCCTGCTATCACATGGAACTGGCTTAAAATGAATGATGTTTCCGTAGATGTTGGCGGTTTAAAGGGCGAAGGCTCTATAGAATTACAGGTTCCGCAGGGACTTGATATATCTCAGGTTACTCCTGAAGAAAAGGCAGTGCTTGATAAGGCCGAGACAGGCATGGGCAAGGCTGTTGCAGATTTCTTCGGAGAAAGCCTTGATGCAGGCTTTTCAGTAGCAGTAGATAAGGACGTAAAGTCTAAAGAACCTGTCAGATTAAATATTAAATATGCAGACGATAAGTCGGCAGTCAGAGGATATATAGCTGCCAGAGAGAACAGCGAGCTTTTTATCATAAATGATATGACCGGGAACAAGGCGCTTTCGGGAGGACAGGCTCTTGAAACAAGGCTTTTACTTAAGGAAGGCGCAAAGGTTAAGCTTGTTGAGGTTTATGACGCAGGAGAAGACGCTGAGATAGTAAGTAATATCGGAGCAGAGCTTTCTGACGGAGCAGAGCTCAGCCTTATTCAGATATTCCTGGGCGGTAAGAAGGTAAGCGCTGGCACACTTGCAGCGCTTTCGGGAGAGAAGTCTGCATTTTACAGTGATACTGCTTATCAGGTTCCAGCAGGATCTTCGTATGATTTTAATTATGTGGCAAGACATTACGGTAAGGATACATACTCTGATATGAATGCAAATGGTGTCCTTAACGAGAACTCATATAAGCAGATGAGACAGACTATTGATTTTTTGAAGGGCTGTGCCGGAGCAACAGGCAAGGAGCGTGAAAATGTCATGCTCATGAATGAGAAGCTTATCAACAAGACAATCCCTCTCATCCTTTGCCAGGAAGAGGACGTTGTCGGTGAGCACGGTGCTTCTATAGGAAAGCTTTCAGAGGAGATACTCTACTACCTTAAGGCAAGAGGACTCTCTGAGGATCAGATATATGAACTTGTAGCCGGCGGAAAGCTTATGTCGGTGGTTTCCAAGATAAATGATGAAGAAACCGAGAAGAAACTCTCTGCAAGGATACTTGGCAGCGCAGCCGGGGAGGAAGAATGAGTATAGATATTAAAGAAGTCAGAAAGGATTTTCCTTTCTTCAAGAAGAATACACTTGCATATCTGGATAATTCGGCAACATCCCAGAAGCCGGAGTCGGTCATCAAGGCCGAGGCTGCATTTTATGAGACACTGAATGCAAATCCTTTCAGAGGACTGTACCAGCTTTCAATCGATGCGACTGATGCTTATGAGGATGCAAGAAGGACCGTTCAGAGATTTATCAATGCGGCGTCAAGAAGAGAGATCATTTTCACAAGAAATGCATCAGAAGGCTTAAACCTTGTTGCAGCAACCCTTGGTGAAATGATACTTTCCGAAGGCGATGAGATCATTACAACAGTTGTGGAGCATCACAGTAATATGCTTCCATGGACTCATATCGCGAAGAAGAAGGGCGCTACTGTTAAGTTCCTTAAATGTACGAAGGACGGCATCTTTGAGCCGGATGAGTTAAAGAAGATCATAACAGACCGTACAAAGATCGTATCAATGACACATGTTTCAAATGTTTTCGGTCGTGTTAATGATATTAAGACATTTGCTGAGATCGCTCACAGCGTCGGTGCATATTTTGTAGCTGACGGAGCGCAGAGCGTTCCTCATATGGCTGTTGACGTTCAGAAGCTCGGCATAGATTTCCTGGCATTTTCAGGCCATAAGATGCTTGCACCTATGGGAATAGGCGTTTTATACGGCAGGAAGGAGATACTTGAAAAGCTTCCTCCATATATGACAGGCGGAGAAATGATCGAGAGCGTAAGCCTTGATGAGGTTACATACGCCGGACTTCCTCATAAATTTGAGGCCGGAACCGTTAACGGTGCCGGCGCGTATGCTCTTGCAGAGGCTATCAGATATATTGAAAAGCTTGGCTTTGATTCGATCGAGAAGAGAGAGCTTTATCTTACAACCAAGGCAATGGAGGAGATAAAGAAGCTTCCTTATGTTGAGGTTGTCGGAAGCGACGATCCGAAGGAGCATCACGGCATTATAGCATTTACGATTAAGGACATGCATCCGCATGATATTGCTGCAAAGTTTGCAGATGCGGGAGTTGCGGTAAGAGCAGGACATCACTGCGCAGAGCCGCTTCATCAGTTCCTTGATATTCCGTCGACCGTAAGAGCCAGCATCATGTTTTACAATACGGACGAGGATATTGACAGATTTATAAATGTACTTAAGAATATATATGAAACACCAAAGTATAGTGACGATAACAGAAGTCTCTTTGAAGAGGTTCTGATGGATCACAAGGTAAATCCGGGACACAGCTTCAAGATGATCAGCCCTTCATGCAGACACAGAGGCGTCAATCCGTCCTGCGGAGACGATATCTTCCTGCAGCTTAAGGTTGATGAAAATGGAGTCATCACGGATGGATCATTTATCGGAAGCGGCTGTACCATATCACAGGCGAGCGTTGATATCATGCTTGACATGATCATAGGTCTTAAGAAGGAAGAAGCACTTGTCCTTAAGGATAAATTCCTTAATATGATCAAGGGTACTGCATCTCCTGAGGATATTGAATCACTCGAGGAAGCGTCTGTATTTAAGGATGTTTCACATATGCCTGCGCGTGTAAAATGTGCCGTGCTCGGATGGCATACTCTTGAAGAGGCACTTAAAGAGGAATAAGAGAAATAATTCTTAAGATTCCTTATGCAGATGCCCCTGCAGAGATATTTTGGATTGACAGTATTTGTCGGTTAATTTATATTTAAATTATAAAATGGGAAGGTGTGTTGTGAAAAATTTTTTATAGTATAGGGGAGGAAACATGTATACAGAAGAAGATCTGAAGAAGTATCCTTTCTTTGAGAAAAAGCTGAAAGATACCGAGATCAGATGGATGCTTGATCCGCTGACCGGTGTTTTGGCAAGAGGTACATACCTTGAAATGATCAATGCAATGATCAATGAGAATATACCATTCACTTTTGGTATCATGGATTTGGATAACTTCAAATTTATTAACGATAATTACGGACATCATATTGGCGATGAAGTTTTGAAGGATATTTCGAGCAATTTCGCAGAATTCCTGGGAGATGACGGACTTGTCGGCAGGTTCGGAGGAGATGAGTTCCTTTTCATGATCCCGAAGACACTCAGTTATACTGATAAGAAGGAGCTTCTCGGAAGGCTTTATGAAAACGATCAGGTGCTTAGAAGAAATATACATCTTCCATCCTGTGATCCATTTATAACAGCTACGATCGGATGCTCATCATTTCCGGAGGATGCGCAGGATTTTGATACACTTTTTGATGTAATCGACAAGGTTCTTTACAGGGGTAAGGTAAAGGGCAGAAACTGTTATATCATTTATGTAGAAGAAAAGCATAAGAATATAGAGATCAAGAAGATCGCCAAGCAGGGTATTTATACCAGTCTTCACAGACTGATACGTCAGTTTGAGATGGTTCCGGGACTTAGAAATAAGCTGGAATCTGTATTTCCTATGCTGATGGATGAACTGAGATTGTCAGATCTTTACTTTATTGATAATCGAAATGTCATCCGCTCGGTAAGAAAAAGTGACCTTGCCATGAATGTGGGAAGTCTGAGACGTATCATGGGTGATGACCATTATGCGGTCGATTTTGTAGAAAACTGCAAAGAGGAGATCAGAGAAAAATGTCCAAAGTTTGTTGATTTCCTTGATGCATATGATATAGAGACACTTCTTATCATAAGGATAGGCATGGATCTTGAAACCTTTGGATATATAGTCTGTGCAGAACCGGCGAGCCACAGAATATGGCAGGAGGAGGAAATGGCCCTCATTTATTTCCTTGCCAAGCTGATAGCTGCGAGGGTTGTGATCGACGGAGAACCATTATAATTTTTAATCTGTTTTTAATTTTTCTCAAATTTTAAATTAATTATTGAATGTTAGTATTAAACCATCGAAGCGAACAACAGTAAGTTCGAAAGAGAAAAATAGTTAAATTTGAAAAAAGAGAAAAATGAAAGGATGAGGAATTATGGATAAGTTAGAAAAGGTTGAAAAGATCAGACAGAAGACTGGAGCAAGCTATACAGATGCTGTTCAGGCACTTGATATATGTAACGGAGATATACTTGATGCGATCGTATATCTTGAGCAGGAAGGTAAGATAAATGAGCAGAATGTAGCAAGGTTCTCGAGCACATCAGATGAGGAAAAAACATCTGATACTCTTGCAAGTGCTACAGCAGAGTATGATAAAAGTTCAAGCAAGACAACAGTTGGCGACGGAGTTGACAGCTTCGTAGCATGGGCCAAGAAGGTCTTCAAGAAAAGCGTAGATACAACATTTACAGTAACCAAGAAAGGCAAGGAAGTGATTCACGTTCCTGTACTGGTACTTGTTATAGCACTGGTATTTGCTTTCTATGTTGTACTTCCGGTATTGGTAATCGGACTCTTCTTCGAGTTTAGATATCATTTTGAGGGAGTTGACAAGGTTACATTAGATGTTAACGGTTTCTGTGACAGGGCTGCTGATGGAGCAGTCAGCATGAGAAACAGCGCTACTGAAGCTTCTGGCAATGACGTAAAATAAGTTGCATTAGACTACTGATCAGATATGCTTCTATGCAGAGTGATCAGTAGTTTATTTATTTTTAGGAGAGGTAGAATATGAGCAGGATACTTGTAATTGAGGATGAAGAGAAGATAGCGAGATTCATTGAGCTGGAGTTAAAGCATGAAGGAAATACCGTAACCAAGGTTTTTGACGGACGCAGCGGTCTTGATAAGGCGCTGGAAGAGGATTTTGATCTGATACTTCTGGATGTTATGCTTCCGGAGCTGAATGGTATCGAGGTCCTGCGAAGATTGAGACAGAAGAAGGAGACTCCGGTCATCATGCTTACTGCAAGAGATGCTGTAATGGACAAGGTTGCAGGCCTTGATGCGGGCGCAGATGATTATATCACCAAGCCTTTTGCGATAGAGGAGCTTCTTGCAAGGATCAGAGTAGCCCTGAAGAAGAGGCAGGTTGTAAGCGGCGCGGCAGCGGCTTCGGCAGAGGCTGAAAGCGCAAAGGTTATAAAGATTGGCAAGGTAACATTAAATGAAGAGAGCCATGAGGTGTTGGTTGGCGGAGAGAGAATAGAGCTTACCAACCGTGAATTTGAACTTCTTCATGTGCTCATGGTAAATAAAAATATCGTAATGAACAGAGACAAGCTCATGAATCTTGTGTGCGGATATGATTATATGGGCGAGACAAATGTTATAGACGTGTACGTAAGATATGTGAGGACCAAGCTTGATGACAGATTCGGTATCAAATTCATCACAACTGTCAGAGGCGTGGGCTATGTAATAAGAGACTGATACATGCTGAACCGAAAGAACCGGCGCAGGAGCAGGCCGTACGTGTAAGTTGGGAGAAATAATATGAAGGACTATTCTGAAGAGAATACAACTGAATATGAAAAGCTTGAAACCCTTGCGGAGAAAGAGATTAAGGATCTTTCTGTAAAGTACGGCGGTAAGAAAGAAACTTCAGAGGACAGCTTTGATGAAGCTTCCGGCAGTGAGAGTGATTCTGAAGGTGCTGCAGAGGATACTGCTCCGGGTAAAGAGGCAGTAAATGATGCTTCTGAAAAGGCTTCAGGGACTCGCGGCAAAAAGGCTAAGAAAGAGGTAAAAAAGTCTGATAAGAAGCAGGGCACAGCAGTGGAAAGCGATATCTTGAAGGAGCAGAGGAAGAGCGGAAATAAGAGAATGACATCCATCGCAAGGATGATCAACTGGGATTTCTGGTTTAAAAATCTCTTTGGCATGATACTTCTGGATGTGATCCTTTTTTCAGCGATGATCGCATGGTTTTTCATCAAGTGCAATATGTCCATGCCGGATACAGCCTTTCAAAAAAGCTGGGCGAATATGGAATATGCACCTGAAACTGATGTAGAGGTCATATGGCCGGAGGATGACGAAGATACCATCATTTACAAGGTTACGACTCCGGATGGAGACGTGTATGAATTTGACGCAGGAGAGTATCTGAGTGACTGGGGCGCTATCATGGCAATCTTCCTGGCCGGTCAGCTGACATGGCTGATCCTTCAGATGTTCAATACGAGACGTGTCAGAAGACGTATGAAGCCGCTTTATGATGTTGCTTTAAAGGCTGAGGCTGTGAGCAGGATGTCTTCAAGAATGGCTGAGAAGGATTATATGTCCGATGAGACCATGCAGCATCTTGAATCTGCCATTAACAGGGCGGATCCGAATGAACCGCTTATTGCAACAGGAGATAAGGAGCTTCAGGGTATTGAGATCGCACTTAACAACCTTCTTAATGAAATGCAGGAGAGCAAAAAGCAGCAGATAAGGTTCGTTTCCGATGCTTCACATGAGCTTCGTACTCCTATCGCTGTAATTCAGGGCTATGTAAATATGCTTGACCGCTGGGGCAAGGAGGATGAAGAAGTCCTTACTGAGTCCATTGAAGCGCTTAAAAATGAGTCAGAGCATATGAAGGAGCTTGTTGAGCAGCTGCTTTTCCTTGCGAGAGGTGACAGTGGAAGAAATAATCTCCAGCGTAAGGATTTCAGCCTTGCGGAAGTGCTTTATGAGGTCTGGGAAGAGTCCTGCATGATAGATGAAGGACATAAATATACATTTTATCTGGATGGAAAAGAGACTGAATCGCTTGATGATACCGCGGCTGAGGAGAGCGGTCCGGAGCCGGAATATATCGAAAATATCGATTTTGACAATGACGGAAAAGAAGCTGGAGATGAAAGTCAGCGATACGTTATGAACGGTGACATTGCGATGATCAAGCAGTCTGCAAGAATATTTATCCAGAATGCGGCCAAGTATTCTGAAAAAGGCAGCGAGATAATGATCAAGGTAAACAGCGGCAGGGGCGGAAAGGTTTCCTACGTTATTCAGGATGAGGGAATCGGACTTAACCAGGAGCAGCTTGGACATATCTTTGAGAGATTTTACAGATCCGATCAGGCGAGAAATGCCGATACCGGCGGTACCGGACTCGGTCTTTCCATAGCAAAATGGATCATAGATGCACATGACGGAACCATTGATGTTCTCTCAAGAACTGAATTCGGAACCAGATTTACAGTAAACTTTAATAATAAGATCAGTGAAAGAATGAAGGAAGCAAATGGATAAGATTAATTTTGCTGTTGGTCAGAAAATAATAATGAAAAAAAAGCATCCCTGCGGCGCATGCGAATGGGAGATACAGCGCGTCGGGATGGACTTCAGGATCAAATGCTGTGGCTGCGGACGAAGCGTAATGGTTCCCCGCAAAACCGTGGAAACCGGATTTAAGAGCTTCGTTGAAGGTGTTTAATATATTTTTTCAAGATCTTCGGGCGTGGTTCCTGTCATATCGCAGAAACGCTGAAGATCCTTGTTATCATGGATAAGAAACATATCGTGAAACCGGCCGGTATCATTTTCAATGAAACCGGCTACTTTTTCGCCCGTGCATATACTGACCCTCATCGCAGGGCGCTGGGTCTTCGGGTCGTAGCTTATGGAATTTTCTGCCTTTTTCTTTCTTCCAAACATTTCTTACTCCAGTCTGCCGGTCGTAAAAATCCTTTTACGGCATTTATATTACGGCTTCTTATAATCCACCGGGAAACCCCGGAAACATCATACTGACAGCGAATCTGCCGAATAATCTTGATATATTGTATTTTATCAGTAATCGCATGTGATTTCAATCGTATGTGGTGAAACCTGAGCAGACGCAAGTGGTCTGAAAGAAACTGTGTGAAAACAGAGCAGGCGAAGGAGGTCTGAAAGTGCGATTATTAAGTAAATTTAAGAGATGGATAAGGAAAAAGCGTTGAATTTCTTTATAACAGTTGATACAATGTCATATGTGTCAAATTTTTATTGTTTGACATTTACACGAAACATATAGTATCAGACAAAGCGTTGTAAGGGGAATGCTTCAGGTTAAAGACTGATACGAAGTATTTAGGACAGTGGAGGTTTAAAATGGGACTTATTGTAAAAGATCTGTTCAAAAAGTATGGTGAGAAGACAGTAGTTGACCATATCAGCTTCAGTATGGATAAGCCGGGAGTTTATGCTCTTCTTGGTACCAACGGAGCCGGTAAGACTACGTCTATCAGAATGATACTTGACATGCTTGATAAGGACGGAGGAGAAGTTTTATGGAACGACGGTCCTCTTAACTTTTCAACATGCAACATCGGCTATCTTGCCGAGGAAAGAGGACTTTATCCAAAGTACTCTCTTATGGATCAGATTAAGTATTTTGGCTCGCTGAGAGGCGTTCCTGATAAGGAGCTTGATAAGAAGATCAAGTACTGGGCTGAGCGTCTTAAGGTTGAGGAGTATCTGTATCCACAGTTTAAGGATGCCGTTTCAGGAAGAAGGATCAATGAAAAGGGCGAGTTTATCGATGAAGAAGAAGGCACATCATCAGGTAAGAAGAAGCCTGTAAGAAAGAAGAAGATCAAGCCGCAGAGCCCTGATCAGTTATCAAAGGGTAATCAGCAGAAGATCCAGTTCCTTATAGCTATGCTTTCAGATCCTGATCTTATTGTGCTTGATGAGCCATTTTCAGGACTTGATCCGGTAAATACAGATATCCTTAAAAATGTAGTTCGTGAGCAGATCGAGGCAGGAAAATATATCATAATGTCAAGCCATCAGATGGAGGTCGTAGAGGAATTCTGCACCGACATCACTATTCTCTCGCGTTCAAAGGCAGTAGTTCAGGGAAATCTTAACGAGATCAAGAAGAGCTACGGAAGAGTAAATCTTCATCTTAAGTGTGACCGCGATGTCACCAATCTTATAAATGCGTCCGGTGCAAATATCATCACCGAGAAGGAAAATGAATATCGTATCAAGGTAACAGGAGATGAGCAGGCAGGCGCATTACTCCAGAGCCTTGTTGCAAATAAGGTAAATGTTATCTGCTTTGACCTCTCAGAGCTTTCGCTCCATGAGATATTTGTAAAAGAGGTGGGAGCGGATGAAAAATAACAGCATTTACAGTATGGAAGGCGTTGGTAAGGTGTATAAATTTACACTTACCCAGGCGTTTAAGAATAAGGGATACAGGGCTTCATTTATCATTATGATACTTGTTATCGTATTCCTTGGACCTATCATGAGGCTCGGCGCATCTTCCGGACAGAATATTGAAAAATCAATAAATGACGTAAAAGAGGATAAAGTAAATATCACAGAGCTTCTGATATTTAATGATTCAGGCGTCAGGATTGACGAGGAGAATCTTGGGTTTGCCGACAGCGGCTATAAAAACATCAGCGTCAGCTTTCCGGCTGAGAAGGATCAGAAGATTGACAGTGTAAAGGCTTCACTTACCTCTACACAGGTACTTCTTCTCCTTAAGACGGATGTGAATGAGTCAGGTATGCCGGAATACAAGCTCCAGCTTATCTCTTCAGATGACACCGAGATCAAGCCTGATATCCTTGACAGCTTAGGATCTTTCCTTATCGAGAAATTCGATAATGCCAGATATGAGCAGGCAGGCGTTGATAAGGATATCATGACACTGGTATCTTCAGGCTTTAATGAGAAGAAGACATATACAGATGAAGAGTTTACGAATGCATCAAACCGTAAATACAGCGATATGGAGGTTGTAGCCCTCGGAACTACATTTGCGGTTATCATAATGATGGTGCTTTCACTTGCTTCTTCATATATAGTAAGCTCGGTTATGGAGGAAAAGGTTTCAAAGCTTGTTGAAACACTTATGATAAGCGTAAGACCTCTCGCTCTTGTAATGGGTAAGATCTTTGCAATGATGACATATGTGCTTCTCATCCTTGTAATATCATTTGCGGGCTCAAAGCTTTCAAATTTTGTTATGGATATGATCGTAGGAAAGAATGAGACCAAGGAAATGCTTAACTTTGACGTGCTTTTCAAGGTAGGCTTCATGAATGCGGTATTTGTTATCTTTGCAGTTATCCTGCTCTTCTTTATCTTTGCATTCTTTGCAGGAATCGCAGGCGGTTCATGCTCGAAGGCAGAGGATATGCAGAGTGCAAACGGTTCTATAACAACACTCATCATGATCGGATATATTGTTGCAATGTTTGTTCCGGGAATTGAAAATGAGATGGTTCATACAATAATATCATTTGTTCCGATCTTCTCACTTTTTGTTGTGCCGGTATTATATATCACAGAGAGCATAAGCCTTCCGGTTCTGCTTTCTTCATTTGCCATTAATATTGTTATTGCGATCGCAATGTTCTTTATCTGCGCAAAGGTTTACAGACAGCTTATACTTATAGACGGAAGCAAGATAAAGATCAGTACGATACTTAAAATGGTATTTGGCAAGAGCTCGTCAGGCAAGGCTAAGAAGGAGGTGGCTTAAATGTTTAAGAATTTTGGAAATGTTTACAAGTTCTCCTTGAAAAATGCTCTTACCAGAGGCTACAAGGTGCTTACCGTTGTTATGTGTATCCTTCTTATAGCAGTACCGATACTCATAATGTTCTTTTCTGCAAAGTCCAAGTCGGACAACAAGGAAGAAGAGATCAAAAGCTGCCAGGCTGAGAAGATATATGTAGTAAATGAACTCGGCGGCGAGGAGTCGGATTTTAATTCGCTCAATCTTATCGGTGAGAAGAATTACGACAACATTACTTATATCAATTACAGCAATGTAGATGATGCGCTTAAGGCTCTTCAGAATGGCGAGTCTGCATTTGTTCTTGGATTTGAGAACAAGAATGGAACAGCGTCTTCTTATATAGTAGTTCCAAAGGAAAATATATCCGAGAGCGATGCTGAGAATTATTTCGATTTTATGGATAAATACCAGAGCTATTTCATAGTTCTTGCTGCAGGACTTGACCAGAACGGACTTCGTCAGGTTATGACACAGTCTGAGTATGAGACCTTCCATGTAAGCGGCTATGAAGAGAATGTCTCAATAGCTGATACCGAGGAAAATGATAAGGTAATGGCTGAAAGCGTTCTTTCTGCCATGAAGAGCGTTCTTCCTTATATTTCGCTCATGCTTTTATATTTCCTCATCATTTCATATGGCGCAAGTATCGCGCAGAGTATAGTAATGGAGAAGTCATCAAAGCTTATGGATACAATGCTTGTATCTGTTAGGCCTGAAGCACTCTGCCTTGGTAAATTCCTGGCAGTAGTAACAGCGGGCGTATTACAGATCCTGCTCTGGATAGCATCAGTAGTGGTCGGCTTCATAATAGGAAATATGATCTGCACCAAGGTTTATCCGGATGCAAATTTTGCACTTCTTGCATTCTTCAAGGCGATGAACAGTCTTAACGTTTTCTCACTTGGAAATGTTATCATCGCATTACTCATACTTATCATCGGATTCCTCCTTTTTGCATCCCTTGCGGTGGTTGCGGGAGCTATCTCCGGATCAAGAGAGGAAGCAGCAAGTGCATCAGCAATATTCATCATTCCGCTTATCATTTCATTCTTTGCAATAATGTATGGCGGCGGACTTGAGTCAGGCGGTGCTCCGGCATGGATGCTTTATGTACCATTTACGGCAGCTCTTATAACTCCGGCATACGTTGCACTTGGCGCATGTGAATTCCTTGAAGGTATGATTTCGCTCGGAATTATCGTTACGACAACACTTATTTTTATTATCGTAGCAGGACGACTTTATAAGATGATGTCACTTTATAAGGGCAATGGCGTTAAGCTTGGAAAGGCACTTAAGATGCTTTTCACCGGCAACAGCGCAGCAGCGAAGAAGTAGTGGATGATATTTTCAGTATATAATCCTTAATATTCTTTATTTTGACATGAATGTAAAAAAAGAATATAATCAATGATAGTTACAGGGAAACCTGAAATCATAAGGAGGTTAAAAGAATATGGATATCAAGGCAACTATTGATTCAATCGTAAGTAAGGTAAAGGGCGATCCAAAGATCGCAGAGAAGTTCCAGAAGGATCCTGAGAAGACAGTAGAAGAGGTTGCAGGTGTAGATATTCCTGATGGAATGGTAGGAAAGGTTGTTGACGGAGTTAAGGCTAAGCTTGCAGGAGATAAGGCAGGCGGAGTTGTTGATAAGATCAAGAATCTGTTCTAATAAATAAAAATTAGATATTTATCATGAAGACATATCCATCCTTTATTTGAAGGGGTGGATATGTTTTTTTATATGATCATACTGCAGGATGATCAGAAGATTCACTGAATGTTCAGTAAAAATAAACCACTGCGAGGTGCGTCCTAGCTTGTTAAATATCTATTTTAGTGTATAATTAAAGAATATAAATCATTCTATTAAGGAGTTTAGTGAAAGTTATGAGAAGGAAAATGATAAGGTTAGCCGCAGTGCTTCTTATTTTATCTGTTATATTGGGGACCTACGGAGAAAAAGTTTTTACATACGCTGCCGCACCCGGTGAAGTGAGCAGGGCTGAAGGGGCAGAGGATGGAGATAAAAACGCTGCATTTGACGCGGCAAACACTGAAGATGGAGAAAAAAATGCTGCACTTGACGCAGCAAACGCTGAAGATGGAGAAAAAAATGCTGCATTTGACGCAGCAGCCATAGAAGATGAGATAAACAAACTTATAGAGGAGAACAGGGACACCACGCCCTCTGTATCTATAAGCGTTTTCGGAGAGAAGGAGGATATCTGTACTGTCATTTCCGGAAAGGCCGACAGAGGAAATGACGTCCTTGCAGATGAAGAAACGGTCTATGAATGGGGCTCGATAAGCAAGGTCCTTGTGTGGGTCAGCGTAATGCAGCTTTACGAAGAGGGAAAGCTTTCGCTTGATGCCGATATCAGGGAATTTCTGCCGAAGGATTTCTTCAATTATCTTTCATATGACAAGCCTATCACTATGCTTAATCTTATGAATCATAACGCAGGCTTTCAGTCACCTTACAGAGACGTTGAGACCACGGATCCGGAAGCTCTGATGTCTCTTGAAAAAGCGCTTAAGGAAACCGAGCCTGCACAGATTTATGCACCCGGCGAGGTTGTTGCATATTCCAACTGGGGCGCAGCCCTGGCAGCTTATGTTGTTGAAAAAGTAAGCGGAATGGATTATGCAGATTATGTAAACAAAAACATTTTTGAAAGACTTGGTATGGAGCATACTGCCATAAAGCCTGATCTTTCAGATAACCAGTGGGTAGCTGAGCATAGAGACAAGACTCATTGCTATTATCTTGAGGATGGCATTCTTAATTCCATGAAAGAATGCAGGGCGTATATCCATATCTATCCTGCCGGTTCTGCAACAGGAACCATGAAGGATCTTGTAACATTTACAAAGGCATTTCTCTGCGACAGCAAGGATACACCGCTCTTCAAGGAAGCAGGCACTCTGGATGAGATGCTGACACCGACAATTTACTTTGCAGATGGCAAAACACCTAGATTCTGTCACGGCCTGGAGGTTGATAAATACGGAAACCTAGTATACGGACACGGCGGAAATACTACCGGTTTCTCTTCACTTATGCAGTTTGATCCGGTTTCAAAGACCGGTTTTGTAGTGATGGTCAATATGAGGGCCAACAGTATTTACCGATCAAGGATTCCTGAGATTGTTTTCGGAAAACCGGATTATTCTGATCTTAAGACAAATGATTTTAAGGAAGTGGATTTTTCCGGCCATTACATCATGAGCGGCGGAACCTTCGAGAAGGGCTGCTTCTCAGTTTACAGCTTTCTGACAGACCGTTTTCACGTTAAATTAGATAAAGGAGAATACACCAGCAACAGCGGTGTAAAGTCTATAACACAGCTTTCTGATAATGCGGCAATATTTACTCTTGTAAATGATGAAGAGAAGCTTTATTTCTTCACAACGGATGAGGAAGGAAATATCGTAAGGATTGAAAATACCTCGATCGATTTTATTAAGATGAGTAATTCCACCTTCATCATCAATAACATCATTTTGATCTCCATGATAATATCGCTGTTTGTCGTGATGTTCCTTCTTGTGGTTCACCTTATAAAGCTGAAAGCCTTCAAGGAAGGAGATCTGAGGAGATTTAAGCTTGTCGAGATAAACTTCGGAATCGCCGAAAGTATACTTGCAGCTGCGATCAGCCTTCTCTTCTTCTTCGGAGTTCAGAACGAGATAGTCCGCGCGATATTCTGTATAGTTGCGATGGCATTTCTTGCAGTTATGATTGAAATGGCAGTGATGGCACATATAAGGTGGGGCAAGGGCAAGATGAATAAAGTCCTTATACTTGAAGACGTGTGCTGTGTACTTATCACGGTAGGATTTATCTACTGGAAGATCTACCAGTTCTGGGGCTTCTAGAGCTTTACCGGACAGGCAAAAAACACACTTTAACCGATATAGACAGGGCTTTTTCTTGACATCACTTTTTAGAAAAATTATAATCAAATAAGAGGGAAAAACTAATATACAGGAGGGTGAATTAATGAGCAAAAAACTGAATAAAAAGCTGGATGAGGCACTTTGTAATTATGATGAATCCATCCGCGATGAAGTAAAAAATGACGTTGCCGGTGTCGTTGAAGACCAGGTAAAAAAGGGTGTTAAAAAGGGAATAAAAAAAGAGATCAAAAAAGAAGTTAAGAAGGAAGTCAGAAAAGAGATAAGAAGACGCAGAAGACGTTCAATACGCCGTGCGATATTTATCGGTATTCTTGGGGGATGCGGATACTATTTCTATACTCACAATGATAAGTTTAAGTCTAAGGTAAACGGAACAGCTGATAAGGTCTGCTCCAAGGTACCATGCCTTAAAAAATGCTGCTGCGGGAAGTGCGGCGACAAATAAAAGGCTCATTAAGTGAGGAGGTATTTAATGAAGAAAAGACTTGTTACCAGAAGCGATTTTGACGGTTTGGTATGCGCAATGCTGCTGAAGGAGCTGGACCTCATCGAGGATATCAAATTCGTTCATCCTAAGGATGTCCAGGACGGTAAGATCGATCTGTCAGAAAATGATATTACAACAAACCTTCCGTTTGATCCGCGTGTAGGCCTTGCTTTCGACCACCATGAAAGCGAGCTTATAAGGAATAAGAAGGAAGAATACGAAGGTAAATATATAATCGACGGTGATGCAAAATCAGCTGCCAGAGTTGTATATGATTACTACGGCGGAAAGGAAAGGTTTGTCAGGGTTTCAGAGGAGATCATGTGGGCTGTTGACAAGGGCGACAGCGCTGATTTTACCAAGGATGAGATACTTAATCCGACAGACTGGGTTCTTATGAACTTCCTGATGGATGCACGTACAGGCCTTGGACGTTTCCATGATTTCAGAATATCCAATTACGCACTTATGATGGAGCTGATCGATTATTGTGTTGATCACAGTATCAAGGATGTTCTTGCTCTTCCTGATGTTAAGGAAAGAGTTGATATGTATTTCGAGCAGCAGGAGCTTTTCAAGGCTCAGCTTGAGCGTATCACTAAAATCTATGACAAGGTTGCGGTCATTGACCTTCGAAATGAAGAAACCATTTATACAGGCAACAGATTTATGGTTTACGCTCTGCATCCAGAGATCGAGCTTTCAGTTCATGTTGCATGGGGCTTCAAGAAGCAGAACACTGCAGTTATGATCGGAAAGTCTATAGTAAACCGCAGTTCCAAGTTTGATATCGGTGAGCTTTGTCTTTCATACGGCGGAGGCGGACACAGAAATGCAGGTACCTGCCAGCTTGAAAATGACAAGATAGATTCAGAGCTTCCGATCATCATCGATAAATTAAACGGAAAGCTTCCGGTGTAAGGAATGGCTGAAAAGCCCACATTTTAATAATGCAAAATGCGCCCTCTTAGGCAGAAACCTGTAATCTGCTTAAGAGGGATTTTCTATGCCCGGAAACGCTATGTTATATTTGACTTTAAAGGTGCAAGTTGCTAGAATTAGTAAAGTTAAGAATATGGTCGGTATGATCATTTTGCAAAGGAGATCAGTAAAATGGATGATAAACTTAAGGTACTTATACTTGCAGCAGGAAAAGGAACCAGAATGAAGTCTGAGCTTCCTAAGGTTGTACATAAATGCTGTGGAAGCTCTATGGTGCATCATGTTATCGAGGCTTCCAAAGTCGCAGGAGCAGAGAAGATCTGCGTTATCGTTGGTTATAAGTCAGATATAGTTGAAAGTGTTATTAAAGAAGAAAATGGAGCTGACATCGAAGCAGGAAGGATCAGCTTTGCAATTCAGACAGAGCAGCTCGGTACAGGCCATGCTGTCAAGTGTGCAAAGAGCAGTATCGAGGGACAGGGCGACGTTATAGTTCTCTGCGGAGATACACCGCTCATCACAGGCGAGACACTTAAGAAGCTCTATGCAAAGCATAAGGAAGAAGGAAACGGAGTAACCGTTCTGTCTGCAATATTTGACGATCCTTCAGGATACGGACGTATCATCAGAGATGAGAACGGAAGCTTCCTTGCGATCAGAGAAGATAAGGACTGCACAGAAGAGGAGAAGAAGATCTGCGAGATCAATTCAGGTATGTACATCTTCGACGAGCAGCTTCTGAATAAGGCGCTTGATGAGATCAAGAATGACAATGCTCAGGGAGAGTATTATCTTCCGGATGCCATAGAGATAATCAGAGGCTACGGCAGTACAGTAAATGCATTTGCGGCAGGCGAAAAGTACGAGATCCTTGGCGTTAATACGATCGCCCAGCTTGAAGAGGCTGAGAAGATACTTTCAAAATAAAACTTAAGGCACGCCGCCGGGAATTAAAAAGCATTTGACCAGAGGCACAGTGTGAAAAGACGTGATCACGGCGTGAAAAAACAATAGAGGTAGTAACAGATGAAGATAATTGCAGGGCTGGGCAATCCGACCAGAGAATATGAGGGCACAAGGCACAATATGGGCTTTTCTGCCATTTATCAGATTGCGGACAGATATAATATCAAAATGAATATAGCCAGGCATAAGGCACTGATCGGAACAGGCATCATTGCGGGCGAGAAGGTAATGCTTGTCATGCCTCAGACCTATATGAATCTGAGCGGAGAGTCGATCGGAGAGATACTCAGGTTTTATAAGCTTTCGCCGGCGGACCTTATCATTTTATATGATGATATCGATCTGGACGTCGGAAAGCTCAGGATCCGCGCGAAGGGCAGTGCCGGCGGACATAATGGCATCAAGAGCATTATCGCACATATTGGTACGGAAACCTTCGACAGAGTAAGGATCGGAGTCGGACATAAGCCTGAGGGCTGGGATCTGGCGGATCATGTGCTGAGCAGATTCTCCAAGGAGGAGCTTCCGGTTGTCAGGGATTCTGTCAGCAGGGCAGCGGATGCGATAGAGGTAATTATTAGCAGCGGCATTGAGGCTGCGATGAATAAATTTAACTAAGTATTATTTGTCAGAGGTTTGCGGCAGAGAATTGCAGTGAGAATGGCGATTGAGGTTTGCAGCAAAGAATTACAGTAATTCAGCAGAGGAAAAGAAATGGAAGCCATAAGGTCGATCTTCCGGGAATCGGATGCATTTAAAAAAGTGAATAGTGCAGTTAAGAAGGACGAATATCCGCTTTTTATTCAGGGACTTACCAGAGCTGTAATACCGGTGCTCACGGAGGAATTGTCAGAGAAGTCAGGAACCGGCCTTATAGTAACCTATGATGATGCCAGAGCTGATAAGCTCTACAATGATTACAGACTGTATAATAAGAATGTATTTATATATCCTGCCAAGGATGTGCTTTTTTATTATGCGGATGTTCACGGAAATGCGACAGCCAGAAAGAGGCTTGAGATAATCCGAAGGTTAAATGAGAAGAAGGATACCATAGTCATCACCACGGTTGACGCCCTTATGGACAGGATACCGCGGATGGAGGATATAATCTGCGGAGAGATACATCTTAAGCTTTCAGAGGAGATCGATCCGGAGGATCTTAAGGTAAAGCTTGTCAGCCTCGGATACGAAAATGAAGCTCTTGTAGAGTCTGAAGGTCAGTTCTGCATGAGAGGAGGTATCATCGATATCTTCCCTCTGACAGAGGATGCACCATATCGTATAGAGCTTTGGGGTGATGAGATCGCTTCAATCAGAAGCTTCGATCCTGAAACACAGCGTTCGATTGAAGAAGTCAGCGAGTTCTGCGTATATCCGGCCAGCGAATTTGTCATGTCGCAGGGCAGGATAGCAAGAGGTCTTGCAAGGATTCAGGATGATTATGAGAAGGAGGCGGCAGCCTTCAAGAAGACCTTCCATACCGAACAGTATGCAAGGCTTACCAAGGCGGTTGAGACCATCAGGGAAGAGATCGGTGAGTTTAATTCCACTACCGGTATGGACAGCCTTGTTAATTATTTTTATGATGATACGGTTTCATTTTTATCATATTTTTCTGAAAATACAGGAATCTTCCTCGATGAGCCGGACAAGGTTGCTGAACGTGCAAGAGTTTATGCGACCGAATTTTCTATGTCCATGGAGGCCAGACTATCAGGCGGTTACGTACTTTCAAAGCAGGCGGATGTGCTTTACAGTGAGAACATGGTACTCGAAATGCTTTCCAAGAGAAGGCTTATCATGCTTTCAGAGATCTACGCCAACTGCAAATGTATAGAGCCTGCAAAGGATTTTCATATCGAGAGCAGAGGCATCAGTACCTATGGCAACAACTATAACCTGCTTCTTGAGGACATGAAGAAATGGCGTGAAAAGGGCTACGCTACAGTTCTTATTTCACCATCATCCACAAGAGGAAGGAGACTTGCCGACAACCTCACAAATGAAGGTATTCCTGCATTTTTCTCTCAGAACAGGGAGAGAGAGCTGAAGCCGCGTGAGGTAATGGTCACAAACGGCAACCTGGAGGAGGGCTTCCTTCTCGACAGCGCCGGACTTGCGGTCATCAGTGAAAGCGATATCTTCAGCAATAATAAGGTACGAAAGAAGAAGAGACTACCTAAATTCCAGGGTGAGCATATTAATGCGCTGGACGAGATCGGTGTCGGAGACTATGTTGTCCATGAGAGACATGGTATCGGCATTTATAAGGGCATCGAGAAGGTTCAGACCGAGGGAAGACTGAAGGATTATATAAATATAGATTATGCGGATGGCGGCAAGCTTTTCATACCTGTTGAGCAGCTTTCGATGATCGGAAAGTACGCCAACAAGGATGCGGCCAAGCCAAAGTTAAATAAACTGGGCGGCGACCGCTGGGAGAAGACCAGAACCACCGTACGTAATCATGTTGAGTATATTGCGGACGAGCTTGTGGAGCTTTACGCGGCGAGAAGCGCCAAGAAGGGACATATCTATCCGCCTGATACTGTATGGCAGACTGAATTTGAGGAGCTTTTCCCTTATGAAGAGACTCCTGACCAGATGAAGGCCATAGAGGAAACCAAAAATGATATGGAAAGCGACAAGATAATGGACAGACTTATCTGCGGTGATGTAGGCTTCGGCAAGACCGAGGTTGCCATCAGAGCGGCATTTAAGGCAGTTCAGGACAACCGTCAGGTAGCATATCTTGTTCCGACGACCATACTTGCACAGCAGCATTTCGAAACCTTCTGTGAGAGAATGAAGAACTATCCGGTAAATATCAGGATGCTTTCAAGGTTCTGTACTCCGAAGGAGACCAAGGAAACCCTGAAGGGACTCAAGGAAGGTTCGGTTGATATAGTAATAGGTACGCACAGACTCCTTTCGGCAGACATAGTATTCAATAACCTTGGTCTGCTGATAATAGACGAGGAGCAGAGATTCGGCGTAAAGCATAAGGAGAAGATCAAGCAGCTGAAGAACAACGTCGACGTTCTGACGCTTACGGCAACTCCTATACCGCGTACTCTGCACATGAGCCTTATCGGCCTTCGTGACATGAGCCTTCTGGAGGAGGCTCCGGTGGACAGACGTGCTATCCAGACCTATGTAATGGAGTATGACAAAGAGTTCGTGAAGGAGGCTATCAACAGAGAGCTTGCCAGAAACGGACAGGTTTATTATGTATATAACAGAGTAGAAAATATCGAGCATATAACGACTGAGCTGAGAGGCCTGCTGCCGGATGCAAGGATAGAATTTGCTCACGGTAAAATGCATGAGCGTCAGCTTGAGAGTATTATGCATGATTTCATAAATAAAGATATTGACGTGCTTGTCTCAACAACCATCATTGAGACAGGTCTGGATATCCCTAACGTAAATACTATCATTATCCATGATGCGGATAATTTCGGACTGTCGCAGCTTTATCAGCTCCGCGGTCGTGTGGGAAGATCCAGCAGAAATGCATATGCATTTCTTATGTATAAGAGGGATAAGACTATCCGTGAGGTGGCTGAGAAGCGACTGAAGGCTATCAAGGAATTTACTGATCTTGGTTCGGGCTATAAGATCTCTGTAAAGGATCTGGAGATCAGAGGAGCCGGAAATCTCCTCGGTATGGATCAGTCCGGTCACATGGAATCGGTCGGATATGACCTCTATGTCAAAATGTTAAATGAAGCCATCAGGAGAAAGAAGGGCGAGGTTACAACGGATGATTTCGATACCTCAATCGATCTTCCTGTAGATGCGTATATTCCGGAAAACTACGTGAAGGTTTCCTTCCTTAAGCTTGAGCTTTACAAGAGAATCTCGCGTATTACAGATACGGATGACGCAGACGCCATAAGAGAAGAGGCAAAGGACCGCTTCGGAGAGATACCGAAGCCATTTGAAAGACTTCTTCGTATAGCGCTCCTTAAGACAAAGGCTCACAACGCCGGAATGGTAGAAGTAAGATTCAGGGATGACGAGGTGCAGTATCTCTTCAAAAATGATACTCCTATCAAGATTGAGGACATCCCTAAATTCATCAGAAGGATGAAGAGGGCAGGCAAGACCGTCCGCATCATCACCGGCAAGCTTTCGGGCTTCGGAGTCCGCGAATCAAAGCTTATTCAGGACGAACTGATAGGTAATACAGAGAATATGATCGACGAGCTCGAAAAGTCGTTGATCGTTAAAGAATAGAGTTGAACGGCTCTCCGAAGACGTAATAGATAACAATATAATAAGAAGGCGGTTATGAAATTTAAAAAATTAATTTCATAGCTGCCTTCCTTTTTTTATTATATAAAAAAGGAGGGTCGAAATGAATATATTTGGTTACGCGCGTGTCAGTACTAAGGAACAAAATGAAGACAGACAACTGATTGCACTTCATGAAATGGGGGTTAAGGATGGCAAAATTTTTATTGACAAGCAGTCTGGTAAGGACTTTAACAGAACCGGATATAAGCGGCTTATAAGAAAACTTAAACCTGATGACGTCATTTATGTGAAAAGCATAGACAGGCTGGGAAGAAATTACGAAGATATCATCGAACAGTGGAAGCTGATCACCAAAGAGAAGAAAGCAGATATAGTAGTGCTTGATAATCCACTTCTTGATACCAGACGAGGCAAGGATCTTATGGGAACCTTCCTTACTGATATTGTTCTGTCGCTTCTTAGCTATGTGGCCGAAAATGAGAGAGTAAATATAAGGAAGAGACAGGCAGAAGGGATTGCTGCGGCAAAAGCAAGGGGTATCAGATTTGGGCCGGCTCCAAGTCCACTTCCGGAGAATTTTAATGACGTATATCAGCGGTGGAAACAAAAAGAGATTCCGCTTAAAGAAGCAGCAAAGCTGTGCGGGATGCCGCGTTCAACATTTTATGACAGGGCGAGGAAATTTAATATAGATAAGAAGAGATAATAAATAAGCAATCAGTTGTTCTGAGCAATGAAAAAAGTCCGAGGAAGTATACTTCTTCGGACTTTTCTTGTTTCAAATATCGAAAGAAATGTTATCACAGCATTACACAAAAGTCAACACAAATTCTGTATTAATTACGCGCAAAAATTGGTAAAAATCACAGTCCGATAAAAAGTCTAAAGTTGTATACTTCCCCGGTTTCAGCTTGAACAAATCAATTTTGAAAAAGGATGGAATAAACTTCTTCATTTAGCGTTGTCTGAAAGCGGGGGCGAATATGGGAATTATGTTATACGAACATAATAGGAAAGCATATGACGCAGCTGTAAAGATGCTTAAAAGTGTCGGAAAGGCAGCGGTCATACATCCTACAGGAACAGGTAAGTCCTTTATAGGCTTTAAGCTGTGCGAGGATAATCCTGATAAGAGAGTCTGTTGGCTTTCTCCATCCAAATACATCTTCAGTACTCAGATGGAGAACCTGAAGAATGAATGTCATATAGAAAGTGACTTGGATAAGGACAATTTCATGTCAAATATTACGTTCCTCACATACGCCCGACTGATCAATATGACGGACGAAGAGATGCAGGAGATAAAGCCGGATTACATCGTACTGGATGAGTTCCACAGATGCGGCGCTGCTGAGTGGGGAAGAGGAGTAGAGAAGTTCCTCTCAATATATGAGAACGTGCCGATGCTTGGACTTTCAGCTACTGCGATAAGGTACCTGGATAATCAGAGAGATATGAGTGATGAACTCTTTGACGGACATGTAGCAAGTGAAATGTCGCTTGGAGAGTCTATAGTTCGAGGAATACTTAATCCTCCGAAGTATGTACTTTCAATCTTCTCATATAAAGAAGAACTAAACAAATACGAGACAAGAGTAAGACTTACGAGGAATAAAGCGGTCAGAGATAAAGCAGAAGAGTATCTGAAACAGCTTCGAAGAGCTTTGGATAAAGCGGAGGGGCTGGACGAGATATTCAATAAGCACATGACTGACAGAACAGGCAAGTACATTATTTTCTGCGCCAATTTCGAGGCAATGAATGCTGCCAAGGAGAAGATAACCGAGTGGTTTCATCTGGTAGATGAGAAGCCGCATGTGTATTCGGTATATTCAGATGATCCGACAGCAAGTAAGTCATTTAAAGACTTTAAAGCAGATAATGATACATCACATTTAAGACTTCTGTTCTGTATAGACGCTCTAAATGAAGGCGTTCATGTAGACGATGTATCCGGAGTGATACTGCTTAGACCAACGATTTCTCCAATCGTATATAAACAGCAGATTGGTAGAGCACTGTCGGCTTCAAAGAAAAAAGAACCGGTAGTCTTTGACATAGTAAATAACATTAAGAATCTTTACAGCATTGATGCTGTTAAGGAAGAAATGCAGACCGCTATACAGTGTTTTGCAACAAGAGATAGTGATACCCATATTGTGAATGACCGTTTTGAAGTTATAGCAGAGCTCAGTAACTGCCTGGAGCTCTTCAATGAACTTGAGGACACGCTCTCAGCAAGCTGGGACATTATGTATCTTGAAGCAAAAAGATACTACGAACATAACGGTAATCTGCTGGTTCCGGCTGATTTCATGACCGAGGATGGTTATGGTCTTGGAAGATGGGTCAGAACACAGCGTGTGGCGAGACAGAACAGAGACGCCGGTACCGAAGAGCCGTCAGCATATGGCTACAGTCCTATCACTGAAGAACATATAAAAAAGCTGGATGAGATAGGGATGGTATGGTCGTCTGTTCTTAAAGAGAAGTGGCTTATCAACTATAAGCTTGCTGAAGAATACTATCAGACAAATGGTAATCTGGTGGTTCCGCTTAACTATGTGACTGTAAAGCAGAATGAAAACGGAACAACCGAAGAGGTAAAGCTCGGAGTCTGGATTACCAGTCAGAGAGTCAGCTATGCAAAAGGAAAGATTTCCACAGAGCAGATAAAGCTTCTCGAAAAGATAGGTATGAGCTGGGACCGCTTTGATGAGAAGTGGGAGAAAGGCTTCCGGTATTCAAAAAGATACTTCGAGGAATACGGAGATATCAATTCTGTTCCGGCGGATTTTGAATACGAAGGATTCAAACTGCTCAAATGGTTAAATACCCAGAGAACCAGATATAAAAGCGGAAAGCTGACTGAGGAAAGGATCAACAGATTGCTTAGCCTCAACTTCAAGTTCAGCCTTCATGATGCTTTCTGGGATAAGGGGTATGAACATGCATGCAGATATAAAGACATGCATGGAAATATAGATGTTCCGATCGGTTATATCTGTGATGATGGCTTTAAGTTAAGGACGTGGATTACTAATCAGAGATCAAGAAGTAAGAATGGAACGCTATCAGATTCTCAACAGGGGAAACTGAAAATGATTGGCTGTATTTAGTACTCAATCATTATCAAAAAGAAGGGTAAGCATCTGATATGGGTTTGATTGAGAACTTAACAACGAATCGTAATAGCAAATGGAAAACATATGTAGTTACGAGCCTGCTTGTCATTTATGACATTTTAGCTGTTGCACTAGCGTATTTTTTGGCGCTGTGGCTCAGATTCGACTGCATGGTTTCTAAGATTCCGGAAGAGTATCTGACATCATATGCCAGATTCATCGGTTTCTACATAGTTTTCTGTGTGATCATCTTTGCAGTGTTTAAGCTGTACAGAAGTATATGGAGATATGCAAGTATCGTAGAGCTTGTCCGTGTAATTATATCAACTGCTGTTACAGGGATATGCCATGCGATATTTATCACGATAATCCTGAGGAGAATGCCGGTTTCATATTATCTTCTTGGAGTTATCTTTCAGTTCTTGCTGATCATTGCTGCAAGATTCGGATTCAGGTTCTACCTGATCGTTAAGAAGAGATATAAGCGTGATCTAAGCACGATGAAGCGAGTAATGATCATCGGAGCCGGTGAAGCGGGAAGAAATGTTATCCGCGAACTGAATCAGACTGATGAGATCAGTGAAGTGCCTGTATGCGTCGTTGATAGAGATCAGACGAAATGGAATAAGACCATCGAGGGCGTTCCTGTAGTAGGCGGAAAAGAAAGCATACTTTTAAATGTAGATAAATTTAATATAGACAAGATATATTTTGCAATTCCTTCAGCTACCAAGAGTGAACAGAGAGACATTCTGACTATCTGTAATGAGACAGACTGTGAACTAAAAACTCTTCCGGGCATCTATCAGGTAGCCAGCGGAGAGGTTGAGCTGAAAGACATGAAGGATGTCGCCATAGAAGACCTTTTGGGACGCGACCAGATAAAGGTTGATATGACGGAGATATACAACCAGATATCCGGCAAGGTAATCCTTATAACCGGTGGCGGCGGATCAATCGGTAGTGAGATAGCTCTTCAGGTATCGCGTCATAATCCTAAGAAGCTGATCATATTTGATATTTATGAGAATAATGCTTATGCGATCCAGCATAAGATTTTAAAAGAAAATCCTAACTGTCCGTTAGAGGTTCTTATAGGTTCTGTAAGGGACAGCAGAAGGGTAAACAGCGTATTCCGAAGGTTCAGACCTGACATTGTATATCATGCAGCGGCGCATAAACATGTTCCGCTTATGGAGGACAGTCCATGTGAGGCTGTTAAGAACAATGTAATAGGAACTTACAAGGTCGCATATGCTGCAATGATGTATGGAACACAGAGATTTGTACTTATCAGTACAGATAAAGCTGTTAATCCAACCAACATAATGGGTGCATCAAAGCGTCTCTGCGAGCTTGTCATTCAGTCATTTGATAAGAAGATAAAGGCTCATAAGGAGTGCGAGATTCCGGTTCTTCATGTACATCAGGAGGATGAAGATGGAAGTATGTATCCACTTGCAAAGGGTACTCAGAGAATAGATGAGGAAGGTCATAAGGTATTCATGCTTCCGGGTCAGGATGACGCAGGCTATAGAGAAGCACATACAAAGTATTCCGGAGTCAGATTCGGAAATGTGCTTAACAGCGGTGGAAGTGTAATACCTCTCTTCAAGGATCAGATAGCAAGCGGAGGACCTGTTACAGTTACTCATCCGGATATCATCAGATATTTCATGACTATTCCGGAAGCTGCAAGCCTTGTGCTCCAGTCAGGTGCATATGCGAAGGGTGGAGAACTCTTCGTACTTGATATGGGTGATCCTGTCAAGATAGATGATCTTGCAAGAAATCTTATAAGGCTTTCAGGACTTGAACCTGACGAGGATATAAAGATTGAATATACCGGCCTTAGACCTGGTGAAAAGCTGTATGAAGAGAAGCTTATGTCCGAGGAAGGACTTTCAAGAACTCCGAACGAGCTTATCCATATAGGAAAACCGGTAGAGTTTGATGAAGATAAATTCCTTGGTTCACTTAATGACCTGATGACTGTTTCATATGAAAATACCGAAGCTATCAGACTGATGGTTGAAAGACTGGTTAATACATATCATCCAAGCGAGCCGCTTTCAGAAGAGCAGGTTGCGAAATATGAGGTGGAGATAGAGAAAATATGTGGGAAAGAGCATAAAGAATAAAAAAAGAAAAGAATTTTGTAGAAGTAAGGTAAGGGAAAATGGCATTTAATAAAACGTCTGATATAAAACCTTTTGAAAAACATATTTTTCTCAGTAGTCCAACCATGCATGGGGACGAAGCACGCTATATGATGGAGGCTTATGACACCAACTGGATGAGTACTGTTGGAAAAAACATAAATGAAGTTGAAGAGCAGGTTGCAGAATATATAGGAGTGAAGCATGCGGTTGCTTTAAGTGCAGGTACTGCGGCACTTCATCTTGCAACAAAGCTTGCAGGAGAGAAGCTATACGGTCAGGCAAGACCTTATGAAGGTGTCCTCAGAGGAAAGAAGGTTTTGTGCTCGGATGTAACTTTTGATGCCAGCATTAACCCAGTAGCTTATGAAGATGGTGAAGCAGTATTTGTTGATACTGAGTATGATACATGGAATATGGATCCGGAAGCACTGGAAAAGGCATTTGAAACCTATCCGGAAGCAAAGTTAGTTGTATTAGCACATCTTTATGGAACACCGGGAAAGATTGAAGAATTGAAAGCTGTCTGCGAAAGGCATGGGGCACTCATTGTAGAAGATGCTGCAGAAAGCTTTGGCGCAAAATATCTCTATAAGGGTGAATGGAAAGAGACAGGAGCATTTGGTGACTATAACTGCATCTCTTTCAATGGAAATAAAATCATTACTGGATCTAGCGGTGGAATGTTCCTCACAGATTCTAAAGAAGATGCTGACAAAGTAAGAAAATGGAGCACGCAGTCACGTGAGAATGCACCTTGGTATCAGCATGAAGAGATCGGTTATAACTACCGAATGAGCAATGTTGTCGCTGGCGTAGTTCGTGGACAACTTCCATATCTGCAGGAGCATATTGATCAAAAGAGAGCTATCTATGAAAGATACAAGGAAGGTTTTAAGGATCTTCCGGTTAAGATGAATCCGTATGATGCAGAAAAATCAGTTCCAAACTTTTGGCTCAGCTGCATGATCATTGATGAAGATGCTATGTGCATGCAGGTTAGAGGAGATCAGACGGTGCTTTATAACCCGGAAAGCGGTAAATCATGTCCTACAGAAATACTGGAAGCAATTGCTTCCATCAATGCAGAAGGACGTCCAATATGGAAGCCCATGCATGCACAGCCAATATATAGGACGAACCCGTTTGTCACAGTTGAGGGCAACGGCAGAGGCCGCACAAATGCTTACATAAAGGGCTCTGGAATTGATGTAGGAGCTGATATTTTCCGTAGAGGGCTTTGCCTTCCCAGCGATAACAAGATGACAGAAGAGCAGCAGGATAGGATTATTGAGATTATTCACAGGTGTTTCCTGTAAATCGGTTGGACAACAATCAGGGTTGTAGATAGGGAGATACCGGCTTGAAGCCGTATCGGCAGAGCATGTATCAGGTATGTACATCTGCATCGGCTGAATATGACTGAGGTTTGTAGATACGAAAATGCCATGTCGGCTGAATATGCATCAGGGTTGTAGATATGTATCTGCTGCATATGCATGAGGTGCGCAGATAAGAAAAACGGCATCGGTTGCATATGTATCAGGCGGTCACATAGATTGAGGAACATAGATGATAATAGTTTGGATTATCCTTTGGATTATCGCGATTGCGTTTGTTGTCGGTGTGATTGCCGTTATAGCAGATGCAATCGGGAAGAAGGACAGTAAACATAAGCCTTATGGCCTATATGAGCGTTTTGTAAAGCGTGGATTGGACGCTTTTCTTGCTACCGGGGCACTGATCGTGTTGTCACCGGTGCTTCTGGTCACAGCGATTCTAGTTCGTGTGAAGCTCGGCTCTCCCGTGTTGTTCACTCAAGAACGGCCCGGAAGAGACGGTAAGATTTTTAAGCTTTATAAGTTCAGGACGATGCTTCCTCCCAAGGACGGCGTGATTGATCCGGCGCAGGACGCAGCAAGGCTGACACCTTTCGGGAAGAAACTGAGGTCTACAAGCCTCGACGAGTTGCTGGAACTGATCAATATGATCAAAGGTGATATGGCCGTTGTGGGGCCAAGACCTCTGTTGGTTCAATACTTAACGCGCTATAACTCACACCAAGCAAGAAGGCACGAAGTTCGCCCTGGATTTACCGGCCTTGCTCAGGTGCATGGACGCAATGCCATCAGTTGGGAAGAGAAATTTGACTGGGACGTGAAGTACGTTGATCATATCACTTTTGCTGGTGATGTGAAGATTATCCTGGATACGGTGAGAACAGTATTAAAACGTGAAGGTATTAGCGGCGGCGAATCGGTCACAATGACCGAGTTTATGGGGAACGACAACTCTGCAGAGGTGCTGAAAAGTGAATAAATTGATCATTATCGGCGCTTCCGGTCATGGAAAGGTTGTCGCCGATATCGCTGCATTAAATGGATATAAAGACATCGTCTTTTTAGACAATGATTCAGAAATAAAAATTTGCGCAGGACATCCGGTTCTTGGCCCGGATACGATGACTTCAGAACTTGATGGTGATGTGTTTGTCGCTGTTGGAAATGCGAAAATAAGAAAGAAACTGATGGAGAGGGACGCAAATCGAAGCTTTCCAGTTCTCATTCATCCAAGTGCTGTGATAGCTGAAAGCGCCGAAGTTGGTGCAGGGTCTGTAGTTATGGCGGGAGCTGTGATTAACCCTGGAGCGCAAATCGGAAAAGGCTGCATTATCAATACAAGCTCTTCTGTGGATCATGATAGCATGGTAGGGGATTACTGCCATGTTTCTGTCGGTGCTCATTTGTCTGGAACGGTTGTGGTTGGAACGGGAACGTGGATAGGCGCTGGAGCGACGGTCAGTAATAACGTCAATATCTGCGGTGGTTGCATGATCGGTGCAGGAGCCGTGGTTATTAAGGATATAAAAATACAAGGAACTTATGTAGGAGTGCCGGTGAAAATGATTAGTAAGTATTATCTAACTGGGGGGGGTACTGCTCCACCCGGATAATCCAAAGAAAATCAATCGTTATGTACCCTTCTGTGCTTACCCACAGTTTGCAGCGTAGGAGGGCAGCATGATGAAAGATTTAATAATTTTTGGAGCCAGCGGATTTGGCCGCGAAGTTGCATGGGCAGTGGAGAGGATTAATAAAGTCTCCCCAACTTGGAAGCTCCTCGGCTTTATGGATGACGCTGATGATATTCAAGGCAAAGCAATCAACGGATATCCAGTTTTGGGGAAAACCAGTGATGTAGGAAAATACTCTGATGCTTATTTTGTCGTAGCTGTTGGCGCTTCAAGAGTTCGAGAGAAGATTGTTGCCAATATGAAGGCGGTAAACCCGGACATCAAGTTCGGAATAGTTATCGATCCTTCTGTTGAGATGTCTGAGCTTGTGACGATTGGCGAAGGCACCATCATCTGCGCACATACAATTATCACGGTCAATATCGAGATCGGTTCTCATGTGATTATCAATCTTGATTGCATCGTTGGGCATGATGCCATACTGAAAGACTTTGTGACGATCTACCCGTCCGTCAATGTGTCCGGTATTACCCATATCGGTCACGCTGTGGAACTGGGAACAGGGATGCAGATTATCCAGGGGAAGAGCGTAGGTGACTACAGCATTGTAGGCGCCGGGGCGGTTGTCGTAAAAGACATCCCGGAGAAATGCACGGCTGTAGGTAGTCCGGCGAAGCCGATAAAGTTCTTTGAGTGAGGGCATCAGAGTGGATATAAAGACAGTCACAGGCTGTGATGGACGCTTTCAAGAGAGCTGGTTTGGCAGTAGATGATATTGATGTGTTCGAGACGCACGACTGTTTTACCAGTTCGGAATATGCAACCATTAGTGCATTCGGCTTGACGAATCCCGGACATGAGTATGAAGCCGTAGAGAGTGGACTGATTTCCTTTGATGGTAACAAGCCTATCAATCCAAGCGGCGGTCTTATCGGATGCGGGCATCCGGTAGGGGCCTCAGGTGCGAGAATGCTGCTTGATCTGTATAAGCAGGTAACAGGAACGGCCGGAGGATATCAGATCAAAAATGCAAAAAACGGCATGATGATGAATATCGGCGGAAGTGCCACGACAAATTATGTATTTATTGTTGGCATAGGATAGAAGAAGAATTCAATTATTTAAAAGTTAGGATAAGACATGTTGATTCTTAAAGTAGTATTCTGGATAGCAGTTTTTATTGTTTACTGGGCGATGATTGGATATCCGACATCTCTAGTTATATTAAATAGGATTTTCAAGAAAAGTAACAAGAAGGATGATGCTTACGAGCCAACAGTGACCATCATGGTCGTTGCTCACAATGAAGAGAAAGTAATAGGCGAGAAGCTTCAAAATCTCCTTGATACTGATTATCCATCAGACAAGTTGGAGTTTCTAATAGCTTCCGATTTTTCGACAGACAAGACTGATGAAATAGTTGAAAAGTTTATAGCGGATCATCCAGAGCGACGTATTCGGATTCATAAGTCTGTGAATCACTTTGGTAAAACGAATGCGCAGAATGAGACACAGGAACAATGTGATACAGAGATTCTTGTTATGACAGATGCCAATGCGATGTTTGAGACTAATGCGGTACATGAGCTTGTGTCTTATTTTACAGATCCCAGCATTGCTTATGTTTCTGGCCAGCTCCGCTATATGAACACGGAGGGGAATAAAACAGCCAGTTCTGAAGGTTTCTATTGGAAGCTTGATTTGATGTGTCGAAGTATTGAGAGCAGGTTTCAAACGATTACGGCTGGTAACGGTGCAATATATGCAGTTCGTAATAAAGATTATGAGAAGATTCCACCGATTGAATGCCACGATTCCAGCTTCCCGATTGTTTATGCTTTGGAGAAGAAGAGAGCTATATATAATCCTGACGCTATAGCATATGAAAAGGCTGGAGAGGTTGATGAGGACGAATTTAAGCGTAAGGTCCGTATGAATCGAATCATCATTAGAGGAATAATGCCAGATTTGAGAGTATTGAATGTGTTCTCATACCATTGGTTCTCGTACTTTTATTTCGGCCATCGTACATGCCGATATCTACTTTGGCTAATGCACACAGTAGCCATGCTGGTTAACATTCCATTAGCAATATGCTGTGGGTGGATTTGGAAAGTGCTGCTGGCTTTGCAGATTGTGTTCTATTTAATCGCATTGGTTGGGTGGGTTACGAAGAGTGGAAATCGGATTATAAAAATCATATCTTATTACTGTATGACGGTTGTTGCTCAGTGGAAAGGCGTTATAAATATTATTTCAGGAAAGTCAAAACCTGTCTGGGAAAAAGCAGAGAGTACACGATAAATATTTTTGTAGAAGGTTTTTTATGAGAGTAGAAGTCTTAGTATCAACTATGAATCAGACGGATCATTCACTGATAGAAAAGATGAGGATATCTACTGATGCAGTAGTTGTTAATCAATGCCAAGATGATAGTGTAGTTGAATACGACCATAACGGAAGCAGAATCAAATGGATAAACTCAACAACAAGAGGACTAAGTGTAAGCAGAAATATATGTTTATCTGAAGCCAGGGGAGAAATATGTCTTATTGCAGATGATGACCTTGAATATGTTGAAGGATATGCAGATATTGTCAGGAGAGCATTTGAGAATAATAAAAAGGCTTCTATAATCAGATTCAAAGTACTTGGAATTGAAAAAAAGTTTAAGGACTATCCAGAAAAGGCAGAGAAAGTTGGGCTGCTAAAATCAATGAAAATATCGTCAGTTGAAGTGGCGATGCTTAGAGATAAAGTTGATGGACTAAAATTTGACGAACGTATTGGCGCCGGAAAGAAGTTCTGTATGGGGGAAGAGAATGCTTTTTTAGCCCACTGTATAAGAAAAGGATTGAAGCTTTATTACTCGCCTCAGGTAATTAGTAATCTGCATATTACTAAATCCTCCTGGAAAGATATTTCAGCAGAAAGATATTTTATTAGTCGTGGAGCGGCTTTTGAAGCAATGGATTTGGGAATTGTGCATTTGCTTATACTTCAGTTTGCTATAAGAAAGCGAAACATGTTTGACAAGTCTCTAACAATCATAAAACGAATTCAACTGATGGAAGCCGGGAGAAAAGAATACATTACTGAGAGAGGAAAATGAAATGGTTGATTTTATCTTTAAACGAAAAGTGTTTCGTATAAGAGAGTGTACGTTTTGCGGGATTAGAGAAATTGGAAAAAGTAAAGCAGATGTTGTTTATCTGCATAGCTCAGATTCTGGTGAGATGGATGTATCAAAAAGCACCATTCTACAGAAACAGTACTCGTTACTTACCGATTTAAAGTGTTCCGAAGAAGATCTTCTGGCAAAAATTAAGAAAAATTGTAAATATGAAATCCGCAGATCTGAACGAGAAGAGGCACAGGTGAAATTCTATGAAAAGCAGCAGCTTTGCAGGAATCCAGAGATTATTAAGAAATTTGAAACAACATACAATCAAATGTTTGGTGAGAAAGGACTTTCCGGATATAAATTTAACTGTGCATTAGTGAATAAAGCCATTGAATCAAACAGCTTACTAATTACTAGTTGTACAAATGTCAATGGAGATAATGAAGTGTTTCATGCTTATCTTCGAGACAGTGACAGTTGTGTTCTGATGTATTCTGCTTCTCCTCTTTGGGGGAAAGAAGAGAAGGATAAAGCTAATGAAATTGGTAGAATGAATAAATATTTGCATTGGAAAGACATTCAATACTTTAAAAATAATGGCCTTTCTAGGTACGAGTGGGGAGGAATAACTGATCCTAATGAACCTAACGGAATAGATAAATTTAAAATGGAATTTGGCGGCGATGTAGTACAATACAATAACTATATTATTCCGGTCACGCTTTTAGGCAGAGTTTATACATATCTTGTGAGGAGAAGATCTTGTGAAAAATAAGTTAATCATAAATGCAGATGATTTTGGTATATCATATGAGGTTAATGAGGCAATTGCCCTATGCGTTAACAGACATTATATTAACCAGACTACCATCATGGTAAATATGCCCTATGTCGATGAAGCGGTGAAGTTATCACAAGATAATGGCTTTAGCGATCTAGTTGGATTGCATCTTAATCTTGTAGAGGGGAAGCCATTAACTGAAGGAATTCGGGATACTTTTTTTTGTGATGACAAAGGAATGTTTATAAGCAAAGTCATGAAAACCCCAAAATATCGAATGAGGCTTGATAAGAAAATAAGTGAGTGTGTACATTGTGAAATAGAGGCTCAAATAAAAGCATTTCTTGAATTAGGCATAGGAAGAAAACATTTAGATTCGCATCAGCATTCACATGTGAATCCTTCAATATTAAGGATTTTGCTTCCGCTGTTAGCAAAGTATGACTTTGAGGATGTACGATTGTCGCGAAATCTTCCTCCAGGAAAGATAAATGGACTTAAGAAAGTATTAAAGGCTTCAGTTAACAGCCAAATTACCCATTATAATAATGCTCATTCAAAAAGAGAAGTATTAGGCTTTGGCTCAATGCAAGACGTCAATGATACAAAGACGTTTAATGGAATTACTGAAATGATGGTTCATCCGATTATTAGAAAAGGTAGACTTTCGGAGGCTTTTGCTGATGTCTCTTTAGATGAATGGTGGGATGACAATGAGACTTTTTTTGAACTGATTTAGAAGGATTAACAATTGCAAACAGGTGTATTGAATGGAGAAAGCGTTAAGAGTTAGCATTATCATTCCAACATATAAACGGTCAGATATGCTTTGTGATACAGTTGAGTCAGTGCTGCATCAGACATATCCAAATATTGAAGTTATAGTCGTTGATGATAATAATCCAGGCACAGAATGGAGAAAAGAAACATCGTCTAAGATGTCCTTGTTTTCAAAGGATGATAGAGTTAAGTATATTTGCCATGAAAAAAATAAAAATGGATCTGCAGCACGTAACACTGGAATAAGAAATTCAACAGGAGAATTTTTTTGTTTTTTAGATGACGATGATTTTTATTATCCAGATAAAATTTCAAAGCAGGTTGAATTCTTGTTGAAGAATCACGTGGATGCTTGTTTTTGTGACTACAAGAAAAATGATGTAGTCATTAGTGTAGATAAAAATGTTGATATTGCTAGAAATATTTTACTAGAAGAACCTACACCCCAGACCAGTGGATGGATGATAACGAAAAATGCTGTTAATACCCTAAATGGTTTTGATGAAAGCTATTATAGGCATCAGGACTACGAGTTTTTGCTTAGGTTCTTAAGGGCGGGTTTTAAAATCAAAAAAATAGAAGACATTTTATATGAGAGAAGAGTAACACCAATTGATAATAATCCATCAGGATTTAAAACGGAAGAAATAAAAGATAAGCTATTTTGCGATTTTTCAGACTTTGTCGATTATTATATCAGTAATGAAAAGGGTTTTAAGAAAAAATTATATGTTTCGTCGTATGCAAGTTCATTTAAAAATTATTACAAAAGTAAAGATATAAAAAATTGTATACGTTTATTTATAAAGAGTTGTACTTGTAGTATATCAGAGACATTATCGTGTTATGCGAAAATAATAAAGAGTCATATTTAAGTTTAAATAGATAATACTGAAAGACGAGGGTTTGTAATTGCTAAGCACTACCGAGAATAAATATAAGGGTTATGCTGCTGAATTAGTTGCAGCTTTCTATATGAATGCATTTATAATACTTAGACCTTTAATTGTGTCTTATAGTTATCGGTGGGAAATAATACTGCCCTTAATAGTGATACCGCTGGCAATGATTTCAGTAGTACACAGAAGTTTTAAAATTGATGTTCTATTACTTAGAAAGCTATTTGCGCTTATTTGTGTGGTAACTAGTCTTTTTTTGATAGATTTCTTGCTAAGACGGAATGATTATACATGGGAGAATTATTACTCATTTCTTATTTATGGAGCTATTACAGGCTTTTTACTTGCTAATGTTAGAAGATATGATCAATTGCTAAAGTATTGGACTATTTTTTCTATCATCGCCGGGATATTGTATATCCCAGATCCATTTAACCATTATACGATTAGCGGGGGGTACATGAACTTCGGAAGCGGAATGCTGCCAGCATTTATAGCAACTGTTATCGTTTTCTTATACTATCGTATAAAGTATATAGTTCCATTAATGATAATATTCTTTGTTGAGACTGTTGTATATGCTAACAAAGGTGCTACAGTTTCCGCAATAGCTATCGTTGCATTTTTCATAGTTTTTAATACTGAAGAAAAGAGAAAAAGAGTCAGAAGGATAATAGTTTTACTGATATTGTCGATTTTACTCTTGCTATTTCTGGATACTATTTTTGAAATATTTAATATGATTGCTGTGAAACTGGGCGTTGGTTCTTATGCTTTGACTGACTTCAGTAATATATCCAGAATTAAAGAGTTGAGTAGTTTTAATAGTCGTAGCGAAATATGGAATCAGGTCGGGGAAGAATTTAAGTCTCATTGGCTCTTTGGAATGGGAATTGGTGGTTTCCAGAGTAAGTATAATAATTATGCTCATAATTTTTTCATGGATTTATTTATAACTCATGGAGTGATTATAGGTGGATTAATATTATGGCAGTTATTTAGATATGTAAAAAACACGTTGGGATTTATAAAATATAACAAAGAGTTATTCCTATTTGCATTTTCAATGTTATTACTATGGCTTTTCCCCTCTCAATTTAGTTTTACTTATTGGAAACTTGATGCTTTCTGGGTGTTTATTATTGTGAATATGTATAGCAATACCTATTCGCATATTGATAATGTAGATCCTATATAGGATCTAAATAAACTCTTAATCTGGAATTTGAGCCCATACTTTAGAATAAAATGAGGTTTTAAATGAAGATATTATTTCATACTTATGACACGGCATTTCAAAATAAAGCGGGTGGTGTCCATAACAGAATAGTGAGAATCATGGAAGAACTTCGGGCACGAGGACTTCAGGTGGATTTTTTTGATAAGTATACTACGAATATAGCTGATTATGATTGTCTACACATTTTTAAACTTGATGCAGGAACAAAGCAATTGGTTGATTATGCCAAAGCGGTAGGTCTTAAAGTTGTGATATCAACTATTACATCAATTGAACATGAAAAGAGACTTTCTTTTTATTGGCTTATAAGAAAGCTCCCAGTTGCAACTTTATATCGTCAATTATTTGCTGTTTGTGATAAGACGGATTTGTTTATTGTGGAAACTCCAAAAGAATCAGTTTTCATCAGTAATTATTATCATGTGGCCAAAGAGAAGATTCACATAATTCCAAATGGTGCAGATAGAATACATAATCCCTCAAAAGTAATATTTGATAAGATTGGAAACAATAAAAAATATGCTCTTATAATCGGAAGGTTTGATAAAAACAAAAATCAGAAGAAAGTTATTGAATCATTAGCTGGTTCAAAAATAGATTTGGTTTTAATTGGAGGCGCAGATCCTAGTTCAAGTCAATACTTCTCTGAATGCGAAAGAATTGCTCAAAAATATACTAATATTCATCTTTTGGGTTGGCTTGATAATAAGAGTGAATTGTTTGAATCTGCGTTGAGCAATGCAAGTGCAATAGTGTGTCCGTCATATCAAGAAACATTTGGATTATCAATAATTGAGGGAGTGATGGCGGGTGCAATACCCGTTATTTCTAAAACACTTCCAATATTGGAGTTTGATTCTCTGAAGGATTGTATTGTCTTTGATCCGGATAACTTGGATGATATGAGGGAAAAAATAGAAAAAGCAATAAGCAATCCCTATTACAGCAGAACCAGAGTTGAAAAGGAATTCTCCTGGGATGCCGTCATTGATTCACATGTCAAATGCTATGATAGCCTTCTCGGAGTAGATTAGTGAAAGGCAACAATCAATGATTTTGTTATTTTTAAAGCGTGGTTATCAAAAATTGTATACTTTTATCGTGTGTGCTAAGTCTTACATTGAATCCAGGTTGATTCGATTGAGGCTCAGTAAAATATCCTTTTCTGATGTTATTCAAGGAAAAGTAGTTATCCTTATGCCTCATTCGGATGATGAGTGGGTCGGCTGTAGTCGGATAATAATTGATCAAAAAACGAAAGTACTTATTGCAAATATGAATATGATGGGTGGAGACACAGAAGATATCCATCATATTAGACGCCAAGAAATGCTGGCAATAGCAAATAGGTATAATTCGGATGTGGTTTTGATATCAGGAAAGAAATCGGATAAAATTGAAGAATTGGCAACGCTTATAAATGATATTAAACCTGATTTTGTCTGTATTCCTTTTTATTATGACTGGCATTCTGAACACTTAGAAACTAGAGAAATACTGTACGAAGCATTAAGGGTTTTATGTTCAGACAGTGGTTTACAATATATTAACAAAATGAATATTATAGAATACCAAGTATCCGTTCCTATCCCTGTGGATTGTATTACGCATTGTATGAAGATGACGCAAGAAGATCAAGATGAAAAATGGGAAATATTCCATAGGACATATAAAACCCAAGATTTTTTTCCTATATGGAGGTTTAAGTATAACGAGTATATATCAGGCAAACTGTGTGGAGCGTATGCTTGTGAGAACTTTGTTTTTTCAACTGCAAAATTATGGATGTCATCATTTGTGGATAATGTTATTTCAGAGCAGCAGAGAATGAAAATAATGAAAGATTTCAGAGACATTGCAAAGATTCGTGATACAGTAGATATGTTTAATCAGAAGAAGCTTCATTATGTCAAGGAGACCAAGTAGTCAAAGCTACAGGCAAAAAATCAAAAGTACACAGTATCTGAATGTATTGAACCACGATATTAAAAAGAAGGGAACGTAGGTGTTTTAGCTTCTAAAAACATCATACAAGAATCTAAAATGAGTGTATTAAGAAAAATTGAAAAACATTTTAAAGGCAATACATCTGAAAAAATATTAAAAAAACTTCGAGACGGGGGGGCAGATATTGGAAAGAATGTAGTAATATACACTCCCGATACTGTTGATATAGACGATAGCCGCCCGTATCTTTTAAGCATTGGTGATTATACGAAGATTACAAGAGGAACGGTTATATTAACACATGATTATAGTCTATCTGTTCTTCGTAGGGTGTACGGCGAATGGATTGGCGAAGGTGCATATACGAAAATTGGGAAGAATTGCTTTATTGGTGCAAACAGTATTATTTTGATGGGGGCTCAAATTGGAGATAATGTAGTTGTTGGGGCAGGAAGCGTTGTGCATGGTTCTGTACCTGATAATGTAGTGATAGCAGGAAATCCTGCTAAGATCATTTGCACACTAGATGATTATCATAAGAAGAGAACAGAAAGAACAAAGATAGAAGCTGTAAAGTGCGCCCAGAGGTTTTTTGATGTATATGGAAGGCTCCCAAAACCCAACGATTTAAATGGGTTTAAATTTCTATTTACTCCACGGGATGAAAAAGTTGTTAATGACTATGGTATAGTATTTCAATGTACTGGTGATGAGACAAGTGAAGTAATAGATGAGTTTTATAAAACAGAACCCATTTGGAAAGATTTTGATGATTTCTTAAAGGATTCTGGTTTGACAAAATAGGAAGGTTTGTTAGGCATGGAACACAATAAAAAAATAGGGCTGGTGCCGTTGCTTTATAAAGAATACAACTACGGAGGAATTCTACAGTCATATGCCATACAGTATGTGCTTAATAATCTGGGATATGACGTCAATATCATTGAATTTAACAATGATGAAAAGATTCGAGAAGTCAGATATTCTTATTTAAAAAGAGCAGTTATTTCAGCTAAGCGAAATATATATGCGCTTTTTCATAGTAATGATAACGAAGAATTGGAGAAGGCCATTTCTAATCGTAAATCTAAAATAGACTCATTTAAAAAGATACATTATTGTAAAACGGTAAACGAGAAAAATATTGATTTATATGAGTATGTTGCCTTTGTTTGTGGAAGTGATCAGATATGGAATCCGAATTGGGCAAGAAGACGCTGTTTTTTAGAGTTTGTTCCTGATGATATAAATAAGATTATATATGCGGCGAGTCTTGGAGTAGAAGATATAGAAGATCGTGACAAAGAAGATTATAAAAGCCGAGTTAAAAGGTTGCAGCATGTATCCGTAAGAGAATATTCGGCCAAGAGGATTTTGGATGATATTAGCGGAAGAAAAGATATAGAAGTCGTGGTTGATCCGACATTATTGCTATTTCCTGACGAGTGGGAAAACATTTGTGAGGATACCGCATATGAAAATGAGTCGTATATATTCACTTATTTTTTGGGGGACTACGCGAGAATTAAAGAATTTATAGCGGGTTTTGCGAAAAAAAAGGGGTTTCCTATTATAAACATACCGTTCGCTTCGGCAGAAAGAATTGATACAGAGGAGTTTGGTGATGTTAGAGTTTTAGATGCCTCTCCTGGTGAATTTCTTTCATTAATCCGTGGCGCAAAATATGTGTTTACAGATTCGTTTCATGCTTGTGTTTTCTCTGCCCTATTTGAAAGAGAATACTATGTTTTTGAAAGAGATGGGAAAACAAGCATGATGGACAGAATACTGACATTACAAAAAAATTTTCAATTACCTAATAGAGTAATCCCTGTTAAAGAAATTAGAGAACAGAGTATTATAAATTACTCAAACAATAATACCTATCAAACCAAATTAAGAGACCAATCGCTCAAATATTTAATGGAGAGTTTAGAGAATGAATAATAGTGGCCAGTTGAAAGCAGGCGCCATAATTTCATATGTGCAGATGGGACTTAGTGTTATAGTTGGTCTACTGTTCACACCTGTGATGATAAGGCTTTTAGGGCAGAGTGAATATGGTCTTTATAATACTGTGGCATCTACCATATCAATGCTCTCCATCCTAAGACTTGGGTTTAACAATAGTTATATAAGATATTATGCTAAGTATAAACAAGGCAATGATAATCATTTGATATTCAAACTGAATGGGGTTTTTCTTGCACTTTTTACAATAATTGGCTTAATAGCATTTGTTTGTGGCATTTTTTTGACTTTTCATTTGGAGATTTTTTTTTCCTCGGGGCTTACAGCAGAGGAATATGGTATCGCAAGGGTGTTAATGATATTACTCACAATAAACCTTGCGATTTCATTTCCAATGAGCGTATTTGCAAATATTATTTCGGCAAACGAAAAATTTGTTTTTTTGAAGGGTCTAGATGCTATCAAAACTGTAATGGGTCCAATGGTTTCATTACCTTTATTACTGATGGGGTATGGATCGATAGGTATGGTTGCTATAACACTAGCCGTTTCATTGCTTGTTGATTGTTGCTATACATATTATGTTCTTTTTAAACTTAAGAACAGGTTCATATTCTCTTTTCCTGAAAAAGGAATTCTAAAAGATTTAGGAGCCTATACCTTTTTTATTGCATTAGAGCTAATTATTGATCAGATAAACTGGAATATTGACAAAATGTTATTGGCTAGATTCAAAGGAACTGTTGTTGTGGCAGTTTATTCGGTTGGATACAGTTTATATACGTATTATCAGAGTTTTTCATCTTCCATATCGGGTGTTTTTACTCCTCGGATCCACGGCTTGATTAATTCGGTCAATGATAGAGAAGAACAGAGGAAAGCATTGACCCACTTATTTACAAGGGTTGGCAGAATCCAATTTATCATTTTATCACTGCTTTGTTCAGGCATCCTATTTTTTGGAAAGGTTTTTATTACCAGAATATGGGCGACCGAACAGTATGAGGAAGCATATTATGTTGCATTGCTACTTGTTTTTCCAGCAACCATTGCATTGATACAAAACTTAGGTATTGAAATTCAGCGTGCAGAATATAAGCATCAGTTTCGCAGTATTATCTATTTGATAATGGCAGTGATCAATCTTGGTCTAAGTATAATTTTATGCCAGATTTATGGAGCAGTTGGAAGCGCTGTCGGCACGGCAGTTTCATTGGTTTTTGCAAATGGCATTATTATGAATTTCTACTACCATAAAAAATGTAATATTAATATAGTGTTTTTCTGGAAAAGCATAGGCAGATTAGCGATAGGATTAATTATTCCATATACTTTGGGGACAATGTTATATGTGTTTTTATCCCCTAAAACGATAGTGCTTTATTTATGTGAAATAGTAATATATGTTATAGCCTATGCTCTTTCAATGTGGTTTTTGGGTATGGACGATTCTGAAAAAGAATTGGTATATCAAATTCTTAAAAAGGTAAGGTTGCGGAAATGATAGATTCTATAAATAAAGAGCAGTGTTGCGGATGTTCCGCGTGCGTCAATATTTGTCCCCTAAAAGCAATATCGATGCAAATGGATGATGAGGGGTTTTATTATCCAGTGATAGATTTTCACAAATGCGTAAAGTGTAATCTATGTGAATCTGTTTGTTCAGCATATAATTTAGATAAACGCCTTAACAATGATGCAAGAACTCCGATTGTTTACGCGGCTAAAGTGAATGACGATGCAATACGTTATAATAGTTCATCGGGCGGTGTATTTAGTTTGCTTGCTGAATATATATTGTCAGAGAACGGAATTGTGTATGGAGTTGCGATGAATGATGATTTAAGGCGAGCAATACATGTTAGAATTACTACGGTAAATCAGATGCCTAAAGTAAGAGGGTCAAAATATCTTTACAGCCTAACTGGAACAGTTTTTCAAGACGTCAAGAAAGATTTAGATGCTGGTAAAAAGATTTTGTTCTCTGGCACACCTTGTCAAGTATGTGGCCTTAAATACTATTTGGGTAAAGATTATGATAACTTGTTATGTGTCGATGTGATCTGTCATGGTATACCATCCTATCTTTTATGGGAAGAATATTTTGCGTATATTAAAAGGATAATACGTAAGCCAATCAAATCCGTTTCTTTTCGATCTAAGAAAGAATCATGGAGATCGTTTGGGCAAGAACTTAAGACTGAAAATAAGACGTTGTTCTTTTCTAAAGATGAAGATATTTTTCTCCGTTTGTTTCTATCTGATTGTTGCTTAAGACCGTCTTGTTATACTTGTTTTGTTAAAGCGAGTAGACAGTATTTATCTGACTTAACACTTGGAGATTTTTGGTCTATTAATAGAGTCGATAATAATTTTAATGATGGGAAAGGCATATCGCTTGTTATCTCTCGTTCGAATAAAGGCGATACAATATTAAGTAGAGTTAAATCTGGGTTACAACTCAAAATGGAAGATTATAAAAGCAGTATTCAGGGGAACTCCGTAGATGAGCAAACGCCACGACCAGATGGACGAGATATGATTTTTATTGATTTAAACAGAATGTCTATCAAATCAGTTGCGAACAAGTACTCCCCATTATCATTCAAGGAAAAAACAAAAAGTATTCTTCGAAAATTCAACCTTTATAAGCCAAGGGGGGGTCAGTAGTTAATTATGGAATGGAGTTTTCGGAAGTCGAATTAAGTAAGCAATATGATGAGTAATCATTTTCGCGATTCAGTTTGAAATGGTTTGTGGAGATTAAAGTTGGATTGAAATGATTATAAAGGGAATGGGTTTTCTGTCAGGGAAGCTTGGTTTAGAGAAGGATCAGAGCCTATGTTTCTCACTGATAAGGGCACAAAGATCGTAGACAAGGGTCTGATCGGAACGAGAATAAGAGAGTTAAGGCAGAAAGAAGGCCTTAGTCAGGCTGAGTTTGGAGAACGGATGCATTAGGTTGAATGATGACGTTGTTGGAGATTGGGTGACAATTGGTTATGATAAGTTGGACGGTCGTATCCCTGCGTGTTTTGAATATGACAGCGTATCAACAATTAAAGTAATGCCTGTGTTTGAGGATTGACAGAGCATTGTATAATGGTTTGTGATAACGAATCGAGGTGTATAGAAAAATGCAAATAGTCTTTTCAATGGATGGCATCAAGAATATGGATCAGCTATACACCTGGCCGATGGAGCGTGACGAGCTCTTTGGCGGAAATGTAGAGGTTGAGCAGTATCACGGAGAAGATTACTGTAAATCTATTGTTGCGGCTCTCACAGACTGGTCTGATGAGAAATACATTGGATCTCATGATCGTCTTGCAAATGAAACCTTTGTGCTGAAAGAAAACGGTGTCGAGTACAGGCTTTCGTTTGCTATCGATACTTATGCACATAAGGTGGCGCATATGGAAGTGACGATCATCGCTCCGGATATGGAGAACTATGACCAGAGACTGGAAAAGCTCAAGATTGCTCTTAAGGATAAACTGCTCCCGGATTGGCAGGAATGTACCTGGCTTTTGGACGAACAGTCAGCAAAGCTCTGCAAAGAGGCCTATGAGCAGGCGTATATTTCGGAGTTCGCCCGCAAGTATCTTGCAGATACCGGCCTTCCGAAGGAACGCACCTATATGACCGGTTCCCCCCCCATGGCGGAAGTACTGCGGATGAACCTGGAGAAGATCAAGGCTTCTGATGTGCTGGAGAGGCTGGGCTGGAGGAGAACAAGTACATTCTGCTCTCTGCCCATCGTGAGGAGAATATCGACACTGAGAAGAACTTTACCTCTCTTTTCACAGCGATTAACGCGCTGGCGGAAAAGTATGATATGCCGATCCTTTACTCCTGCCATCCGAGGAGCAAGAAGAGATTGGAAGCGACCGGCTTTAAACTGGATCCAAGGGTTCGTGTTAATGAGCCACTGGGTTTCAATGACTATAACAAGCTGCAAATGAACGCGCTGTCCATCGTGTCTGACTCTGGTACTCTTCCAGAGGAAAGCAGTTTCTACCTTTCCATCAGTTACCCGATTGCCGCCGTGTGTATCAGGACAAGCACCGAGCGTCCGGAAGCATTGGAAGCGGGTGACTTCATCCTCGCCGGGATAATGACGAATGAGCTACTGCAAGCGACCTCTATGGCTATTGATTGTGAACTTCCACGATAATTAACACTCGTCATGAGGCAGGCGTTGTCTTTCTTGAAAACACCAATAAATAAGCGGTTTCTATTGGTTTTGTATCTGATATGTGGTACGAGATTAACGAGTTAATTAACACTCGTTAGGAGGCACCATGTATCTGAATATAACAGTAGCCACCCCACCGGTTGGGAATGGTATTTCGTACAAGCCCATCAAGGGTACCAGGTACGTTTATTACGAGCATGGGAGAAGATATGATGCGAAGAGAGGCTACACTGTTCCGCAGACAACATCCATAGGAAAGATATGCGAAGAAGATGACTCAGTTATGTATCCCAACGCTAATTACCTTAAGTTCTTCCCTGAGGCAGAGCTGCCGGAAGAACTGTCTCTGTCGGTCCGGAGCGGATGTCTGAAAATAGGTGATTTCCTTGTTATCAAGAAGGTGATCGAGTATTACAAACTTGACAAAGAGATTTCCAGCATAATAGGAAAAGATTCCGGACTGTTTCTTGATATCAAAAAGATCACGGAAGCATACTTCAAGAGTAAGAGGACTTTGGATGAGGTGCTGAATTTTCTGAAGGGCAAAGCGGATATTTAAAAGGAAAGCGGGAAGAGTAATGTTGAGATATACTTTGAAGGTATACCCTGCAGGGTATGGCAGGGAAATATATCGAACAATAAAGATCTCCGGGAAAGAAACACTGGATAGGCTGTGTGAATATATTTTAGAAACATTTGATTTTATCCATGAGCATCTGTATGAGTTCTGCATGGATAACAGGATGTACAGTGAAGACAGTTATCAGTATGATCCGGAGGATGGCGGTCCTTCAACGGATATAGCCATTGATAAGATAGGGTTGGTAAAGGGGCAGAATTTCTCGTTACATTATGACTACGGTGATGACTGGATGTTCACGATACACGTTCAGAAAATTGAGGATGAACAGCGAAAGACTCGACCAGCCCAATATTATATTTTTTTCTTCTTGATAAGTTTATATCTATTTTTTAGGAACTCTTTCACAGAACCAAACATTTCAGTTTCTGATTTTGTAAAACTTTTTTCTTCTGCTTTGAGTGCAAGTAGTTCCCAAGTGCAGATAAGGTCAGCTACTTGGAAAAGTTTATAATCAGAAGGCTTAACTCTTCTGAATTCAACATTTGTAAACATTGTATTGAAAACAGATGTTAGGATCTTTGTCAGTTCATTTTGACCATTATCATAGTAGATAATAATATTATCAAAGCTATTAAAGTATTCAAGATTATTTCTTAATTGTCCGGATATTTCACGAGAAAGTTTGGCGTTTAATTGTATGAAATCGGAGCATTCAGCCTTTTTTACATAAGGGCACATATATTTAATATCAATTCTACGTGCAAAATGGTATAAAGCATTGAGAAGGCTTCTTCTTTTTTCCAGGTCATCATATCTTTCATATATGGATTCCTTACGAATTATAGGACCTACATGGATTGCGTGTGGAGGGAATCCTAAATCTGCCATTTTCAAATCCAAACTATTTATCTCGGAAGATATATCTACTTGCTGATCATGAAGTACCATCGCAACCATATAATAAGGTGCTTTGTGATCATACTCTCCAAAATCACCAGATTCATCAATAAAGATGCTTAGCATTTTATTCATAACTATTGTCTCCAGTAAAAGAAAATGGCGGGGTCTATCCCCGCCGCTTGGTGGACCAGGGTCTTTCGACCAGCCCGATTTCTACTCTTACAATAGCATAAACTCGGATGGATTTCAATATGTCAACTGAAAAAATTATATCAAAGAGGCTTGATACTCTCTCTTTATTTTTTTATTCAACTGACAAAAACTTTACTCTATTCTGAAAAAAACCTCCTCATCTTGAGTATTATGGCGCCTGTTGAGCCCCGGCGGCTCCGCCGCAACGTAATATTCAACTCGTAAAGAAAATGATATAAAAAACTTTACAAAAAACTCGAGTATGTATTGAAAATTCGTAAAGAAAATAATATAATAATCTTTACAAAAAGGAGGCGCTGTGAAGTGAGTGAAAGACCTAAATATCAGTCGCAAATTAAAGAACGCATCAATGAGTATCCATTTGGTACTGCCTTTTCTGCATCTGATTTTCTAGACATTTCAGATGCAAATTCGGTTAGTCAAGCGCTTTTCCGACTTGAAAGGGAAGGTATGATACGTCGTGTTATGAATGGAATCTATGATAAGCCTGCATATAGTCAGCTTATTCAGGAATATGCGGTTCCGAGAGTTGATAAAGTTGCAGAAGCTTTAGCTCGTCGTTTCAACTGGAATATTGCTCCATCAGGAGATACAGCATTAAATATTCTTCATATTTCCACACAAGTACCAAATGTGTGGGAATATGTGAGTGACGGACCTTACCGCGAATACATTGTAGGGAAGATACCTTTAAGATTTAAGCATATTATGCCGAGGGAAATCAACGGATATTCTTCGATAACCATATTGGTTATTCAGAGTATCAGAGCTATTGGAAAGGATAATATGAATCAGGAACAGTCGGATCGTTTTTCTTCGGCGATAGTAGCAAAGGACAAGGTAATACTTCTTAAAGAAGCCAAAACTGCATCGGGTTGGATTTATAAAGAAATAAAGAAAATATGCGAGGATAAGAAACAATGATAACGATTGCAAAATCAAGTGACATAGAAAGAGAAGTTCTTTTCAGTAATTCTGCGGATAGAGCTGGTATAAGCAATCCGGCAATCGTTGAAAAAGACTTCTGGGTATGCTTTACGTTGGACTATCTGTTTCATAAATCACCCTGGCCACAGTCATTCATTTTTAAAGGTGGTACAAGCCTAAGTAAGGCTTATCATGCGATTGAGCGTTTTTCAGAAGATATAGACCTGATTATGGACTGGCGTATTCTCGGCTATGATATTAATGAACCATGGGAGTATAGATCTAAGAATCAGCAGGATAAGTTCAATAAAACAGCAGTAGCCAAAGCTTCAGCATTCTTGACGGATACCTTTGCTCCACAAATGGAAAAGGATATCAGAAACATAATAGGTCGTAATGTGGAAGTAAGAATGGATCCGGATGATAAGGAACAGTGTACCGTGAATTTCTACTATCCCCATGTGTTTGACACAACCTATTTGAGGCAGGAGATAAGGCTTGAGATTGGTCCGTTGGCTGAATGGGTGCCATCACACTCGGTTGCGATTACTTCAATGGTAGCTGAACAGTTCCCGATGGTATTTAATCAGTTGAGTACAGTCGTATCAACCGTGGATGTTGAAAGGACTTTTTGGGAAAAGGTAACTATACTTCATAAGACTGCATGCTCATATGAGCAAAAGGGAATACCATCACGTTATGCCCGGCATTACTATGATTTATATCAAATGTGTCACAGTAATATTAAAGAAAAGGCTTTTAGCAGGAAGGAACTGCTAGAACAAGATGTAAAATTTAAGCTCAAGTTCTATTATGCTAAGAATGCTTCGTATGAAACTGCTAAATTCGGTACGTTAAGACTTGTTCCGGATTCCGCAGCTATTAATGACCTAATTGCTGATTACGACCACATGAAGGATATGATTTATGGAGAAAAACCGGAATTCAATGAGATACTAAAGACAATATCTGAATTGGAAGACGAGATTAACAGTAAGTGGTAAATACCTCCTGTATGGAAAAGTGCTATAATAATCTTTGTGAAGGTAATAAGGTTTCTAGTAGAAATCTTCATCCGTCTGTGATAGTATATATAGTGGTTTTTGGGGAATTTATAAAGCTTTAGAAGGATTTGATCATGTCTAAATATAATGACAGAAAATTTAAGATTAGAAAGAGGCTGATTTCGTGCCTTCTTGTGTTGGCGGTGCTGATGGGGCTTACGGCCTGCGGAGATACGGAGCAGGAGAAGACCGGAAATACAGTCCTTGTCTTTGCAAAGAATCCGATATCTCTCGGAGAGGTTTACATCTATGCACAGATCGTCAAGGAGGACTATGAAGCAACCTATGGCAAGGATGTCTGGGATATGCAGATAACGCTTGCAGACGGAACTCTTGCAAATATGGAGGAGGTCACGAGGCAGGACATCATAAATACTGTTGTCAGAGTCAAGGTCCTTATATCCATGGCGAGAAAGTACAATGTTGAGCTGAACGAAACCGAGATCAGCGCAGAGCAGAACAAAGCCGACATTTTCTATAACAGGCTGACAGACGATCAGATAAGCAGAATGCAGATAAATGAAAGCCTCGTGGAGAATGTATTTCAGGAAAATGCAATAGCCGAGAAGGTTTATAAGAAGATAGTAGGCAGTGCCGGTATTGAGCTTTCGGACGAGGAGGCAAGGGTAACAACATTTTATGATATGTTCTTCGCTTTTTATGATGAGGATGATAAGGGAAATGTTGTCACACTCTCTGATGAGAAGAAGAAAGAACAGTACGACAAGGCACTTCAGGCTTATGAAACTCTTGTAAGCCCGGTAAGTGAGGACAGCGGTGATGTCGAGGCGCTTTCGGCTTACTATAATCTGTCACATTCGAGCTACTATTCGATGACAAGGGAAGAGATCGTTAAGCAGTACGGCGAGAGTATTGCGGATGATCTGTACCAGCTGAGCGATGGTTCATACAGTCTTGTAACAGAGACAAAGTACGGATATCACATCTTCTATATGGCGCATCTTACCGATCCTGAGGCAACTGCCGAGAGGAAGGCGGCGCTTACAGCCAAGGAAGAGGAGAGATATTTCGCATCCAAGCTTCCTTACTGGATCAAGGAGCTGGATTCAGGTTACAGCTACGCAAAGTCAGTAAGATTTGACGTTTATAAAGAAATAAGCTTCAAGTAGTGTAGGTAGTATAAAAACAGTTCTATCCGTTTAACGGATGAGAAGTTGAATAAGAAAGAGGTACAGCCCGGATATTAAACAGTTTATGTTTAGTATCCGGGCCGTACCTCTTCTTAATATTATATGTCCGTCTGAAATCGCCTTGTGATCGCCAAACGTCTGTCAAGTGCATGGCAAGCATTTGTTTGTTTCCTAGGCATTTGTTGTGCATTCATAAAATGTTTATATATTCAGCACATGCGATGCAATCTGGAAATAAATCAGAAGTGAGATCGCATCTACGATAGTTGTGATAAACGGACTCGCCATAACTGCCGGGTCAAAGCCAATCCTTTTCGCAAGGATAGGAAGGCTGCAGCCAACGAATTTTGCCACAATGACTGTCAGTACAAGAGTGATGCATACAACAAGCGCAATCGTTAATGATACCTTATCGAAGAGCAGCAGCTTGATGAAATTCGCAGAACCGAGAGTTACTCCGCACATAAGTGCAACAAGGAGCTCCTTGCTCTGTATCCTGAATATATCATTGAATTTGATCTCGTCCAGTGAGAGACCACGGATGATGGAAACAGAAGCCTGGCTTCCTGCATTTCCGCCTGTATCCATGATCATAGGAATGTATGCTGTCAGTACAACGTAAGCACCGAGCGCGGCTTCGTATTTTGCGATGATCGCACCTGTAAATGTGGCTGAGATCATGAGCAGCAGAAGCCATGGGATCCTCTTCTTATAGGTCTCAAATGGAGTCGTCTTGATGTACGGCTTATCGGTAGGTGTGATAGCAGCCATCATTTCGATATCCTCTGTAGCCTCTTCCTGGATGACATCGATAACGTCGTCGATGGTTATGATACCGACAAGACGCTTCTCATTATCAACAACAGGCAGGGCAAGGAAGTTATACTTATCGAAGGAACGGGCTACCGCTTCCTGATCTTCCGTAGTATTTACGTAGATAATATTCGTCAGCATGACGTCCTTGATCTTCTCCTCATAGCTTGCAAGCAGAAGGTCCTTAACTGTGACGATACCCAGAAGCTCTTTCTTCGGGTTTGTAACGTAACAGGTGTAGATCGTTTCCTTGTCGACGCCTACATTTCTGATACGTGTGAAGGCCTGCTGGACTGTCATATCCTCTTCGAGTCGTACATACTCGGTGGTCATGATACTGCCGGCACTGTCTTCAGGGTATTTAAGGATTTCATTTATCTCTTTTCTTGTTACAGGGTCCGTATTCTTGAGAATACGTTTAACAACGCTGGCAGGCATCTCCTCAATCATATCGACGGTATCATCCATAAAAAGGTTGTCGATGATATAACGAAGCTCTTTATCGGAGAAGGCTTTGATAAGCTCTTCCTGGATATCTGAGTCGAAATATGAAAATGCGTCAGCGGCGAGTTCTTTTGGAAGGATTCTGAAGGCTATGGACAGCTTCTCTATATCAAGCTCCGACAGAGCAGCGGCTATATCGGCTTCGTTCTGCTCGCTTAAGATAGTACGAAGGTCATGCAGCTTTTTTTCATCAATGAGTTCTTCTATTTTTTCTCTGGTGAGTTCTTCATTCATTTTCCATCCACCTTTCCTTGAGAGTTTGTGTGCCTGTGGCACCCGGCATTCATGCCCCTGTGGGGCATTTCCCGGCATTCATGCCTCTGCGGGGCATTTTTCTCGCCTCCCGGCTCGGTCCGTGCTAAACGCTTGCCACAGGCAAGCAGCACCATCGCGGCACTCGGCATATACATGTGCCTGTGGCACATGTACGTCCCGCCATCACAAATGCACTTACATGCAAGCATGAGTGCATCTGTGATGGCGGAACTACATGCTTCGCATGTGCATGCCTCGAAGGCATCGCGCATAAGAAAACTCCGTATTATAGAATACGGAGTTAAAAAGGCTTAAGTCTTTGAGCAGACTAATGTGTTCCGGTTGAACCAAATCCGCCGGCACCTCTCTCGGTTTCATCGAGTTCAGAAACCTCATTGAAGAGTCCGACTATATATGGCGTGATCACCAATTGGGCAATCCTCTCGCCGGGTTCAACGGCAGCAGCCTGCTTAGAATGGTTATGAAGTGCAACCATAACTTCACCGCGATAATCCGAATCTATAACGCCGACCTTATTTGCGGGGGCAAGCCCCTTCTTACTGGCCAGACCGCTTCTTGCATATATAAGTCCTGCATATCCGGTAGGAAGTTCCATCGCAAGACCTGTAGGTACAAGAACAGTTTCTCCGCTTTCTATAGTGATAGTGCTGTCAATGCATGCATAAAGATCCGCACCGGCAGCATTGGCCGACCCATAAGTCGGAATAGCGGCATTAGGTTTTATTTTCTTGATATTTACAGGTAAGCTGGTTATCATTTCCAAATCCTCTTTCAATTAGTTAAAATATAACTGATATTACGGTACTGATAATTTGCTGTAAAAGTACCATATAATATAATAACACATTATACAGAATAATGACAGTAAAAAATGCTTTTTACGTTTAGTAGTCCTGAATCATCAGATTCGTCCTTCCATATATTCAGACAGTACTACCTCGCCCTTTTCAAGACTTTCCTGAACCTTGATGATACGCTGGTTGTCGCTTCCTCTGAAACGAAGCTTAAGATTCTTTCTGGCTTCGATAAATTCGCCGTCCACAAGGATATCTGTCATTTTAAGCATTGGAAGAGTATCGGCCGAATGGCACCTCTGGTTGTCAGGATCGAGGAGCTCTTCAAATTTATATCCGGAATAGGTCCAGATGGTCTTGCCCGGGCATTCTTCCCTGATACGCTCGATAAATGGCCTCAGTACCTTCTGATTTACCACTTCCCACGGTTCGCCGCCCAGTATAGTCAGTCCCTGGACATAATCACGCTTTAAGGAATTGATGATCTCATTCGCTAAATCTGTGGTGAAAAGCTTTCCGAAGTTAAAATCCCAGGTGTCAGGATTGAAGCAGCCCTTGCAGTGGTGAGTGCATCCGGATACATATAATGAAGTTCTGATACCGACACCATTTGCGGTATCACAATAATATATTCCACAGCAATTCATGATGATTACTGAATCCTTTCTGATAAAATATCAGGGGACCGGATTACCGGTCCCCCTCTCTAATTAACCTTGTCATATAATTGGGAAATCATCCCATGATTATTTCTGGTCAGAAAATTTCTAAAGTTTTACGATTAAACAGATACTGTCTGATTCTTTGAAACAGTTTCAGCTATATAATCAGGTGCGCCTACGTGGAGAACACGAGACTTGATCTCTTTGGTCTTTCCGACATTCCAGAAGTTCTCACCGAGATATCCGCAGGTTCTTCTTGTAACATTCATCTTTGAATGATCCTTGTTATGGCAGCAAGGGCATTCCCATTCGTTGTTCTCATTTACCTTGATCTCTCCGTCGAAGCCGCAAACGTGGCAGTAATCCGACTTTGTATTGAACTCAGCATACTGAATGTTGTCATAGATGAACTTAACGAGCTCTGAAAGTGCTTCAATGTTATTAGCCATATTCGGAATCTCTACATATGAGATAGCGCCTCCTGAAGAAATGCTCTGGAACTGACTCTCAAACTTGAACTTCTCAAATGCATCTATATTCTCACGTACATCTACGTGATATGAATTTGTGTAATATCCCTTATCTGTGATATCAGGAATGGTTCCGAAACGCTCCTTATCGATACGTGCGAATCTGTAGCAGAGTGACTCTGCAGGAGTTCCGTAGAGACCGAAGCCAAGACCGGTTTCCTTCTTCCATTTCTCACATGAATTTCTAAGCTTATGCATTACGCGGAGGGCAAATTCAAGGCCTTCCGGAGTTGTATGACTTACGCCCTTCATAAGCTTTGTTACTTCGTAAAGACCGATATAACCGAGTGAGATTGTTGAATATCCGTTAAGGAGATATTTGTCGATCCTCTCACCCTTACCGAGACGGGCGATAGCGCCGTACTGCCAATGAATAGGGCTTACATCACTTGTTACGCCCATAAGAGCGTTATGTCTGCACATAAGAGCTTCATAGCAAAGATCAAGTCTTTCATCAAGTATCTTCCAGAACAGCTCCTCATCGCCTCTTGCAATGATACCGATCTGAGGAAGGTTAAGGCTTACAACGCCCTGATTGAAACGTCCCTCGAACTTATACTGACCCTTCTCATCCTTCCAAGGAGAAAGGAATGAACGGCAGCCCATAGGTGAGAATACATTTCCTTCATAGTTCTCACGCATCTTCTTAGCTGAGATATAATCAGGATACATTCTCTTAGCTGAACATTTTACAGCCATCTCTGTGATATAGTCATATTTGCCGCCCTTGAGGCAGTTAAACTCGTCAAGAACGTATATAAGCTTAGGAAATGCAGGAGTAACATATACGCCGGCTTCATTTTTGATGCCTTCGATCCTCTGGCGGAGAACCTCTACGATGATACGTGCATTTTCTTCGATATATTCATCATTTGGATCGAGATGAAGGAAGAGTGTAACGAAAGGAGACTGACCGTTTGTTGTCATCAGAGTATTGATCTGATACTGGATAGTCTGAACACCGCTGCGGAGCTCATCATTCAGTCTCTCCTGGATCATTGACTCAAGAGTTGCCTCGTCAACCTTGTCGCCAAATGACTTTGTGAATCTTTCCTTATATTTCTCGTAGCTCTTTCTGAGATATTTTCCAAGGTGGATAAGATCAACAGACTGTCCGCCGTACTGTGAAGATGCAACGGATGCGATGATCTGTGTCATAACTGTACATGCAACCTGGAATGACTTAGGGCTCTCAATGAGCTTTCCGTTCATAACAGTGCCATTTTCAAGCATGTCCTTGATATTTATAAGACAGCAGTTGAAGATAGGCTGAAGGAAATAGTCGGCATCATGGAAATGAAGGACACCCTCATCATGAGCTTTGCTGATCTTCTCAGGAAGAAGAACTCTTCTTGTAAGATCCTTTGAAACCTCGCCGGCTATAAGATCACGCTGTGTTGAAGCAACTGTTGCATTCTTGTTGGAATTTTCTTCCATAACGTCCTTGTTGCGGTTCTTGATAAGGCTGAGGATGGAATCATCCGTTGTGTTAGCCTTACGAACGAGCTCTCTGGTATAACGGTAAATGATGTATGTCTTTGCAAGAACATACTTTCCGTCCTCCATAAGCTCCTGCTCGATCATATCCTGAATATCCTCTACAAGGATTCTCTTACGTTTCTTAGTTTCAATTCCATGAACGATTGATTCAATCTTTTCTTCGCCGATCTTCTCTTCAGGATCGACTTCTGCATTTGCCTTCTTGATAGCAGTCACGATCTTGCTGCGGTCAAAATCAACTATATGACCGTCTCTTTTTACTACCTTCATCATACCTCTCCTCACTTTTATAGTTGTATATCATGCAGCGGCATCCCTAATACCGACGAACCTTAACCTTCATAAAGATCCGTTTTCAGCCGCTTAAAAAACATAAAATAACAGGCTAAAGATAATAGCCGATTCAAGTACAGATTATAGCAAAGCGGTTCTCATTTGTAAATAGCAAAATACTAAATATTGTGTCTGACAATTCGTTAATTACTATATTTAGTTAAAAGCACGCATTTACGTGCTTTCTTCTGTATACAAGAAAAATTCGATTTACATAACGATATGGATTGATTTACATAATGAAAAAATGAAGCTGAAAATGTGTTTGGGAGATGTGATTTTAGTGTAGATACTGTGAAAAGAAAAAGAAAAACTTTATTTTTTTATTCTTTTGTGATATATATTGTAAGGTGCAAAAAAGGATGATACCGGTAAGAAGTGCCGGAGCACAGATCCATTTTAATGCGGCAGGAAAATGCGGCATTATTTCATATAAATTTTCTAGAAGGGAAGATTAATTATAATGAAGAAAAAGATATGCATGTTTCTGGTAGGTGCTATGTGCCTTGCAGGACTTAGTGCGTGCGGAGACAAGAAGGAAGATACTACCGGCGAGGGCGGAGCTGCTGCAACAACCGAGGCGGGCAAGAATGATGATTCGGTCATCGGAAAGATGAAGTCTGATTATGCCGGGTATGTAACTATTTACGATAAATATATGGAAGTAAAGTATACTCCTTCCAAGACAGAAGTTACAGATAACGACATTGAGAAGGATAAGGCTTCTCTTATAGCACAGGGTACAACGACCGAGAAGCAGACAACAGGTATCGCAACATATGGTGATGCCGTAAATATCGATTATACAGGTTATGTTGACGGAACTGCTTTTGATCACGGAAGCACAGAGGGCAAGGGAACTGAGATCACACTTGGTTCAAGCGGTTATATTGACAATTTCGACGAGCAGATCGTAGGTCACAAGCCGGGAGATTCATTTGACGTTGTTGTAACCTTCCCTGATCCATATACAAATGATGAGACACTTTCAGGAAAGAAGGCTACATTTGATACAACTCTTAACGCTATCGTAGTTAAAAAGGTTCCTGAGTACAATGATGAGCTTGTAAAGTCTCTTACTTCATATGCTACAACTGCTGAGTATGAGCAGGCTATGAGAGAGAAGCACAAGGAAGATAATGAGAAAAATGACAAGACAAAGGATAAGCAGAATATCCTGAATACTATCATCACCAACTCAACCATCTCACAGTATCCTGAAGATGAGATGAAGGGACTTATAGATTCGATGATACAGCAGGTTAAGAGTCTTGCTGAGGCAAACAACGTAGATCTGACAACACTTATTTCTTATTATTATGGACTTCAGACAGAGGATGATTTCAAGGATTACATTTCTAATTATGTAGAGAACTACATTAGACAGAAGATGATCATTGTTGCTATAGCTGCTGCAGAGAACATTGACGTAACCGAAGAGGAGTACGAGGCACGTAAGAAAGAGCTTATGGATAGCTACAGCATCACAGATGATAATACCTTCAATCAGTACTATGCAAAGGAAGATGTTTACTACGTTGTCCTTGCAGATAAGGTTTCAGATTATGTATATGAGCATGCAGTGATCGATAACGGAAGCAATAGTGATAACCAGCAGGTTCAGGATATGCTTACATCAGCAGCAACAACTGAGACTGTAACAGAGGCTTCCTCAGAAGAGACAAGCACAGAAGCAAAATAAATGATACAGGCAGCGGAGAGTTTTATCTCCGCTGTTTTTTGTTGACTTTATCATTTCTTTAGGATATAATTAACTCCGTGTCTAAAGAAATATCATTTTTAAAAGGGCTGGCTTTATGCCGGATCCTGAAAAAAGTGTCATAGAAAGGAATAAAAAATGGCTGAACAGAAGAAAAACATTCTTACCAGTGCCGGTCTCAAGAAGTTAGAGGACGAGCTCAATGATCTCAGAGTATTCCGCCGTAGAGAGGTTGCTCAGAAGATTAAGGAAGCAAGGGAACAGGGAGACTTATCAGAGAACGCAGAGTACGATGCAGCAAAAGATGAACAGCGTGATATAGAAGCAAGAATTGAAGAGATCGAGAAGATCCTCAAGAATTCTGAAGTTATTGATGAAGATTCCCTTGATAAGGAAACAGTAAACTTTGGTGGTACTGTTCATATTCAGGATATCAGCAGCAAGGAAGAATATAAATATATGATCGTTGGTTCAACAGAAGCAGACGTTCTTAATGGCAAAATTTCGAACGAATCACCGGTTGGAAAGGCTGTTATCGGACGTAAGGCCGGACAGACTGTTATCGTAAATGCACCAAGCGGTACATTTAATTATAAGATATTAGACTTCACAAGAGGTTAATTATCCGGCTGGAAAGACTTTTTATGCAAGTGCCTGTGCATGTGGACGTACTTGTGCGTGCAGATGCATGGGCATTTGCTATGCAGACCTGGATAGTGTAGGCTGAAGGCAGTGCAGACCGTATTTTTCGAAGAAGGATAGCGGTTTTCTGCACATCAATATAGAATATTAATAGGAAAAATGAGGTGTCAGAATGGCAGAGAATAATCAGAACAATCAGAAGGGACAGGCAAATCAGCCTGTTCAGGATATAAATCAGCTTCTTAAGGTTCGCCGTGAGAAGCTTGCTGCACTTCAGGAAGCAGGAAAGGATCCTTTCGTTATAACAAAGTTTGATCAGAGCTATCATGCAGATCAGGCCAAGAAGGAGTATATCGCCCTTGAGGAGAAGCTCCTTGTCGGAAAGGATATGCCGGATACTGAAGGTATGGATCCGGCAGAGGCAAAGCAGGTAAAAAATGATGCATACAACGAGAGACGTGCCATCATGGATGCAAATCCTATCAGGGTAAGCATTGCCGGAAGAATGATGTCTAAGCGTGTTATGGGTAAGGCTTCATTTTGCAATGTTCAGGATAAGAGCGGAAATATTCAGGTATTCGTTTCAAAGGATACACTCGGAGAAGAAGCATATGCTGATTTCAAGAAGCTTGATGTAGGTGATATCGTCGGAGTTACCGGATATGTATTCCGTACAATGATGGGGGAGATCTCAGTTCACTCAGACAGCGTAACACTTCTTACAAAGTCTCTTCAGGTGCTTCCAGAGAAGTTCCATGGACTTACAAATACAGATATCAGATATCGTCAGAGATACGTTGACCTTGTAATGAATGCTGACGTTAAAGAAACATTTATCAAGAGATCTAAGATCATTTCATGCATCAGAAGATTCCTTGATGAGCAGGGCTTCATGGAGGTTGAGACTCCAATGCTCGTAGCTAATCCGGGTGGAGCAGCTGCAAGACCGTTTGAGACTCATTTTAATGCACTTGATGAGGATCTTAAGCTTCGTATTTCGCTTGAGCTTTACCTTAAGCGTCTTATCGTCGGCGGTCTTGAGAGAGTTTATGAGATCGGCCGTGTATTCAGAAATGAAGGCGTTGATACAAGACATAATCCGGAGTTTACACTTATGGAGCTCTATCAGGCATATACAGATTACCACGGCATGATGGACCTCACAGAGGCTATGTACCGTCATATCGCAAAAGAGGTTCTCGGAACAACAACCATTACATATAATGGTGTTGAAATGGACCTTGGAAAGCCATTTGAAAGAATCACGATGGTTGACGCTGTTAAGAAGTATTCAGGCGTTGACTGGAATGAGGTTGCTGACCTTGATGCTGCTCGTGCACTTGCCAAGGAGCATCATATCGAGTTCGAAGACTTCCACAAGAAGGGCGATATCCTCAATCTCTTCTTCGAAACATACGTTGAGGAGCATCTGATCCAGCCTACATTTGTAATGGATCATCCTGTTGAGATCTCACCTCTTACCAAGAGAAAGCCTGAGGATCCAAATTACGTAGAAAGATTTGAGTTCTTCATGAACGGCTGGGAGATGGCAAATGCATACTCAGAGCTTAACGATCCTATCGATCAGAGAGAAAGATTCGCAGCTCAGGACGCACTTGCAGAAGCCGGTGACGACGAAGCAGAGCACACAGATGAGGACTTCCTCAACGCACTTGAGGTTGGTATGCCACCAACAGGCGGTATCGGTTATGGAATAGACAGACTTGTTATGATTATGACTGATAGCCCGGCGATAAGGGATGTGCTGTTGTTCCCGACGTTAAAGAGTTTGAGCTAAACAAAGCACGCATTTGCGTTGTTTATAGGTATTTGAATCAGCTTACTGACACGATACTGACACAAAATGAAAATGAATTATTATTGAATATTTCATTTTATGCATCTTGCATAGATAGATAGTCAATCAAATATTTGTAAAAAGGACACTTTCTAAAAGAAATTTTTAGATTGTGTCCTTTTTTGTGTTATTGTCGACACTTATTGATTAATCACCGGTAATGGGAGGTGGTACCTGAGAATAATTCTTTAAAAAGGAATATCAATAAAAGGAAAGGTGAAGAAATGTTAAAGATCAGATTACAAGGCACCACCAGAGACATCAGATGGTTCCTTAAAATGATGCAGAGAGATAAGAGATACGTGATGAATAATCCGTCAGATTATATTTCGGTTAAAGGAACAAATAAATACAAAATGGTATTTACTGAGGTTTTCAGGGATGAAGAGGCTCAGAAAAGATATGCGGAAAACCAAGAAACTGAAAGACAGAGCAGATATTTCGGTTCGGGAACTGCTTTTTATCGGTCAATCAAAAACAAATAAAAGAGCAATAACGGAAGGTGGTAACCACTATGTGTAAAGTTTATTCAGTAACTTCGCAGAAAGGCGGAACGGCCAAGACAACAACTGTATTTAATTTTGGAGCCTATCTTGCAGGGAAGGGCTATAGAGTGCTTCTGATCGATACGGATCCACAGGGCAGCCTTACTGCAAGCCTGGGATTCGGTAATCCGGACGAAATGGATGTAACAATTGCAAATGTCATGGAAAAAGAGATAAATGATGAAAATTATGACAGAAAGAATTATGCAATCCTTCATCATTCAGAGGGGATAGATATCCTTCCCGGAAATATTGAGTTATTTTTATCTAACAGAAGAAAGTAGAATATATTGATTTTTGTGGCACTTGGTGATATTTTTATTATGTAACATAAAAATGGTTACAAAATAAAAAGAGGTGCGCAATGAAGGAATTTATTGAGAAAAGTATTGGGATGACGATAACCATTGAAAAAGAAGATTACAGTGGTAAGCTTCCAATGATATATACTTCGTTATACGATTTTAAGACTGTAAGAATGCAAAATATAGAATGGTTAATTGCAATTCCAAAGGAAAAAGTCAATTTGTCTCAGTTACGAAAACATCATAGACAGATTGAAAAGCTTTTGGATATTCACTGTGTCTTATATTTAAAGAATACTAGTCCTTATTCTAAAAACACAATGATAGCAGAGTGTATTCCGTTTATTATTGAAGATAGGGAAATGTATATACCGTTTTTAGGTATTTTACTTAATTCAAGCAGTGGAAGAAATATAAAACCGGTCCCAAAACTATCATTTTTGACTCAGAGAATGATACTTTCAGCAATTTATGATAAATGGAATAAAATCACTGTCACGAAAGCTGCAGAAGAACTTGGCATTACTAAAATGTCCGCATCTAGATGTTTTGATGAAATTGAATTCTTCGATATGCCTTTTTTGGGTTTGCATGGCAAATCGCGAGTTATCAACATGTCTGATGATATAAAAGAAACATGGAGTAGTATTAAGAAATATATGAGAAATCCTGTGATTTCAACATTTTATATAAAAGAAGATTTACACCTTCCGGTAAGAGGAGGGATATCGGCTCTTGCTGAGTATTCAATGATATCTGATAATAAATATCCTACATATATTGTAACAAAAAAGGAACTAAAAAGCCTGGAACTCAAGGACAAACAAGTGGCTGTTAAATATGATGAGCCGGGATGCGTGGTACAGGAGGTAGGATATATTGTTCCTTATAAAGATGAGAGTGTGATCGACCCTCTATCACTTCTGTTATCGTTGCCTGATGACGAAAAAGCTGATGAAAGAATTGAAAAATCACTTCGAGAAATGCTGGAGGAATATGTATGGTAGCAGGATTGTATAAATTTAAAGAGTATTTTAAAGACTATACGGACAGCTATGTTTTAATAGGTGGAGCGGCATGTGATATTTTATTTACTGAAAATGAGGCGGAATTCCGGGCAACGAGAGATCTGGATATAGTTCTTATTGTGGAGGCTCTTACATCTGAATTTGCTGGTAAATTTTGGGATTTCATCAAAGATGGTGATTATAGACATATTAGTGGCAGTACAGGTAAGCCACAGTTCTATCGATTTGATAAGCCGCAGGTAGATGGCTATCCTAAAATGATAGAATTGTTTTCCAGAGCAGAGTTTGAACTAAAAAATCAAGTAGGTATAACACCTTTGCACGTTGATGATGATATTTCGAGCTTATCTGCCATTCTTTTAGATAATGATTATTATCACGTCCTCTTGGATGGTAAAGTGTTGGAAAATGGTTTTTCAGTTTTAAGACCAGAGTATCTTATTCTGTTTAAGGCAAAGGCATATTTGGATTTAAGTTTACAGAAAAATCAAGGCGCAACAATAGATTCTGCTAATATAAAAAAGCACAAGAAAGATGTTTTGAGACTGGCTGTAGAGATGGTTTTGAATCCTGTATCAGGTTTGCCGAAAACTGTTTTGGATGATATGTATCTTTTTATTGAAAAACTACGAGAAGACGAATTTGATCAGAATAGTTTGAAGACTTATAGGGTTACCAATGGTCAGGTAATAAGTAGACTAGAGAGTATATTCGGACTTTCTAAATGATGGAGAATGTATTATGCCTTTGACTCATGAATTATTACGATGAAAACATTTATGTAACAAGAACTGTGTAAGATTGAATACTTGCGATGAGGGAAAACTATGGGACTTAAGGAAACAAGCAAATACATGAGCCTGATACTCAGGCATAAACCAGAGACAATCGGAATTACTCTGGATGAACATGGTTGGGCAGATGTGGATGAGCTTATTGAGGGCATATCCAGAACTCAGAATTTTAACATGGATATTCTTGAAGAGATAGTCAGAACGGATGAAAAGCAGAGATACTCATTTAATGATGAAAAAACTAAGATACGTGCTAATCAAGGACACTCAATAGAAGTGGATGTTGAACTCGAGGAGAAGGAGCCGCCGGAAATACTGTGGCATGGAACAGGTGAGAAGTTCGCAACTTCGATAGATAATATAGGGCTGATTCCCAAGAGCAGACTATATGTGCATTTGTCAAAGGATGAGGAAACAGCTACAATTGTTGGAAGAAGACATGGAAACCCTGTTTTATACATGGTAAATACTAGAGAAATGTATAAAGATGGTTTCAAGTTTTTCCTGTCGAAGAATGGTGTCTGGCTTACAAAAGAGGTTCCGGTAAGGTATCTTTAGAAACAATAGAATTCAAAAATTGAAAAGCTTTTATATATGACGTGGTGCTTATAGGTTTAGATCTTATAAGCACTTTTTGTTTGGTGAAAGAAGGTGATTATGATGCCAACAACCGCATTATGGCCGATATGTGCGAGTGCCAAAGGAACAAAGGGGACGATAGCTCAGGTGCTGGAATATGTTGAGAACGAGAAGAAGACTGCTGAAATGATCAAAGAAAGCGAAACGGGCAGTATTGAAGTTATTTCCGGTGAAGATCCGGCCATCATCACTGTCGGCTCCGTCATCAGGTATGTATCGGATAAAAATGCAGGGCTCAAATATGTTACCGGGATCAACTGTATGCCGGAAAGTGCGATCAAGAAGATGGTTTATACGCGTAAGATGTTTGGTGAAAAGGGACGCAGAATTCTGTGGCATGGTTATCAGTCATTTGCTCCCGGAGAATCAAATCCAGATCAGGTTCACAGGATGGGCGTTGAACTAGCTGAGAAGCTTTGGGGTGATAGATTTGAGATTGTGGTTGCTACACATTTGGACAGGCAGCACCTTCATAATCACATCGTAATTAATGCCACATCCTTCATAGATGGCAAGAAATTCAACTGGGATAAGGAATATCCGAGAATGCAGAAGATGTCAGATTTGATTGCAATCAGAGAAGGTCTTTCGACAGTTGCGGATAAAGAAAATGAGATCCTTTCAAATGGCAGCATTAACAATGGCAGATATACACTTGAAAGAATCGTCAAGGAAGATATCGACAGCTGCATCATGGTCGCACGTAGTATGGAGGAATGGATAGGCCTGATGCGGGCGAAAGGATATATGATTGATGATTCGAGGAAATATCTTCGTATTTATCCCTACGGACACAAGAGATGTATCAGAGTAGATCGGCACTTTGGAGAGGAGTATACGCTGGAGGCGATTGAGAGAAGGATACTTGAGCATGGTATGTTAGTGGATGCTGAAAACGCAGATGGGAAAAATAGAGAAGACGAACTGGATGAGGAAATGACAAGTCTCTATCATATTTTGAAAGGTGAGCCTAAGGATTCTTCGGAAGATGATTTAGGATATAATCCTGAAGATGACATAGAAGGTAGTCATAGCATAGGTCTTAGAGACAGCCAGAGCAAGACTGGTGACGCTGATATGATAGAAAAATCTGATAAATCGGCTGGCCCAAAGGGAATTCAGATTATTTATATCCGCTTCATCGTTGATATGGGCGGATATTATAAGAGACATGGACGTATAGCGAGGACACATTTTCTTCTTCGTGAAGAGCTGATAAAGCTAGACAAATACATCGACGAGAGCCGGTATCTGATCAGAAACAATATAACAACTTCGGAAGAGCTGGAAACAAGACATGATAATGAGAAGGAGATACTAGATGCATTATACGAAAATAGAAATAATCTCAGAAACAGAATCCGAAGATGCCGACCAGATCAGAGACAGGAACTACAGAATGAGTTGGATGAAATAAACCTACTTGTTAAAGAGACAAGGAAGAATGTCAAAATCTGTGAGAGGATTCAAAAAAGAACGGAGGATATGGTGCGGAAAGAAGCTATTATCGGTTCGATTAATGGATCAGAAGAAAGGAAGCAGCTCCTTGATAATATAGAACAGAGATGTGAGTAATCTGGAAAACATATGTGACAATCAATGTCGGCTTATGCTATATTAGCATAGTAATAGTATGATTATCATTCAGTATTACTGACTATGAGGGGAAGAAAATGCATTTTTCAGATATAGATAATGGGAAGTCTTTTGACTGGGGAAATACTTCAAAGGATTATGCCAAATACAGAGATATTTATCCGGATGAGTTTTACAAAAGCATTACTGATCTTGGACTATGCAAGGATGGGCAGACAGTATTGGATATCGGAACAGGAACCGGAGTACTTCCGCGTAACATGTATCAGTACGGAGCCAAATGGATTGGAACTGATATTTCCGAAAACCAGATAGAGCAAGCAAAGCTCCTTGCGGCAGAGAAAGGTATGGACATTGAGTTTTATACATGTCCGGCGGAAGAAGTAAACTACAAGGATAATACCTTTGATGTTATAACAGTATGTCAATGCATCTGGTATTTAGATGCTAAAGCTATAGCCGGAAGATTTGCACGGATGTTAAAACTAGGAGGAAAACTGCTTATTTTATATATGGGATGGCTTCCTTATGAGGATACTATTGCAGGGAAAAGTGAAGAGATTATCTTGAAGCACAATCCGAATTGGTCCTCATACGGAGATACGGTTCACCCTGTTTATATTCCGGACGAGCTACTCACAAACTTTGAAATTGTATTGCAAAAAGAGTACCGAGTAGATGTTTCATTCACAAGAGAAGGCTGGCACGGCCGCATGCGCGCCTGCAGAGGAGTAGGGGCAGCTATGAACCAGCAACAACTCAGTGCATGGAATGAAGAACACATGAAGATGCTTATTGATAATGCTCATGAAGAATTTATGGTGAAACATTATGTTTCTCTGGCAGAGTTACAGGTGATGAAATAAATTTCAGTTTTACGATTGACAAAATCGGAGGTTGTAGAGGTCATGATGCATAAGATTTTTGGCACAAAAGAAGATAAAGAATATAAAGACAGAATAGGTGCTTATATTATTCCGGTTAAAGGAAATGAAGTTGGTGTCGTAGAAACTCCAAAAGGTTATTTCTTATTAGGGGGCGGCTTGGATGCCAATGAAACAGATTTTCAATGCATTAAACGAGAGTGCTTAGAAGAGTCTGGATATGAGGTTGAAATCGGTGAAAAAGTTGGTTCTGCAGAAACCTACATGCTTCATCCAACGATAGGTTATTTCCACCCAATTCAGTCATATTATGTTGGCAAATTATTGGATAAAGTAAAAGAACCGGTTGAACCTGACCATGTTTTTAAATTTGTTAGATTTGAAGATATTGAAAATAAGATGTATTTAGAGATGCAAAGATGGGCTATAGAACAAGCAATGGCTCGTTAAATTCCAGTTTGCGGGGAGGATTACGTGAAAATAGAAAAAGATGAAATAACAATCCGAGATTTTACGGAAACAGATCTTCCACTCATGTTTAAATGGTTGACAGATAAGAGAGTGCTGGAGTATTACGAAGG
>Ga0247611_10000468_pt1 | contig 82058 bp, 68 predicted proteins | sample 177DNAGHGhighgp2_FD_192422 | JGI IMG/M metagenome (GOLD analysis project Ga0247611, IMG submission 192422) | Sheep rumen microbial communities from Palmerston North, Manawatu-Wanganui, New Zealand - 1770 DNA GHGhigh gp2 | ecosystem: Host-associated > Mammals > Digestive system > Stomach > Rumen... | reverse complement strand
ACCCTTTTAAGGGTAGCTAAAGTGATTGATCACGGTTGTCAGTCCACCTATGACTCTTAAGAGTCGGTGGAGTAATAGCCCTTATAGGGTCGAGTCAGTACAACGTATTTTATGCGTTGGTACTATTTAATTTTTAACATATTAAAGTTGTAAATATAACAACTATACAATATAATTATTCTATGAATAAAGTGATTAATATTAAAACAAAGAAAGCTATTAAAGAGATTAGAGAATTTAAAATAAAAAAATATACACCTGTGGATGTGAAATTTGAAAACATTCATTTGCGTGAACTAAACAAATTAACATCAGTCGAGCTCTTTGACAAGAATGATTTGTATATCAACTCTTATACCTTGTGGGAATTAATGCAACCTATAGGAAGCTCTGGAGCGCATAATTACCACGAACTTAAAGCCGAAGATATTTTCAATGCTTTAAATAATTTAATTAATCCTCAGTGTGTATTTAAAGTAAAGAACGAAAGAATTGCAATCATTCCAGTTTTCATTTCCTCGTTTGATGAACCATTGATGGTTGTTGTTGAGATTGGTTCTGGATTGATCAAAAACAAAAAAGCAAATATCAACAAAGTTGTAACAATGTATCCGAAGTCAAATCTTGAAGATTATTTAGAAAAAATGAATTCTACTGATATTTTGTATAAAACAAAAAAGGAAACAACGGGCACATAAATAAAAATGAGTATCAATACCGGCTCCATTTGCCTTAACTGAATACTCTACCGTTTGAAGATGTACCTTTTTAAGGGCCCTGTCTTCTCTTCGCCACTCTTTTATAAAGCGTCCCGCACCAAGAGGTTATGTATAAATATAACTTTGTCGGGCTAATATTATTATATAACAATATGGGAGAACTTCAATATGAACCATGAAACTATCGGACCTAAAATTAAACAATTTAGAAAGAAACGAAAACTGACTCAAGATGAATTAGCGGAATCTTTAGGATACTCTGGAAAATCTGTTATTTCTCATATAGAGAAAGGTGACGCTGACATGACTTATGAGAAGATTCTTCTTCTTTTAAGAACATACATGTTAGATGCTAATGAATTATTTGAAGTCGAAAGAATTGACCAACAACTTGATGATTGGAAAATGGAACAAAGAAAAAATAAAAAAGTAGCAGTGTATATTCACGGGTTACACGGATCTGCTAAAGAAACTGAGGACTATTCTTTTTTAAAAGATAAATATGATGTTGTAGGACTTGATTATAAAGATGGAAACCCATGGGAATTAAATGATGTTATTAGAAGTGAATTTGAAAAATTAGTAAAGAAATATAAAGAAATCATAGTCATCGCAAATTCTATTGGTGCCTTTTATGCATATGAATATTTAAGTGATTTCGATATTAAACAAGCATTTTTTATCTCTCCAATTGCTGATATGTTTAAGATTGTATTTGATTTGATGATGCAACATCATATTAGTAGTAAAGAGCTAGAGAAAAAGAAAATAATTAAATTAGATAATGGTCAAGCTCTATCGTATGATTTTTACAATCATGTCTCAAATTACAAAGATAGTTGGAAAATACCAACTGATATTTTATATGGTGAGCATGATGAAATTGTCTATATAGAAAATATTGCTGATTTTTTAGTCGCACATCCGAAAACTAAATTAACAATAAAACAAGGCTCAGCCCATTATTTCCATACCGAAGAGGAAAAAGAATTTATCAAGGCTTGGATTCTTAATTCTTTGCATCAATAAGATAATCTTTGGTATCTCTTTTAAAAAAACAATATTATGTTTATATAAGTGTTAATTTTTAAATAAGAAGGGATATGTTGATTTATGGCTACATATAACGCAGAAATAACGCAAAAATTTTTAGATGAGTATAAGACTTTTGAGTATATTGAAGAAAATGATCCTCATCGATTTGAGATGATAAAAAAACAGCATTACGTCGAATTCAATGCCTTAAGACATATCCGCAATTGCTTGACACATACTCCAAAAGTCAATGGCGATTTTCCTTTTCATGTCGCTGATTATGTTTTGGAAACACTAGAAGAAATAATTAATAAATTAGTGGTAAAAGCATTTGATGTTGGGGTAAAGAAAGAAAATATTAAAACATTATCTCCTGACACTGATGTGTTACACGCTATGCGCTATATGGATCATCATCACATCACTAATGTTCCAATCTTTGATGAAAAAGGTTGTGTAAGATATGTTGTTTCTACGCGAACAATATTCTCTATTCTTGCAAACGCAGAATATGACGAAAATAGATCTTATACTATTGAAGATTTAAAAGATAAATTTGATATTAATAACAGCAAAGATTTATATTACCTTTTCTTAGCAAAAGACACCTTTGCGTTTGACGCTAAACAATATTTTATCGGCTATAACAAAGAGCACAAAAGATGCGCTTTAATATTCATTACTGAACATGGCTTAAGAAATGAGCCTGTATTAGGAATCGTATCTCCTGGAGATGTGTTTAATATCTAATTAAATATTTAATGAATATTAAGTCGTCCATAGTGGCGACTTTTCTTATATTTGTTCAATATATATTATACATAATGACCGTCATAGAAGTGCCAAAGTTAAATATAAGAAGAATGTTTAGAACAAAAACAAGTTACTAATAATTAGCGTGATGAATTACGACTTAACTTTTTCAATTGATTCTTTTCCTAATTATAATTAAACTGATAAGTAGAGGTTTATAATATGATTATAGTTAATGAAAACACACAAACTGGTATTGATTTATTGCCTTTAATCTTTTTGGTTTTAGCAGTGGTTGGCGCTGTTCTTGCGATTATTGCTTTGATTGTTGGAAGAGGGAAAAACAATTCAGCAAGAAGCACAGTTATTGGTTTATCCGTTTTGACTTTCTTCTTTTTTGTAGGCACAATTCCTGTCGGCATTATTGGCATCACAGATCCTTACATTTATATCGTAGATCCTTACATTCATGAATTTAGAACACATCATAATGCGTGTTCATGGGTAGCTTTAGGATTAGGCACTTTTGCAATCTTATTTGGAACTCTTGCCTTTGTTTTCCAATTAATCAATAAAAATGCTCCGTCAGAAGAATTAGTTGGCAGTGCCGAAGAACAGATTATTATTCCTGGACAAAAAACAGTAGTATTTACCGCTGCTTCCAACAACGGTATGGGCTTATGGACTTCTATTTGTGCCGCCTTTGCCGCTATCTTTGGTGTTGAAAGTAAAAATGTTAGCAAAAAATGCAAAAGAACCCTTGCTAGAGTAAGAAAACAATTAATTACCATGATGGAAAAGCATCCTGAATACGAATATAGTGATTTTAGAATCGTAAAAGATGGTAATGTTGCTTATACCGGAACAGTATTTGGTGTTTTAAAGAAATAACTAACTGGCAATAACTAATAAGTCGTCTGTAAAATGACGGCTTTTTTGTTGCACTTTCGTGACGACCTCTATGATAAAATATACTCATCTTAGGGGGGGATTTCGAATATGAAAAAAGAATTATTAAAAGGTTTAACTAAAGAACAAATCGCTAAAGTTAAAGCATGCAAAAATCACGAAGAATTGATGGAACTCGCTAAAAAAGAAGGTGTTGAACTTACCGAAGAACAATTAGCTGTTGTTAGTGGTGGTGGCGCTTGCAGTGTTATTTCAGATATCGGAGACTATATCAATCCTTTTGACTGTCCAAGATGCGGTAGCAACAACATAAAAGACAAAGGCACCTATTATATCTGCCAAAGCTGTGGCTACAAAATTGAAAACTACGATTAAACAAACGAGTATAACCGAGCTTATCTCGGTTTTTTAAATCTGCCCAACTCACGGAATTAAAGACTGGTATAATACTTCTAATGAATAATAAAAATATTAGTAGCCATCTAGAAATAGCCCTTAATAAGTTAAAAAAATTAGATTTTGATTTCCTTATTATTGGCGGGCTTATTTGTAACGCAGTATTAGCTAATCACGCAAGAAGAACATCTGATATTGATCTGATTTGTGATACTGATTTTCATAAGTTAGAAGAACTATTTAAAAAAGAATTTGATGTCGTTCAATTCTTATATTTTCCTTTAACTAATGAGGCTACTGAAGAATCTTTTTCTTGTTTTGTAAGAATTAATAACGAGGTTATACATATTGAAGGAAGAAGATTTGATATTTTTAATAAGTTTAAAAGAAGTGTTTATCAAATCGGACAATGTACTTTTAGTGGGGTCAGCGTTGAACTTCAAATTGCCGAGAAAATAGTAGCGATGTTTTCTATTGAGGTCCCATTATATAAACATCTTGTAGATTTATACTCCTTCTCTCAGTTAGATGAATGTTCTATTAATAAAGACGATATAAAAAAATATTTAGACTTGTTACTTACATATAAAAATAACGTTAAAAAGAAGTTAAAGTTACCTCTTATTTATCTGCAATCTCATATTGAAGTAAATAAAGAGTTTGAAGGATCATTGCTGCTTCCTTTACAGGCACAATATAACCACAATAAAGAATACATAATTAGTGAGATTAATAAATGGCTACCTCAATTTTTTGATTAATGTGGCACATTTGTGACAATTGTTTTGATAACATATAGATAACAAAGGAGAACTTCGAACATGAAAAAAGAATTATTAAAAGGTTTAAGTGAAGAACAAATTAAAAAAGTTAGTGCATGCAAAAATACGGATGAATTACTCGCTTTAGCTAAAGAAGAAGGATTTTCTTTAACTGATGAACAATTAGAAGCAGTTAATGGTGGTGGTTGTTTATCCACTAATGCACCTGACGTTTCAAAAACATGTAAAAAATGCGGTAGATTAGTGGAAGGCCGTTATATTGGTCGAAAATCATATTATGGCCTTATCTATGAATTTGTGTGTGAATGTGGGTATACTTGGAAAGGCTCCAAAAACGAAGATTTATAATTTTAAAAGCATAATCAAAAATTGGATTTATGTATCAATTAAGTCGTCTACAATGGCGACTTTTTTTACGATAATCAATTAATATTTGTTGCACATTTGTGACATCGTTAATGATAATATAAAAAACTGAATAGAGCAGAATAAAATACTTAAAATAATTTATAAATTATTATGGAGGGGTTATGAAAATTAAAAACTTAATGATTGCGGTTATGGGAAGTCTGTTATTAACTTCCTGCGGAAATTTATCTAGTAGCGATAACACTACAATTTATAGTGTGAGTTTTTTTGATGATGAAACGCTTTTAAATAAAGTTGATGTTAAAGAAGGCGATAAAGTTACTAGACCAGCTGATCCAATAAAAGATTCATTTACTTTTGATAACTGGTATATGGATAAAGAATTATCAACTTTATATGACTTTTCTTTACCGGTAAAAAGTGATTTATCGATATACGCTTCATTTTTACCAGTAGATTATTTTGCTAAATTTAATAAATCCTATCATCCTGATTATTCAATGCTCCAATTTGATGGCACTATATATAGTGATATGAAAGATGTCTCTTTTTCTTTTAGCCCAAAGCTTATCACTTTTAATAGCAATATTAGTACTAGTATGATTTATCCTTTTGGAGCTTTTTCTAATCTTATAGTTAGCTCTGTTAAAGTCGAAGATAATGCTTTAAAAGTTCAAACAGAAGGACAAATTGGTAGTGGTAAAGGCTATTTTGCTTTCGCTAAAGAAGTAAGTGATGCTGAGGTATATATCACTTCAACTATAGATGTAATAGAAAGAAAGGCTTTTATTGATAATTCAACTTTCCGCTTAGTGGAAGAAAATAAAAAATTAGATTTCACTATTGCGATGATTAATACAGTTTTAAATAATAACGATAATTTAAGTAAAGAAGATTATATGGCTAAAGTTAATTCTCAAGAAATTAACTGTTTTAGTGTCACACCAAGCGAACGATATTCTTTACAAATGATTGATATCTCTGATGATTTTTCTTCTTTTAGATTACGCTTATCTTTACCTGATGTTATTTCTAAAGATATCGCTACTGAATTATTAGAAACTACTATTATCCATATTGCTGGAGAATCTTTATCCAGTGGAACTGACTATGATTTCCATATTGATTTAATGAATTATTCAACTAAGAGTGATGTGAGATTATATCGCTACACTCATGATGAATTTAGAGGCAAATTCACCATCAAATTATTATCTTGTCTAGTAACTAATGCTTTTAGCGATAATTTAGATAAAGTTATTGCTGATCCAATAAATAAGAATTTAATTATCTCTATTAGTGGCGTTGAAGTAGTGGTTAATAGCCTTAGTGTTACTGATATCACTACTCTTACTGGTTATTTCTCTATTGCCGCTAGTGAAATTAATGTAGAGCAAGTTTCTATTTCTTTAGGAGAGATTAAGGTTTCTGAAGAATTATCTTTCCATGTTGCTAAAAATTGGTATGACGATACAGATATATCTACTAATATCGAAACTACTTCCTATCAGTTTGATGATTCTTTTGTTGAAGGTGGTGGCACTGGTAGCGTCAATCAAACTGCAAGTCAATGCTATCGCAATGTTAAAACAGTAGTAGAGCAAAGTACATTTGAAGATAGTGGCAGTGATGAAGAAAATGACGCTGATAAAGTAATTAATGCCGCTACTAACATCGGAATGATTGGTTATGGTTTATATTCTGGTGATTTCTCTACTGCTAGAGCAGGAGCAAGTAAACTTTTAGGAATTGAAGCAATTGCCGATCCAACCACAAAAGTTCTTAATATGTTAAATTCTATCTATGATAAACTTCTTGAAATTGAACGTAAAATTGATTCTATTATCGATCAACTTGATGTCATTCAAGGCGAATTAGAAGATTTAGGTCAACAAAGTTTATTATCTAATTATCTAGCCGCTCATTCTGCTTGGAAGGATTTTGTCACTGATTATTACACCCCATTACAAAATAATGTCGTTTCTTATTCTAATGACTATTTCCGTTATTACTATAATCTAGTAATTGATTCATATAATTTAAATGCTGGAGATGAACCAGTTGTGACTTTATATTATGACAAAAATAATGAACTTGCTTTCCCAAGTAGAAATTCTGCTATTTCCATTGATGGAAAAATGATTGATAAATCAAAAACACAAACAATTGTTATTCCTCAACTTAACTATAGTTTAATTGGAATATTAGAACATGATGGACATGTTTATCCTGAAATTGAAGAAAATCTTATTGCTGACTTATTTTCTTACGGCAAATATGAAGAAAATGTTGTTAAAGATGTCATAAGAACAATTAGATATCACGCGATGAAAAACCATTTTGCTGATGGAGCGGATTTAGATGCTTTTACTTCTACTTTCACTAATTTCTGTACCGCTTTTACTTCTACAGAATTTGGAGCTTCTACTAATGCAAGTATTACCCCATTAGATTCATATCGCATTATGTTAGAAACTGTTTATAATTTTGGTTTTGAAATTGAACCAGAATTTAATCTAGTTGTAAGCAAAATTGAATCCACATATTATTGCTCTAGATCAATCCTTACATTTGTTCAATATATTAACGCGGGCGAGATTATTTCCACTCGTTATGATGATTTAAATGAATCTGTTAAAAAAGAATTTACTGACACTCGTTTCTATCATGATAATATCGATTCAAAAACAGTCTATTGTTATTCTACTGGCTGCTACTTAACTTATAGTTTAGAGGCTCTTGGTATCGCTATTGAAGTGACTGGTGATTATGATAGTGGTTACGACGAAGATGCTTATTTAAATCGAGGGGAAAATTATGATGTTTATAATCATAATGAACCTTCTGCTCTTACTAGTATTGATGAAGCCTCAGTCCGTTTAATGGCCTTAAAGGTGAAACTCTATAATAATCTAAAAGGTTCTTCATTTAATTTCGGTGAATATCTTGCTCAAATTGGTATTATTCCTAAAGATAAATTAAGCCAAACTTTAGGTGTTATTTTGGAAATTGGCGGATTAGAAGACGATGATGACGATATTGAAGATATGAGTTTTCCTTCTAATTGGCAAATTGATTGTGATCGTTCTTATACTTATGCTTTTACTGGTAAATCATATTCCTTTGTTGATGGAAACACTGTTAACGGGTTATGCGCTATCACATATAACGCTGTTTCTACTCCGTTAGGTTCTTATGTTGGCATTGGTGATGTCACTAATGTTGGCATTTATGATAGCACCAGTGGCTATAATTACGGTGTCTGGGCATATTTTGTAAACTTTATAGCTGTTTCTCCAAATCCATAATTAACTTATAAAATTCATATAGAAAGACCTCTTATAGCGGATTAGGCTAGAAACAATAGCCAAAAATATAAATACATTATTTTAATATAATTAAACCTATGGTATTATTTCTTTTAAGTGGGCTTATTGAATAAATGATTATTAGTAATCTAGACTTCTAAGACTACTGTTATTTTTTAGAAAGGGAGAAGCTATGTTTAAATTACTTTTCAAAAACATGAAGGCAAGACATTGGGTTGCAGTAGTATTTATTTTCTTACTCACCTTAGCTCAAGTCTATTTCATGATGACAATTGTCTCCTATATTGGTTTGTTAACCGCTGCTGTTGATGCTGCTAGTACACAAGGCACTGAAGCGGTATGGTTAAACGGATTAGGAATGATTGTTTGTGCTGTAGCAATGGTGGTTGTTGATATCATCATTAAATTTATCGCTAGTGCGACTGCTAGTAGTACAGTGACTCAATTAAGACAAAAGTTATATGAAAGAGTTAACGAATTTGCAATTGCTGATTTTGCCTCATTCTCAACCGAATCTTTAATTACAAGAACCACAAACGACATTCAAAATGTTCACCTTGCTTGGTTAACATTCTTAAAAACCGCATTCGTGGCTCCTGTTACAATGGTTTGGTCAGTTATTTTACTCGCAACTCAAGCTAACGCAAAACTTACAGTTGTTACTGTTATTTGGGTGGTCTTATTAGTTGCCGCCGTTGCAATTTTATTATTTATGGTAACCCCTAAATTTAGAATTGTACAAAAATTAACCGATGCTCTTAACGTTTCAAGTAGAGAAAATCTTACTGGTGTTAGAGTAGTTAGAGCATTCAATGCAGAATCATATCAAGAAGAAAAATTCGACAAAGTTAATGTTTCATATACAAAGACTCAAATCTTTATTGGTCGTGTATTAGCCTTCTTCACCCCATTTGTGATGATGGTTATGATGGGCTTATCTTTATCTATTTTATGGGTCAGTGCTTATATTATTAATGGATTGAGCAGTACTGCTGCTACCGTTGCCTATCACTCTACTAACTCATTCGTTATGCTTGCTAGCCAAATCGTTATGTCATTCATTTTAGTGATTACCTTAATTGTTATTTGGCCAAGAGCCTCTGTCAGTGCGAAACGTATTCATGAAGTTATCACTCACTCAGTTTCTGTTTTAGATACTGATCATCCAGTAGAATTCAAAGAAAAAGGCACAATTGAATTTAAAAATGTTGGATTTGCTTATCCTGGTAGTGATAAAGAAGCAGTTTCTAATATTTCCTTCAAAGTTAATAAAGGTGAGACCATTGCCTTTATTGGCGCTACTGGTAGCGGTAAAACTACAATTATTAATTTAATTCCACGTATGGCAGACTGCACTAGTGGTGAAGTCTTAGTGGATGGAGTTAACGTTAAAGACGTTTTACAATCCGATTTAAGAGACCGTATTGGCTATGCTCCTCAAAGAGGATTCTTATTTAAAGGCAATATTAAAGAAAATATCGCCTTAAAAAATCCAAATATGACTTTAAAAGATATCAGATGGGCAGCGGAAATCGCTGACGCTGATGGCTTTGTGATGAATAAAAGTAATGGTTACGATTCTGAAGTTGCTCAAGGCGGCACTAACTTCTCAGGCGGGCAAAAACAAAGACTTTGTATCGCTAGAGCTATTGCTCCTAAACCAGAGATTTTAATCTTTGATGACTCTTTCTCTGCTCTAGACTATCGTACTGATAAAGTTGTTAGAGGAAGAATTGCCGAAAAACTTCCAGAAGCCACTAGAGTCATTATCGCTCAACGTGTTGGCACCATTATGGATGCTGATCAAATCGTGGTATTAGACCATGGTAAGATTGTAGGTTTAGGTAAACACAAAGACTTAGTGAGAAATTGCCCAGTCTATCAAGAAATTGCCTTATCTCAATTAAGTAAGGAGGAATTAGGATTATGAGTAAAATGAAGAAAAAAATGAGCTCTAATAAATTAGGTAGCCTAGTTAAAGCCTTCCGCAAATACTATGTTCCTTTTGCTATCTCTATTGTCTTACTTATCGCCTCCGTTGTTCTTACAATTCTTACTCCAGGAACAATTAGAGAATTAACTAACGCAATTAACCCAAAGGATAAGGTTGTTGATGGGGTTGTTGTACTTAATTTAGCCCATATACTTAAACTCGCTATTCAATTAGTGGTTTATATTGGTGTTTCCTTTATCACTGGCTTTGCCTCTGGATTTATTCTTAACACCATTATTCAAAAATTCTCAAAAGATTTAAGAAGAGACATCTCTGCTAAAATCAACAAGATGCCTTTAAATTATTTCGATACCACTCAATTCGGTGATATCTTATCTGTTATCACTAACGATGTTGATACTTTATCAACCTCATTACAAAACTCTATTTCATTACTTGTTAACTCAGTTGTAATGTTAGTCGGTGTAATTATTGCGATGTTTATCGCTAGCTGGCAAATGGCACTTGTTGTCTTATGCTCATTACCAGTTATGTTAATTATTATCTTATTAACATTTAAGAAAGCATTACCATTATTTAATGAGAACCAAAAAGTTCTTGGTGAAGTTAACGCGACTGTTGAAGAAAACTATTCTGGTCAACTCGTTATTAAAGCCTTTAATGCTGAAAAACTTAAGATTTCTGAATTTAAGAAGAAAAATGATTTACTTGGTTCCATTTTATATAAATCCCAAGCTTGGGGTGGATTAATCGAACCTGCAATGCAATTTGTTTCTTACTTAACTTACGCGGCAGTCTTAATTACCGCAGGCTTATTAATCTATAGCGATCCAGCCAAATTCGATATGGGTATTATTACTGGCTTTATCGTTTATGTTTCTTTATTCCAAGAACCACTCGCTCAAATTGGCCAAGCCAGCTCAACCATTCAACTTGGTACTGCTGCTTGTAATCGTGTCTTTGACTTCCTTGAAAAAGAAGAATTACCTGTTGAAGAACAAAAAGAATTCTTACTCGATCACTCCAAAATTAGAGGAGAAGTGGAATTCAAAGATGTGTGCTTTGGTTATGATCCAAATAAACTCACCATTAAGCATTTCTCTGGCAAAATTAAGCCAGGTATGAAAGTGGCAATTATTGGTCCTACTGGTGCTGGTAAAACTACTTTAGTGAACTTATTAATGAGATTCTATGAACTCACTAGTGGTGACATCTTAGTGGATGGTGTGTCTATTAAAGATATGACAAGAGCAGAACTCCGTGATATCTTCGGCATGATCTTACAAGAAACTTGGGTCATTAATGGTACATTAAGAGAAAACATTGTCTATAATCTCAAAAATGTTGATGAAAATAGACTTAATGAAATCTTGGAAGAAACTAATTTATCTCACTTTGTGAGCACACTTCCACAAGGAATTGACACAGTCATTCAAAAGGAAAGTGCGTTATCTGCTGGACAAAAACAATTAGTTACCATTGCTAGAGCAATGACAGAAAACGCCCCAATGCTAATTCTAGATGAAGCGACTAGTAACGTTGATACTAGAACTGAAATTCTTATTCAAAAAGCAATGGATTCCTTAACTAAAGGTAGAACCAGCTTTGTTATCGCTCATAGATTATCCACCATTAAAAACGCTGATCTCATCTTTGTTATGAAAGATGGTAACATCGTTGAAACCGGTAACCATGATTCATTAATGAAACTTGGTGGTCTATATAGCGAAATCTATAATTCTCAATTCAATTAATAGAATTATCAATCCTTCAAAACGTCGGAGAAATTCCGGCGTTTTTTATTGCATAAATGATATAATAAATAGGTACTTTTATGAAAAAAATTATTTATCGATTAGAGCAAAAAACCTTGAAATTCTTTATGCGTTTTATGGATTGGAGCGAACCAAAACTATTTGATTCTGTTTTAGATTTACCAGACTTTATAAAAGGTATGGGTATTTCTAAAGTTTTGTTAGTTACTGATAAAGGGATTATGTCTCTCCGTTTAGCGGGCTCATTAATTGAAAAACTTGAAGGAGAAGGCCTCAAATGCTTTATCTTTGATGAGGTAACCCCTAATCCAACAATCCCATGTATTGAGAAATGTAAGGATATGTATCTAGAAAATAAATGTGAGGGAATTATCGCTTTTGGCGGTGGCTCTCCAATGGATTGTGCGAAAGCCGCTGGAGCAAGAATCTCTAACCCTAAACGTTCAGTAAGAAAGATGAGAGGATATTTAAAAATTAGAAAAAAATTACCTCCATTCTTTGCTATTCCTACTACTGCTGGAACTGGTTCAGAAACAACCTTAGCGGCAGTGGTGACTGATCCTGAGACTCATGAAAAGAACGCAATATGCGATGGAAAACTTAGACCTAAATATGCAGTATTAGATCCTACATTAACTATTGGTCTACCCCCTCATATTACATCTACCACTGGTATGGATGCTTTAACTCATGCAGTGGAAGCGTATATCGGAAAGAGCAATGTCAAATCTACAAGGGAATATGCGGAAGACGCTACTAAACTCATATATGAGAATTTAGAGAAAGCCTATAATAACGGCAAAGATTTAGAAGCTAGAAAAAATATGCTATTAGCCTCTTTCTATGCGGGCAATGCTTTTACTAGAGCGTTTGTTGGCTATGTTCATGCGATTGCCCATAATCTAGGCGGACTGTATAACACCCCACATGGACTCGCTAATGCAGTGATTCTTCCTTATGTTTTAAAGTGGTACGGTAAGTCAGTATATAAACCTTTAAGTAAACTCGCTGATTTAATAGGAATTACAAAACCAGAAATGTCTAAAGAAGAAAAAGCAAAATTGTTCATTTCAGAGATTAGAAGAATGAATAAAGCGATGAATATTCCAGAAAAGTTTGATTTTATCAAAGAAGAGGATGTTCCAACTTTAGTGAAGCGAGCCCTTAAAGAAGGAAATCCTGGTTATCCAGTTCCTAAAATCATGAATAAAAAAGACTGTGAATCAGTGATTCGTCAGTTAATGAAGTAATTAGATAATAAAAAGTGGTAATATTTAAGTAAGATGAATAACAAAGTTAAGCTCCTACTTATGTTGCCACTTTTTTCTATATCTCTACTTTCCTGTGGAAGTGAAGATAGTGGGATCCATTTTTCTCCTCGAGAATATCAAGAAGAACTATCTTCTATTTATATCATTGTTAATGGAGCACATATTCCTGATAGGAGTGACCCAGAATATCAAAACTATTGTCCAGCGGAACTAAAGTATAGTGATGAATCAAGCGAATATCTAGATACCTCAGGAAAAGTCAGAATTAGAGGAACCTCTTCTCGTTGGTTTAAAAAGAAGGGCTATAAATTAAAATTCTCCTCAAAAGTATCAATTGACGGGTTACCTGAAAGTAAGAAATATAACTTATTAGCCTCTTATTTAGACCCGACATTATTAAGAGATTATTTAGCTATGCAGATATCTTTTGATATGAATTCGTTATCTAATAGATACTCCCCCACAATTAAACCAGTAAAAGTTTATTTAGATGAAGCTTATCAAGGCATTTATTATTTGATTGATGATCTAGGTGTTAGCAAAGGTAAAATTGAATTTGTGGACTCTACTGATCCAGATAAAACTCCGTTCTTTTTAGAGATGGATACCTTAGCCCATAAAGAAGGAGTGGAGGGGGTTAATTACTTTGTTTTAGGGACTACAGATGTCTTTGATTATGAAGGAAAAGGATACGCAGATTTGGAGTATAAATTAGACACTCCTGAAGAAGTCAGTCCAACACAATTTCAATATATTGAAAACTATATTAAATCTTGTCGAGAAGCATTAATAAATAAAGACTATCAATCGTTCTCTTCTAAGGTAGATATTAACGCTTTTATTGATTTCTTCTTACTTGCTGAATTATTTAGAAATACCGATTTAGCAGGACGATCTACTTATATGTATCTTCCTGACGTAAATGGGAAGTTGATATTTGGCCCATCTTGGGATTTTGACTACACTTGTTCTAGACCATATCAATTAGGGCCTAACCAAGACTATACCTTGGAGAACGCGAAAGACAGATTCTCCCATTATGATTTTTGGGAAAAGTTCTTAGAATTTGATGAGGCAAAGACACTTATCTCTGATAGATACACGAACTACTTTAGACCAATTATTGAATATGAACTCGAAGAAGGAAAACGATATTTTGAATTCTATAGCGATTTAATTAGTGAAAATGCGAACATTTGGTATAGTGAAATCGAGGATATTGACGCTCTAATTGAAAATAACTATAACTGGACCTTCTCCTATTTTGAGTTACGTGAAGAGTTATATGATGATTTATATAAAATATAGCTTATCAAAAAATGGATATAATTTAGGACTCTTTATATTTTAATATTGTCCAATATTTCTTTATCTTCTTTAGATAATTCAAAGTTGAAGTGGAAATTATTTTCCATGTGTTTTTTGCTTCGACTTCGAGGTAGAGGGATAGTGTCTAATTCATCTACATATTTAATACATAATTGAGCAGGACTAACATTATTTTTCTTTGCCATTTCAATAATCTTCTCGTTTTTAAGTAATTTTCCCACTCCTAAAGGAGAATAAGCTTCCACTAAGATGTTATTATTATGGCAATAATTAATTACTTCTTTAGGAACTCTTCCAACATGAATTAAGATCTGATTTACATATATAGGTTCATTAGAATAATTAGTGATATTTTTTATATCATTAACATTAAAATTAGAGACACCTAGATTTTTAATCTTGCCTTCTTTTTTAGCGTCAACCATTGCTCTCCAAACTTCTCTATTACCTTTGTGATATCTAGGTCCAGGCATAAACATAAAGACCCATGGTTTAGGAGCGTGAATTAACATTAAGTCTAGATACTCTACCCCTAATCTTTCTAAAGACTCATCAATTGCCTTTTTTGCTTTTTTATAGCTTTTTATTTCTGCTGGAATTTTGGATGTTAACCAGATTTCTTCTCTATTTGGTTTAAGTTCTTTTATTGCCTCTCCGATCTCTTTTTCGTTTTCATAAATGATCGCGGTATCGAAGTGACGATAACCAACTTCATATCCTTCTAAGAACACTCTTTTAGCGTCACTTTTTTCAATTTGCCAGAATCCTAATCCTAATTTTGGTATATCTTTCATAACTAACTCTCCTAGTAAAAAAGTATAACAATAATCAAAGGATTTAAATATATTTAATAAATGATTCGCTTTCCAATAATAAAAAAACTAGTTTGCTCTTTATATTAAATTTAAAAATTTATATAATAAATCTACTATGAAAAAGAAGATCAATAGAGTTAGATTATTTGCCTTTATCACGATTGTTTTAGAGATACTAGGTATCGCCATCTTTGTGATTTTTTATTTTTTAGATTTATTTAATATCAAGGGATACGTTAAACCAGAATATGTGGTTATTGGAGCAGCATCTTTAATCGCCGTTAATATTGTTGGTATGTGGATCAGTGCGATTCGTATATCCATGTATCGTCATAAAACCGATTTAAAAGCTGCTGAAGTTATTGGAAGTGATGTTCAGGAAGCATATAACTTTGCGATGATTGGTTTAGTGGTTACTGATGAAAATGATATTGTCATTTGGAATAATGACTTATTCAAAGATCGACACATCGATATAATCGATAGCAATATCTTTGAATGGAAAAGTGATTTACGCACATTAAAAGAAAAACCTTCTCCAGATCATGTTATTAAAGTGATCATCAATAACCGTAACTATGAAGTCAAATATCTTGCTGATGCTGGATTATATATCTTTAAAGACACCACTGATTATGAAACAGTCTATTACTATAATAAGCAACAAGCTCCTGTCGTTGGTGTTCTTTCGATGGATAACTACGATGAGGTCATTAAAGGTGATGATGATTATAACGACACCATCACTAAAGCTAAAGATGAGATTTTTGAATACGCTCAAAAATATGGCATCTTACTTCGTAAATATAAAGATAGCGATTATCTCATGCTCTTTAATTATGAGACATATTGCAAGATTAAAGATGATAATTTCTCTATTATTGATAAAGTTAGAGCTGTATCCGTTGGTGAAGATATTCCTTTAACTCTTTCTATCGGTATTGCTAGAGACTTCCCTGATGTCGTCAAACTTAACGAACTTGCAATTGCAGCTTTAAGTATTGCGATGTCTCGTGGTGGAGACCAAGTTGTGGTTTCTCCATATGGCAAAGAAATGGAATTTTATGGCGGTAAAACTGAAGCCCAAGAAAAACGTAGTAGAGTTAAGATTAGAGTTCTTGCTGACTCTTTAATTAACTTAATTAATAGTTCTTCTAACGTTTTAATTATGGGCCACACCAATATGGATATGGACGCCTTAGGAAGTTGTTTAGGAGTTAAAGCAATTTGTGAAAGATTAAAAAAACCTGCCAAATTAGTTGTTGATCTTAAGGCTACTGAAGCAAAAACTAGAGCGGCTATTACATCAAGCTTTGATAAACAAGAATTAGAAGATTTAATGGTGACTTCTAAAGATTCTTTAGATTTAATTGGAAGTGACACTTTAGTAATTGTTTGTGATGTCCATATTCCAAATATGGTCATGGCTCCTGCTGTTCTTGATCACACCAATAAGGTTGTGGTTATTGACCATCATCGAAGAGCAGAAGAATATATTGAATCTCCTGTCTTTAACCATATTGATCCAAGCGCGAGTAGTGCTTCTGAATTAATTACTGAATTTATTAGGTTCTCTTCTATTACTCCTAGAATTGAACTTAATCCTACTTACGCAACTATTATGCTTTCAGGTATTTTCTTAGATAGCTCTTTCTATAAAAGTAAAAATACTGGTATTAGAACTTTTGAAGCTTCCACAATTTTAAAAGAATATGGAGCAGACAACTCTATCGCTGATGACTTATTAAAAGATGACTTTGAAGAATATATGGAAACTTCTGATATTGTTAGAAATGTTGTTACCGCAAGCTATGGGGTAGTTTATGCAGTTGCCGATCCTAATAAGATTTATGACACTGCCGCTATTGCTAAAGCCGCTAATGCCTGTTTAGGTATGAAAGGAATTCACGCTGCTTTTGTAATCGGAAAAACAAGTTCCAGAGAAACAAAATTATCAGCGAGAAGTGATGGATTAATTAATGTTTCGCTCTTATGTGAAAAACTTGGTGGTGGTGGTCACTTTACTAGTGCGGCTGCCTCCTTCCTTAAAAGCGACTTAAAAGATGTTGAAAATATGTTAGTAAATGTAATTAACTTGCATTTAGCCGATGCTAAGGCTGACGCTAAAAAAAGACTTAATCAGGATGAATAATTATGGAAGTAATTCTATTAGCGGATGTGAAAAATGTTGGTAAAAAGAATCAAACTGTCAATGTCAGTGATGGTTTTGCTGTTAACTTTTTATTTAAGAAGAAACTTGCTGTTCCCGTTACCAAAAAAAGCGTTGAGATCTTAGAAACTCAACAAGAAAACGCTAGACAAGAAGAAATTAGAAAGAAAGATGAAGCTGAAAAATTAGTGGAGACTCTAAAAGGAATAACTTTAGAATTTGACGCTAAAGTTGGTAAAGATTCTAAATTATTTGGTTCGATTTCTTTAAAACAAGTCGAAGAAGAAATGAAAGCAAAACACAACATCGTAATCGATAAAAGAAAATTTTTAGATAAAGGACCTTTAGATTTCTTAGGTTATCACAGATTAAGAATTGAATTATATAAAGGTTTAATTGGCGTTATTAACGTCCACATCACAGAAAGGAAATAAGATGGCTGCTACTAGTAGAAAAACCACAATTAAAAAAGTCTCTAGTGAACTTCCATATAATGAAGATGCAGAAAGAGTAGTTCTTGGCAGCGCCATGCTTAAAAAAGACTATTGTCTTGAAGTCTTAACCAATCTTGAGGAAGAAGACTTTTTCCTTGGAAAACATCAATTAATTTTTAGAGCAATTCGCCAGCTTTCTGAAAGGAACGCTGCTATCGATGTTTTAACAGTAGCTGAAGAATTAGATAATTTAAAAGAATTAGAAAATATTGGCGGCGCTAAATATTTAGGCGACTGTACTAACACTGTTGTTGCGGCAAGCACTTTAACTTTCTATATTGGCATTGTTCAAGATAATTCTGTTTTAAGAAAAATGCTTGTCACCATCAGAAATATCGATAATGAATATAAAACTCAAGAGATTGAAAATATTAATGACTTTATTTTAGATAGTGAAAACAAATTTAAAGATAGTATCGCTAAAAGAAAAATTTCTCAATTTGTTATGACTAAGGATATCGCTCCTGAAATTGAAGAAAATTTAGAAAAACTTCAAGACGCAGATAATGAATCTGATGTAATTGGAGTCACAACAGGATATGAAAGGCTTAATCAAATCACCCAAGGATTTAAACCTGGTGAATTAATTATTGTCGCTGCTCGTCCTGCAGTTGGCAAGACTGCTTTATGCTTAAATTTTGCTCATAGAATTGCAACACGTGCTAAAAAAGCAGTCGCCATTTTCTCGCTTGAAATGTCTAAAGAACAATTATTCAATCGTTTAATTGCAATGGATTCTACCGTGGACGCTAAAAACATTAATCGAGGAAGAATTAATTCTGCAAATGATAAGATGAAAGTTCTTAATTCTATTAAGATTTTAGCAAATTCCAAGATTTATATTGATGACACACCATCAATTAAGCTTAATGATATTATAACAAAATCCACTAAGCTTCAGGCTCATGAACCTGATTTAGGTTTAATTATTGTCGACTATTTAGGATTAGTGCAAATTGCCACTAAAGGTAAAGCTCCAGATTCACGTCAAGAAGAAGTTAGACGTATTTCTTTAGCCTTAAAAGCTTTAGCAAGAGATTTAAAGATTCCGGTTATAGCAGTTTCTCAACTTTCTAGAGCAGTGGAAAAACGTGATTCTCAAAGACCAGTGATGTCTGATTTAAGAGATTCCGGTAATATCGAACAAGATGCCGATATTGTTATTCTACTTTATCGAGAAGACTATTATGCGGATAAAAAGACCAGTAACGCTGCTAATAAAAAAGGCGGTAAGTTAACTGGTGCGGAAAAATACGAACTCGCTAAAGAGCAAAAAGAAAAAGAATTAGGAAGCGAAATTCCAGGCAATGCCTCTTATACCGAAGTCATAGTGGCAAAAAATAGAAGTGGTCAAACTGGTACAGCAAGATTATTCTTCTATAAAGACTATGTGAGATTTGACGCTCCAACTCCAGAATGGGAAGCGGCGATGAATGCCATCGCAGAAGAATAATATTTAACAATGTTTTTTGATATCATCAATAGTGGTTCTAAAGGTAATGCAACTCTTGTTTTTACCAAAGATGCCACTATTTTAATTGATATGGGAATCCCTATTAAAGTAATAGAGGATGAATTAAATAAGTTTAATAAATCAATTACAGATATTGACGCGGTTTTAATTACTCATAATCATGCTGATCATTACCGTAATATTAAAACTTTTTCACCTAAGAAAATGTATTCCTTAGATGGAACTATTCCTGGCTCTTTAAGTAATGTGATTGAAAATTTTAAACCTTTTAAGATTTTGGATATCGAAATCACTGCTTTTCCTACTAGTCACGATGCCTCTAATCCTTGTGGATATTTACTTAAAAGTGATAACCAATCACTTGTTTATATGACTGATACAGGAACTTATTTATCTAGTAACACCCCTTATATTAAAAATCCGACTTATTTAGTTATTGAATCTAATCACGATATTCAAAAGTTATTACACACAAATCGGCCAATGGAATTAATTCAAAGAATTATGTCTGATTATGGTCATTTATGTAATGAGGATAGCGCTTTTGCAGCTTTAGAAATTATTGGTGAAAACACCAAAGAAATTGTTTTAGCCCATCTTTCTGAAGAAGCCAATACTCCAGAATTAGCCTTAGATGCTTATAAAAAAGTTTTTGAATATGCAGGTGTAAATATCAATAAATATAAACTTAGATGTGCTAATCAACATATTCCTCTAATAGGAGGAGATTATGAAAATTAAGATTTATGCGATTGGTAAAGTCAAAGATTTCTATAAGCTTGGAGTGGATGAATATGTTAAAAGATTATCTACATACTGCAAAATAGAAATTATTGAACTTAAAGATGAAGCTATAAGTGAAAAACCAAGCGCAAAAGAAATTCAAAAAGCGAATGATCTAGAAGGAAAACGCGTATTATCCCAATTAAAAGATAATGAATACCTTATTTCTTTAGATTTAAATAAAAAGGAATATACCTCTATCGAATTTGCTTCTTTTATATCTAAAGAATTAGAATCGCATGGTGCTAATATGTCCTTTGTTATCGGGGGATCTTATGGACTTAGTGATGAACTTAAAAGGCGAGTTAATAATTCAATTTGTTTATCGAAAATGACTTTCCCTCATCAACTTGCTAGACTTATTCTACTTGAACAAATTTATCGAGCATTTAAAATACTTAATAACGAGACTTATCATAAATGAGATACGAAGAATTTAAAGATTATCAAGTTGTTATAGAAAAGGACTATCCTTTTTCTCCTCATGTGATTATTGATGAGGAATGTGATTTTTATTTTGAACCAGTCGTGTACACCCAGCTTCAAGGGTTTAAAGAAAGACATCCTGATAAATATCATCTAATAATTGAAGCGATGATTGAAAGAGTGAAAAAGAACAAGCATGTTGTCTATGTTGGAGATTATGAATCTTATTTCACTGAAGTACCTAATTATATATATTTAGAAATAACAGATATCACTAACCCTTTACAAATATTTGTTGAAGACAAAAGTCGTGGTAGTGATTATGGTGATTAAAAAGGTACTCTCACATCCTATGGGGAGTACTTTTTTTAATCTCCCCATTAAATGTTACAGTTTTATCAACCTGAATTTAGTAATAAAAATCCCTTAGAATATTGTTGTCCAAACAAATTCAGAAGGGAGGCTTTTATGATTGAAGCCAAAGACATTTTACCATTACTTGGAATACCTGGGGGAATAATTAAAGATATAGATGCCGATAATGACTCAGATAATCCCACAATTTATTTAGAACTGCAAGATATACGTAGGCCATGTCCAAAATGTGGTTCCACTCTTATTGAAGTGAAAGATTATTACACTGTTAGAATTAATAATTCCATCATTAAACATAGACATCTAACTGTAGAAATAAGAGTCAGAAGATATCGATGTCGAAGATGTGGAAAGTCATTTAAACAAGAATATGGTCTAACATCTAAAGGATCATCAATAAGTGAACAAGTTAAAGCCGCGATTGTTGAAGATTTAAAGGAGATGTTGACGATTACTCAAATCGCCAAAGACCATAATGTTTCCTTAATGACTGTTATTCGTATCCTTAATAACAACATTTTGAGACAATATCCTCTTAGATTAAGCGAGATTATCTGCATTGATGAATTTTGTTTTAAACACTCAAAAGCAAAAGAAGGTAAATATCCTGCAGTTATTTCCAATCCGCTAAATGGAAAGATAATTGATATCATCTATTCAAGATGGAAGGATGTGTTGTTTAGTTATTTTAACAAAGTTAAATATCCTGAAAGGCTCGCGGTTAAATATTTTGTATCTGATATGAATGAGACTTATAGACAAATTAAGAAAGCTTTCTTTCATGATGCAATACATATCGCTGATAGATTTCATGTAATTAAGACATTTAACGAAGCAATAACCGCTATAAGAACTCGCATTATCAAACAACAAATATATTGGGACACTAAGGAATCAAGATATTTGAAAAAGAATTGGAAAGTTTTTCTTAAAGATAGATATGAATTATCTAAATGCAAATACGTAGATAAATTGGGAATGACCACCGATCCTACTATTGAGTTAGATAGATGTTTAGCTAAATATTCAGATTTATATTATGCCTATTGGATTAAGGAAGAATTTAGATTTCAAACCAGAAAACTAATGCTTTATAAAGATGCAGAATCTATTATCAATTTCTATGAAACTAAATTATGTCACTCAGAAATCGATGAAATGAGTAAGGTAGGAAGAACTATCAAGAATTGGAAGCAGGAAATTATAAACGGATTAATAAAAAATGAATATAACATGAAGATTAGCAACGCTATTGCTGAATCAAATAACAACTTTATTCAAACACTAATAGATTTATGTTATGGTCTACCTAATTTTGAAAACATGAGGCAAAGAGTTTTGTATATCAATAGAAATAAAACGAACCAAAAAGACTAAGGATTTTGAGGTCCTTAGTCTTATTGTTTTAGTTTGTAACTCCCCATCAGATGTTAGAGATTTATCAATCGAGATTTACTCAAAATCCCCATAAATCCCCATTAAATGTTAGAGAGCCATTAAAAAAGGCGATTTGTAATTCGCCTTTTTATGTTATTGAACGACTGGTCTTAATTGCTTCATTGATAACCACATGATTCTTAGTGAGACCACTAAGATGAAGGCCATTTGACCAATTGCATTACCAGAGAAGATTAAGGACAAGATCGTTCCGATAATTGCAGGAGAGGCTGCACCCCACCAAGAGATCTTTTGACACTCCCAGATATTTAAGAACTTATATGGATTATTCTTTCCTCTAGTTAAGATGAAAACCATCAATCCTAAGAAGATAATGACGCCTCCATAGATTCCAAAATAAATCCCTGTATTAGTCCATTTAGTTTTAGTTTTTTGATTTAAATATGTTTCTGTACAAACATCTCTAAAGACGCTTATTACTTCACCTTTATGCTCGTTAACAAATTTGTTTTCATCAGTAGTAGCGGTGACATTAGCAACTTCTTTACCTAATAAACGTTCGATTAAACCAATATCAGTACGTGAGTTAAGCCAGTCAAGTCCTCCATTAGTTGTGCCTGCTCCATTAGTGGTATTAGATTTATATAAGGCTACCGCCATTGTAGTTGGAGTGAAGATAACGATATTAGGAAGATATACAACTGTGTCTTTCATATCAGGCACAGGAATTTTTTGTCCGTCACTTCCATTATTACCTTTAATTAAATATGTTTGTTTTGTGATTTTATCAACATTAGCAGCTAAATTTTTATCAGTCCAGAAATAGAATTTAGCGTCAATTTGATTAGTAACCCAGTTAACAATTTTGAATTCACATTCTCTGTTGACGAAATAATTTTCATCAGGGGTTTTGAATCCTTTTTCATCATCCTTTTTTCCTTCGTGTGTATCAAAATCATAGTTTTCGTAGTAGTGTAGTCTACCACCTTCAACCTTAAATTCGTGGCCTGCTAATTTTTGGTTAAAAGCAAAATGAGATAATTGTTCATCTAATCCGTAATTTAAATTAGAAATAAAAGACGCCCCATTCATTTTACTTAATTGGGCAAAGGTTGGAATTAAAGGAAGAATAGTGGAGAAAGCAAAGAAAATCGCGGCGACCCACCACGCAGAACCTCTTGAACCATCAATGACTGCTTGGTTAGAAATGAGACCTTTAAAGGAGTTTACTAAAGTAAATTTTACTTTAGGATTCATCCCTTTTTTAACTTTTTTGAGTTTCTTTGCCATATAAATACTTCCTTTTAAATTCTAAAACGCAAATAAAAGTTTAAATGCAATTTACAAATATGTAAAGACATTATGAAACAACATTATGAAAATATAATGATTTAATCGGATATTTGTTTGAAAGTATATTTCAAAAAAATAAATACTATAATATAATTAATTCTTCCGTCGAGGAAAACATATGAAAAAAAGATTCTTATTTTGTTTATCTATAGCGGGTTTAATGTCCGCTGGTTTATCTGTGGTTTTAATTAACTCATCTATAGATGTTAAGAAAGTTGAAGGCTATTCTGCTTCTTCTTTACCAACAACAATTGACTTAAATGACACCAGCGCGGCCAACATTCGTTCTTATTATTCAAATTTGAATAATCTTTCAACTTCTGAAAGACAAGGTTCCAACTTATTAAAGAATTTAAAAACCATTCTTAAGAATGGACAAAAATATTTCTCTTATGAGAATGGTGAAAATGTTTGGAAAATGTATGAAATTACAGATAGAGACTGGGTAAAATCACCTGCTTCTGCAATTTCAGGATATAATTCTAATACTAATAAAATTACTGGTTATTCATATAATACTTCGGACCCATACGTTCGTGCGTTATATATTAATCGTGATGTTGATAATCAAACCAAAGCTTGGGCTAACCATAACCAAGATCAATGGGGTATCAATAGAGAACACATTTGGCCTAAAGCCGAAGGATTTGATACTAGTGGCGCAGGTGGTGCTCGTGGCGACCCAAGACACCTAGTTGCTGCAAATGGTTATGTGAATAACATTCACAGTAATTATTATTTTGGCTATGTTAAGACATCAAGTTCCTATACAGATTGTGGTAGCAAATATTCGAATCAATCCGGCAACTTAAGAGGTACATCAAAAACGGCTAATACTGGTACAGTATTTGAACCACAAGATTGTGACAAAGGAGATATTGCTAGAGCAGTATTTTATATGGTTGCTAGATATAATTATTTATCTGGTAGTGATACCGATGGCATCGACACAAACAACCCAAATTTAACATTAACTCAAAATCTTTCTGACTGGGCTAGTTCTGGTTATACGTCCTCTACAAGTAATCCTGGCAAACTTGGTATTCTAACCGACTTGTTAGCTTGGCATAAGGCTGATCCAGTTGATGAATTCGAAATTCATAGAAACAATCTTTTATATACAAACTTCACAAAAAATAGAAACCCATTTGTCGATTTTCCAGAATGGGTCGACTATATCTGGGGCACCGTTACTTATAATGGTAGCACTTATGTTTCTCATAGTGACACTCCGACTGGTTATGCTGCTCCAAATAGCGACACCATCAACGGATACAATGGTGGAAGCACTGATCCAGTTGCCGTTACTGGTGTAACTTTAAACGTTAACGAAACATCAATTACAATTGGGGAATCTGAAGTTCTAAGTGCTTCTGTATCTCCATATAATGCCACTAACCAAACAGTCAGTTGGACCAGCAGCAATAATAGTGTTGCTACTGTTTCTAATGCTGGTCGTGTCACAGGTGTTGCTGAAGGTGAAGCCACAATCACCGTTACCACAAATGACGGTAACTTTACCGCTACTTGTGCTGTTACTGTCACAGCCTCTGGTGGAGGCGGTGGAGAAAGCGGGACAGACGATGGTAGTGTTACTGCTGCTAGTGGCGCTTTTGAAGGATGGACATCCGATGGATTGGGTACAGCATATAAGGATGGGTCAGCTAAATTTGATAGTGGTGGAGACAATATTTATAAAACCGATATTTTCTCTGGCGATGTTTCATCTGGAATGACATCTTTAACAGTTACTATTAATGGAAAGATAAATGGAACACCAACCGCCGCAAACTCATATAAAGTCGAAGCTCTTGACTCGTCTGGCAATGTCCTTGCTAGCGATGTTAAAACAGGAGCTGATATTGTAACTACTTCATACGGCGATACAGTTTTCACTATTGATTCTGGGTTAACTGGTTGTACTGGTATAAAAATCACTTATGTCACAAAGGGTGGTGGAAACTGGGGCATTATGTCGGTTTCTTGGTCTGCAGAATATTCTTCAGGCGAAGAAGAAAAAACATTAGATAGTATTACTTTAGATACCAGTGATGCTCCTACGACATTTAATGTTGGAGATACATTTAGTTATGAAGGATTAAGTGTTACTGCTAATTATGATGATGGGACAGATGATATCGTTGTACCAACATCAGTTTCTACACCAAATATGTCTACTGCAGGACAAAAAACTGTTACTGTAACCTATACAGAAGGTGGAGTTTCCAAGACCGCTACTTATACAATTACAGTTAATGCTGTTACTCTGTCATCTATTGAAGTTAGCGATCCTAAAACTACATATTATGTTGGAGACACATTTGTTAAACCAACAGTAACTGCAACCTTCTCTAACGGATCTACCAGTGATGTAACAAATTCCGCAACATTTAGTGGCTATAATTTATCTAACGCTGGTAGCCAAACTGTCACTGTTAGTTATACTAATGGAACAACTGAGACAACTACTTATTCAATAACTGTTACTGCAGTTACTTTAACTTCGATTACTATTTCTGGATATACAACTTCATTTAAAGTTGGCGATACGTTCTCCTTTGGAGGAACAGTAACCGCTAATTATAATAATGGTTCTACTGCCGACGTCACTGCTAGTGCATCGTTTAGTGGATACAATATGAGTACTTCTGGTAACCAAACAGTCACTGTCAGTTATGGTGGAAAATCAGAAACTTATCAGATTTCTGTCACTGATGATAGTGGTGCTACAGATACAACTGAGTATACTTTAATCAACTCTACTGCTGATTTAGAAGCAGGCAAGAGTTATATTATCACTAATGGTACATCAGGAACTGTAAGGGCTGCGGCCGTAACTTCTAATACAAATAATAGAAAATCGGTAGAAGCAACTATCTCTAACAACAAGATTACTCGAGGTTCATCTATTTTGAGTTTCACTTTAGGTGGATCTACTGGTGCTTGGACATTTGCTACTGAGAATTATGCCGGAACAGATGGCTATTTAGCATCTGGTGATGCCAGCGGGACCTCAAATCAATTAAGAATTATTAATACTGCTGGCACTGCAACAATTGCTTTTAGTGGTGATGCTGCAACAATTAATATCGGCCCACACGGTTCAAGAACTTTAATATGTTTCAACACGCAAATCGATAATCCTAATGGTGGTTTTGCGTGTTATGGTGCGCAAGGTTCTTATGGTCTTGTTTATCTATGGAAACAAGTCACACATAAGGTTCTTACATCTATTAGTTTGGACACAGCTAATGTGAAAACAACATTTAGTGTTGGTGAAACATTCAATTATACGGGCTTAGTTGTTACTGCTAACTATAGCAATGCACCAAGTAGCGTTGTGACTCCTACTAGTGTTTCCTCGCCTAATATGTCTACTGTTGGCCAAAAAACAGTCACGGTTTCTTATACTGAAGAAGAAGTCTCTAAGAGTGCAAATTACACAATTACAGTTAATTCTAATCCATCAATTGATTGGACTGCACCAACCATTAATGTCTATACCGGTTCTGTTTTAAGCGGAACTGATGTAAATGGATGGGGTGTTACATATAATGATGGATCAGGACATCAAACAACTCCAACATATAGTCAACTTACAGTTAAATTAGGTGGAACAACTATTTCTATCCCACATACTTGGTCTGCTGAGGATGATGGCAAGACTTTAACTGTCACATATAATTCTTTAACTACAAGTGAATCTAGTGCGGTACAAGTTACACAAAGTGTTAATACAATTACACAAACTAGTGAAGCGTCTTCGGAAACTTCTAATTTGACATTTACAGGGGCATGTGGAGGTTCTGGCACTGCTGATGACGGAGCAACTTGGACAGTCACTTCTGATGCTGCAGAATCAACATATGATTCCACAAAAGGCATTCATTATGGCACAGGAAGTGCTGCAGTCGAATATATTCAATTGGTGTCTGATTCATTTACAACTGGAACGATTACTCAAGTAGTTGTTAATGCTTCGGGTGCTTCTGGAGTTACCGGTAGTGTTTCTGTTACTGTTGGTGGCAATGCTTTTGGTGAGGTGCAATCATTTAACTCTACTGCCAGCGATAAAACATTTACAGGTACTGCTAGCGCTGGGCAAATTGTAGTTAGAATTTATAAAGCCGCAGCTGCTAATAAAGCTATCTACTGTAAATCAGTAGTGGTTACTAATAATGTACCTGGTAGTTCTACAGTTATTTCAAATAACGTTAATCATATCGCTGCTCAAAGAGTGGCGGTGAAATTCGCCAATGCATTTAATGCTGCTATGGATACCACTAGTGGTTGTACCACTAACTTAGAAAGTGCATGGTCTACTTGTAGTAGTGCTTATGATACATTCTTAAGTGAAGCAGCTGCTTTAGGAGAAAGCGAAGAAGCATATGCAAAGAATTTAATTGCTAATGCAACTAAACAATACACTGATGATTCTGGAGAAGCTTGTATTGAAAGAATGATGAAGACATATCAAGTGTGCGTTCAAAAACATGGACAAACTCCATTTATGTCGGAATTAGTTAGTTTATCTAAGATTGCTATTAATCCACTTCAAGTGAGTGTGAAAAATAGTTCTACTGCAATCATTATCATTGTGATCTCCTCTATTAGTGTGATCGCTATTGCAGGATATTTCTATTTCCGTAGAAAGAAGAACTAGTATTTATGCATAAGATTGAATTATTTAAAAAACGTGATGGCTCTGTTTGGTACCGTTATAACGGTAAAGAAGCCCCTATTAGTGAGCTTAATATTCCTTTGTTCGCTCAGCTTTATAAGCAATTAGGGCAATTACCATCATTTTCTTTCCCGGAAGGAGATATGGAGCTTAATATTTTAAGTAAATCATTAACTGAGAATATCAAGCAAACCGCGACTAGATTGTATTAAATTCTTGATTTTGCCGTGTAAAATAATATAATAATTACACTGGTCATTCCTGCTATTAATTTAGCAAGACTCACGAGAAATCGTGGCCTTCATCTAGAAGGCATTTTTTTATTTTTCTTTTTAAGCCAAAATCCAATTCGTGGTTTTTTCTTGAGTATATTTTTGACTATTTTATAATCTTCATCGTTTATTTTTATTTCTAAATATTCAACATCACCATAATCATCTCTTGATCCTAAAAATGGTCTACGATGAATTAATGAGCGATAAACATCTTTTGATGTTGTATGACTTAGCACAATGTAGTCTTTTCTAAATACATTATTCTTTACTTCTTCTTCAGATAATGAACCTAGTGTAATACATAGATAAATATCTTCTTCAGGATTTGCCTCTGCGATTTGGCCTGGATGTCCAGACGGACTACCATCGTGAACGTTATAAATTTTTCCAACTTCCAATTGAATTGTGTGAGGCTTTGGTTTTCTTCTTTTTTTGGACATTATGATATCTCCTTTAAAAATAAATATTTTTTTGACTCCTACATTATATATAGAGAGGATTTTTTCAATTTTTTTGCAAAAAAATATTAAAAAGTTTGTTTCGTCTTGGTTGATATAATTTGACAATTATATAACCTGTGATAAAATTTTTTTGCTCTTCTAGGGAGCGTACATGGGGTCGTATTGGATTCGACGGAGATGTGCAGGGCATTAATTGCAGCGGTTGGTAACCTTAAACCAAAAACAAAATAACTGACAACAGTTATATGAGAGCTCCTAGAGCTCAATCTCTCTGCTTAGCTTAATTTACCCGATATAGGGTCCCGACAATTGTTGGGGCAGAGCGCCCTTTAAGGTTTTAGTTCTTTCACGCTTAAAGTAGGTGTCATAACAAAAGAATAGTGGACTAGAGTAGATGAGTTACTAGTTCACGAATCTTAGTTCGTCTCGCGTAGTGTAGTTAGTCGATATACAAAGCTATGTTAAATATAAATATCGTCTAAGCTGTAGACGTTATTGTATGGCCATCTTCGGACGTGGTTTCGACACCACCGGCTCCACCAAATTACCTATTATCTATATTATATATACTAAGGAGAATTTAATTATTATGAAGATTTGTATCTCTGCTGAATCTACTATTGATTTACAAAAAGAGCAACTTGAAGAATTTAATATTCACACTATTCCATTTACTGTTTTATTAGGTGCTGATCCAAAATTTGATGGAGTCATTACTCCAACTGAAATTTTTGATTATGTTGATAAAACTGGTGTTTTACCAAAAACCAGTGCGATTAACGAAATGCAATATGAAGAATATTTTACTGGCTTATTAAAAGAATATGACGCAGTAATTCACTTTGCTTTAAGTAGTGAAATCTCTAGTGCGTGTCATAATGCAGTAAACGTTGCTAAAGGATTAAAAAATGTCTTTGTAGTGGATTCTAGAAGCTTATCTACTGGTATTGCTTTGGAAGCAATTTATGCTTCTACTCTTGCTAAACAAGGTTTATCTCCAGAAGAAATTGTTAAGAAAGTTGAAGCCAGAATTCCATATAATCAAACTAGCTTTGTGCTTGCCACTGTTGATTATTTATATAAAGGTGGAAGATGTTCTGGTTTAGCTAAATTAGGTGCAATGTTATTTAGAATTAGACCTCAAATCATTATGGCGGACGGCAAGATGAGCCCAGGAAAAAAATATATGGGTAAACAACTTGGATGTGTTGAAAGCTACGCTAAAGATACATTAGATCAATTCAATAACCCAGATAAGAGTTTAGTCTTTATTACTCACTCTATGGCTACTCCAGAAATGGTAGAAGCCTGTAGAAAAGAATGTGAAGCTAGAGGATTTAAACGTATTATTGAAACTAGAGCTGGAGCTACTATTTCTTCTCACTGCGGTCCTAAATGCATTGGAATTTTATATTTCAATGATGGTGATAAATAAAAAGAATTGATGCAATCAAAACAAGTGTTATTGGCTATTGACTGATAACACTTGTTTTTTTATTCTATTTGGTAGAAAGGATATTTATATAAATATGGAAAAAACAAACAAAGTAATGAGAATTGTTTTGAGTATTGTGACTTTTGTCGTTGTCGCTTTATTTGTCGTTTCATTATTTGCTTTACCAGTTGAATCTGCAGTTCAAGGTAATCAAACAACTAATTTAAACATTTACGATATTATCAAAGCATTCTTCCAAGGCATTGAACAAATGCAAGCAATGGGTGAATCAGGACTTCAATTACTCCCTTCTCTTCTCGCTATCTTAATCTCAATGGTTTTTGCAATCGTATTCGGTATTATTGCATTAGTCAAAGGCATTATCTTACTTGTTAAGACAATCAAAGGAATGTCTGGAAAAGGCGAATTAGAACCATTATTAAAATCCTTAGTTGGATTTGGTTCAATCTTAGTCATTTACATTGCATTACTCTTAGGTATTATCTATTCACACAACCCAGCTCAAACCGTCGGTTTAGGTGCTGGTACTGACATGATGTTATCATGTGGTATCGTCTCCTTAGCTATTGCTGGAGCCTATCGTATTGCTGTTAAAGATGAAAGAAAACTCGTTAACAAGATCCTTAGCTTAGCTACTTCCACTCTTGTTATCGTTGGTGTCTTACTCGCATTCTCCGCTGCTGTCGCACAAGGTGAAGGAACTTCATTTGGTTTATTAATGCTCTTCCCACAATTCGTTTCCTTTGCGGCATCTGGTAATGCTGATTCTTCAGTTATCACCGGTTATGTCTTTGCTATTATTGGCGTTGTCGCTATTTGCGTCAGCCTTGGTATGGCAAAAGGCGTTATCTGCAATGGTTTCACAGTTGATGTTGAAGGCAAAAAACCAGATTTCGCAAAATCCTCTATCGTTAAATCCGCCGTTTGGTTTGGTTTAATGGTCGTTGGCTTTGTCTTAATCGTTGTCGGCCTTAACAAAGGTGGTATCAGTTTAGGTGCTGGTGCTATTGTTGGTATGGTTATGGCTGCTTTAGCTTTAGGATGCGCTATCGTTAATAAAGTCTTAGCTGTCAAATTTGCTGAGCCAAAAGAAGAAGCTCCAAAAGCTGAATAGTTAATAATTTAACTTGTATTAATAGCGGTTTTATTGATTAAGACCGCTATTTTTCATATTATTAATATAATAGTGGGGGTAGATATCATGAACACAAAATCATATAGAGTTATGACTATTATTTTTAGTGTTTTAACTTTTGGGATTATTGCTTTATTTAACGTAGGTTTATTCGTATTGCCATTAACTGGTCCAAATGGATTAAGTTTTTATGAATATATTAATCAGCTTCTTGAATTAATCACCAACTTATTTGGTGGTGGTTCAGAATCTAGTGTAGCGGATTATATATCTGTTCTTACTAACCTTGGTTTTATCTGCGTTGCAACTACTGTATTTGGGATTATTGGATTTGTTTACTCTATCATCCTACTTGTCGATGCGATTAAATGTTTATCAAAATTAAAGATTCGTAAAGTACCTTTAAAACATTATGTTTCTTTTGGCGCTAATGCGATTATTTATTCCGCTTTAATGCTAGCAGTATCTTCTATCGCTAATACTGAAATTGTTACCTTTATCGGTACTGGAGTTATTATGGCTTTAGCTTCTGGAGTAGTGGCTTTTGTGATTGCTGGCTATTATCATTTCGTTGATCATGATAGAAGATTAACTTGTAAGATACTTGATGTATCTACTTCTATTGTTGCCGCTGGTTTTTTAATTTCTGTTTGTACATTATCATTGTCATTTGGTGAATATAACGTTGGTATTATTAACGGCTTCTCTGATATTGTTCAAAATGTCGTTAGTGCAGGAACTGCTCCAGATGCGAATACGATGATGTGGTTATTATTATCTTTATTCTCATTTATTATGATTTTTGTTTCTATGGGACTTGCTAAATCGATATTAGTTAATGGCTTTACTCCTAAGATTAAAGTAAAACCAGATAGAGATTATCCTAAATCATCAATTATTAAATCTTCTTTCTGGGTAGTATTTTCTATTTCTGCAGTAGTGATATTAAGTATTTGTACGATTGGATTTAATGGAAATATCACAATGATTATCGCGGCAGCTTTACCAGGCGTCTCTTTAATCCTGTCTATATTAAATAGAATCTTCCAAGGTCAACCAAGTGCATATTTAACTGAAAGATATGAACAAAAAGTAGCAACCAGTGAACTTAAAGAAGATGAAGACGTTCCTCCTATAGAAGAAGAGGCAGAAAATAAAGAAGAAAATAATGATGCTTCTAATGTAATAGAAGAAGCACAAATGGAGCCAAAAGAGGAAGATATAAATCCTCAAGAACCTCTAGAAGAACAACAACATCTAGATTAATCGAAAATTGAGTTTTCCACATTATTTGGACAGTGTCCAATAATTGAGAAAAACAGTTTATTTATATTTATATAAGTATGGTATTCTTTTTCGCGTAGGGGAAATTATGAATCTATATCTTGGACCAAATGATAAAGTGATGAATAATGATGAAGAGACTGTTGAAGTCATCGAAGTCATTGAAAACTACAACGATTATTCCGATATCGATGATGTAGACGAAATAATTGACCTTGACGAATTGTTATTCTAGAAATAGCGAAATATATCGCTATTTTTATTTATTCAAAAATGTATTATCATTATTCATATGAATAAATTAAAACTTTTAAGCAAATATAGTGCCGCCATTACTTTTTTAGCATTTGAATTCTTTGCTTTAATTGCTTTTAACTATAGTGGATCTTTTGTTTTATTTGGATCTTTATCTTTAGCTTTATGTCTTTTATTAATTTTGTTTAATATCAGCGAGATTAAGTCTAAAGGATTATCTAATGTTGCTTTATTTTTTATCCCTTTATTTCTATTTGTTTTATTAACTGCAGTTGGTAACTATAACATAGCTCACGTAAAAGTTGGTGATTATACTTGGGCAGAAACAGTTTTTATCCCTTTAGGCTTATTAGCCATGGCCTTTAATGGCTATTTATTAAGCGTTGATAAAAACTTTAAATTAAAAACATTTATCACTGTGATATTTTCCGCTTTAGCGGTTTATGTATTAATTAACTTCATCTATAACTTAATTAGTTTTGGTGCATTTTATCCAATTGTCTATAAGAATTACTATTTATACTATAACGGAATTAAGAGCACTGTGCCTGTTAGTGAAATGGCTTATGTACTTGAAGGTTTTAAATTTATCGAAGTAAAGATGTCTCACTATGTTTTATTCCCATTACTTTTATTATCTAGCAGCGTGATGTTATTATTCACTTCTCCTAGAAAAGAAAAAGGTTATTTTATTACTTATTCAGTTTTTACTTTATTAGCTTTATTTGCTCTAGCGTTTATTCCTTCCTTATTATCGCTAGGTGGAATTATCGCTACTGCATTATTAGTTTTAGTTATTTATCTAGGTAAGACTTATGCTAAAACTAGAAATGTCTTTAAGATTATTTTATTTATTTTATTAGGCTTAGCCTTATTAGGATATTTATTTTATGTAATTGTTGCTTCCACAGGCCTTAGTAATTCATTTACAGGATTTCTTAGAAGATTGTTTGTGACAAATAAATATTCTATGGCGATAAATCCTAATTTAGAAGGAATATTTAGTAGTTCTAAATTTTTAGGCTTTGCTTCCTGGCCTGTTAATTATTCTCCATACTATGAAATTGCTTATCCAACCGGTTTTTATATTTTTGACTCTTTTATTTTTAGTGGAGTAATTGGAACAGCTGCAATCATTATTTTTATTTTCTTAGGCTTTAAATCATTTAAAAAATACTTCTATTCACATAAAGATGAATTTAGATTTAAGGCTACTTTGTTACTCTTTTTAATTGTATTTGTAGGCTACAGCGCTTTCTTTAGCGATGTTGATTATTCTTTATATTATAATTTGCAGAAACCATTATATTTGACTTCTCCATTTATGATTATGATTTTTATGTTCTCTTATGTCATTTGTAAATCTAGAGTAAGTGAATTAAATACTGCGGAAAACAAAACAGTGGAGGTAATAACAAATGAATAAAAAAATAAAATATTTATTATTAATGCCTTTAACTGCGATTGTTTCTTGTGGATATAGTTCATCTTATTTGATTGAAGGTGATAAATACGTTTCTTCTAATTTTAAAGAGAATTATTACACTCACTGGGATGATGAATTAAAAGCTATTAAACCTGTTAAGGAAATTGATGTCACTGATAAACAAATAATTGCCGAAATGAATTATGGTTATGAGCCTTCTTTGCTTAACGGTATAGAAGAAATCGATCCTAATTTCTTTGATAAAGCTCCTGATGTTGATGAATATGGGGAACATTTTAAAATGAATGATTTAGATGACTCTTTTAAATATGGTTATCAATCTAAATTGTTTGACGGACAGATGGTGTGTGGCGGGCAAAATAATCGACCAGAATACGCTCAAGCAAAAGGCAGAGTACAAATAGGAGAAAGTGGAATCTCCATTAGATTTTCTAAAGAAAGTAGTGATTTACATTATTTTGCTCTACAGTTTAAAGCCTCTACTGATAACACTCGTCCAGCCTATAAAGAAGATGGGAATCCTGCTAATAATGACTATGATTTAATGCATGAATCAAAAATTAAAATTAAGACGATTATCTATACTAAAACTTTAACTCAAATCGAGGCTTATTCGTTTATATCTGATGTTGAATTAATTGGTACAGTTAGACAAGCTGGAGTAGATCGTTATAAAACTAATAACGGACATGTATATAACTTCTTAGCCTTTGATTTAGAGCAATATGAATTATCTAGATGTGTTGGTGTTTCTATTCAATTTGAAGTTGTAGAAGACGCATTACTTACGAAAAATAAAGAATTAGGTAATAACATGACCTATGCCTTATTCTTATATGAAATCTTCTTCCCTTATACTAGTTGGAATTAACGATATTTAGATATATCAAGCCACTTACCCATTTCAAAGTCACACTTATCATCATCTAATATTAATGTGCCTTTAGCAGGGGTGAATGTCATCTCGGAAAAATAAATCTTTCCGTTGATATTATATAAATCCACTCTCACAAATGGGAATTTAGAAGCTAATTTCTCGGCTACCTCAACCATCTTATCAAAGTTAGATGGTTTTTTTAGAGGATAGTCAGTCTTTTTCCAACCGTTAAATTGAGATCCATCAAATGGAGTCCAGTCAATATAGTAATTGTTATATCGAATATCAACTCCTCTAGAGGTGACAACATATAGATTTTTTGCTTTTCCATTAAAGACATGGATTTTATATTCGGTTGGGAGTTTATTATTTTCTAACATTAACTCTTCAATAATGATTTGTGGTTTTATCTTAGAGTAGTGGAGCTCAAGAGTTTTTTTGCCGTAATTAGTTTTTAACCATTTATTAAATTTCTTTTTGAGTTCATCATAGTTGATTTTATTTTTATCATAACAAATATAATTCATCGCACTGCCATGACTACACTTTAAGACAAATTGATTAGGAAGTTTTGAAAAATCAATATCTTCAAATTTATCAAAAACACCATAAATTTTGATTAATAATTCGTCAAAACCCTGCTCTTTTACATATTCTCTTACTCCGACTCGACCAGCGCATTTACTTACTAAGTCATCTTTTGGATAGATATATAAACGAAGATATTGGAGCTTCTCTGTATAACGATTTAGCCCCTTCCAATCAAGCTTATGATGAGTGACATATTTATATTGATAAGAGATGTAGGCTTTTTTAGAAATACATTTAACTAAGCCTCTAAAAGGAGAGACAAGAGCGCGCTTAAATTTGTTTTCTTTTAAATTAGGATTAGGCATTGTTATTTAATCTCCTTTTTCTAGAAAACGAACACACTAAATCTTCTTTTAAAAGAATTAGAACTACGATATAGATAATGGCATCAATTAAAACAATACTCACTAATTCAATGATATAACTTGTGGCCACACTAATTCCGTTTCCTACTAATAAGTTATGCATTGGATCTCTAATAATAAATGTCATCATCAGAACTAGTAATGTGGCGATTACTATTTTTAACGAATTAAAATTAAAGACTGCTTTAGATATCCACTTCCAAGTAACTGCAAGCAAATAAACAAGAATAAATAAGTCAGTAACAGCTGTACCGATTGCAACTCCAATTGCAGGCTTATCTTTAAATACCACTGCACCAAATAAGATTGATAAGGCAATGTTTAATATTGTTCCGCCTAATAAAGCGTATAGATAATATTTTTCTTTTTTCATCGGAAGAAGAATTTGTCCATATATGATATCGCTTATTGAATAGGTAACCATCATGCTACTAAGGATGATTAACACCGCAGGAGCGTTAACATATCCTAAGCCTTCTGAGAAATCATAGTTTCCTGAAATTAAAGCTGTAATTGGTGAAGCAAGCATTGTCATAGTGGCAATAGCAGGGAGAACAATAAATAGACAAATGTTAACCGAGTACTTATTTAGTCTATTAAAGTATTTTTTATCTTCTTGAGCATAGCAGATTGCCGCTCGAGGAATAAAGACGGTACTTAAAGCAGTAATAATTCCAATAATAATATCAATTCCTTTAACACCTACTGAATAAGAGGCAACCTCGCCTTTTCCTTTATCAATGAAACCTAAGATAAATGTGTCTGTCTGATTATAAAAGGAAATAATTAGTGTAATTGAGAATAAGACTAATAAAGGCTTTATATACTGCTTAAACTCATAAGGCATTGTCTTTTTATAAGATATAAATTTTCTAGAATATATCAAATTAGCGATAGTGGTTACTAAAGTAACAGAGGCTGTAATTAAAGCGTAGATATATATATCACCTGGATTAGTGACAAAGATAATAATTAATAATGTCGATAAAGCTAAAACCGCGATGCTTCTAACAGACATATAGAACTGTTTTTCTAAAGCAATAAATAGCCATTCAAAAGAGAACGCTCCTGAAAGGAAGTTAATGGATAATAAGAAGATTATTTCATTATTATTTTTTAAATCTGGAACGGTAAACACTAATGAACACATTAATCCAAAGGATAATAATGTAGTTATCATTTGAATTAAAAAGAATGTTTGGACTTTATTAGATAATTTTTCTTTGTCATCTTTAACTTTAACGCATTCTCTAATTGCCAAATTAGGAATTCCAACTTTGGCTAAAACTAGAAAATATAAAACAAAGGTATTGCACCAAGTATAAATACCAACTTGAGTGGATCCTAAATATCGACAAACCCAAGGGAATGTCATAAAGGATAATATCGTTAATACCAAAGTACGAGAGATATTAATGATGACATTAGTACGCGTTCGGTCGTTCATGTGTTTAATTATAAACTTGATACTACGACTTTTGAAAATATTTTTTCAAATAAGTAGTACTCTACTATATAATATACAACGAGGTTTTGAAAATTATGCCTGATTATGTTTATGCGATTATTGGTACTGTAGTTATCTTTGCGGCCACAACTATCGGTTCTGGATTAGTATTCTTCTTTGGCAAAAAGGGATTAACTAAAAGAATTGGACGAATCTTTACAGGATTTGCCTCTGGAGTGATGCTATCTGCATCATTTTTTGGATTATTAAAACCCGCTATATTTGAATCTAATGTTACTTATATGCCTCCTTCAGTTATAGCTGGTATTTCAGTTATTGTGGGAGCCTTATTCTTATGGGGGATTGATAAATTGGTACCTCACCTTCATTTAGCAAATAATAATGAAGAAGGCATTAAAACTAGACACTTAAATAAAGACCAAAAAATGTTTTTAGCGGTCACTATTCATAATATTCCTGAAGGCTTATCTGTTGGTGTGGCTTTTGGTGTTGCTTTAGCAAATCCTAACAATAACACTTTATTAATGGGGGCATTATTTTTAGCAGTTGGTATTGGTATACAAAACGTTACCGAGGGAGCTGCTGTATCTTTGCCTATTAAAGCCGACACAGGGAAATCAATGAAAGCATTCTTGTTTGGAATGTTCTCTGGAATTGTAGAACCAATCGCGGCAGTTATTGGTTTATTCTTTGCAATGCAAATTCAAGAAGTTATGCCTTGGGCATTAGCTTTTGCGGCAGGATGCATGATTTATGTTGTAGCAGAAGAAATGATTCCTGAAATCAAAGAAAATGAACATGATCATCTTGGTGTTTGGGCTTTTATTATTGGTTTTGTTGTGATGATGTTACTAGACTGCATTCAATTCTAATTATTTATTAAGGCAACTAACTTTGTTAAAATTAAAAATATGAAAATCTTAATTGTTTGTCAGTATTACTATCCTGAAAACTTCATTATCACTAAAATTGCCGAGCAAATGGTGATGGATGGACACGAAGTTCATGTTTTAACTGGCAAACCAAATTATGGTTATGGTTATATTCTCCCTGCTTATAAAAATATCTCTGAAGAAGTAGTGAATGGAGTAAACATTCATAGAGTTAAGTTATTTCCACGAAAGAAGAACAGATTATCAATTATTAGAAATTATTTATCATTCTGGAGAAATTCAAAGAAGTGGGTTAGAAAAACAAAACTTGAATTTGACTATGTTTACTCCATGAGTTTATCTCCTGTTACTACTTGTTGCGCAGGTAATTTATATGCTAAAAAGCATGGTGTGAAGCACATTATTCACTGTCTTGATTTGTGGCCAGAAAGCACAGTTGTGACACATGCTGTTAAGAAAAATTCATTTATATATCGTCGATTATACCACTGGAGTAGATCTATTTACTCAAAAGCTGATAAGATTTTAATTTCATCTCCAAGTTTTAAGGATTATTTTAAAAATACCCTCAAATTGCCAGTAAAAAACATTAAGTATGTCCCTCAATGTTCTTTAGTGGAAGATAGTGATATAGCCGCTTTTGATTATGGAACAGGGACCCACATTCTTTATTGCGGTAATTTAGGATTAATTCAACAGATTCCTCTAATTATTGAAGCGATGAGTTTATTAAAAGATGAAGATATTTATTTCCATGTTATTGGAATGGGACCAATGAGTGAATATTTGATTAATTCAGTTAAGGAAAGAGGGTTAGAAAACAAGATTATTTATCACGGCCCAATCGTTGCTAGACTTGCCGCTGCTTATTTTAAGCGCGCAGATGCGTTATATATCTCTTTAAAAGGAGAAGGCACTGTTGGCAAGACTATTCCTAGTAAATTAATGATGTCCTTAGCCTTTGCTCGACCAATAGTCGGAGTATTAAAAGGGGACGGCAAAGAGGTATTAGAAGATTCTGGTGGCGCTTTCTTAGCGGATGAAAACCCTGAATCAGTTAAAAATGCTTTATTAGCAATTTCTAATTTGAGCGAAAAAGAAAAAGCTCGCCTTGGCAAGCTTAATAAGATGTATTACGATTCACATTTCTCTTTAAGAACTGTGACTGACAAAATCGAAAAAGAATTTAAATAATTAAGTCGTGGACTTGCTTTCCAATAACTTCTAAACAAGTACGTTCCATGACTTTTTCTTTTGCAGTTTGAATGATTCTATCTTTTTCCACTTTAGAAAGAGATAAAGCTTTATTTATTGCGTCAATTAAATCTTCTTTACTAGATGATTTAGCCCATATAATGCAGTCATCATAGTGTTCTTTTAATAATTTATTATTAACAGTGATATTTAAAACTCCTAAAGAGATACACTCCAAGGTTTTACTTGGAATAGAATATTCATCAATTTTTGGATTTATAGGTCTAGGGTTAATTGAGAATAATGAATTCTTAATAAGATTTAAATTATCTTCATAACTGACAGGGCCAAGATAAATAATGTTTTTATTATCCTTTATAGCAGAATTAAGCTTATTAATATTTACATGATGTCCACATAACACTAATTTAATATCTTTTGGATTAATACATTTATAAGCCTCGATTAAAGAATAGACTCCATATTCTTCCATTAAAGAACCACCAAAGTAGATATATTGTTCGTTGATTATAGGTTTGGAAGTAGAATCATATTCTTCTGATACCCCATCAATTTGTAGTACTGGTTTATTAGCTTTGTTATATAAATTAGAGATTGCAGAAGTTAAAGAAATATAGCCGTCTAAAGATTGCCCTAGTTTGATCAATTTGTTTTTATAATTACTAGATGTAAAGGATATATTATTTGGATTATCTGTACATATCCCGATTATTTTGCATTTGTAAGTCTTTTTAATTTTATTTGCAGCTTTTAATAAAGACATGTTTAAAGTATCAACAAATATTGCCTCAATTTTCTTATTAGAAGGTAAGACTTTTTTAATTCTATTATTTAAAAATAAGTATTTTGCAACTCTACTAGTAGAAACTTTAGGATATCTCCAAGAAATGTTAAATTCATCTTCCACTAATTGAGGTAGTTTTTTATCTGTAAAATTAGAATTAATTGGTCTAATAGAAATAACATCTACCTTATCAAACTTTGCAATAGCTCTAATCAATTTATTATGAAAATTTTGGTTACTTAAATTAGGAGATACTTTCCATTTTTTTAAGTAGTCCGTAAACATTAATTGACTAACAGCGTTTGTTAAATATAGTACTCTACTCATAAATCTCTTTTAAAATCTTATAGATAGCTTCTGCTGATTTTTCAAATGTATTGTTAGAAATAGATTCTCTAATTTTACCTTTATCTAATTTTAAAGCTTTAGACATAGAAGAATTAATTTCTTCAATATTATTTATATCGACTACATAACCATTCTTATCGTTAGAAATATATTCTAAAGCAGAAACTATATTTTTACTGGCCACTACCGGTAAAGAACAAGATAAAGCCTCTAAAATAGTGTGTCCAAAGATGTCTTGTTTACTTAATGAAATATGTACATCACATGCTCTATATAGTTCAAACAAATCTTTCTTATTTAAAAATGAGATGAGATGAACGTTATTTAAATTGTTATCAACGATAAACTTTTGATATTTTTCTTTTAAAGGTCCTTCTCCTACTAAAACTAAATGGTCTTCTCTAGTTTTAAATAAGGATATAAGTTCAATGTTATTTTTACGGTCAATAAATTGAGAGGCATTGATAAAGATATTTTTATCTAATGGAAGATGAAATTTATTTCTAATTCTAGTTCTTTCTTCCAAAGAAGGAATGACTATTTCACTAGAAAAGATATTGCAATAAGGATAGTTATATATAGGATTAGTTGCCCCGTAATATTTTAAATATTCATTGGAAGCTTTTGATGGAGATAAATAAAAAGAAGCTTTTGAGATATAACGAGTCTTATATTTTCTTTTAAAGCAGCTTTCTTTTTTAATAACTCCTCCGTTAATCAAAAGCCCAAACTTGATATGGTGTTTAGACATATATTTAATGGCTTTTAATTCTGCCAGATGAGAATAGCCGTTCATTAAAATGACATCATATTCTTGTTGATGTTTTTTTATATATTTTCTAACGTTATTAGATAGTGAGCCCTCTTTTCCAAAATATCCATCTTTTAAGAAAAGATAATTAAATTTATATTCGTTTGATGCATAAAAAGAATCAGGTCTATCTTTTGCTTTTGTTCTTTCAAATAAGACTGTTAAATCAATGAATTTCGCTAATTCGTTAAATGTATTAACCTTATATGGGGCTGGATGATTAAATATAATCAGTACTCGCATATAAACATTATATCTATCGAAGTTTATCTTTGCTATTAAAAATGATAAAATCATTTCATGACTTGGAACGAAGTGTTTGAACAAATAAAGTCTAAAGACTATGCGATTAGATTAAATAAATTCTTGGACGAGGAATATCAAAACCATAAAATTTATCCTCCTAGAAAAATGATGTTTAACGCTTTTAAACTTACTCCAATTGATAATGTCAAAGTTGTTATCTTTGGTCAAGACCCATATCACGAAGAAGGGCAGGCGATGGGACTATCTTTTTCTGTACCAGACAATATTAAAGTCCCCCCTTCATTAGTAAACATTTATAAAGAGATTGAAAATGAATATAAAACTCAATTTGTTCACAGAGGTGGAGACTTAACCTATTTAGCAAAGCAAGGAGTTCTTCTTTTAAATACGATTTTAACTGTTAGAGAAGCTTCACCTCAATCTCATAACATCAAAGAATACAATTTGTTCATGCAAGATATCATTTCCACCTTAAATCAATTAGATCAACCAATTGTTTTCCTTCTTTGGGGAAGTAACGCTAAGAGTTTAGCTAAATATTTAACAAATAAAAACCACCTGATTTTAACAGCGACCCACCCTAGTCCTTTGGGCGCTAATCATGGTGGTTGGTTTAATTGTAATCATTTCCGCCTAACGAATGAATTTCTCGTCAAAAACGGATTAAAACCTATTAATTGGCTGAAATAGTGGCCAATACTTTTTGTTTCTTTTTATATAAATAAATCGCTAACGCTAAGACATTTAGTCCAACTATCAATAAGGCAACAAACCAAATCCAGTATGCGTTATTGATACGTTCTGGAGATTTTCCTTCAATATAGACATCAAAATACATTTTTATGATTCGCGAGGCAACGTAGCCACATACTGAAAGTATAGATACGCCACTAACTAAGCAAAGCACTTCATATTTGATCTTGTTTTTTATAGTCATAACAAGATGGTTTACTCCTATTCCAATTAGTGCTAGTCCAGAAATCCACTTTACCATACAATCGCCATCGAAATAACTATCGATTTCATATCCATAAATCCAAGTATATTCGTCATAGGTATGCGTTAAAACATATCTAACAAAGAAAACTACAAATAGGATTGTTCCAACCGTAAATAATGTTCCAACAAGCATAAAGTTAGCAAATTTTTCTGTGGTAATTGGCTTTTTGACTTCTTCTTTAGTCTTTTCTTCCTGAACATCTAATATTTGAGGCGCTCTTTTATATAGAACTAGTAAAACCAAAATACTTAAAACCACACACGGACCAACATAGGCTAAATTGTATACAAAGCTATATAATGCCGGTGACATATAGGAAAGATTCCATGCAAATTGTTCTGGGACATTCCAATAAAATAATCCAGCAAAATAGTGGGAGAAGAATTTTAGTGTCCCTCCAACAATTGTTCCAACTGCTAACCATAAATATTTATGATTGTTTGATTTATCGAATAAAGGTTTAAATAGTCCTGCTAGTCCAATAAACATATATGGGAAAACATAATCTAAAAATACTTGTAGAGGATGAAGGATATAAGCTTTAGTAGCGAGATCTAATGCCCCCATAATTAAACCTGTTGCTAAAGCAGGTAATAATCCTCTTCTATATGCCACGATTAATACTGCAACCATAGCAATACCAATACTGCCTCCACCTGTAAATGAAACAGAGAAAGCGCCTTGGATTTCATCGAGAACAAATCCAATTGCAGCAAAAATTGCTACTTCACAAATTATTCTAGTGATACTTCTACTTTTCATATCTACTCTCCAATAAAAAACTCCGCGACTAAACGGAGAAATAATTAATAAAAACATTTCCTCCGCTAGCATTACCTAGATCAGGTACGGTCGATTCGAATCAGAATCCTCTCAGCCAGGTTCTCCTAGCTCCCAAAATCTATTATAGACTTGTATGAGAATTGAACAACATAAATATCATATTATATTTGCATAATTATTCTCACTTTGTGAGATATTATGTTATGATAATTAGCAATAATGAGGTTATCGTAATGGCAAAAAAAGAAAAATCAAAAGTAGTTGAAACGGTTGAACCAGTAAACGAACAAGTTGAACAAGAAAAATTAGAAGCTAGTTTAGATGTTATTAATCTAGAACAAAACGAAACATTAAATTCTTTTTCTGAGAAAGTTGAAAAAGGACGTAGTGATTTTTATACAACCTTCTCTAAACAAAGAAAAGCATCAAATTTCTTAATTCCAATCGTGGGATTAGTGATGGCAGCTTCCTTTGTATTGTTTTTAGCTGTTAGTGAGGCCTGGGGCAAGATTGTTGGTGGAGTGATTATTGGTGTCACTTTAGTGGGCATGGTAGTTTTCTACATTATGACCAAAAATAAACTCCCAGGAAAATCTCAAGAATACTTAAGAAATTTTGCTATTTATTCTGATAGCTTTTTAGTCAGTAAGAATGAAGTCAGCAATCCTCGTTTATTCTTTAAAAAGAGATATGCGATTAGTGATTTCTTACCTGATCGTGTTTATAAAGATGTCGTTGATATTGCTAGTAGAAATATCGTGGAATTTGATTATAAAGGTCATTCGGTCCAGATTGGTGAAGCGGCTTTATATAAGAAAGGTGAAAAGAAAAATCAAAAACAATTGCTATTTGTTGGAAGATATCTCTCGTTTACAAATGATCTTCATTTTGAAGACCGTTACATTATTAACATTAGCAAAAAAGATAAAGTCGATCTACCAACAGACTTTGATGACTTAAAAGTCTTAAAAGAGCAAAACAACTTTGCTATATATGGCAAAGAAGACGCTAATTTCACTAAAGATTTAGGTAAAGAAGTTATCAATAACTTAATGTCTATTGACTGTAAAGATTCTTTACTTAATGTAAATATTGTTGTGTGGGCTGGTCATACCGCTGCTTATTTATCTTATGATGACTCAATTGTGGCAATTCCTTTAGATAAAAATCTTAATAGTGCGGCTTATCAGCAATTAAAGAAAAATATTTACGATATCTTAGATATCTTATTGGAAAAATAATATGGGATTATTTGGTCATTGGTTAGCTATTCAATGTTATAAACATGATGGTTCCTTACATCGCTGTTGGGACCGTGGTTTAGTTTTGGCTAATAACGATGACTTTATTGTAATCGCTACTAAAAAAGCTAAAGTCGTGGAGTATAACGGTAGAAGATGGTTCACAAAAGAACCAGCAGTTACTATCTTTTCTAAAAAAGAGTGGTGGAATGTTATCTGCATGCTTAAAGAAGACGGCATTTGCTATTACTGTAATATTGCCTCCCCTGCTTTAATTAACTCCAGGATGATTAAATATATCGACTACGATTTAGATGCAAAATTATTTCCAAGCGGAGATATCAAAATCTTAGATGAAAAAGAATATTTAAGACATAAAGAAACTTATAAATACACTGATGAGCTTGATCAAGTTTTAAGATATTCTATGAAACTTGTTTTAAGCAAAATGGAAGCAAGGGAATTTCCATTTGATGATGAAAGAATTAGAGCTTATTACGATAAGTTCTTAAATCAACTAAATAAGGATAAATAGACGCGCTGCTGTATGGAATTTGATGTTTTTAATCATGAACAAATGCATGAATTTGGGCTTAAACTCTCAAGTCAATTACCTAATGGAACTGTAGTGGCTTTGTTAGGTGATTTAGGAGCTGGGAAAACCACTTTAGTTAGAAGTGTTGCTAAAGGCTTAGAAATTGATGAAGTAGTTCAATCCCCAACTTTTAATATTATGAAGTTATATCTAAAAGGTAAACGTCCATTAATTCATATTGATGCCTATCGATTAGCGGATTTAGACACTGATATTGGTTTAGATGAATATATTGGTTATGAAACTGGGTTAACAATGATTGAATGGCCTCAATATATTGAAAAGTTATTACCTAAAAATACTTTGTTTATTGAAATTAGTATTACTGGTGAAACTTCTAGACACTTAAAAGTTTATTCTCAAGATTTAAAATTATTAGAGGCTATTAAATAATATGGCGGCTTTATTACTAGATAGTTCAAATACATCTTTATCAGTAGGAATTGAGTCTAAAGGAGAGCTTCTTGGATTCATATCTTATGAAGCATGGCAAGCTCAATCTGAACATATGATTCCTGAAATTGATAATTTACTTAAAAAATACTCTTTAACTCGTAAAGATATAACTGGAGTAGTGACCTCAATTGGTCCTGGCTCATATACTGGAGTAAGGATTTCTTTAACAATCGCTAAAGTTATTGCTTTATGTTTAGATGTTCCTATTTATCCTGTTTCATCTTTAAGAGTATTAAAAGATAATGATAAACCTTCAATTTGTTTAATTAACGCTAGAAGTGGAAGAAGTTACTTTGGGGTTTATGAAAAAGATAAAGTAATTGTTTCTGACACGATTAAAACTAATGAAGAAGTATTAGCCTATATTAAAGAGCATCCATCTTATTCAATATGTGGCAATGTTTCTTATTTAGGATATGAGAATTTAGACTCAAATATTTGCTTACAAATGGCGTCATTATTTAAGTCATTATCTCCATTTGAAAACTCTTTAGCGTTAAAGCCAGTCTATCTTAAGGATTAATTATGAATTCATTTGAAATTAGAGAATTAATAGAGTCTGATTTAGATAAAGTGATGGAAATTGAAGATCTATGTTTTGTTGCTCCTTGGAAAAAAGAAGACATCCTTAGAGAACTTAATAACAACCAATTTGCAACTTTGTTAGTCGCTACTATAAATAGTGAAGTAGTTGGATATGTAGATTATTGGATTACATTTGATAGCGCGACTATATGCCAAATTGCAATTCATCCTAATTACCAAAGAAAAGCAATTGGTTCCGCACTACTAGAAGAAGTAATCAAAGATTGTTATGCAAAAAAAGTGTTTAACATCACTCTAGAAGTTAGAGAATCTAACATAAAAGGCATTAACTTCTATTCAAAACATGGGTTTAATCAATTAGTTGTTAAACCAAATTATTATTCTAACGGTGAAAATGCGATTTATATGATGAGAGGAGTGGAACTAAATGGCTAAAATCTTAGCAATCGAAAGTAGTTGTGATGAAACAGCAGCGTCAGTTATCTCTGATGGTGTTCTTTTAAGCAATATTGTCTCCACTCAAATTGATGTTCATCGTAAATATGGCGGAGTGATGCCTGAAATAGCTTCTAGACTTCACGCAGAAAATATTTCTATTGTTATAAAAGAAGCAATGGAAGAGGCTAAACTTAATTTTGAAGACTTAGACGCAGTGGCAGTTACTAGAGGACCAGGATTAATTGGTGCTCTACATGTAGGTTTACAAGCTGCTAAAACAATTTCAATGTTATATAACATTCCTTTAATTCCTGTTCACCACTTAGCTGGACATATATACGCTAACGAATATGTGTCTGAATTTAAATTTCCAATGCTTGCTGTAGTGGTGTCTGGTGGAAATACTGAACTTGTTTTAATGAAAGACCATATGAATTTTGAAATCATCGCCGAAACTGTTGATGACGCCATTGGCGAATGTTATGACAAAGTCGCTAGGGTATTAGGTTTACCTTACCCGGGCGGAATTCCAATTGATAAACTTGCTAAAGAAGGGCAACATACATATGATTTACCGACTCCTTTAAAAGGAGTAAAGACACTTAATCTTTCTTATTCTGGATTAAAAACTAATGTCATTAATTTAGTCCATAATCTAGAACAAAAAGGAGAAAAAGTTAATGTACCTGATATGTGTAAATCTTTCCAAGATGTAGCAGTGGGTTTAGTAATAGATAGAACAATTAAAGCCGTAAAACAATATCAAGTTAATCAAGTCATTTTAGCGGGTGGAGTATCTGCTAATTCTTATTTAAGAAGTGAGATGACTAAAGAAATGAATAAACTAAATGTTGAACTACATATACCACCTATGTGGTGCTGCACTGATAACGCTGCAATGATTGCTAAAGTCGCATCTAGATTATATGATTTGAAAGTTTTTGCTCCTTTAAATTTAGGAGTAGATCCAAACTGGAAAATTGATGAATGGGATAAATTTTGAAATCTTTTATTAAACGATTTCACAAGATTAGATATAATACTTACTACGAGGTTATGAATATGAGTAAAAAAATCACAAACTTTGAATTATTCGATATCGTCCTTAATGGGGATGAAGAAGAATTAAAAGAATTATTATCACAAGATGTCGAATTAGAAGGATGGGTCCGCACTAATAGAGCGAACGGACAAATTGGCTTTATTGAATTTAATGATGGTACTTATTTTAAAAACGTCCAAATAGTTTATTTAAAAGAATCTAGCTGCTATGAGTTAGCTTCTAGTTACCGTAATGGCTGCGCAATTAAAGTAATTGGCAAGATTAAACTTACTCCAGAAAATAAACAACCATTTGAAATTGAATTATGTGAAACTGTGCTTTTAGGTGATTGCGATGAAGATTATCCTCTTCAAAAGAAAAGACATTCCTTTGAATTCCTTAGAGAAATCGCTCATATTAGACCTAGAGGCAACACTTTCCAGGCTGTTTTTAGAGTAAGAAGTGTATTAAGTTTTGCAATTCATCAATTCTTCCAAGAGAGAGGATTCTTATATGTCCACACTCCTGAAATTACCACTAATGATGGAGAAGGAGCTGGAAATGTCTTTGATGTCACTACCCATGACACTAAAGATCCATTTGCATTCTATGGCAGAAAAGTTAACTTAACAGTTACTGGTCAGCTCCACGTCGAGCCTTTTGCTTTATCTTTTAGAAATGTTTATACATTTGGTCCTGTCTTCAGGGCAGAACACTCTAATACAGTAAGACACGCCAGTGAATTCTGGATGATTGAACCAGAAATGGCGTTCTGTGATCTAAATGGTAACATGTCTGTTATCGAAGATTGCATCAAATATTGTATCAATTATGTGATGGAAGCTTGCCCAGAAGAAATGAAATTCTTTAACACCATGATTGATCCTACCTTAATTGATAGATTAAATCATGTCACTAATTCTGAGTTTAAGAAGATGACTTATACAGAAGGCATTGAAATCCTTAAAAATGCTGTCAAAAACGGCGTGAAATTTGAAAACAGCAATATTGAATGGGGTATGGATTTGCAGTCTGAACATGAGCGTTACTTGACTGAAAAAGTGGTTAATGGACCATTATTCTTAATTGATTATCCAGAAGAAATTAAAGCTTTCTATATGAAACTTAATCCAGATAAGAAAACTGTTGCAGCTTGTGATTTACTTGTTCCTGCGGTTGGTGAACTTGTTGGTGGTTCTCAAAGAGAAGAGAATTATGAATTATTGAAAGCTAAAATGGATAAATTAGGTTTAACCAGTGGTTTAGAATGGTATTTAGACACTAGAAAATATGGCGGATGCGTCCATTCCGGATTTGGAATTGGCTTTGATCGTTTATTAATGTATGTCACCGGCATGCAAAATATTAGAGATGTTCAACCATATCCAAGAACAAGTGGATCAATTAAATATTAATTATGGAAAACAATAACGTCTCTTTATCTGAAAAAGAAAAAAGAAAAGAAGTTGCAAGACGTCGCACCTTCTGGTTTCTTATTGTTTTTAATCTTTTATTGATTGTTTATATTTTTATTCAAATTATAATGTTGATAAATAACAAATAATTATTTATTTGTATTTGCGATATCGTTATTAGTCATGGCCTCGTTTTGGTGATATCCATCGAGGCTTTTTTCAAAGACGGTTTTACTACGTTTATAAAGTAATATTGTTCTTGCTAATAAAGAACTTGCTGTGACCAAATACCAAGTCCCGCCTACTAAAATACAAGGACCAAAAATATATCCACACCATGCTATAGCGTCGAAATGAGGCGTGTTATCTAATACTAATTTTGCAAATTTAATAAATGTACCTTGGGTATATTCTCCTGATAATTTCCATGTAAAGAATAAGGTACCGAATCCATCATAAGTTGAGAATGGATTATATCCCCAGTTGTTATATATTGAGTTATGAATAAATAAAACAATAAATCCTACAATAATGATGATAATTGGAATATAAGCTTGTTTAAAGAAATAGGCCCAGTTTTTATTTCTTCCATATCTTATCAGATGTCTTTTATCATTAACTACTTTTGTCACAACAGCGTCATGGACTAATGTGTCAATCTTCTTTGATTGGAATTTCATAATTCTCATTAATAAATAGCCAAGTAATCCAATAAAGACTAGGATGATGATAATAATCAAAAGAAGAGCAAATATTAATCTCTTATCACCATCAGATAATGAAATTAGAACGTTAGTCATTATTATCTAACTCCTCAATTTTTATTTCTTCTTCTTTTTTATCTTCAAATGTTGGTGATACATAATCATCAACGTTATACATTTCTTGATCGCTTGGATATAAATTTAAGGCAGGTTCAACTGTATTTTCTGCTGGCTCTTCTTTATTAGCTTCTAAAATCTTTTTTACTTCTTCATCTTCTTGAAGTTCTGTTTTTAAGTTTCTTCCAGTGAAGAATAAAATCGTAATTTTAATTAATCGGTAAATAAAAACAAAGATTCCAAAGACAGCATAAAGGCAGATTCCTAATAAGCCTATAGGGAAGAAAAGGATATAAAGAAAGCCTTTTAATAAACCTTTGAAAAAAGTAATCATGAATTTATTTTAGTTTATTTATATTTTTTATAAAACAATAATTGTCCAAAAAGTCAATTATTGTCACTAAGCCAAAAATAGTGGTGATTAATATTAATTGATTTGGGGAGGAAACATATTGATATAAAAAAGCAAAAATAAAGATAAACGCTAGATGAGATATAACCAATAAAACATAGTTTAGTTTCTTTCTTTTTAAAATTAGTTGAAGCGTTTCATAAATATAAATTGGTAAAGGCATCATTACAAAAACAAGACACCAATTTGGGAAATAGAAATAAGATAAAACTGCTAACCCGATAGTTAATAAAGTAAATGAATATAGAATATATCTACTACGACATTCTAGGTTAACCTCTATTCCAAACTTATGAATTTCAAGTTTAATAAATAAATAAGATAAAACAATTTGAATTTGTGAGATTATAAACAGAAAAATTAGCAGAAACGCATCTAGATATTTAAATTCACTTAACCCAAATAACTTAATTAAACCCATCATTACATCGAAGTTATCGATAATTTTGGTTAAAACAAAATAGGTTAAGTATGTGAGAAAAAATTGAATGACAGTCGCGCCAACAATAATTAGGATAGCAGAGACTTTATGCTCAAAAGAAATACCGAATAAAAATCCAACTATAAGAGAAGGAAAAACATATATCAAAGCATCAAATATGCTGAAGCCACCAGCAACAGCGAAACATAATCCTAATGTGACTAAAGCATAAATTGGGTAATACTTCTTTTTACAATACAAGGTCACTATAGTGCTAGTTAAAGGAAGAATGAGCACTAACAAAAATAATAAAACTGGCAAGATATTACTAAGTAATACAAAGATTATATTAATTGCTGACATGATTGCCATGTAGGCGATATTTTGAGTAGCAGTTTCTCTTTTTCTAAATAATTCCATAGAGAGATTTTAACAAAAAATAAAATTTTTTTCACAAAAATGGCCATTTTTCCACTCTATATATATTAGAGGGACTTTTTATGAAAAAACTTATTTTAACCGCATTAATAACATTGTTAGTGTCATGCTCGTCTTCTGAGACAATTAAACATAACTATCATGAGATAAAAGATCATTTAATTAGTTGGAGCGATATCTTTATTCAGGAGGAAGATACTTATCTAGTGTATTTTTATTCTGAAAGATGCGGACACTGTAATGAACTAAAGCAGGATATTTTATCTTATTATTTTAAAGAGGCAACACCGATGTATTTTATATGCACTGATATTGAGATTGTTACTGGTCCATCTAAAGATTTATTAGGAATAGGTGATATTAATGAATTTTACATATTTGGTACCCCGTTTCTAACATTAATTAAAGATGGAACAGTTGCAGATTATTATGTAGGTAAAGCTCAAATTTTAGACTTCATTTCAATTTGATTAAAAATTAATTAATAAAATTGAATAGAAGGGTCATTTATGTTAGTATATTGCTATGCAATATGAAGAGTTTCTAAGTTCATTAAATGATAAGCAACTTTTAGCGGTTGAATCCCCTAGTCAATATTTAAGAATAGTTGCAGGAGCAGGTAGCGGTAAGACCCGCGTTTTAACTTATCGTATATCCTATTTAATATCGCAGTTAAAAGTTCAACCGTGGAAGATTGTTGCGATTACTTTTACTAATAAAGTCGCTAATGAAATGAAGAACCGAATTGTTAAGATTGTTCCTGAAGCTAGTAAAGATTTAACAATTCGAACATTCCATTCTTTTGCCGCTTATTTTTTAAGACAAGAGATTGAAGTGCTTGGCTATCCAACTAACTTCACTATCTTAGATGAAGAAGATCAAACTAAATTAGTCAAAGATATTGCGGTTTCAATGGGCTATAAGAAAAATGATCCGATTGTTAAAAACACAATAAATTACATTGGTTATAACAAGTTACATGAAAAATATCCCGGAGATATTAAAATCATCCATGAAAAATTCGAAGATGAAAAAGTTTGCTTAGAGATTTTTGAAGAATATGAAAATCAAAAAGAAAGACAAAGTGCATTAGATTTTGATGATTTGTTACTTAAAACTAATCAAATTTTAGCGTCTTATCCATTGGTTCAGGCTAAATGGAGAAATAGAATCGACCATATTTTAGTGGATGAATTCCAGGACACTAACGATACAGAATATAAGATGATTAAGTTTTTACTTAAACCATCTGCATCTTTATATGTTGTTGGTGATCCTGATCAAACTATTTATACCTGGAGAGGGGCTAATCAAAAGATTATTTTAAATTTAAGCGAAGACTATCCAGGATTAGAAACTGTGATTCTTAATCAAAATTATCGTAGTACCCAAAATATCCTTGATAGTGCTAATAAACTTATTGCTCATAATAAGTACCGTGTTCCTAAAGATTTATTCACCAATAACATTAAGGGACATGAAATCGTTGTTAGAGGTTTAGATACTGGAGTCGGAGAAGCAAGCTATGTTGCTAGAGAAATAACTTCATTAAAAGAAACTCAGCATTATCGATATTCAGATATTGTTATTCTTTATAGAAGTAACTATTTAACATTAGACTTTGAAAAAGCCTTAATGGCGAAAAAAATTCCATATGTTATTTATGGAGGCATAAAGTTCTATCAAAGAATGGAAATTAAAGACGTTTTAGCTTATTTCCGTTTAATTAACAACTATAAAGATGATATCTCCTTTGAAAGAATCATTAATGTTCCTAAAAGAGGAATTGGCGAAACAAGTATTAACTTAATTAAAAATAGCGCAATCGAACATGATTTAAGTTTATATGAATATATTTCTAGTGATTTCTCTCTTGAAGAATTGCCTGATCGAGTCTCTAAATCATTAAGAAGTATGATTGCTAGAATCGAACATACTAAAAATGAATTAGAAGAAGATAATGAAATCTTTGCTAAAACATTAGAAGATTTAATTTCTGATATTGGCTATTATGATTATTTAAAAACTCAAGAAGAAGGCGAAGACCGTATTGATAACGTTAAGTCTTTATTTGACGACTTAAGACATTATCTACAAAATAATGTTGACGCGACATTTGAAGAATATTTGCAAAACGTTGCTTTAGTCAGCGCTCAAGACGATATGCAAGAAGGCGAGCATATTACTTTGATGACTGTTCATACCGCTAAAGGCTTAGAATTCCCTGTTGTCTTTGTTGTAAGACTAGATCAAGGTATCTTTCCTTCAATAAGAGCGTTAACCGAAGGCGGATATGCTGCCGAAGAAGAAGAAAGACGATTAGCATATGTTGCCTTTACCCGCGCTAAAGAAAGACTATATCTAACTTATTCTGGAGGTTATAACTACGTAGTAGGCTCTAACCTAGTTGAATCACAATTTATTAAAGAAAGTGGAAATAGTAGTGCTATTAGACCTACTTCGTTTAATGGTGGATATAGATATCAACCTAGACCAACTCCACAAAGGAAATATGGTTTTGACGATATTAAAGATGATGATAGTGTTTCATTTGATGATGGACCACATATCGTTCAAGAAGCACCACAAAGTAATAACATTACTAATTGGGAAGTTGGAGATATTGTCATTCATCAAAAATTTGGAAAAGGTGTTGTTAAAGCTTTAGAAGGAGATAACATTATTGTTGTTGATTTTAAAGAACATGGAGAAAAAACATTATTAGGAACTCATCATATGATTTCTAAAGGGGTGAAATAATTATGGATCCAAAATTAAGAGCAGAAGAAATAACTAAGTTATTAGAAAAATATAACTATGAATATTATGTTTTAGATAATCCTAGTGTCTCAGACGCCGAATATGACCGTTTGATGCAAGAATTAATCAAGATTGAAAGCGAACATCCTGAATTAAAATCACCTTTAAGTCCAACTCAAAGAGTGGGTGGTGCTGTTCAAGAGGAATTCAAGAAGATTATTCATAAAAGAATGATGCTTTCTCTTGCTAATGCGTTTAACGATACTGACTTAAGAGACTTCGATAAGAAAGTTAGAGATGTGTTAGGAGTCGAGAAGGTTAAATACATGGCAGAAATGAAGATTGACGGCCTTGGTATTTCTCTTTTATATAGAAAAAATCTAATTTATGCCTCCACTAGAGGAGATGGAACCATTGGAGAAGACGTTACTAGCAATGTAATTACCATAAAATCTATTCCAACTCATATTGATACTGATCAAGAATTAGAGATACGTGGTGAAGTCTTTATGCCTAAAAAATCTTTGGCAAAACTCAATCAAATCCGTGAAATTTCCGGCGAACCTTTATTTGCTAACGCTAGAAATGCTGCTGCTGGCAGTATTCGCCAACTTGATAGTGCTGTAGCAGCAAGCCGTGGACTAGATGGATTCTGGTATTATTTTGTTAATGCAAAAGATTTTGGCATTAGATATCACTCAGAAGCCCTCAATTACGCTGATAAATTAGGCTTTAAGACTAATAAGGAACGCAGATTATGCGATGGCATAGATGAGGTTATAAAATATATTGAAGAATATACCGAAAAAAGACCTGAATTACCTTATGATATAGACGGCATTGTCATTAAAGTTGACGATATGGAAACTTATGATAAATTAGGCTGCACTTCTAAGACTCCTAGATGGGCAATTGCTTATAAATTTCCTCCTGAAGAAGTGATAACTAGACTCACCGATATTATTTATACAGTTGGTAGAACCGGGAAAATTACCCCTAATGCCGTTTTAGAACCTGTTAGAGTAGCGGGAAGTTTAGTACAAAGAGCAACTTTACATAATGAAGATTTTGTAAAAGATAAAGATTTAATGATAGGCGACTACGTTGTCATTAGAAAAGCCGGAGATGTTATTCCTGAAGTTGTTAGAGTGGTCAAAGAAAGACGCACTGACGATGTTAAAGAATACCACATGATTGATCGTTGCCCAGTTTGCGGAGAACCATTAACTAGATTAGACGCAATGCATTATTGTTTAAATCCACATTGTGAAGCAAAAAAGATTGAACAAATCATTCATTTCTCTTCTAGAGATGCAATGGATATCGAAGGAATGGGAGAAAAAGTAGTAGAACAATTCTTTAATCAAGGTTTTATTAAAAATATCGTGGAAATCTATGATTTATCGCAATATCGTGATGAAATCATCGCCTTAGATGGTTGGAAAGATAAATCAATTGATAATTTACTTGACGCAATAGAAAAATCTAAAGAAAACTCCCTTGAAAAAGTTTTATTTGGTTTAGGAATTAAAGAGGTTGGAGCTAAAACCGCGAAGGTTTTGTCGAGAAAATACTTAGATATTGACTCATTAAGCAAGGCTAGTGAAGAAGAATTATTAGAAATTCAAGATGTTGGTCCAATTCTCTCTAAATCACTAGTTAATTGGTTTAAAGATGAAAAGAATATGGATCTAATTGCAGGATTAAAAGAAAGAGGTGTAAATTTCAAATATCTTGGAAATACATCTTTGGCTGCTGGAAATTATTTCTCTGGTAAAACAGTCGTGTTAACCGGAACGTTATCGTCCTACGGCAGAAAAGAAGCGACATCTTTATTAGAAGATTTAGGTGCAAAAGTAACTGGATCAGTTTCTAAAGCTACTGATGTTGTAATTGCTGGAGAAGCTGCAGGAAGTAAATTAGATAAGGCCAATCAACTTGGTATTACTATCTTATCAGAAGATGAATTCTTGGCTTTGGTTAAATAACCCACATTTACTCAATCTTATTAACTCACCTTTTGTTATGAGGTGAGTTTTTTATATTTAGGGTTTAATTAAATAGTTATCTTTGATAAAATACCTAATTGGAAATTGAAATATGAAAACTGTTACAAAAGAAGTATTAAAGACAACTGCTAACAAATTAATGTTTGATATGCCTGATGAGCAATACGATCAATTAGTAAGCGAATTTGACATTCTTATCAAACAAATGAATTTGATTGGCGAAATTGATGGAGTTGATACTGCAGAGCCTATGACTTTTCCTTTTGATGTCACTAATGACTATTTAAGAGAAGACGTCGCTACTGCCCCTGAAAATAAAGAAGATATTTTAAAGAATTCTGCAGATGTTGTGGACGGACAAATTCGTCTTCCAAAGGTGGTCAAGTAATATGAATTATATGAATTTAAGCATCACCAAAATCCACGAAGCTATTCTAAAAGGAGAAGTCACACCTTTAGAATTAGTTAAAGAGGCTATTGAGGCTTGCAAAAAAGATGACAATAACGCTTTTGAATATATCTGTGAAAAAGAGGCTATTGAAAGAGTTAATAAACTTGATGAATCCAAAAAGGATAGTCCTTTATACGGCATCCCTGTAGTTATTAAAGATAATTATTCCACTAAAGATATTCCTACTACTGGAAGTAGTAATATGCTAAATGGATATGTTCCTATTTTCTCTAGTGAAGTTGTTTTACGTTTAGAAAAAGCAGGTGCAGTTGTTGTCGCTAAAGCTACAATGGATGAACTTGCAATGGGCGGCAGTGGAACAACCGGACATTTAGGGACTACATTTAATCCATGGGACAAATCTAAAACTCATTTAATTGGCGGATCTTCTTGTGGTAGCGCAAGTAGCGTTGCTGCTGGTATTGTTCCTTTTTCTATTGGAAGTGATACTGGTGACTCAGTAAGAAAGCCTGCTAGCTATGGAGCCTTAGTTGGATTTAAGCCATCTTGGGGTAGAATCTCTAGATTTGGTTTATTCCCATTCGCTACTTCTTTAGACCATGTTGCTTATTTCACTAGAAACGTTGAAGATAGTGCAATTATACTTAATGTTTTAGCGGGTAGAGATGATAAAGATTTTTCCTCATCTTTTAAACCAGTTGAAGACTACACCGCAAGATTAAACGAATCAGTTAAAGGCAAAAAGATTGCAGTTATTAAAGAAATTATTGATTCAATATCTAACACAGTAATTAAAGAAGCATTTAATAAAAATATCACTGCTTTGAAAAATCTTGGCGCTATAGTAGAACCTGTCCATGTTGACCATAAATTACTCAAAGCAATCTATCCTACATACATTATTATTTCTTGCGCTGAATCTACAAGCAATAACGCTAATTTAGATGGTGTTAAATTTGGTCCAAGAGTATCAGGCGAATCCTTTGAAGAAATTATGACAAATACAAGAAGCAAAGGTTTCTCTAGATTAATCAAACGTCGTTTTGTAATCGGAGGTTATTCATTACTTAAAGAGAATCAAGATGAATTATTCGTTCGCGCACAAAAATGTAGAAGATTAATTGTTAATGCTTTCAATAAGATTTTTGAAGAATTTGATGCGATATATTGTCCAGCTTCTCCAACAGTCGCTCCTTTAGTGAGCTCTGACAGTGACGTACTAAGTGATGAATATTTAATTGCTGACAATTATATGGCTTTTGCGAATATGGGTGGTTTTCCATCTATTACTTTACCTTTAGGATTTGAAAATAATCTTCCATTCGGTGGGAATTTGACGGGAAAACCATTTGACGAATCAGGTGTTTTATCCATTGCCAAAGCGATAGAAAATTGCACCGGATTAAAAGATTTAGTAGCTAAGGAGGGCAAATAACATGGAATTTGAGGCAGTTATTGGTTTAGAAATCCACGTTGAGATGAAAACAAAATCTAAAATGTTTTCTAGTGGCCCAGTTAGCTATGGTGAAGATCCAAATACTGAAGTTAATGTTGTTGATATGGGATTCCCTGGAGTTATGCCTGTAGTTAATAAGCAGGCGGTAATTAACGCGATTAGAGTATCTAATGCTTTGCATATGTCTATTGATGATGTGGTAATGTTTGAAAGAAAGAACTATTTCTATAGTGATCTTCCTAAAGGATATCAAATCACTCAACAATTTAGGCCAATTGGTAGTAATGGTTATTTACTTATCAATACCTCTCAAGGAGAAAGAAAAATTGGCATTGAACGATTACATATGGAAGAAGATACATGTAAACAGCTTCACTCATGGGACTTCTCTTTACTTGACTATAATAGAGCAGGCATTCCTCTAATTGAAATTGTCTCTAGACCAGATTTAAGAACTGGTGAAGAAGCCGCAAAATATGTTGAAAAGATTAGATCTATTGTTTCTTTTTTAGATGTCAGTGACGGCAAGATGGAAGAAGGATCTCTACGTTGCGACGTTAATATTTCTCTTAGAGAAAAAGGAACTGAAAAATTTGGTACTAAAGTCGAAATTAAAAACTTAAATAGTATTGCTAATATTCAAAAGGCGATTGATTTTGAAATCTCTAGACAATCGATTATTCTTGATTTTGGTGGAGTCATTGAACAAGAAACAAGAAGATTTGATGAAGGTAGCAAAGAAACAGTGTTAATGCGTGTTAAAACTGATGCTGTTGACTATAAATACTTCACTGAACCTAATATTGCACCTATTAAACTATCTAAGGAATTTATTGATGAAGCAATTAAAACTTCACCTGAATTAGCGGAAGTCAAATTAGAAAGATATAAAGGCCTTGGCTTAAATGAATATGATTCTAATCTTTTATTAGCTGATAAAGATATTTCTAACTATTATGATGAGGCTATTAAAAGTGGTGCTAATCCAAAGCTACTTGCTAACTGGATTATTGGTGATGTCCAATCCATTTTAAATAAAGAGGGCATTTCTATTAAATCATTTAAAATTAGTCCTTCTTTATTAGGGGAATTAGTTCTACTAATTGAACAAGGAAAAGTTTCTAATAAACAAGCTAGAGAACTTTTTGCTAAGATGATAGAAAATCCTATTTCTCCAAAAAAATTACTAGAAGAATCTGGCACTTCATTAATTAGTGATGAAGATACTTTAAAAGCAATTGTTAAGGAAGTAGTGGACGCTAACGAGCAATCTGTTATTGACTATAAAAACGGTAAAGATCGAGCATTAGGATTTATTGTTGGTCAAATTATGAAAAAGACTCAAGGAAAAGCTAATCCAGGATTAACTTCAAAACTAGTCTTAGAAGAAATTAAAAGGAGATAAAAAATGGCGATTTTAGTTACAGGTGGTACCGGCTATATTGGTAGCCACACAGTTGTGGAATTATTAAATAAAAATTACGATGTTGTAATTGTTGATAACTATGTAAATTCAAAACCCGAAGTTTTATCAAGAATCTATAAAATTACCGGCAAAAACCCTAGATTTTATGAAGTTGATGTCTGTAATGAAGGTAAAATGAGAGAAGTTTTTAAAAAAGAAAAGATTACTGATATTATTCATTTCGCTGGACTTAAAAGTGTTGGTGAATCTACTCAAAAACCTGGTTTATATATTAGAAATAACATCGGTTCTAGCATTGTTTTACTTAATTTAATGAAGGAATTTGGTGTTCATAACATTGTTTTCTCTTCTAGCGCGACCGTTTACGGCGTTCCTGATCACGTCCCACTTAAAGAAGATGACAAAATCGGTGGATGTACAAATCCTTATGGACAAACAAAATTAGAAATTGAATATATGCTCAATGATTTCGCTAATGAGAATAAAGACGCCAATATTGCTATTTTAAGATACTTCAATCCAATTGGTGCCCATGCATCCGGTTTAATTGGAGAAGATCCTCAAGGTATTCCTAATAACTTAATGCCTTATATTACTCAAGTAGCGGTTGGAAAAAGACCATTCTTAAATGTTTTTGGTGATGACTATAACACTCCTGATGGAACTGGAGTAAGAGATTATATTCACGTAGTGGATCTTGCTAAAGGTCATTTAGCGGCACTTAAGAAATTAGAAGAAAAACCAGGACTAGTTATTTATAACTTAGGAACTGGAAAAGGTACATCAGTATTAGAATTAGTCCACGCTTTTGAAAAGGCTAATGGTTTAACAATTAAATACGAAATTAAAGATAGACGTCCTGGCGATGTTGATGAAAACTACGCTGATGCATCAAAAGCATTTAGAGAGATGGGCTGGAAAGCTGAACTCGATATTGTAGATGCATGTAGAGACAGCTGGAATTGGCAAAAGAACAATCCAAAAGGCTACGATAAGTAGTCTCATTCTGCGCTTGTAACTCAGCTGGATAGAGTGTCACCCTCCTAAGGTGAAAGTCGGACGTTCGAATCGCCTCAAGCGCGCCAATGAGTTTAATAACCCTACTATGTAGGGTTTAATTTTTGCCTTAACTATCTTTATATTGTTTTCACATAAATGTGATAGACTATAAAAGATGAAAAAGGCTCCATTAATATCATTTAAATACTTCTTCTATGATTTTATTAGATTAACTGGTTGGCCGCTTTTAATATTCTTTAGGCCTAAAAAGTTTTATGTTTCTAAAAGTGCTAAATCTGGATTTAAAGGTGGCTTCATTTTAATGGCGAATCATAATTCAATGAAAGACCCATTTTATTTAATCACTTGTTTATTTTCTAGAAGGCATCACTTTGTGACCACAAATGAAGTGTGTTCTACTAAATGGAAAAGATTTTTATTTAAGACATGTTTCTTGTGTATTGAAATAAATCGTGAGAAGTTCTCAATGTCTTCTTTTAAAGAGATTACAACTAACTTAGTAAAAGGGAATATGGTTTCAATGTTTCCTGAAGGACATATAAACGTTGAGCAAGATGAATTAAATCCATTTAAAGGTGGAATAGCGATGATGGCCTATAAGGCTAATGTACCAATTAGACCAGTGTATTTAGAAAAAAGAAAGCACTGGTATTCTAGATTACGATTATATGTTGGAGAAGAATTTAAGATTAATGACTATTTAAATGGAAGAGCACTCAATACAAATACAGTTAAAGAAATCGCTAAAGAGTTAGAACAAAAAGAAAAAGAATTAGAAATTCTTTGCTCAAAGAGATAAATAAGAGCATAATACTTATGATTTTATAAATAAAAAGGAGAGAAACGATGAATAAAGAGTTTGTTATCTTAGCAGATGTTACTTGTGACATATCAAAAGAATTTAGAAAAGAATACGATATTGAATTAATTCCTGGTCACTTCACTACTCCAGACGGGAAAGAACACTTAGGAGATTGTACTTGGGATGAATTAGATCGTGATTATTTTTATAAAGAACTAAAAAAGAATCCTGCTGGATTTCAAAGTTCTCCTGCAAGTATAGAAGAATATCGTTTAGTGTTTAAAAAACACGCGGAAGAAAATAAAGCAATTATTGCGGTATGTATTTCTAGCGCCCTAAGTGGTACATATTCTTTTATGGAATCCGCTAAAGAATTAGTTTTAAAAGAATGCCCAAAAGCCGAAATATATATTTGTGATTCTAGAAGATTTGGTCCAGTTGCTGGACTTATGTGTATTTATCTATCTGAATTAAGAAAAGAAGGTAAATCCGCTAAAGAGGCATTTGACTGGTTAGAAGAAAATAAAAATAGATTCCATCAAACTGGATGGATGGACGATTTATCTTTCGTTGCTAAAAAAGGAAGAATCACTCACGCTAAAGCCTTCTTTGGCTCTTTAATTGGAGTGAAACCAATTGGAGAATTTGACTATAACGGTATGACCACTGTTATTGGTAAAGGTAAAGGCGAAGATAAAACAATGGCCCTTTTACTTGAATATATTGCTAGACACATTGAAGAGCCAGAAAAGCAGTTGATTTTCATCGCTACTAGTAATGAACATCCTCAAGCAGAAAAATTTAAACAATTAATCATTAATAAGTTCCATCCAAAAGGAGCATATGTCTGTGATGTTTATTCAAATTGCGGCATCAATATTGGTCCTGGTTTAATGGCAGCTTATTATTATGGTAAACCTATCTCTCAAGGTTTAGTTGAAGAAAGCGCTGTTATGAAAGAATTATTAGCAAAATAAATGAGACAAAGAATAAATGGCTATGACTTCCAGTTAATGGTGGAGTCTGCCTTAAATAATATTCGATTAGCCGAGCAACGTGTTAATAGCATGAATGTTTTTCCTGTGGCAGACGGGGATACTGGAACGAATATGCGTTTAACTTTAGAAAACGGATTTAAAAGAGCCCAGCAAACTAGACATTTAGGTTTATATTTAAAAGACTTAGCGGCGGGTATGCTTCTTGGCGCAAGAGGAAATTCTGGAGTTATTCTTTCTCAGTTATTTAAGGGAATGTCTAACGCTTTAATAAATAAAGGTATTGTTAATCCAGGTGAATTAAGAGATTCTTTTATTTTAGGATACAAAACTGCTTATAAAGCAGTAGTTAATCCAGTTGAAGGAACAATTTTAACAGTCGCTAGAGAAGGTATAGAAGAAGTTAGATATCAAATCAAAGGAAAAATTTCTTTAGAAGATTCATTAAAACTTTATTTAGAAGCAATGTATCGTTCACTTAGTAAAACACCTGAAAAATTAGATGTTTTAAAAGAGGCTAATGTCCTTGATAGTGGAGCTTACGGTTATATTGTCATTATTGAAGGAATGTATAAATACTTAATTGGAGAAAAAGTTGAATCTAATAGTGAATTACCAGAGATAAGATCTAACGTAGTTACTCCTTTATATTTTGATGAAAATAGTAATTTTGTTGAAGGATACTGCATGGAATTTTTATTGCAATTACTTTCCAGTAGAGTCGATGTTAAAGAATTTAATATCAATAATTACATTAATCATATTAAAGAATTGGGTACTTCAATTGTTTGTTTAAAAGAAGGAAGTATTGTTAAAGTTCATATTCACACTCTTAATCCTTCTCCGATTATTGATTTTTCAAAACAATTTGGAGAATTTATTAACTTCAAACTAGAAAATATGCAGCTCCAGCATAATGAATATTCCATTGTTAAAAATAAAAGTGATAAACCTGCTAAAAAGTTGGGCATCATTGCTGTTGTTAATGGCGAAGAATTAGAAAATATTTATCGTGAGTTGGGATGCGATTATGTTATTTCTTCAAGTGGCAATATGAATTCCTCTAGTAGTGAATTTTTAAATGCGATAGATACAGTTAACGCTGAAAAGATTGTTATTTTCCCAAATAACTCCAATAGCTTTGGAGCTGCTCATCAGGCAATTGATATTGCTAGAGCCAAAGATAGAGTGTTCATTGTTCCAACTAAAAACATGATTGAAGGGATTGTAGCTCTACAAATGGATCTACCAGACGATGAGCCAAATAGCAGGATGAATGCCTTCCATGAGAACATTAAATTAGCGACCACAATCGGAGTGACAAAAGCCACTAAAAAATATGAAAAAGGGGACTTTTGCTGCAAAATTAACGATGAAATCGCCTTAATTAACGATGAATTAGTTGCAGTTTCAACTGACGTAGTTAGCTGCTTAGAAAAGGCTATTCACTCAATTGATTTAACTGATAAAAGTGGCATGTTAATTTATTTGTCTAAAGATGTTAGTGATGAATTAGAAGAAAAGCTAAATGCTGTTATATCCAATATCGAAGGAATTGACTATCAAATTACAAAGGGTGGACAAGCTATTTACGATGTCCTTGTAGGTATATTTTAATATGTGGTGGATTTGGTTAATTGTTGGTTTAGTAGCGGGAAGTATATTTATGTATTTCCTTCTAACTTTTATTATTTCTTGTATCATTTACACCAAATTATTTGTTAGAACCTCCAAAGAAAAGTGGTCAAGAACTGTTTCTTGGCCAGATAAAGAACTTCAGACAATGTTTGATGAAGGGAAAAAATGGGGAGAGGAAAACGAAAAATATCGTAAACATGTTGAGATTGATTCATGTGGCTTCCATTTAGTGGGTGAATATTTTGATTTTGGATTTGATAAAGCAGTGATTATTATTCCAGGTAGAAGTGAATCTGGTACTTATTCTTATTATTTTTCTGAGCCTTATAAGAAAAGTGGCTATAACGTTTTAGCGATTGATAACCGTTGCCACGGATTAAGTGAAGGTAAATATAACACTTTAGGCTTAAAAGAATATAAAGATATCGCTAATTGGGCTGATTTATTAGATAAAGAATACGGCATTAAACATGTACATATTCACGGCATTTGTATTGGTAGTGCTACCGGTATTCATTTATTAGTCCAAAAAGATTATCCAACTAATTTAAAAGGGATAACTTGTGAAGGAACATATACGACATTTAAAGAGTTATTTGACAATCAACTAAAGAAAAGAAATAAACCAACTTTCCCTTATACTTTTGAAGTGTTGTCCTTAGTTTCTTTTAGAGCAGGTAAATCACTTAAAAGAAATAGCCCTATTAGAGAAATCGATAAAGTGAAAGTTCCTGTATTATTCTTATATAGTAAGCAAGATAGCTTTGCTAAACCTGATCAATCTATGAAGTTATTTAATAAAGTGACCGCCCCTAAACATTTAGAGTGGTTCCCAGTAGGAGAACATTCTCATATTCGTTTCCATAACACGAAAGAATACGATACAGCGATAGAAAGATTTTTAAAGGAATATTGTTAATGAACAAATTAGCGTTTTTAACCATGGACGTTGAGAGTTATTTCGATACGTCATGTTTAAAAAATACTGATATTGATAGAGATCAAAAATATAACTGCGCTGAAGAAGTTTTAACTTACGCCAAATTCTTAGCAAAAAACAATATTAAAGGCACATTTTTTGTTACTGTTGATTTTATCAAATATTGTAAAGAATATTTGTTAGAGGCAATTAGATTAGGTCATGAAATTGCTTTACACTGTTTAACTCACCAAAGCTATAAAAACTTCACTAAAGAGGAATTTAAACAAGAACTAGTGGAATCTAAAAAAATAATAAAAGAAGAATTAGGTGTTGAGCCAGTTGGCTTTCGCTTTCCTAGATGGGAATATAAAAAAGAATTATTTGATGTATTAATAGAAGAAGGGTTTATCTATGACTCTAGTGTAATTAAACCTAACAAAACTTTTAAAAAAGATTTTGGATATATTTATATAAGAAACGGTCTATATGAATTTGCCCCAAATATTTATAAGTTCCCACTTAAAACTGTCTTACTTTCTGGAGGAGGGTTTTATCGCTTCTTAAAAGGAAAAACTTTAAGTCGAGTATTACTTAAACACATCAAGAAGCATGATACTTTTATGATCTATTTCCATCCTTTTGAAATCCATAAAGGGTATTTACCAGTTCCTAAAAAAGGAATATTAAGAGGTCAAAGGGTGTACTTAACTAAAAATAGAGACATCTATTTAGATTCAATTAAGGAAATGATTAATACTTTAAAAGAAAACGGCTATATCTTTTCTAATATGAAAGAATATGCTTCTAAGAATAGAAAATAATCTAATAATCTTATTGATATTTTAATCCTATTATATATATAATTTATAGCGCTGGGTCCGTAGCTCACCTGGGAGAGCGCCTCCATGGCATGGAGGAGGTAGCGAGTTCGATCCTCGTCGGATCCACCAGAAAACTTAAAATTGTCCTGATTACGTCAGGATTTTTTTGTACTTCAATAATGGAATAATTCTAGTAAGGCGCATTTATGTTGTAGCGAATAGGAAAGCGGTAAAGGAGACTATTAGAACCTTTAAGAACCATAAAAATGAATATCAACACAAATATGTTGGAATTTGTTGGCATCAAATAAAAACACAATTATATCTTGCGAATAACAATTTCTGTTTTTAAAATTTGAAAGTTTTTATTTAATTTAGTAATTGTTCATCTTTGGCTCAAGCATTTATTCAGGTAATCCTGGCGAATTAACAATAGATGATAATAACAATTACATTAATATCGTTATTTGTTATTATTCTAAAAGCCAGCCTACAGATACTGAATATAGATATTGGCACTACGTAGATGATGTTTCAACACTTTGGTAAATATTAAATTTTAAAAATGCCATTCATTTGAAAGTGAAAAATAAAAAAGTCCTGACTTATTCAGGATTCTTTTGGATTTATTTCAAAATAATTTTTAAACAAGATTTGAAAGAAAAGTTAATATTATTGAAAATAATATAAACGAGTGGTTTAATTTAAGTATAAGAAATATGTTTGATATAGATGACCTTAATTGAAGTGTTGTTATATTAAATATCTTTTATGGAATTTTAGAAAGGGGATTCTAAATGAAAAAAAGATGTCTATTGACCATCGCATTACTTGCTTTAGGCAGTTTAGTAGGATGTGGTGGATCAAGTCACTCTCACGATTTTAGCGGTGCTTGGCAAAATGATTCTCAGGAACACTGGAAAGTATGTCCAACTGATGACGTTATTGGAGAACGTGCAGCTCACTCATTCGTTAGTAAGGGTAAACACGAAGCCACATGTGAACATAACGCTTATGAAGAATTTGAATGTACAGTTTGTCATTACCAAAAAACTGAAATCTTAGGTAACGAAACAAAAGACCATAAGTATTCTGTTGAGTTAACCAGAAAAGCAACTTGTACCACTCCAGGTATTTATACATTTACCTGTCAAGAATGTCACAAAGTTGAAACTAAAGAATACACTGACCCCGACGCCCATAAGTTAGGTGAAGGTGTTGTTGAAGGTAACGTTACTCATTATCACTGTTTAAACGAAGGCTGTGATTATGTTAAGACCACAATCGACCACAGTGAAAGCGTGGTGGCTAGTGTTGCTGTTGAAGATTTAAAAACTGCAAAAGATATTACATTACAAAATGCCTCTATCTCATTTGAAGATAGCGCTTTAGAAAACTTAGGAGAAAACGTTGAGATTTCTGCGGAAACCAAAACCGTTGATGAAATTGAAAACATCTCCGAAGAAACCAAAACGGCAATTGGAGAAGGAACAATCGTTGATTTCTCATTTAAAGACGGAGACGATAAAGTCACTAGCTTTAATGGTACATTAACTGTTTCTATTCCTTACGAACTCAAAGAAGGCGAAGATCCTAACGGTATCGTTGTTTGGTATATCAACGAATTTGGTGAAACCGAATCTATTAATGCGGTTTATCGTGATGGATACGCAACCTTTGAAACCACTCACTTCTCCGTGTATGTTGTTATTCATATGTCACCAGAAGAATTATGTAAGACTTTTGGTCACCGTTATATGAAAGCCTCACATGTTGATTCAACATGTTCTGTTCATGGTTATGAAGATAGTGTTTGTACTAGATGTCACGCAACTCATCGTGAATTATTACCATTAACCACTCACGAATATGAGTTCACATCAAAAAGAGATTCAACCACAACTGAAGAAGGATATATTGAATATACTTGTAAACATTGTGGCGATACATACCGTACTGTTATTGAAAAGAAAACTGGTAATGATTCTGGTTTCTATCTTAATTTAATTTCCACCATGGCGGCTAACGACTTACATATGAAAGGCGTTGAATCTATAGAGTTCTTCAACGGCTATAACGAAGGCGGAAGTGCTAAATGGAGTTTAGAAGAATCCAATATGGATATGTATATTGGTGAAGATGATGACGGTATGCCATTTGTTTATGAAAAAATAGATAGCGAAAATGATTTTGCCATTTATAAAGGTTATGAATATAATGCGTCTTCATATTCTAAATACGAAAATAGTGGAAACGCCTCTATGGCCTTAATGGTTAAAGGCAGCTTAGGCACAATCTTTGACGCTCTTCCGGTTGAAATCATTAACAAGATTGGTGAAATTTATCCATGGCTAGAAGAAAATCTTATTAATAAAGTCGCGGTCCCAGAAGGATTTAAACTTTCTATTAATAAAGATGGTTTATACGCTTTAGCGGATTATCTTGACCATCACACCTTAGGCGAAGTTATTGACTTCATCTTCGGAGAAGGTACAGTTGACGCTATCTTAGAATTAGTTGATTTCTTATATGTTGGTACTATCGGAGAAGCTATTAGCAAACTTGAAAGCTTCTTAGGCATTACTTTAGATAAAGTTTATGATCCAATGTACAAGGTATTAAAATCTTTAGGCATTACTCCTGAAGGATTACCAGAAACATTCGCAGAATTAGTCACTCCAGAATTAAAAGAGATGAAAATCTTAGATTTAGTTCCTGAAATACTCCCAGAAGAATATTTAGCAAAGATTCCAGAAACAGCAGAAGCTGCTAAAGAAATGATTAATGATTTACTCGCTTCATCAATGGAATCTGTTATTGAAATGCTTAGACAAATGGGTGGTTCTCATTCTGGTGGAGGAGCCCCAGTTAGTCCAAATGTGCCAATGCCATATGGATTAAACAGAGCTCCTGAAGATGAAGAAGAACCAGTAATGTCCATCAAAGACATTGTCAAACAATATATGGACAAGATCGATGAAGAATTCGTCGTTGATAGTGAAGGTAGATTCATTTCTGCAAAAATGTCTATTAAAGAATTAGAAGTTGGCGCGATGCGTAAAATTTCTATCGATTTAGATATTCAAAAAGGTTTTGATAAGGCTCCTGTCCTTGAAAAGATCTTAGAATTAGTTGAAAAGTGCGATATTAAAGAAAAAGCATTTGAAATTTCTAGCACTAACTACAAATGGGTTGAAAAGGCCTATCAAGAACAATTCCCAGGTGTGGAATTTGAATATCTTGAAGAAGATCGTGATGGACGTATCTATAACATTTATGATCACGGAGAATATAGACAAGTCTATGGACCTTCATTAAGATCTAAGAATAATGTGAGATATAAATTCTTTGATTATGATGCATATAACAATGCTTTAAGAGAATATTACGATCAATTAGGTCCCGTGACGTCAGGAGAAGATGGGACAGTTACTCCTTCTATGCCTAAAGAACCATCTAGAGAAGATTTCCTCTTCGAAGTCGAAGGCGAGCTTCATCTCTATTTATATCCAAAAGGATACAATTATTCTGATACTAGTGTTGTTCATAACCCAGGCGGATATGGCACATTATTAGGACAAGGCCGACCAGGCTTAGTTACCAACACAGATAGACTTATCGACTACGCTGAAATTAAATATGTTAGAGATAGTGTTGAATACACTCACCATTTAAGAGAATCTTCCTATGATGGATATAAAGAAGAAGGATTACATAGATATTGGTTCTTATATTCCTATGATTCTGGTAAATATTATTCCACAACTGGTAATTACGAATATTTATATAACTATGGTTCCAATCTACAATTCTCTTTAATTAGTAGAAAAGAATACATCGAATCTAGTGGATATGATCCAGGTGAACCAAGTGAACCTCATTACAAATATATATTCTATAAAGCGACCAACCCTGATGGCAGTCTCTATTCTCGTTCATACAGCAGTGTCTATAACACTTCGTTTGAATATAGTTACTATCTAACTTCATTTAGATTCTTAGATCCTGCTATGAATGATGAGGCTCTTGAATACTCTGATGATTTCGATATTGAAGTCTATTATAGAAGTAATGGCACCATTGAATATCGTCCAGATGCTCTTTATAAAGCCTTAAGTGTAGAAGGCGGCACTATCAGTATTGGCAATATGACTCTTACTGCTGAGGTTATGTCATCTACTTCTTGCTCCACGAATGTTTCTTGGAATATTAAGGTTGATGATAAAGTTGTTAAGAGTGGTGTTTATCGTAAACACACCCCAAGTTCTCAAGGCGATTATGTCACTCAAATCGTTAGAATTAATGAATGTGAATATGTTGAATTCCATGGCTACAGATGTAAAGAATGTGGCAAAGTCTATTTCTCTTCCTGTGGCCATTACAATGACCATGATTATGTTACAAGTGAAGAGCCAGACATTTTAGTGGAACCAACAGAATTACTTCCAGGATTTGAAGTCCATACATATACTTGTTCAGTTTGTGGCGATTCATACCAATCTTGGAGTACATTATACCCATGTCCACATCATGATTTAGTTTATGAAGATGGCGCTTGGGTCTGTCAAGATTGCGGCTATAGTATTGAAGGAAGCGAAGATGAAAGACCTATCGCTGGTATTGAATTCTATGGTATGCAACAAGACAAAGTTGGAAATATGTATACTTACGCCATTAAATTCTTTGGACAAGAATATCCTTATTATTATTCAACATTCCGCAATTACACGATTGAATTAATGACAGTTGGTTATGAAACTGATCCTGTGACCGGTGAAGAAACTTTAATTGTTGATGAAAACGGCAATCCAGTATTCTTCCAAAATGGCTATGCTGGTTATATGCCATTCTATTATCCATTTATTTATAACGGATACCAATATGGCTCAACTGAAGTCTACTTCGTTTATGTTAGTGAAGATGAACTTGAATCGGCGATTGAAGGTTCTACGGAAACATACACTCAAATGTATGGAACTGAAGAGGTTCCAGAGAATGTCCATTTCTATGGCGCGATTGTAGTTGTTTCTAATTCCGGACAAGCAACAACATTCATGTTTGTCATGAAATAACCCTTAAATAACATCGTTAAAGAGGCTCTCTAGAATCTAGAGCGGTCTATAGAGTGGGATACTCGAAAAATATCTCAAAATCTATAAAGTTTAGGGTGGTACATCCGCGAAGATGTATCACCTTTGCTTTTTATAGGTCAAAATAAGCATTATAAATCTATCGAAGTTTTGATATCTATAATTACATTAATAAACCTTATTTTTTCAATATAAATAATTTTATTTATGAAATCGTTTTATTTTGAACTGAAATAACTTAAAATATTCGAAGAAAAGGAGAATTTAAATAATATGAAATTTCCACATGCATATCATGGTGTAAAAAAGATTTTTTATGCCGAGTTTGTTGCTATCGTGGCCGCAATTGTGGCGTTAATTGCAACAATCTTTGTTTCCTTCTTTGGTTCAAGAAGTCAAGGCATTATTAATGCTGCTTATACCTTAAACATTATTACTTTAGCCGCTTCTATTGTTGTCTTTGTTATTGAACTTATTGGTTTAATTCAAGGTTCGAAAGATTCAAGAGAATTCCGCATTGGCTTATGGGCTATTCTTGTTGGTATTGCCGCTAGTGCGACATATTTAATACTTTTATCAATTGAATCAACTAGAACATTATCCCCAATCTTATTTGCAGTATTAGGCACAGTTGGAACTGTTGCTGACTTTGTAGTTGTCCTATGTGTTTTACTTGGTATTTCTGCTTTAGCTGATAGACTTGGTGATGGTGAAATGGAAGAAAGAGGACGTAAATTAGCCTTCTACATTATTATCTTCTATATTGTTGTATTAGTGTTTGGGTTATTGCCAGGATTTAATGGTTACATTGTAAATCCAGGAATAAGATTATTCTTCTCAATCCTTAGTGTTGCTGCGTTTGTTATTGAAATCTTTATCTATGTGAGCACTCTTATTTATTTACATAACGCCACAACGATGCTTGAAGAATAGTTGCTTTTATTAAGTTAGTTAGCTCTCCAATTTGGAGGGCTTTTTATATTCTTGATTATAGTCTTATTTATAAATAAAATATTAACTGATAGGGGGATTATAGTTATGAAAACAATTAAGATTCTTTTGGGGTTGTCACTTTTAGCATTTTCTGTTACTGGGTGTGTTACTATTCCAATTCCAGGAGGACATACTCATACATATTCTGATAGTTGGTCGAGTGATGACTTGCATCACTGGCACGCTGCAACTTGCGAACATACTAGTGAAGTTAAAGATAAAGCGGAGCACACTTTTGAAGTGTGGATTATTGATATACCGGCTACAGAATCATCTGAAGGATATAAACATAGAATTTGCTCTATTTGTGCATATCGACAAGACCAAACAATCGAAAAATTAGAACATGTTCATGTACCAGACACACCTGTTAGTGAAAATATGGTTGAGCCAACATGTACTAATCCTGGTTCTTATGATTTGGTCACATATTGTAAAGGATGCAAAGAAGAATTATCTAGAGAAACGATCTCTATTTCTCCAACCGGTCATCAACATTTAGCCACTAGAGTGGAGAATGAAGTTTCACCAACCTGTACAGAAGATGGTTCCTTTGACAGTGTTACTTACTGTTTAGATGATAATGTTGTTGTTGAAACTAAACACGAAATCGTGCCTTCTACAGGCCACAATTTAATTCATCATGATGGTCAAGCCGCTACATGTACTGAAGATGGTTGGTTAGAATATGATACATGTTCAAAATGCGATTATTCTACATTTCAAATTATTCCTGCAACCAATCATCCAAATCAAGAAGTTAGAGAAGAAAGTAGAATAGAAGCCACTTGTACAGAAGATGGCTCCTATGACTTAGTTACTTATTGCCTTGATGAGAATATAGTGCTTTCTTCTGAACATATTGTTTTAAAAGCAACTGGCCACGATTTAATTCATCATGATGGTCAAGCCGCTACATGTACTGAAGATGGTTGGTTAGAATATGATACATGTTCAAAATGCGATTATTCTACATATCAGAAAATTGACGCCACGGGGCATCTATATGGTGAACCAACTTATGTCTGGAGTAGTGATTATTCTTCTTGTACAGCCACTAGAGTTTGTTTAAACGATCCATCACATAATGAAAGAGAAACTGTGGAATCTGTTTATGAAGTTGTTAATGAAGCCACTGTTAGTGAAGACGGATTAGGCAGATATACTGCCTCATTTACTAATACTACTTTTGAAAAACAAGTCGCTGATGAAATTATTGATGCGACTGGTTCTTTAGATAAATTGAGCTTCAGATTGTTAAGTACAGGTAAGTACGCTGTTTCTGCTATTAATACCAGTATTGAAGGTGAAGTTTATATTCCTAAGAAGTATAACAAGCAACCAGTAACTACAATATATGAAAATGCCTTTAAAAACTGTAGCTCTATTACTGATGTTTATATTAGTGACAATGTTACTACTATTGAGAATTATGCATTTAGTTCATGTGGGAAACTTAAAAATATCAGAATGTCTAGTAATGTTTATATCATCGGGCTTTGTGTTTTCGACTTTACAAATAACATTAATTACAATGTTTATAAAGAATCTAATTATTTAGGAAACGAAGATAATCCATATTTGGTTTTAGTCTCTCGAATAAAAAAGAATGTATTCACATGTGAAATCTATGATAGATGTCGAGGCATCATGCCTTTAGCGTTCCAAAATACCGCTATTGCGCAAATTACAATTCCTGAAAGCGTGAAATTTATTTCTAATAATGCTTTCCAAAATGCACTCCATCTTACCGAAGTAATTAATAAATCATCTCTTAACATTCAAGCTGGTGAATCTAATTATGGCTTAATAGCGAAATTTGCTCTTCAAGTGATTGATGATATATCAAAATCTAAATTGATTCTTTCTAGTGATGGTTATGTTACTTATGACGATGGAAATGATGTATGGTTTGTTGAATATTTAGGAAACGAGAAAAATGTTGTTATTCCTAGTGGTGTAACTATTATTAAGAAATATGCTTTTTATACTTCAACAACTATTGAATCAGTAACATTCCCTGATGGGGTAAGAATCATAGAAGAAAATATGTTCTATTTCTGTACTAATCTTATGTCCATCTCTCTTCCTAGTAGTGTTAAAGAAATTGGAAGATCATTTATCGAGGCTTGTGATAAATTACAATTTAATGAATATGTTGGAGGTTATTATCTTGGAAACGAAGATAACCCATATCATGTTTTCGTCAATCCTATTGATTTAGAAATTGAAACTTTGGTAATTAATGAAAATTGTGGCATCGTATATGGAAGATGCTCAGGTTGCTCAAAACTTGCTAAGGCAACATTAAACCAAAAGGTTAACTATATTTTAGATGCATTCTTCTATGGTTGTGAGTCACTTTCTTCAATAGTAATCCCTGATTGTGTTACTAAAATTGGCGAAGAAGCATTTAGAGAATGTTCTTCCTTAGTTTCTATTGATATTCCTGATAATGTTGCCTCTATTGGTCAAGGAGCATTCAGATATTGTACTTCTCTTGTTAGTGCTTCTTTAAGTGACAATATGTATAAGATTAATTTTAATTTATTCTCTTGGTGTAAAAATCTAGCAAGTATTGATTTTGGTACTGGCATTACAATAATTGATGATTCTGCTTTTGCGGGTTGTTCTTCATTCATAAATCTTGTTATCCCTGACACCGTAGAATCTATTGGACAACAAGCATTTGAACAATGTGTCAATTTGCGACGTCTGACTTTAGGTAACTCGCTTAAAACAATCCAAAATTATGCTTTCTTAGACTGTAGACGTTTAGTTTCTGTTAATTTACCAGCATCATTAACGAAAATTGAAATATCCGCTTTCAGTGGCTGTTATCAACTAGTGGAAGTCATTAACAACTCTTCTTTAAACATCGAAGTTGGCAGTAATAAATATGGACACGTTGCTGAAAACGCTAAGCAAGTAATAACAGATCCGTCTGAAACTAGATTATTTATGGAAGATGATTTTCTTCTTTATGATGATGAAGAAGATATTTGGGTTATTACCTATTATGGTAATGAAGCAGAAATTACTTTACCTAGCATTGCCACTAAAGTAAATCAATATGCCTTATATTCAAATCTTGAGATTATTTCATTAACAATTCCAGACAATATTACGTTTATTGGATCTAACGCTTTCTGCGCATGTTCTTTACTAAGCAAAGTAGTTATTGGCAATGGGGTTACAGAACTTGATGAACTCGCATTTAGTACTTGCCCACAACTTGTGGATTTAACTATTGGCGAAAACGTTGAAATAATTGGTGCGCGTGCCTTCCATAATTGTCGTAAGTTAACAGAAATTAGCATCCCTAATTCAGTCATTACCCTTGGCACTGGTGCTTTCCTAAACTGTGAATCACTTGTGTCAATTACTATTCCTGGAAATGTGAAAAGCATTGGTTCTTATGCATTTTCTAAATGCACATCTTTAGAATCTGTTACTTTAGAACATGGTGTTGGAAACATTTATTATGATGCATTTTATAATTGCACATCTTTAACTTATGTGTATTTGCCAACAACTATTTCTATTTCCTCTACGTATAGTTACTACATTTTTAATAATTGCACTTCCTTAAAGGAATTATACTTTGAAGGTACAGTTGACCAGTGGAACGCTTTAGGTAAATGTTCGTCGTGGAACGCTGGCTCTAGTATAACCACTGTCCATTGTTCTAATGGTGATGTGACTCTATAGATTTTAATTGCAAATATACTATAACAACAAATCCACTCTTTTGAGCGGATTTTTTTAAGCACATTTAATTTAACAGAACCTAAAATCAAACAAAAAAAGAGGCCAGCCTCTTTTATTTAATTTTCTTAGCGATTTGATGTGATGTTAATAAGGCTGTTGGAGTGCCGCCAATACATCTAGTCCATTGTCCGCAACAATATAGGTTTTTAGTTCCCTTTACTCTTCCTTCAGTGAAATAGAAACTCTTTAGGTCTGTTAAGGAATAGGCTTGTAACGCTCCATAAGAGGTATTTGTTCTTTTTTCTAATTCAATAGGACCAAAGTGAGTGAGATACTCTATTTTTCCTTTTAGTGACGGTTGTTTCTTTATTAATGAAGCGATTAAGTCATCGCTGATTCTTTTCTCTTCCTTTTTAAGTTCTTCAGCACTTAATGATTTGAAGTAGTGGTGGTCAATGTGATTTTGGTCTATGAACAATGAGACCACAGTTTTGTTGCCTTTGACAAAATAGTCAGGATCAAAGTTATATGGTCTTACTAATAGATAATTGACTTTATTTGCTCCGACTTGGATTGGGTTAATGTTATAGACGGTTGGCCCATCAATACAGGAGATATCTCCTTCAATAGTGACATAGACAGTAAAGCAAGAGGAGATTGGGTTCTTGTTAATTCTTTTATTTGCCTTCTCCAATTTACTGATTTTATATTTGTTGCCTAATAGGTTCTTAAGGATATATCTTGGGTCAACAGTTGAAATAACAGTATCTGGGAAAAATACTTGTTTTTTGCTGGTTTTTACGGCAAAAACCCTATCTTTTTTCATTTCTAGTTCGGTTACAGACTCATTTAATAAGAGGTTTCCACCCAACGATAGGAACCTATTTTTGATACGCTCAACCATGTGTTTAGCTCCGCCACTAGGGACGTCAGCGTTATCTTGAGTAAAGATGCTATAAACATCAAACAAGAAGAACATGTTGTTATAACCGGTCATCATATTAGTCACAGCAAATCTAATAGCATGATTTTTAAATCGTTTCGCATATTCTTCTCTAGACAAGGTCATCGATTTAATGATTGATGGAGACTTATATATTATCTTCAATAAATCCATGAAACTCTTTTTGGTTTTACATTTAAGAGCAATTCTCATCAATTTTTCCATTGCTCTCACTACTGAGAAGAATTTATTAATGTTTCTTTTATCTTCAGGAGCAATCCCTAACCATTCTTTTCTAGTTTTTTCTAAGTCTCGCCCCATGCGAACTTTAATTCCGTTATAGTCAATAGTGACAAAATTCTCTAATCTTATAATTTTGACATCATCATTAAGAGCGTCGATATTGTTCCATATTTCATATAAAGAATTAGATTTTTGCGTGCCCATGAGCCAGTGTATACAGGCGTCAATATAAAAACCATTAACGTCGTATCCAGAGCATAATCCTCCGACGTTATCGTTCTTTTCTATTAATGTAACCTTATGTCCTTTTTGTAATAATTCGATACCGGAATTAAACCCCGCAATTCCTCCGCCGATAATAACGATCTCTTTGCTCATATACTTATATTGTAAAAAAATAATTGTTGATAGCAAATAAGAGTGATATATTTTTAAGCAAGAAAAGAAAATACGATATGAAATTTAATAAGTATTATTTCTATTTTAGCTATTTCTATCCAAGAGGTAATCAATAGATCTTGGCTTTTTAGCTAGTAGGTGTGTTGATTACAAGACTTAATCAAGCACCGAAATAAGTTGAAGAATTATCGGTGCGAAAAACACCGATTTTATTTAGAAGGAGGATTTACATCCTATGAAAATGAAACTCTTAGTTTTACCACTCGTATCACTTATGTCCTTAGTCGCTTGTAGCAAGGAAGAAGGACCAGATAGAGCGGACATTGACCCATCAAAGTCAAGCTTCACTGTTGGTATTTTGCAATACGCTCCTGCGGATGCGTTAGAACTTGCTCGTACCAGCTTTAAAAAGGCTTTAGATGAATCAGAGTATATTAAAGGTATCAAAACCATTAATTACATTGAGCGTTTCTCTTTAGCTAAAGATAACCAAGACGCAACTTACGCTAAATCATTAGTGACTAACTGTGATTTAATGCTTGGTATTGCTACTCCATCAGCGGCCCACTTAAAATCCGCGAGAGATGAAGCTGGTAAAAAGCAACCACTCTTATTTACAGCGGTGACCGATCCTGTTGATGCTAAGTTAGCAAAAGCTTATCCACATCATGATGGAAGCGTTACTGGAACCAGTGATGATAACCCAGTTGAAGAACAAGTCAAATTAATCAAAAGGATTATGACCCACAAGCAACCATCTGAAATTCGTTTTGGTGTTTTCTACACTAGTAGTGAAACTAACTCTGCTGTTCAAGCTAGAAGAGCGCAACAAACCGCAATTGCTGAAGGAATTACCAATGTTACTATTCATACATGTACAAGTGATGCTGATATTGAAGCTAACGCTAGATGGTTAGCTAGCAGAGTGGATGTCATGTATATTCCTACTGATAACAATTTAGCCAGCCATATGAATGTGATGAAGAGTGTTGTTAACGAACAACATGTTCTCTGCATCGTTGGCGAAGAAGGCATGCTTAATGGTGGACACATCACCTATAGTGTTTCTTATTCATATTTAGGAAGAAGATGTGGCGAAATGGCTGCTTTGATTCTTTCTGGCACAAAACAAACACACGAAATTGATATTGAAAAATCCTTAAATCCAGATGACTGGAATAAAGTTTATAATTCCAATAATATCGCTGAAGCTAATTTAGGATACTCTCTCCCTGCTGATATATTAAGCGAATTCACTGACGTCGCTAACGTGTAATATGCCATACATTCTTAGTGTTCTTTTTAACATATTGACTATGGGGCTTCCTTGTTGCTTATTAGCAATAGGAATCTACATTACTTTTAGAATTCTTGATTTTGCTGATTTAACTGCAGAAGGTAGCTTATTAATTGGTGGAGCAACCGCTATTGCTTTGATTAAATTAGGCGTCAATCCTTTTGTTGCTACTCTAGTAGCGATGTTAGGAGGAGCCTTATGTGGCTATTTAACTTCTATCTTTTACACTAAATTAAGAATTCCAAAGATTTTATGTGGTATTATCACAATGACCGCCTCATCATCTTTAGCTTTATTAATTTTAGGATTCACCATTAAAGACAGCTCATTTTTAAATGACTTGCAATTAGGAGATGAAGAAACTGTATTCTCCATGTTCTATTATGGTGATCCGATATTTAGACCATTAATTAAAACCGGTATTATGTTAATTTTTGTGGTTGTCGTTTTTGTCCTTATTTATTTCTTCTTTGGAACAGAATATGGCATGGCTATTAGAGCGACTGGAATTAACGAAAAGATGTCTAGAGCTCAAGGTATCAACACAAAGCGGGCCTCAATAGTGGCGCTAGTGTTATCTAATGCCTTAATTGGATTAGCGGGTGCATTACTTTGCCAAAGTGAAAAAGGATGTAATGTTGGCTTCTCAACTGGCTACTTGGTTGTCGGCTTAGCCTCTATTATTATTGGCGAAACAATATTTGGTAATAAGAGCTTTAGAAGAAGTTTAATTGCAATCGGTACTGGAGCAATTATTTACTTTGTGATTATTAATATTGCTATTGAGTTAGGCTTAAATGGCAACTTGCTCAATTTATTATATGCAATCCTTATTGTCTTTGCTTTATCCTTGCCATTAATTAAGCAAGGCATTCTCTACCTTATTAATCAAAGGAGGAAGAAAAATGCTTGAGTTAATTAATGTTGTAAAGAAATTTAATATCAGTGGCAATAAAGAAGACGAAAGAACGGCCTTAGACCACGTTTCACTTCAAATTAAGCCGGGTGAATTTATCACTGTTATTGGCGGTAATGGAAGCGGTAAATCCACAACCTTAAATATCATTAGCGGTGCTTTAACTCCTGATAGTGGAAAAGTTTTACTTAACGGTTTTGACACTACTAAGATGCCTGAATATCAAAAGGCTGCTTATTTTGGTCGAGTCTTCCAAGACCCAATGGTGGGCACCGCCGCCAACATGTCGGTTTATGAAAATTTAGAGATTGCTTACGCTAGAGGAAGAACTCATAAACCATGGAAATGGGGATTCTCGTCCTCTCATAAAAAATACTTTATTGAAGAACTTAAGAAGTTTGATCTTGAATTAGAAGACAGATTAAACCAAAAAGTGGGAATGATGTCTGGAGGACAAAGACAAGCTTTAACTTTGTTAATGGCCACAATGCGTCAAAGGCCATCAGAAAGAATCATTAAACGTGACTACGTGAGATTCTGTGAAGGTGATAAATCAAAAGCTAAAGAAGAGGTTTTCGAAGCTTTTAACACCGCGAAAAAAGAAAGATCGGACGCTCTAGCGGGTTTAAAAGAAGCTAAGCTTAGTAAAGAAGAACTCAAAGCTAGAAAAGCGGAAATTAAAAAAGAATATCAAGATAAGATTTATAAGTTTGATTTAACTAAACAAATCTTACTCTTAGATGAACATACAGCGGCCTTAGATCCTAAAACCGCTAGTAAAGTCTTAGAGTTAACTGAAAAGATTGTTACTGAGAACCAAATGACCACCATCATGGTTACTCATAATATGAAAGATGCGATTAGATATGGTAATCGCTTAATCATGATGAGTCATGGAAAAGTGGTTGTTGATGTCTCTGGAGAAAAGAAAAAGAAACTTACCGTAGAACAACTACTTAATATGTTCCAAGTGGCCTCTAAAGACGATACGATGTCTGATGCTGCAATCTTAGGAGATTAAAGGATAATCGGGCTTGTCCCGGTTATTTTGTATAAAAAAAGAGGTATATGCAACCAATAGTTGACAAAATTCTAACTAGAGTAGGTGGAGGCGGCTATAATAAAAATGCTAGATTGTTGCTGTGAAAGTTGAGGGATTGGCTTATGACAATTGAAATCGCAGATCGATTAATCAAATTAAGAAAGAAAAATGGATATTCTCAAGAAGAATTAGCGGACAAGTTAGGATTATCTAGACAAGCTGTTTCTAAATGGGAAAGAGCGGAAGCTTCTCCAGACACTGATAATCTTATTTGCTTAGCTAAATTATATGGAGTGTCTTTAGATGAATTACTTTCTACAGATGAAGATATAGACACAATCGTTAAAGAACAAGTGAAGGCTGATGAAAAGGTTGATGAAGAAAGTAAAGATAGCTCAATTACTTTAGAAGATGATGATGGCTCTAAAGTAGTTATTAAAGGAAGCCATATGGAATGTCTAGATAAAGACGGACATATCATAAAAAAGAAACCAAAAGATAAATTCTTATTATGGCTTGATACAGTTGACGGGATATTAACTGGCGTTACTTTAATTACTTATATTTTCTTAGGAGCATTTTTAAATATGTGGGCCTATGCCTGGATCTTCTTCTTTGTTCCAGAAATTATCTGCTCCTTTATTAGGGCAATTCATAAAAGAAATGCGAATAATGTGAATATGGCCTTTATCTCATTATTTATCTTCTTCTTAGTGTGTTTATTCTTACCTAACTATATTCCTGCCATGTCAAAAAGTTTATGGCATCCAATGTGGACGGTGTTCTTAGCAATTCCTTTATATCATAGCGTTGTTGGTTCAATAAATAAGGCTCTTGGTAAAAAGGATATAGATGACAAGATTGAAGTAGATAAAGTAGATGAATAATCACTAAAAACTCACTCAAAAAAGGGGCTGTTGAAAAACCTAAAAGGTGAATGACGGCTCCTTTTATTATGAAAAAGAGGTGAAATCGCAAGAAATCGCCTCTTTTGTTACAATATCTCTTGTCGAGGGAGGTATTGATATGCCTT